>JAEEGL015783876.1_pt1 | contig 90580 bp, 67 predicted proteins | sample 9134231 | NCBI WGS metagenome assembly JAEEGL01 (sample SAMN16246548, study PRJNA631951) | gut metagenome | biome: gut microbiome; feature: rumen; material: fiber-attached | host: Bos | place: Iran: Karaj | collected 2018-10 | reverse complement strand
TCGTTTTAGATTCTTTTCAGTACCAGCGTATCGTCAATCGTCCGCTTTCAAAAGGCAAAGATAACATAAGTTGAGCAAAAAACAAAGAATGCGCTCGTTTTTATTTTCTTGTCAGACCTAGGTCAAAAACGACACAGCCTCCCTTTTTTATTTGCTGATCCTGAGGACAGGCGCTATCTGATTGCAAGGTTGGGGAAGGCGGACCACCAGACCCTCAGAGGTCTGATGAGCTTTCAGTTTGCCATAGCCCAACAAATAGACGCTCGCGATGCTCTTCTTGAAGTAGGTGTTGCCTTTGGCGAGCGACTTGATGACGAGCTGACCATCATCGGGCCAACCGAGTGCTGTGGCATAGAGATATTTTTTGGTTTGGTTGAAACGTATGTCACGTGCGTCAAGATGACTATACATCCCCTCGTTGAAACCCTGTGCATTGAGTTTGATATCGGTCTCTGCCACGGGCCCCTCGCCAAACTTCACCCACGGCCGTGTGCCGAAGATGCTCTCCCCGTTGGGTGTCATCCAAGCCTCCAGGTCGTCGAGTATCTTTGCCTCTTTCTCATCATAAGTGCCATCAGCCCTCAGCGGAATGGAGAGCAACAAATTGCCATTTTTCGACACAATGTCGACAAGTTGTTTCACCACCGTCTCAGCACTCTTGTAGTGGCCCTCCTCATAGATACGGGTGTTGTAGTGCCATCCTCCGATGCAGTTGCAGGTCTGCCATGGCTCCTCGATGATCTCATTGGGTGCTCCGCGTTCCACATCCCATGTCAGGGCCTTGCGCTGACGGCTGTCCAATATCTTGCCAAAGACCACAGCCCTTGGGTTCTTGTTATAAAGATGCGTGACGATTTTGAGTCCACAGTCGCTGATGTTATAGAAAGGCAGCACGGTCACATCGAAATAGATTAGGTCGGGCTGGTAACGGTTGATCGCGTCGAGGATACGGTCGTAGAAGTTGGTGACAAACTCCTGAGAGGGCAGACAGGCCCCGTGGGTCCAGTCCCACTGACTATGTATCTGACCATTGTTCCACGAACGGTCGCTCATGGGGTGGTTTTGTCGGTAGAGCAACTGCGGGTCATAGCCTTCCCACCATTTACCTTTTCCATCCTCCAGGGTCAGTTTGCCGTCATAGTAGACACCCGCTTTCGGGCCATTCTGGTCATATCTCTGAGCCGGTTCATACCATGTCCAGGCATGGTCGGCATGAAACGAGATACCCAGTGGCAGTCCGTGTTTCCGTGCCGCCTTTGCCCATCCGTCGAGGATGTCTTTCTCCGGCCCTATGTTTTTTGAGTTCCAGGGCTGATATTTTGAGTCCCATAGATCGTAATTGTCATGATGGTTGCCAAGCACGAAGAAATATTGTGCCCCACAACGTTTGTAACGCTCCACCAACCGGTCAGGATCCCACTTTTCGGCCTTGAAAAGCGGCAGGACATCCTTGAAACCAAACTCCGAAGGATGACCATAGTGCTCCACATGCCACTTGTATTCGCGGCTGCCCTCCATATACATCAGACGTGCCATCCAGTCGCCGGAGCCCTCCACGCACTGTGGTCCCCAGTGTGCCCAGATGCCAAATTTCGCGTTGCGGAACCACTCAGGAGTCTGATGTGTCTCCAGCGACTCCCACGTAGGCATGTATTTGCCTGTCATCATTTTCTCATGCTGTTCGGAGACGGGCACCTGATAAGTCTGTGCCACGCCGTATGAGACCATGCAGCATACGGCTCCTATCAATAAAAACTGTTTCATATGGTGAAGAGGATGTAAAAAGTGACTACTCTTGCTTTTATCTCAGTTGTTTTCTTCCGTTGACGATGTAGATGCCCTTGGTGGTGGGCATTTCTTTTAAGCGGATGCCTTGCAGGGTATAGATTGTTTCGTGCTTGACAGTTGATGGCATGATGGATTGTACGGACGATTCTGAGGGACGCGGATAGATCTCGTTGATGCCTTCCATGGCATAGGTGCCGAAGACGGTCAGAGTCTTACGGTCTACGATGGTCATACTGCCCTTGGTGCCATTCTGACTACGGTAGTTGGTATCCCATGTCATCGGCACCATACCTCCCATTTCCTTGCACAGGCGATGCAGCTCACGATAGTGCGCCTTGATGGAGGCGTTGTGCTTCTCCTGACTTTCACTGGGCAGCGAAGACAAGTCGCGCCAGTTGGCGCCAAACTCTCCTATGACCACCGGGTAGCCCTTGTCCACGAAGTTGGTTTTCATCTTCTGCAACTGGCTTTTCATTTCAGCCTCCTCGCCCCATGTGGCATTATGTGATGAACCACTGAGGTGGTTGCCTTTGCCCCAATAGAAGAAGACTTTGCCCCATGACTCGTCTTGCTCCATACCCCAGAACTGCCAGGGATTATAGTAATGAATCTCAACAGCCAGTTTCCCATCTGTGATGTCTGTCGGCATTTTGCCTGCCATGTACTGGCAAGTGTGGTCGATGTTGGTGGAAGGCCCCTGCACCACCAGGACCCGTCTGGCGTTGTTGCCACCGGTGGCACGCACGGCATCCACGAAGGCTTGGTTGTATTGTATCACGTTGTTGGTTGAAGCTTGGTTGTCGGCTGGAGGCTCGTTCATACCAGCAAAGAGCAGGTGCTCGTCATAGTCTTTGAACGTATTGGCTATCTGTGTCCATAATGCCGTCAGTATCGACTTGTTTTTCTCGATGGTGGTGGCACTCGTGTCTTTCATCTGGTCATCCAGCCATCCCCCATCCCAGTGGTCGTTCAAGACCACATAGAGACCGTCGTTGATGCAATAGTCGACCACCTCTTTCACCCGTGCCATCCATTTGCTATCTATCTCGTATGTCGCCGCATTGCTGATGTGTCCGAAAGCCCACGCACATGGTATACGCACGCTTTTGAACCCAAGGCTCTTGACGAAGTCGATGATTTCCTGTGATGTCTTGGTGTCTTGCCATCCCGTCTCTGAGTTGAGTCCACCCTTGTTGTTCCAAAGTGCCGCTCCTGTCCAGCTGGTGGTTGCCTCCAACGTATTGCCAAGATTCCATCCGGGCACCATGTCGTTGATGACCTCTGTCGCTGAACGGTCCAGTCCGTCCTGTGCTCTTATCGCTGTCGTTGCATACAACAAACCGACCATGAGGAGCATTGATTTGATACATTTAGCTTTCATGCCTTTATGATTCTTTATTGATGTGTCCTACTCATTCTGATGATGACGAATTTCATCCTCCATCGTCCATTCTTAAATGTTACGCTCTTCTGAAGAGATGCAAGACACTACGTTTGTATTTCGGCGGCTAAGTTAATGAAAAAAAACAATAAATCCAAATAATAGTCCAAACAGAAAACCACCAAAGAGTGGTGATGATAAAAAACTTTTTTATAAATTTGCACCCAAATAGACAAACTACTTCAAAACAAACTACAAATCAATGAGACAGCTTTATTTTCGACTGATGCTTCTGGTATCAGCTGTATTCGTGCTGAGCGGCCTGCAAGCAAAAAAAGTACACACTTTGGGAGACTCCACCATGGCCTTCTATAACGAGTTGACCACCAATACACGTGGTTGGGGAATGTATTTCGGAAATTTCCTGACCAATGGGTGGACGAGTGTCAACTACGCCAGAGGAGGCCGTGACTCCCGTGGCGGCTTCAATGAATTATGGCAGAATGCCAAGAACAATGTAGAAGCTGGCGACTATGTATTGATCCAGTTTGCGCACAACGATGAGAAGTATAATGGCATGGACAACCTGGAACTGCAAGCATACTACACGAGTATTGGCGATGCGACCAATGCCGCTGCCGTCAAGAAAGACGGACGTGGCACGGTGCCCTCTACCACATACAAGCAATGCCTGAAACAAATAGTCGACGCTGTGAAGGAAAAAGGAGCTACACCAGTGTTGGTGTCGGCTGTATGCCGTTGCTACTTCAGTGGAAACAGCATCACCCGCACAGGTCGTCACGACTTGGGCGACAAATATGACGCCATCGTCGACGGGACTATTAAGACTGGGCTGAAGGTGGGTGCAACCGATCACACTATGGACTATAGCTATCACATGCAACAATTGGCCAACGAGGAGAATGTGGCATTCATCGATATGACAACAGCCACCAAAAATCTCTATGAGAGCTATGGCAACTACGACAAGTGTTACACCGCTTTGTTTGACAAAGGCGGAGAGAAAGACAACACACACTATAACCTGACAGGAGCACTGATGGCTGCCCGACTCTGTGCACAGCTGATGAAAGAGCAAGGTATATTGGCTGACAACATCGAGATACCCACCGACCTGTCGATCACTCCTTCTACCGCTGACATGGGCGATGTCTATGTGGGGCAGTCAGCCGTCAAGGAACTGACACTTACAGGTATAGGACTGGAGCCTTCTAAAGGTAACATTCGGATGACGGCCTCTGAAGGCATCCTGCTGTCAACAGACAAGCAGAACTGGCAGAACGAGTTGGAAGTCAGCTATGAGAATGGGACGGTCATCAAAACCTTCTATGCCAAAGTGGCTGCCAACACTGTTGGCATGTTCAATGGTACGGTCACTACCACACTGGGTGATCGGCAGATCGTCACTGCTGTTATCATGAATGCCATCGAACTGGGCGGTGGGGCTCCCTTCACCGTGACATGGCCACTCACCAGTAATGACGACCCCATCATCGACGGTGACGCCACTGCAGCTACAGCCAAGGTGGAAGGTATGGTGAAATATGGCAACACATCCACTAATGGCATACTGGTGAGCACCAGCGAAGGAGGTGCATGGGTGAAAGCCGAAGACGACTCGCCTAATCAGTATGTACAGTTCACCGTCACTTGTCCCGAGGGCAGGAAACTCGACATCAACCACATCGCCATGAAAGTTGGCGGTCGCGGAGGAAATGGCATGCGCTGTCATGTATATTATTCCACCGACGGATTTGCTACTCGTACCACGATCTACGCCCCCACCTCCATGACTAGCAATGTGATGAATGAGGTGGAGGCAACACCCGTCGTGCAACTGGAGGAGGGAGACCAACTGCAAATCCGTGTCCATCCCTGGTATACTGGCGATGCCACCGGCAAGTGGCTCTGCATACAGGATGTTGTAGTCGGTGGACAGGCAAAAGACGCCGCTGGTGTGAACATCACGGGGTTTATCACCTACAAACTCGACAAAGGAGGTCTCAATCAGGGCGACGATGCCATCATGGAGCCCAATGAACTGAGTGCGGGCTTCGTGGGCAAGACTTGGACGGCAGGCAATGCACTGACAGTAGAAAACACATTGAATTATCGTGGCGCCTCTGGCGAGAGCAATATCACCCAGACACGTATCTATAATGGCACGGGCAGTTCGTTTCCTTCATCAGCAGGAGCCGACAACACCCTCACCTTGAGACTCATTCCAGACGATGGTTTCACCTTCGTTCCCTCTCGTCTTGCTTTTCAAGCCGCTCGCTATGGCACAGACGGAGGCACTATCACCGCTGCCGTGGAGGCCGGAGAAACTCAAGTGGTGCTGGTGAACAACGCCAGTGTCAACCGAGATGGCAAGAACTTGACCATTGCCTCCTTCTCTGAAGAAATCTCTGGCGTCACAGCCACTGCCGACAATCCACTGTTGGTAAAGTTCTCATTCTTAGGACTGGGCGACACCAAGCAGATGGGTCTCTCAAACGTTGTCATCGAAGGAACGCTCGTAGGCGCTTCCACACAGGTGACAAAATATTTGCTGAACACCCAGGTACTGCCCTCTGCTGAGGCAGGTTCGATCAGCCGTGACCCCGATTTGGAACAGTATAAAGAAGGTACTGTGGTGACATTGAAGGCCATCAAAAACTATGGATATCGCTTCAAAGAGTGGCAAGACGCCGCGGGGAGTGTCATCACCACCGATGCAGAGACCACCGTCACAATGGATGCTGAAAAAACCATGAAGGCCGTCTTCGAAGCCATACCCGTCTACAAAGTTTCTACAGATGTCATCAATGACGCCAACCGCGACTTAGGAAGCGTCACGCTCACTCCCAACGACCATGACGGTCTGTATGAAGCGGGCACGAAGATCACCGCCACGGCCAACGAAAGTCAAATCCTGAAGTTTCTGAACTGGGCTGATGCGAACGAGAACAACCAGGCTCCGGCATCGCGCGAGTTGACAGTGAATGGAGATATGACGTTGGTGGCCAACTTTGAGGTGCAAGGCTTCGTCGTGGTGTTCGATGCCAGCACAACGGCCAGTTATGCCTATCCTACTACGGCAGGTTATCCTTTCTCTGCCGACGTGACATGGGACCATGAGCGAAATGCTAAGTCATGTGTTGTCAAGATGAGCGACGGCTCGCTCTGCTACACAAAAGATGGCGGCACACCCGTTGTGCGCAACCGTCAAGGTGTGGTGCTCAGCAGCATCAACGGTCTCTACCAAAATGGTTACCGCTCGAGCGATATCGCTTTCCAGTTTCTGTTCTCTACCAAAGGATTCACCAGTGTCACCTTCGTGGCTGACATGGCTGCCAAGAACATGGCCCACAAGAACTGGAAAGCCTTGATATCCACCGACGGCACAAACTTCAGTGCCTTGAGCGACGGATGGACCATGACGGCCAACGTACAGACACCCATTCGCTTCGAACTGCCAGCATCTGCTGTCGGGAAGGAGTTGGTTGTAATCCGTATCACTGGCGATGGCACAGACATGTTGTCGGGCAGTTATCAGTTTGACAATCAGTTTGACGGACTGGACTACACCAGTCACTCAGAGAGCGGTGTGGGCAACGTCTTCGTGCTCGGTGAGGCAGAGATCACCGCCGATAAGGAAGTTCCTCATGTCAAGGCCACCAGTCCTGCCAGCAATGCCATCTACTCCATCGACGGCAGGCGTCTCAGCCATCTGCGACATGGTCTGAACATCGTCAGACAGAGCGATGGGAGTGTCAGGAAAATAATAGTAAACGGCTCGTCCAGGTAGCAGGCAAAATCAGATAACTGAACTTTCCCTACCTTTTTTATCACGAATTAGAGAGATTTGTCGAAGACCCACGAGGAACGCAGTAATGAGAGAATTTTCCTTTATGATGGAATTGATAGGAATTTGAGATGAAATGACAAGTCATTTCCTAACTCTATTGCGTATGTCCGCGTCGCTCGCAACGATAATTCCTCAAAATTCTTTTCATCTGCTTATGAATTCTCAAATTCGTAAATTCGGGATAAATATTTTCCGCTCAACGCCTATGTGACGGACTAAACCCAAGGAAAGGTAAAAGGGTCATCGCCAAACTTCTCATGGTCTCTCAAAAAATCAGTCCTGCCATGAGAGATGACCTCCATGCTGGTAGCCGTGGCATCATCGAAGCCTATCGGTCTGAATTGTTTTTGGGTCTCACTCCATACGAAACCATGGGAAAAGAGATAGTTCCTCACTTCCCCTGGCTCTCTGTTAAACGCATAGCACAACGACTCCAGCGTGTCGAACTCCTCATCACGCAGGAGCATGTTGACGCTTGATACCAAAATGGCCGGGTCTTTAGGCAGAACATCCATCTTCTTTTCTTCTGTACTTGTATCATGTTTGCAGAGACGTGAAGGGATTTCTTCACTCTCCCAATTGAAGAATGACCTTCTCCATCTGCTCACCCAGGCCGATGGTGTAGCCCTGTGACTGGAAGACGACCCGGTTGAAAGTGTCGGCGATGATGAAGATGGGGAGCAAGCGGTCGCTTTGCAATCTCATGTTCTTCACGATTTGCTGACGTATCTTGCCATCACGGTCGATGCCATAGATGACCGATGAGGGCAACAAACCATAGTCCTCTGTCCGGAACTGAGCCGCGGCAGCCTCATCCTCGAAGAGCAGCACGACAGGGCGTTTCCACTTCTCGAAAGCCTGTCTCACCTTGGCGATGTCGCGCAGCGCATGGTTGGTAGGCTCCTGCCCCACCCCGATCAGTCCTACGACGAAATAGCCACGCCCTGTCTGCGACAGGAGGCTCACCTCACGGCCATCAAGCATAGTGAATCGCGACTCTGAGTCGAAATTGCCAATCACGCCCACTTCAGTGTCGCTCTCACGCAAACAGAGTTGCAAGGTGGTGGTCTCTCCCTCCTTGATATTGAAAATCTGCGATGTGGAGAGCACATTGCCACTGGCCATGCGCATTCCCGTCACCAACTGATACGTGCCTACATCGAGTGACACGCCATCACGGAACGACCGCGACCACGATACGCCTTCACCCATATCGACCTGTCCCTCCTCGAAATTCATCAACTGGGTCACACCATCGTTGATCCGGGTGATGGTGAAATGGCTGTAATACTTCGGGTCGTCGACGATTTTTGTCGGTTGAAAGCCGAGTACCAATGTGCCCTGTGGTGCGGTCTTCTGCTCCTGTGCCTCAAAATCGACATCTATCCACCGGTTCTCCTTGCGATACTGCACCTTGGAAGTGACATAGTCTTTACGCGCCTCTATGTCGAGGCTGCGTGCCAGATCGACGAAGAAGATGTCGCGAGAGCGTGCGTCGGTGAGGCGCGACTTCCATACTCCCATTGGTGTCTGTGCGATGCGCAGCGCCTTGGAGTCAGGATTGAGCCGTATATTCTCCCGCACCCATCTGACCAATAGCGACGGATCACGTCTGAACGTAGCAATTTCCTCTGGTGCGAAAACCTGTTGCAGCTTTTGTTTGAAAGGCAGGATAATCATCTCGTTTTCCACCCTTGGGCACAACTGGCTGCTCCTGGCATAGAAATGGTCATCGAGTATCTCAAGAGACATGTCGCGCAAGTCTTTGTCGCTCAGTGTGGCCAACAGGTCGATGGCACGGCGTGGATGATCTTGATGGCTGACAAGGAAACGCAGGATGGTGTCATGATTGCCCCTCGACTTCACCAAGAAACCAGCCACCTCATCCGGGTTCAGCCCCTGTTCACGAGCGACGCTCTTTGCCCTCTCCTCATCGAGGAAAGACTTCATGTAAGCGTTTCGCATCGAGTCCTCCATCTCCAGCCTTCTCTTGTTCTGCGTCTGTTGCTCGGCTGTCACCACCGGCAGGCGCACCTGTTGCGGTGGTGGCACGATGTCGAGACTGTCCACCTCAAAAGCTGTCTGCCGCACGTCTGTCGACCGTGAACGTGTCAGGTGGATGGTGAGCGAAGCATCTTTGCCAAATGACACCTTGCCATACCCATAAAAGCCATCCTTGGAGGCCCACACAATCATATCGCCTAGGCCAGAAGTGAGGAAAGTGTGTCCTGTGCTGTCAGTATATTTGGTAGCGACGGTGCAATACTCCGCATAATTGTATATCTTGAAGTCGACCCTTGCCCCTGAGACAGGCTGACCATTCTGGTCGACAACGAGGAAGTCGGTCAGCGCCGTGCGCGCATAATGGTCGATGAGGTTGATTTCCGTGAAATTGGATGTGCGAAGCATCACCTCCTCCGGTCCGTCATAATCGCCGAAGGCGCGTGTATGCATGAGCATGGCCCTTGATGCCGGCGCATTAAACCATCCCAAGTTGAGCACCGGTTCTGGCTCACACGCCCCAAGGAAATACCACTCCCCGTCGGCCCATGCCTCCACCCATGCATGGTTGTCATCCGTGTGTGCCCACCGTGGGGTATAGACCTGTCGTGCAGGGATGCCGATGGAGCGCAATGCTGCCACGGTGAACGTGCTCTCCTCGCCACAGCGCCCATATGCCGAACGGATGGTGGCCAGCGGTGATGATGTGCGACCGTCAGACGGTTGATAAGTGACCCGTTCATGACACCAGTGATTGACCTCAAGGATGGCGTCGCGCATATTCATCCCTTTCACCCGTTCTTTGAGCTGTGGGTAGAACACCATCCGTGAGCTGTCGAGATTCTCATTGTTGACACGGATGGGCAGCACGAAATGGCGGAAAAGAAGTTCAGGCACCTTGTTGCCCCACGCCATCTCCTGACGTGCGGTCAACGATGACCTGACATTGTCTAAATAAAAAGAAGTGGGATAATCTGTGACATCAGCCACAGGCATATAAGCATAAAGAAACTGCAATGCCTCCATCTCCTCGGTAGAGACCGAAGATGGTGAGACATTGAAAAACTGGCTGCCCACCAGTCTGATTTTGTCAGCAAAAGCCTGCTCCACCTTTTGTCTGTATGCCACATCGTGGAGCAGATGGCCATCGGCAAAAGCAACAACCGTCGTGACCCAGAAGGTCACGACGAGGAAGAGCATTTTTCTCATTGCGGAATGATTTATGCGATGCCCATGCGCTCTTTCCAGCGCTCGTAATTGGCACGTTCGAGTGAATCGACGCGTTTGTCCTTGGAGAGCACTTTGAGTACGAACTGGCTGATGGTGACGAGGATGGCCTTGCGCTCATCTTCGTTGAAGCCATCGATCAACTGTTGTGTCTCTTCAACGATCTCATCAAGCGTATACTTGTGGTTGAGTGTGTCGAGTACATCGTTTTTCAGTTCGTCGTCGATGTCACCCACGCTCTGTATGCCACTGAGGAAACCATCTATGAAGTCGTGCTCACGCTTGTCGAAATTGCCATCGCAATTGGCAAAGAACAGCCCTGTTTTTGCCATCAGCTTCACTGTAGAAATAATCTTTTCCATAATTACACCGATTTTCCAGCCAGACCTATTGTTTTCAACACACTCTCTGCGAGGCCGCCCAGATTGCCGAGGTCGATGCCCATCTTGCCGAAGATGTCACCCATCCCACCGTCAGAAGTTTTGGTTTGCTTCGTTTGTTTGGTGGTTTTCTGAGTATCCTTGGCAGGTGTTTCCTTCTCCTCGATACCCATCCTCTTACGCAGTTCTTTGGCTACGTCGCTGGCAGAGGAACCCGTCTTCGTAGTGCTCGAAGTGGAGGAAGAAGTGTCCATACCCATTTTGCGACGCAGTTCTTTGGCCACGTCACTCAGACTGCCACTGCTTTCAGAGGCGCCACCCATCTTCTTCTGCATGTCTTTAATGATATCTTCCATGCCTGAGCCGCTGGATGAAGAACTCGATGAACTACCGCCCATCTTTTTCTGCAATTCTTTCATGATGTCTTCTATGCCAGAGCCGCCAGACGAAGAACTGGATGAACTGCCACCCATCTTTTTCTGCAATTCTTTCATGATGTCCTCCAGCCCACCAGAGCCTTCAGACTTGGACGAGCCAAAGACATTGCCCAGTCCGCCTTTAATGATTTCTTCTAAAAAACTTCCCATAATAATATGTTTTTGAGGTGAGAGGGATTAATAATTAGTAATTGATAATTAGTAATTAGTAGTGAGTGGTGAGAGGTGAGTGGTGAGAGGTAAGAGAATACCCCTGCAAGTGACTTGTCTACTCGTCTACTTGTCAACTAAACAATCAACTCCTCTACTTGTCTACTGAATAAATATAATCGAGTGCTGCGCCGATGGCGGTGCAGAAGTGAGCGTATTTAGGGATGATGAACCGCACATCGTAGAGCGTCTCCATGATAGGGAATACATCCCGACACTGAGGAAGCATCGTCAGGTTGCCAATGAGCACCAACTCATGGATGTCGCTGTTGAGGGCAGAGAGCACCGCCGCGCTGCCGATGGTCTGCAGCACCATGTGTATCAGGCCCACTGCGATGTCCTCTTTAGCGGAGTCGGTCTTGGCCTTTCCGAAGAGTGACGCTGTGACGTCCATCGGCAGCCCTGGCAGTGGATGGGCGCTGATGTCGCCTATCGAGAGGTTGACTTTTGAGATATCGCCCTGCATGGCCAACTCTGACACCTGCTGGATGTCTGAGGTCTGCAGCATGATGCGTGACAAGCCAGCAAGCGTGCCACCACCCATACCAATACCTCCGATATGCCGTATTTCATCGCCATCACAAAGCACGAGTGAGGTACCTGTGCCCATGCTCACCACAATCGCCTTGTTGATGCCCGACTCAAAGCGTGCTCCCAGTCCGTCGGCGATAAACTCCTCCGACTTCTCAGTGGGCAATCCATAGAGGGGCTGGTCGATATAGGCGCTGCCCACGCCGGTGAGCATCACCCGCTCGATGTCTTTTAATTCTATCTGGTTTTCATAAATATACTTGCCGAATGCCCCATAAAGAGAAGTCACAGGGTCGTTGGCTGTGATGCGCATGGGTGATAAGACATTCATGTCTTTGACACCCACTATCTTCGTCGTGCTGATGCCGACGTCTATTCCAATAACAATTCCCATAAGTGAAGGTTTAGTTTTTCGCTACGAAGATAGGTAAAAAAAATGAAACGAACCCTCTTTCCTTACAGAAAAACAACAATTAGTTAAAAATTATTATAAAACGGCAGGCAAAAGACACCTTATCAATCAATTTCGCTATATTTGCATCATCCTATGAAAACAATACTTTTTACTCACTTAAACAATAACAACCATGATTTACAAAATTGTTGACATCGAGGGTATCGGCCCCGTTTATGCAGAGAAATTGATAAACGCAGGTATCAAGACCGACAAAGACCTGCTTGAGAAATGTGCCAAGCCCGCCGGCCGAAAGGCTTTGGCTGAGGAGACAGGCATCTCTCCCAAACTCATCCTCACTTGGACCAACCATTGCGACCTGATGCGCATCAACGGTGTGGGTCCACAGTTCTCAGAACTGCTGGAAGCAGCTGGTGTGGACACTGTGAAAGAATTCCGCAACAGAAAAGCCGAGAACCTGCAGCCCAAACTCGAGGAGGTGAACAATGAGAAGAACCTCTGCAACCGTGTTCCCAGTCTGAAGGAAGTGATCAAGATGATAGACCAAGCCAAAGAGCTTGAGCCAGTGATGGAATATTAACTCAAGTTTCTCTCGTTGAAATATTCATCTAGGAGATTTTTGTAGGAGTTCAGGAGTAGAGGTATTCGCTCCTGAACTCTTTATCTATTGGTACTCAATGCGGGCTTTCTGGTCAATGATCCAGCGGCCACGCTCCAGATGGGCGCGTCCTGGCGTACACACATAGCGTCCCGACTTAGCGCCGACAAAGGTGCATGCCCGCTCAATATATTTCTTCGAACTGTTGTTGGCCTTGCTCAGTTGCGTGTCGCTCATGGTGACAAATGTGAACGCAGCACGTGTGCGACTGTCATCGAGACGGAAGAGATAGTAAGTGTCCTCTGTCTGTGCAGTCAGTCGCTGACTGTCGGTGAAAGAGCCATCGTCTGCCGGCCAGCGGAAATAGACCACAGAAGGGTCTGGCTCCTCCTCTTGTTCGGCCGCAGAAGAGGTGTCAGCAGCCTCTTCCACTTGTGGTGTAAAGAAAGCCTTCTCCTCCAGCGACGCCATCCGCTCTTCCGTGGCGGCATGAAACTCGTTGATCTGCTCTGTAAGTTTTCCGAGCGCATTTTTCACCTCCTCCTTGGTTGCGAAATAGTCTTTGGCATCGGTACGGTCATCGGCACTGTCGCGCCGCACCGACTTCAAACGGTATTCCACATAGGCGATGGCCAGGCACAATATCAATAAAGACAAGATAGTCTGCATGTGACAAGTCTGTTTTTAAGGGTTACGAATTCTGTGCGATGTACAATGCCAACCGGCTGATGCCACCTGTGAGCGGTATGAAGAAGAGCGAGTCTTTGAGTTCGGGGTTCTCCTCGTCGGTCATGCTGTCACGTCGTGCCTCAATGGCTTTGTTGAAGTCCTGCTCTGCTTTCTCGGTGAGGACTGTACGGAAGCGTGCAAACTCACGCTCGTTGGACACCCCGAAATACTTGGCGAAACTATATTCCTGGCTGAGCTGGAAGAAATAGTCGACAAACTCGGTGTACCCTTTGATCACCTCGTCGCGCACAGCATCAGTAATATCCTTATAGCGTGGTATAGCTATCTGGTCGAGAGTGTCGGAACCGGTGGCAAAACGTGTGATCTCCTCGACATCATCGACGACAAACCGCTGTTTCATATTGAGTCCGCCCTTACAGGTGATTTCCTTGGGATTGTCTACCAGTTTGAGCTCCACCTTACCCTTATCACCCAGCATATCATTGAAGATATGAGTGGCAAGGCTCTGCAGGGCGTCGATGCTACCAATGAGCCCCAGCACCTTCGATGCGGTGCCACTGACGGTGATATATGCTGGTGTGCCCAGCCCTTTCATCTGGAGCAACCGCGCTGCATAATAGATTTCAGCGGCGTAGAAGAGCAACAGCACGACACGCAGCTGCTGATTGGCACGCAGTTCCTCAGAGAAAGACACGCCACGTCCCACCATGCGTGGGTTGCTGTCGAGTGAATAGAGGAAGGAGATAAACTCCGAACTATTGCGTTTTGACTTGGCATAGACATCACTCACGCCACTGATATCACGCAGTTTGACATCAAAGTCGGGTGCGAATGCCAGCACGAAGCCATTGTACTCCGGTCCACGTCCGAGGAAGTCGCCATAGATGTTGTTACCGGCAAACCTCACCGAGGAGATGAGCTGAGCTGTATTGCCACGGTGGTAGACCACGAAGTCGGTAGTGCCACCGCCGATGTCCATCGACACGACGGGACGGCTCTCGGCGTCGACATCCTCTTTCTTGGTATAGTAATAATATGGAGCGAGCGACTCGGCCACCTTCTGCAGTTTGTATCCCTGCGGTGCGATGAGCCGTCGGCAGAGTTTGTTCCAGGAATTCTCGAGGTTGGAAATCTGGTAGGGCTGCATACATACCGGGTAGAACCAGGTGATGCTGGTGCGGCTGAGGAAACCGCCAGAGAGCAGCACCTTGTTGCGGATGAGCATGAGCAACTCCTCAAAGTATGCCTCGATGAGGAGGTTGTTGCCTCGGCTGCTATCCCACTTGAGGTCGGGCCGGGTCTCATTGTAGTCATAGGTATCCTCCTTTTCATAGTGGAAACCGATATTGTAGTCGGCCAACGGGAAGATGTCGCGCCCCTCGACATTGTGCCCACTGCGATAACATAAGTTGGTACGCATGGGGAACCGTGCGATCTCGCCCTCTCCGATATGGACAGGCAGGAACTCCTGCATGAAGCTCTGCGCCGGTCCACCGTAGAATGACTCCAGACCCTCTTGGTCGATCATTTCGACGGCACGACGTGAGCAGGAGTTGAGTGTGAGCACCTGCACATCCTCTGGAGTGATGGTGAAAGGCTGCGGCTCATCGTCGTTGTCGCACCGATACTCGATATGTGTATTGGTGGTGCCAAAGTCGATGGCGAAGTCGAAGATCTTGCTGCCCTGCCTTACTTCACGGTAGAGCGGTATGAGGATGCCGCTGGCGATAGTGTTGCTCACCACCAGATAGTCGAACTCCTCGTTGAGACAGAAATACTTAGAGGTGAGAAACTGCCTGCGCTTGTCGGCACGCTCCACCAGTGTCTGCTGGAGAGGCTCTGCAGCATGGTTGCGGTAGGCATAGACACTGTACTGGAACTGCTCTTTTTTATATCCCGCCGTGTCCTCATCGACCACATAGATGCGCTGAGGCTTCTCCAGTGAGGGGTCATCGATATGATAGCTGGGGAACAGGAAGAGGTCGAAGCGGCACTCCATGATGGGCCATATCAGCCGGTCGGGGTCGGGGTCGACCTGCGCGGTGGTATACTCACGGTGTAGTGAGACGAAGCGTCCCTTCTGGATGGGGATATTGATGACGGCCTGTATGCGTCCGTCGGGCATCTCGTTGAGTTGGAACACCGGTTTGGCACTATTGCCAGCATATCCTGTCAGGGTTTTCACCGAGAGATAACGGAAGATCTCCGGTTTGAGTGGCAGCAAGTACTGACATTCGTCTGCCGTGCGGTTGTTGCCACGGTAGAGGTTGGTGAAAAACGCTGAGTCATTGACGGGAAAGACCGTCTTGAGCAGATACGGCTCAAACACGTCGTCGGTGGTGAGATAGGGATATTCCGTAGTGTCGAAAGGCAGTGTGCGCTCGTCTATAGGCCGTGAGTCGGCGAGGGGCACCATCAAGTGTGAGTTCCACACAGAGGTGGTGTATCTCATCTCCGGCTCGAAATAGGGCTCTGAAGGAAGCACCAAAGGCAAGCGCTGCTGCTCACCGGTGTCAGAAAGGATGCGGAAGTCGCTCTGTGTGGCAATCTGGTCGTTGGCGAGACACATCAGCGGTATGTCGCCTGGCAACATCAGTTGACTGCTTCCCGACACTAAAGGCTGATACAGACTGACATACATGCCTGGCTGCGAGGCATTCATGTGGTTTTTGAACTCCGTGTCGGTGTCGGCCCTGAAACAAGCGTCGACATAGGCGTAGAAGTCGGGATAGAGCGAGGCAAACTCAGGCTGTTTGGACAGCAGGTAGACAAACTCACGGAACTCACGGTCGCGCCCTGTAAGTGGTCGCCAGGTGCCATCGTCGTCGGCATGAAAAGCCTGATGGTAGTTGCTCAGCCACACATCATGGACATACGAAAGGTCATTGGCCGAGGCCATACAGACCGACGTGGGCGACGTGCCACCCACGATGTTGATCTGTCCCACAGCACCGCGTCCCACATAGTTAAGCATGTAGATATACTGCATCCTGCCGAAGTTGAAGCCCACAGTATCCTGCGAGAGGAAGAGGCCGAGGGTGGCAGCCACTGCGGCATGCTCAGGCACACCGTCTGCGGCGAGTCGCTGCAGGTCGTTGGTCTTGTCCCATGCTACGATCTGGAACAGTTTGGCATATTTTGTCTTGAAGTTGAAGAAGATCTCCAACACATCGAGTGCGTTGGAAGTCATCTTATGATAGATGGTGGTGCCTTTCACCCCCATCTCAGCACAATAGCCGAAAGCGGTTTTTGCCAGTTCGAAACCGGCGAATGGTGTGGGTATGGAAGTGATGGGCAGTGATGCTTTGGCGCCATTGGGGTCGTCGATGGCCTCAATGTCCTTGGTGCCGAGTTGGGCAGTCTCCTGCCATCCCTCTATCGTCTCACTGCCTTTATGAAATCTGAAAACGTATGCCATATTAATGCTTTTTGCTTTTCGCTTTTCATTTTTCGCTTTTCGGTGGCAAATGCCGAACGTCCAATAGCGAATGATTATATATTATACTTCTTTTTGATCACGTTGTTGATGGCCTCCTCGTGGATAGTCATGAAATAATTGTAGGCATCAAGGCCACGAAGTTTTTTCATCGACACATCGCTCACCTCGGTATCGATGGCAGGGTAGCCTTTCAGGTTCTTGCCAAGAATGCGTCCGAACATGGTGGTCTTTTTCGGTTCGATATGCATGATGGTGTCGAAGACATCGTCGTTGTTGGAGAAGAGGTCGAAGGGTTGGAAGCAGCGCTGGTTGTCAGACATCTCCTTGAGCCACTGGGTTCTATACTGCTCTACAAACTGTCCCAGATCAGAGAAGAAGGCATCGCCATAGCTGGTGCCCTTCATCTGTGGTGTCTTAGCCCAGGCATAGTCTTTTGTCTGATTGAAATGCTCCATATAGAACCGCGCGAAAAGATAGAAGCTGATGAGCTCCCGTCCTATACTACTGAAAGTGTTGGAGCAGAGGTCGTTGAGTGTGAGTGGGTTCTCGTCACCTCTGACGGCAAACTCCCGATAGGATGTGTTGGTCTGTATGCGGTTGTGCTCTACGTGAGCGTTGGCGAAGTCGACGATGGCAAGTGCTGCGGCCAGTTCGACGAAGTGCGCTTTGTTGCGCTGCTCGGTGGCACCCTCCACATTCTCGTAGCGGTTTTTGATAAAGTCACTGATATAGTAGAGATTGTCGACATCGAGGTTGCCGATATAGTATTTGAGGGCAGCCTTGGTTTTGGAGATGAACGTCTCCATATTGATCTCACTGCGCTTATCCTCCTTCAGACCGAAATAGGGCAGCACAGTGACGGCTCCGATAGCGGCATTGGCGATGGCTGAGGAGTTGGGCAGGTTGAGTTTCTCCGCCTCGCGGAACGTTTTCTGCAACAGGGGGAAACCTGCGGCACCAGTGCCACCAAAGATGCTGCTGATAATGAAAATCTGGTCGTCTGACTGGAAATGCTGCAACAGCGAGAAGAGAGCCTGTTTGTTTTTGGGGTCGTTGAGCACGACACTACCCATATTGGGGTTGCCTTTGAAGCCCACATCGAGGGGGCATGCAAGGTTTTTGTCGGAGAAGAGCAGACTGAGCAACGCCTGGTTGGAGTCGGCCTGTCCCTGATTGGCAAAGCGGTTGTAGGCGATGTAGTCGGCAAACTTCATATTGGCCACATTGTTGAGATGGAGCCTGAAACTGGTGTTCATATCGTCGATGCCGACATGGAAATAACCCTTTTTCTCGGGACGGTTGTCAAAGGTGAGGTTGGCTCTGATTTTCTGGTAGAGCCTCATCAGTGAGACGGTACGAGTGAGGTCGCCGTTGCTGGTGTCGGGGTCGATGATGATGGGCACGATGGTGTCGATATCCTTGCCCAATGACACACCGGTGGCCAAGAGGTTGGTGAGGGAACGCAGCACACGGGCGCCGGTGCCACCGATGCCAAATATATATAGTTTACTCATTTTTGCGAAAAATTATGAGAAGTATATGGTTGTTTCAGAATGGGATGTTGCGGCATCTGCTGCTGAACGACTTCAGCAAGAGAGAGCAAAGCAGGAAGATGATGGCACTGTAGATGAACACGATGAAGCCGAAGGCGAGGTAGTCGCCACCTCCGATAGTCGTGTCCATGATATTGGCCGAAAAAGTGAATCCTTCCACTTTCTGATGCGCGATGATGATGTCGATGACAGCGGCGGCAGCGCAGGTGCAGACACCTGTGATGAGCCATTTCTTAAAGCGTGCCAACAGGATGTTGTCGAGCACGATATAATAGACGAAAGTCACTACCACGGGGATGAGCAGCATCACAAAGAATGCCGTGGTGTAAGCTCCAGCCTGAAACATATACTTGGAAAAGTCGCCCAAATAGGCGGCGCCGAACAATTCAAAGATTTCCGTGATAAAGTTCATGTGAGTATTATTGAGTTTTTGAGTTTTTTGAGGGTATGGCTGCGAGGATATCGCAGCATACAGAATAGCGGTCTATTCAGACTCCCCTCCTTTGGAGAGGTAGGGGGGAGGTTTTTACTCATATCCATCGATGTGGATGGGGAGTTGGAAGAGGTCTTTACTGCCCTCTTTAGTGTTGTAGAAGGCGCCATAGATGCCCTCAATCATCTCATAGATCGCGTACGACTGATGAGCTGGGGGAAGGGTGGCTTTCCGCTCGTTGTAGCTACACTCCTTGACCCATGCGGGAATCTGGTTTTTCAGACTGATGGTCACCTGTGGGGCATACTCCTGTCCTGTGGTGCGCAACTGCAAGCAGATAGGATGCCGGAAGAAGTCGCACTCTGTGAACTTAGCCTTGTCGGTGACATCCACCAACTGATACTGCGATGGTGAGATGGTATAATTGTCTTTGTCGAGCAAATAGGTGCCATCCACGAAGAGCTGCGACACGCCCAGACCGACAGCAAATTTCAGATTGAGCTGGTCATGGTCAGTGGTGACCTTACGGATATTCAGTCCGTCGTGGTGTGCCTGTATGCGCAGCGCATTGGTGAAGTGACTGGTATAGGTGCGCGCCGTCATATGGTCCAGAAGCCATGTCGGCTCAGACGAGAGCATATATTTGTGCTTCATGCCGGGCAGTCCGGTGGAGGTGTCCACCAACTCCATGTGGTTGTTGAAGTCCATCACCTGCTTTTTGTTGCCCATGACAATCACATAATAGGGGCGCTCAGAGTTGCAGGGTATGGCCTGATTGCCTTCATAATAGTTGCCGCTGAACTCCGACATGCATTGCATGATGATACAAGCAAACTCCTCCTTAGCTTCCTGTGCCTTGCGGATGGACTTCATAAAAGTGCCGGTGGTGCTGCTGGCAGCAGCGGAGAGCAGGTTGCCCACATTGTCGACATCATACATACAGTCGCTCACCAACACCGAGACCGTGTCCTTCGAGGTGCGGTCGAGTATCATCTTGAAGATTTTGTTGATGTCGGTACTGCTGGTATTGCCCACCTGCATGGAGGCGGGGTTGAGGTTGAGCACGAAATTGTCGAGGTCGTCGCACATCGGGGTGTGGTAGATGCCCTGGTTGATGAAATGGAGCTCAGTGCCGGCATAGAATCCGTCGGCCTTGGTGATAAGGTGTCCGAGTGCGTTTTTAAACTGTGAGTTGGTGGTCACATAGCCATTCATACTGCCTGAGTTTTCCATATAGATTCTCACCACAGGTTTGGATGTTTTCATCGTGGCCGTATCGGCAGGGAGGAAGTGGCCATGGTCTTCCTCTCTCGTAGTGCCTTGCCCCACGAAATACACTGCCAGTCCCACGATAGCCAGCACAACAAGCAGTGCCAACAATTTTCTTGCCATAGTTTTCTTGTTTCGCGATTTGCCTATAGATATTCGCCTTTTCGCAGGATTTCCCTTGCCTCAAAAGCGTATATATACATTTCCCTGCAAAATTAGTGCAAAATTTCGAGTTAGCGAAAGAAATGCAAATATATTTGTATTTCTGAGCGTGAGAAATTTATTCAAAACGAGCGAAATACACGATTTTGTCCTTAAGCGGACAAAATCTTCTGAATCATTCATTTTTATTTCCGAGATGCAGCCTAATTTGAATTTTTAATTAAAATTAGTGCAAAAATTCGAGTTAGCGAAAGAAATGCAAATTTATTTGTATTTCTGAGCGTGAGAAATTTATCTAAAATTTCGAGTTAGCGAAAGCAGATAAGCCAAATATTATGATACACTTGTGACGTTTTGCTATTCGTTATTCATGGAGGATGCACTGCTTGCCGGCACTGTCAACAGCTGGCCACTATGGCTGACGCCGGCGACGCTGACAGCGATTTTTGTTTTGCGACTGTTGTTGTAGAACGTGGCGGTGAAGGTGCCGTCCTCGTCCAAGGGTGCGTTGGGATTCCAATAGAGTGTGCGACGATAGTCCTTGATTTCAGGCAAAGGCCGCTCACTGTAGTCAGGGTGATAGAAGTCATCGGGCATAAAGATACCATGATAGATGATGCGGCGGTCGCGGTAAGTATAGCGCATGCCCATATTGTCGATGGTCTTGAAGTCGAGCGTCACATCAGCACTCCCCGAGGCTCTGTCAATCGGCCGGTCCTCATTGCGCAACTCAAAGTCAGTGTAAAACCTGATTTTGTCCTGACGTTTCAGTTTGGCGTCACGCTCTATCTCAAAGTCGCTGCGCCGTGATGCCGTGGTGGGTACCGTCGAGTCGAAATTGCGGAAGAACACATCGTCGTTCATCCTCGCCTCGATGGTCATCTGCCTGCCGCTGTTGTAATTGCCTAACAGCAAAGTGCATACATTCGTGGGGAAGGTGTAGAAATCCCACCGTCCGAAAGAAAGGCCATAGTCGGTGGCGAGGTTATAGAGTTCGTAGGTGTCGCACACGTATACCGGTTTCGAATAATCGATGGCATGGCGACTTTTACGCAGATGAGATTTCACCTCTATCTCGTCCAGGTCGGCATCCATCGTCGACAACCGCCGGTTGTCCGTCATATAGAGGCTATCGTTCTGATAGTTGCGCCTGCCCGTTGGGCGATGACACTGGTAGAATGAATATTTCTTGGCGAAGATGGGGAAGAACATGTTACGCTTGATATAATACTCAGGATATTCATCCTCATCCAAGAATCCTTTGTTTTTGAGACGCTTCTGCCGTTTCTCACTCAGGTCAGTGTCATAGGCCCTGATGAACAGCACGCCATCGCCATAAAATGGCGGCATGGTGAATGAGAAGCACCCGCCGTCAGTGGTTTCCAACTTGACATCGGCCATCTGCTGGGCAGCATCGAAGACCAGTTCGCTCTCGATGGTGACCTCATGGTTCTGTCCTCCATGGTCAATGCCGAAACGCATGTCACGTTCCCTGGCCAGCGCTGGAGTGCCACCGAAACCCGGTCCGCCCTCCGTCTGCTCCATCGCGACAGATCCATCGATATTGGTGTTGCGGATGGGCGACTCGTCGGTACGAGACGAGGCGATACCCTCGCGCGTGGAGCCCGAGAAATCCTCATGTCTCTGAGCGAAGGTATAGTCACCCATCGACTCATTGCGCCGCGCCATATAGTCGTTGTCCTCCGCTTTGTATTCATCGATGCTCTCCGTCTCGTAGACCATGCCGTCGACGGTGAGGGTCTTCTCCGGCTGATAACGTGGTTTTTGCAACACCAGCATCTCGTCGAAGTCATACCGTCGCCATCCCTGCACCATCATGAGCAGGTCGAGGGCTGTGCGATGATGCTCATCATCCGCCTCAAAATAGTAGTCGGGATAAGCCACGAAGCCCTTGAGGTCGCCCGACAGGAGCAGGTCGGTGAGGATATTGCCTGTGTCGTAGGTATATTCATCGTCGGCATTGTCGCGCACGGCAATGGAGAGGAGCGAGGCGTCATCAGGGGCATGAAACGAGAGCGACACCCTCTCGTAGGGTTCATATTCGTCTTGCTGGCCGGTCACACTGACCGTCTCCTCATCATAGTCGTGGTTATTGACAAAGAACAACCGGTCGGCCAACCGGTGCCCTTCATTGTCAAACACCACCAAGTCGTTGACCCCTGTCGGCAGATCAGCCTGCTCGATCCTGAAGAAAGCCTTGCCATGTGCATCTGGTTGGATGGTCTGAAACCAGCACAGGCGGCCACGACATAGCACGGCGGCCCCATACTGCGAGGTAGCGGGCATTCCCACCAATTGTAAGTGGCAGGAAGCGGTCCCTTGCTCCTGTGTGAGCCTCAGGGCACATCCCCGTGGTTCTATCTTCGGCAAGTCAAAAGTCCAGTCACGGTCCTGATAGGTGAAGTGCGCCTTGAGCCGACCCTCTGCAGGAACCTTGAGGGTGCATTTGCCACGGCCCATGTCCTGAGTCTTGACAGCCATCTCCCCCACCCTGCCCTCGATGTCAATCTGCCGACCCAGTTCGTTGGTGACATCGAAAGCCACGGTGCATTCCGTGCCTGCTATCAAGTGTCCGCCCTCAGGATAAAACGCCACGTTGAGCTGAGTCTTTGGTTTCTCATCGAGTCTCTGCTTAGGCCTTTTGACAATGTATTTGATGTTATAGTCACCCTCCTCCTCCGGTCTCTCGTAGACAGGCACCACCCTGGAATAGACGGTGCCATACTGCCGGAAGAAATCCCTGGCCATCTGACGGCTATAGAACTTCTCCGCGTCATCGATATTATAGCCATGCTCCGTCACGGCGAAGTTCATCATCCACCGTGTGTAGGCCCTCAACTCATAATAGCCGGAATAGAGCGAGTCGGGCAAGGCGAAGTTGCCATTACCCAATCCCTTATCAGAAACGACGACCGTCTGCCGCTCGGTCACCAGTCCATCAGGCGACACCAGTTCCACATACAGTATGCGGCTCATGTCAGTGACGGTCAGGTCGTCGGCCCTGACCACATACGCCTTGTACCAGATCGTGTCGCCAATGAAATAACAGGTGTTGTCGATATGTAAGTAGACTTTTTCCTGCACGGGGCTGTCGGTGAGCAGAGTTCTGATGCTGTCGAGCGTGACCTGTGCAGTGGAGCTGGTGCATATCAACATGACGGCAAACAATGTCAATATCAGTCGTCTCATAAGGTAAATGATCATCAATAGATATACGTCACAAAATTACGCACAAAAAACGGAAAAAGCCAAATAAAAATCATCATTTTTTGAACCCCTCTCTTCCAATGTTAAATTTTTCTAACATTTTAAGTGTCATTTTTACCTTTTTAGCTCCATATCGTCAAAAAAACGAAAAGCACCCCGGCTTCTACAGATAGTCGGACCTGGATAGGGACATGAAGTATCAATTGTTCAATATTTTCAACCATTAAAAAAGGCCATATGAAAAAAATGATGATGACAATGGCTGCCGTTTTGGTGGCAGTAGCATCGAATGCGCAGGTGACAGAAGACTTCAAACCTGCCACGACCAACCAAGAGGGTAGTGAGTATCCGATGGTGAACTCACAGCGCATGGTACGCGCGAGAATCTCCGCACCCGACGCCAAAAGTGTGAAACTGGATATCGGTGGTGTGAAATACGACCTGGTGAAAGATGCCGAGGGCGTATGGACTGGAGAGTCAGCACCACAGGATGAGGGATTCCACTACTATCAGCTCAACATTGACGGAGCTTCTGTGCCCGACCCAGGAAGCAAGTATTATTATGGCGCCAGCCGCTGGGGCAGCGGTATCGACGTGCCCGCTGCTGACGAGGAGTTCTACACAGTGAAGAACGTTCCACAAGGTTCGGTAAGCGAAGTCTACTACTATTCCACAGTGACAGAAAAGATGCGCCACTGCTATGTTTACCTGCCTGCAGAATACAACCAAAATCCCACCAAGAGATTCCCTGTGCTCTACCTGCAGCATGGCATGGGTGAGAACGAGACAGGATGGTCGGCACAAGGCAAGACCGGCATCATCATGGACAACCTGATAGCCGCAGGAAAAGCCGTGCCATTTATCATCGTGATGGACAACGGACTGAATGCCATTCCTGCCCATCCTGACACCACTCAGCAGGCCAATCCGTTTGGTGGCTTCCCAGGTATGGGGCCACGTCCACAGGGACAAGGTGGCAACCGCCCACAAGGCATGCGTCCCGGAGGTCCTCAGGGAGGCCCACAAGGTGGCCGTCCCGGCGGTCGTCCTGGCGGTCCACGCCGTGGCTTCGGTGGATTTAATGGTTTCCAGGAGGTGCTGCTGAAAGACATCATCCCTATGGTAGAGAAGAACTATCGGGTCATTGCCGACACGGAGCATCGCGCGCTGGCCGGACTTTCCATGGGTGGCATGCAGACCCACATGATCACTTTGGCCAACCCCACCAAATTTGCCTATGTAGGTATGTTCAGCGGTGGTACCTTCCGGACAGAGGAACTGCAGGACGCCAAGGATTTCAAGAACACCAACAAGGTGTTGTTCATGAGTTGCGGAAGCAAGGAGCCAATGGGAGTAGACAAAGCCGCAGAAGCCCTGAAGGCATTGGGCATCAACGCCCACGCCTACATCTCGCCTGAGACCGCTCATGAGTGGCAGACCTGGCGCCGCAGCCTCTATCAGTTTGCACAGTTGCTGTTTAAATAAGAAGTGCTTAGCAAAAAATGAAAGGAGTTGAGGAGTTCAGGAGTTGAGGAGTTCAGACATTACCATTGCTAAAACCATTGTATCTAACGTTGAGAATTTGGGCTATTGTCTGAACTCCTCAACTCCTGAACTCCTCAACTCCTAATTATATCTCACTCATTGATAGCGCCGCAGCGGGGGCAGCGGCCTTTTTTCTTGAGGAGCATACCGCAGTTGCCGCAGATGTATTTGCTGCGTGTGTGACGGAAGTAGCGCCAGAGAGCCAAGGACACATATACGAGCAGCAGCAGATAACCCACATAATACATCGTAGTGAAGGTAAAAATGATGTAGTTGACGGCACAGATGCCAGCCAAGCCCAACAAATAAGGCACGGCATCCTGGAAAGAGAGATGACGGAAGGTGTCGTCGACCGCCGCCATCGATGTGAGGAGAATGGCCCACACCGAGGCAAGGAACAAGCCTATGAGCAATGGCTGTGAGAAAGGATTGAGAGAAGGATGAAAATAGAACTCCTCCCATGTCTCAGGCGCAAACATCTGAATGGAGGAATAGAACGTGGCCGAGGCAGCCACCACCAGTGCGAGCAAAGTGGGATAAAAAGTGTCGATGTCGTGGAAATGCACGATATAGGCATTGCTCTTGAAGAGTTTGCGTATGCCATAGACAAAGAAGATGACGATGAAAACCACCAGGAAGATCACCAGGTGCTTATTGGAAAAGTAAGAGATGAACTGAGAGATGGGATCGTCAGGCACTACCTGCTCAAGCATCTCACTCTCATGCACCCATCCAAACATCCCCTCCTCATGGGCCAGTTGCACCCATACCGAGTCGATGGAGTCGTTGGGCAGGATACGGATATCGGCCACAACCAGTCTGTCGCCTTTGGGTATGGAGAAAGAGTCGGTGGGGAAATTGCTGAGCGCCTCCTCGGGCATCTGCAGCAAGAGCATGAGTGAGTCGGCCTGTACGAGGAAATTGTAATTGTGCGAGTAGTGATGAGTATGAGCAAAAGACAAGGAGTCGATTTGCTGTTCTGTATACTCCATCACCACGGGCTGAACCTCCACCGGTTGGTGATGGCAAGCCGATATCAAGCAGGCGAACAACGCCCCGACAAAAAACCATCTACTGCTCTGCATACACATTCATCTGACATTTTTTGCAATCAAACTCCAATAGGAACTTTCTGCCGTCGGGCAGACACAGTGAGAGCGGCTCTTGCCATGGCACACGCCGGCCCTCTTTGGCACAGTAGCCTAAGGTATAACGGATACAATGGCGACACTGCATGAGCAACGGCGGCTGGCCCTGATTGCCTCTGCGATTGCCCATCTCAAAAGCATCGCCATGCACCTCATGTCCCAACTGAGCATAAAACTTCCGTGACAGCGTATTGGACACATTGTAGAGATAGGCATATCGTTTATACACATCATCGGGGAGCAGACCCTCTTGGGCTGCATTTTCTACATATATGATGCCTTTATTGCGACGTGTCCGCATGATGGCACTGTCGAGTTGTGAGACAGCCTGCCTGCGCATCTCCGTCAACACGCTGGAGGGAAGGAAACAGCCGGAAGCCTGTTCGCTGATCAGGACATGATGGGGCTGATAAACGGTGGAGCCAAGTTTGGACAACTGGCGCTGTATATTCTCACGCTGGGGCCTCTGGGCTGGCTGCAAAGCCTCATCCCTGCGCACATCAACCACCAACTCGGTATCGGGCACAGACAGGCGAAGACACCAGCCATCGTCCACGTCCAGAGAAATGTCGATGGGTATTTTGCGCTCTGCGCTCTGCCGTGCCAACAGTCGCTCAAAAGCCACGTCGTTGTTACGATAGAGACCACAACCAGCACGCAGTCCTGGCGGCATACGAAGAGGAAAGATACGGTTGCCCTCCACCCTGTTGACACGAAAACCGCACAACTGATGCTGCGCATCGAAAAAGCAGAGACCGTCGCCATTGGCAAAACGAGCGGTGCCCGCCACATTGAAAGAGTCACGCCGCATTTCCTTGACCTTTCCGACATACTCGCCCAAAGCTTTGGGTGTGTCAACAGATGCCACCTCCCTCCGCTCCCCACTGGCAAAATAGTCAGTAAAGCCACGGTTGAACGTCTTATGAAGTGAAGGTTGGAAATGATAAGTGCAACGCCCCAGCGATGCCTTGACATACTTGTCGGGATGCCGGTCAATCAACTGGTCGAGTGCCTGGCGATAGGCTGCCACCACATTTTTCACGTAGGTGTAGTCTTTCAGGCGCCCCTCTATCTTGAAAGAAGAGACCCCCGCCTCCATCATTTGCTCCAGCCACCCGATGCGGCACATATCCTTCAGTGACAGCCAATAACGAGGCTGGTCAATGGGGTGTCCGCCTGCATCGGTCAATGAGAACTTCAGTCTGCAGAACTGTGCACAGTTACCTCGATTGGCACTACGCCCGAAACAATACTGCGAGGCATAGCACACCCCCGAATAACTCACACAGAGAGCTCCGTGCACGAAAGCCTCCAAGTCGACATCAGGCACCTCCTGGTGGATGGCGGCCATCTGATCGACAGACAACTCACGCGCTAACACCACCCGCGAAGCACCCTGATTGGCCAGCCATCTGACCCTTCCGGCCGTGCGGTTATCGGTCTGGGTACTGGCATGTATCTCGATGTCGGCATGCTTTTCTGCTGCCACCTCCCTGACCATCGACCACACCCCCATATCCTGCACCAGCAGAGCATCAGCGCCAACATCGATCAGCTGTCCTATCATGCGTCGCGTCTCCTCCAGTTCCTGTTCAAAGACGATGGTATTGACCGTGACATAGACCTTGGCCATGAACCGATGCGCATACTCGCACAACGCCTGGATATCGTTGATGGAATTGGTCGCAGCAGCCCTTGCCCCCAACATACTGGCACCGATATATACGGCATCGGCGCCATGGTCTATGGCGGCCATGCCACACTCCAGATTTTTTGCGGGAGCCAACAGTTCAAAGTGTCGAGGCATAGGTGATGATGGGCTCTATATGGCTATCTGATATCGTCGATATTATACGGGGTCTCCTGATAGACGTAGTAGTTGACCCAGTTGTTGTACAATAGATTGGCATGGGCACGCCAAGTGACCAGAGGCGGATTGGAAGGGTCGTTGTCGAGATAGTAATTTTTGGGTATATCGACATCATCACGCACATCCTTGTCACGCCGGTACTCATTGTCGAGCGTGTTGGGCGCATACTCCAGGTGCCCTGTGATGAAAAACTCACGTCCGCCCCTTGCCATCACAATGCTCACCCCACTCTCCGGCGACTCGGCGATAATCTGCAGTTGGTCGTTCTTCAGGATATCCTCCTTGCGCACCTCCGTATGACGGCTGTGAGGCATAAAAAACATATCGTCAAACCCCCGGAAGATGGGCAGATGATTGCTGACAGGATATTGGCGGAAGATGCCAAACATCTTTTTCTCCAAGGGATATTTAGGTACGCCATAATGGTAATACAGGCCCGCCTGTGCTGCCCAGCATATAAAGAGGGTACTGGTGACATTGGTGCGCACCCAGTCGAATATCTCGGTGATCTCACCCCAGTAGTTCACATCCTCATAGTCGAGTTGCTCGATAGGAGCGCCTGTGATGATCATACCGTCAAACTTCTGCTTTCTAAGGATATCAAAATCCTTGTAAAACAGCATCATGTGCTCAATGGGCGTATTCTTGGGGGTATGGCTCTTGAGTTTCATGAAACTGATCTCCATCTGTAGCGGCGTATTGGAGAGGAGCCGCAACAGGTCGGTCTCAGTGGTGATTTTCAACGGCATGAGGTTGAGGATGACGATACGGAGTGGACGGATGTCCTGGGTGGTGGCCCTGGAGTTGTCCATCACGAAGATATTCTCCTGCTTGAGGAGTTCAATGGCGGGTAGCCTATCGGGGATTCTTAATGGCATTTCTTTTCTTTAGAGATTTTTTTCTAGAGGGTCTAGATGATCTAGATATTCTAGATATTCTAGATGATCTAGATATTCTAGATTTTCTAGATGGATTACCAGAGACTCAGTCGCTGCTCTTTGGGTACATACATCTTGTCGGTGGGCTGTACGCCGAAGGCGTCATACCACATGTCGATATGTGAGAGCGCTCCATTGACGCGGTATTTGCCGAGGGAGTGTGGGTCGCTCTTGGTGCGGCTTCTGATTTCCGCATCAGTGATGTTGTTGGCCCACACGCCGGCATAAGCCAGGAAGAAACGCTGCTCGGGAGTGAATCCGTCTTTCTCGCCGAGGGGCTGATCCTTCATTGCATTCTGCAAGGCATAGAAAGCCACCTGCAGACCACCATGGTCGGCGAGGTTCTCACCGAGTGTCAGTTTTCCATTGGCGTTGAGATCGGGCAGCACCTTGATGGCAGAGAAGAAGTCGGCATATTTGCTGGTGCGCTCGGTGAAATTCTTTCCATCGGCTTCTGTCCACCAGTCGGTCATATTGCCGTCTTTGTCATAATGACGTCCCTGGTCATCAAATCCATGTGTCATCTCATGGCCGATGACCACTCCGATGGCACCGTAATTGAACGCATCGTCGGCTGTCATGTCAAAGAAAGGCACCTGCAAGATACCTGCCGGGAAGCAGATCTCATTGGTTGTAGGATTGTAATAAGCATTGACTGTCTGCGGGGTCATGTGCCACTCGTCGCGGTCCACGGGTTTTCCGGCCTTCGTGTCGATTCTCCATTTGTTCCAGAATTTTCTGCACGCCATCATATTCTCGCAGAAAGACTTCTGGGAGTCAATCTGGAGTCCACTGATATCAATCCACTTGTCAGGATAGCCCACCTTGACATAGAAAGTGCTCAGTTTATCGAGTGCGTTTTGTTTGGTGGCATCGTCCATCCATTCCTGGGCCTGTATACGCTCAGCGAGAGCCACTTGCAAGTTTTTCACCAGCCCGAGCATTCTCTCTTTGGCTGCAGCAGGGAAATATTTCTCCACATAGAGTTTGCCAAGAGCCTGCCCCATGACGCTCTGCACCTGGTCGGTAGCTCTTTTCCATCGTGGGTGGTTCTCTTTCCGTCCCGACATGGTCTTGCCGAAGAAGTCGAAATGCTCGGCCACCACGTCATCGCTCAGCACATTGGCGCTGGAGTTGATGACATCCCACTCCATATACGATTTCATCTGCCCGGGAGTCATCTCGAAGAGGATTTGATCAATCCCTTTCATAAAGTCGGGCTGACCCACTACCAGTTCCTTGACGTGTGCGGGATCAACACCTTCTGCCTCTACAAGTTCCATGAGTTTGACATGTGGATAGTTGCGCTCAAACTCATCGATGGTCATCTTGTTGTAATTGGCCTCCACGTCGCGAAGTTCTGTCCTTGACTTGGAAATACGTGCTATCTTTGTCTCAATATCGAGAACATCATTCATCTTGAGTGTAGCCGCTTTCTGGTTGTAGCCAAAGAGTTTGAACATCTTGACAATATGCTTTTTGTATGCGTCGCGAATGGCAGCTGTGGCAGAGTCGTTGTCGAGATAATACTCCTTTTGCCCCAACGTCAGTCCGCTTTGATTGATATTGAGGATGTTCATCTTGGCGTTTTTCTCATCAGCACCAAACCAGGCGCTATAAGGTATGCCAAATCCGAAGTCAGCGTATTTCAGCTGCAGCTGGCGCAACGCATAAATGGTCTTCGACGTCTCTATCTCCTTGATCAGCGGAAGGACAGGCTTCACGCCGTCGCGGTTGCGGCGGACAGAGTCCATGGCAAGTTTATAAAAGTCGCTGAGTTTCTGTTCCACCGACCCTTTGGTGTACTGATTGGAGAGCAGTTCTTTGAGGATACTATTGATCCGCTCATTATTATCCTGTGCCAGTCGGTCGAAACTGCCAAAACGAGAATAGGCAGCCGGCAGCGGATTGTTTTTCATCCATCCGCCACATGCAAACTGGTAGAAGTCGTCGCCAGGCCGTGCGGTACTGTCCAAGTCACCAAGGACAATACCTGCCTTGAGAGACTGTTGTGCCATGGCAGGCACCGTCATCGTTGCGATCAGCATTACTGTCAATATTTTTTTGATTTTCATAAGATGAAATATGGTTTAAGTTATTTCCAAATGATTATTCTTTTTTGTGTCTCACTCAGCAGAGGCGGCCAGCGATTGTTGCAACTGCTCCAATTGTTCACTGTACTGTTCCCATTTCTCCACCTCCTCGTCGAGTTGTCTCTTGACATCGGTGTACTCACCGACAATCTTCATGTCAGAGGCACCCTCCGGTGTACAGAGGATGGCGTCCAACTCATTGATTTGGCGCTCCAGTTGCTCTATCTTTGTCTCACAATCCTTGACACATCTCTCAGCCTTCCGTATCTGCCGCTGCTGCTCGCGTCGCTCCTCATAGGATTGCTTGCTGGCAGAGACCACAGGCTCTGGCCTCTCCTCTGCCGTCTCCCGTGCGACAGGCGACGACGTGCCGAGCAGATGGAGCGAGTCTATCTGGCGTGCGCGGAGGAAATCGTAAATACCGCCGATGTGTTCTCTTACCTTTCCGCCACCGAACTCATAGACTTTGGTGACAAGGCCGTCGAGAAACTCACGGTCGTGTGACACGATGATGGCTGTGCCGTCAAAAGCCTTGATGGCCTCCTTGAGCACATCTTTTGACGGCATGTCGAGATGGTTGGTCGGCTCGTCGAGGATGAGCAAGTTGACCGGTTCCAGAAGCAGACGTATGATGGCCAGACGGCTTCGCTCGCCACCGCTGAGCACCTTCACTTTCTTTTCCGACTCCTCGCCACCGAACATAAACGCGCCCAGAATGTCGTTGATGCGCAGACGCACCTCGCCTTTGGCCACATAGTCGATGGTGTCGTAGACGGTCATATCCTCATTGAGCAATTGTGCCTGATTCTGTGCAAAATATCCTATTTGCACGTTATGCCCTATCTGAAGATGTCCGTCAAAGGGAATCTCTCCCATGATGCACTTGACGAGTGTAGACTTACCCTCACCATTCTTGCCCACAAAGGCCACTTTCTCACCCCGCCGTATGGTGAGCGAGACCTGGTCGAAGACCGTATGGTGACCGTAGTCCTTGCGCACGTCCTCACAGATGACAGGGAAGTCGCCACTGCGCAGACAAGGTGGGAACTTGAGGTGCATCGCGGAGCGGTCGACCTCGTCGATCTCAATGGGCACAATCTTGGCAAGTTGCTTGATACGGCTCTGCACCTGCACTGCCTTGGTAGGCTTATAGCGGAAACGCTTGATGAAGTCCTTGATGTCGGCTATCTCCTTCTGCTGATTCTCATAAGCACGGAGCTGCTGTTCACGTCGTTCCGCCCTCAGCACCACATACTCGTCGTACTTCACTTTGTAGTCAACCAGCTGACCACATGAAATCTCAATGGTGCGGTTAGTGACATTGTTGATGAACGCGCGGTCGTGACTGACCAGGATCACCGCCCCCGGTGATGTGGCCAGAAACTGCTCCATCCACTGGATGCTCTCTATGTCGAGGTGATTGGTAGGCTCGTCGAGTAGAAGCACGTCGGGCCTGCGCAACAAGATCTTGGCCAATTCGATTCGCATACGCCATCCGCCACTGAACTCTGAAGTGGGGCGGTCTAAGTCTTCACGCAAGAAGCCAAGTCCGATAAGCGTACGCTCCAGTTCCGCCTCGTAATTGCCAGCACCGAGCATCATGTAGCGGTCGTGCTCCTGCGTGAAGCGGTCTACAAGCGCTGTGTACTCGGCACTCTCATAGTCGGTGCGCTCAGCCAGCTGACGTTGCATAGCGTCAAGCCGCTCTTTCTGTTGTGTGCGGTCGGCAAATGCTTTTCGGGCTTCCTCACGCACAGTGGTGTCGTCTTGGAGCACCATCACCTGTGGCAAATAGCCGATCGTGGTGTCGGCAGGAATAGAAACGACCCCCGAAGTGGGTTTCTGTAAGCCACAGAGTATTTTGAGCAATGTCGATTTCCCCGCCCCATTCTTACCGACGAGGGCGATCCGGTCACGGTCGTTGACGACAAAACTCGCATCTTGGAACAGGGGCTTCACCCCAAACTCCACCTTTAAAGACTCTACACTTATCATTTCCTGTTATTTCACCCCTGCCGGGATTGCACATTGGGAATGCAAAAATAATGCAAAACGAAAGAAAAACAAAACAAAAGGCGAAGTTTTTCATCAGTTTGTCGTTACTTTGGCTTCGCCGAAGAAAGGAGGCGCCTCAACCATGCAGAACAAAAAACTTCGTCTTTTGTTTTGCATTGTATTCGGCTTTCACTACTTTGGCTTCGCCGAAGATAGGAGGCGCCTCAGCAATGAAGAACAAAAAACTTCGTCTTTTGTTTTGCATTGTATTCGGCTTTCACTACCTTTGTGCCATGTAAACCAACCACACAAAGAATCTTTATCCATTCAACCCATGAATATATTAGCACAGATTATTGCCCAACAACTCCAACTGCCAGAGAATGGCGTGGAGAACACTTTAGCGCTGCTCGACCTGGGCTGTACCATCCCGTTCATCGCCCGCTATCGCAAAGAGCGCACTGGCAATCTCAATGAAGTTCAGATAGCACAAATCAGTAGCGCTTACGACAAACTGAAAGAAATCAGTAAGCGCAAGGAGACCATCGTCAAGACCATCACCGAACTAGAGAAGATGACACCCGAACTGGAAAAACGCATCGCCAACTGCTGGGATGCGACAGAACTGGAAGACATCTATCTCCCCTTTAAGCCTAAACGCCGCACACGCGCACAGGTGGCGCGGGAACAGGGACTGGAGCCACTTGCCACCATCCTGTTGCTGCAGCGTGAACCTCAACCGGTGAAAGCAGCCGCCCTTTTTGTGAAAGGTGACGTGAAAGACGCTGACGCAGCCTTGAAAGGTGCTCAGGACATCATCGCTGAGATGGTGAGTGAAGACGAGCGTTCGCGCAACCAGTTGCGTAGCGCTTTTCGCCGCGACGCCATCATCACCTCCAAGGTGGTGAAAGCGAAAGCCGAGACGGAAGAGGCAGCGAAATTCACTGACTATTTCGACTTCTCCGAACCTCTCAGGAGATGCTCCTCCCACCGTCTGCTGGCCATGCGCCGCGGCGAGAACGAGGGTATCCTGCGCCTCAGCATCTCCGCCGACGACGATGACTGCATCAGTCGTCTGAAACGGCAACACGTGCGCGGCTACGGTCCATGCAGCCAACTGGTAGAGGAGGCTGTAGAAGACTCCTACAAAAGACTGCTCAAACCATCGATAGAGACTGAGTTCTCTGCCCTCAGCAAAGAGAAAGCCGATGATGAGGCCATCCTTGTATTCACAGAAAACCTGCGGCAATTGCTTCTCGCCGCCCCATTGGGCCAGAAGCGGGTGATGGGCATCGACCCTGGTTTCCGCACCGGCTGCAAGGTGGTGTGTCTCGATGCCCAGGGCAACCTGCTGTACCATGAGGCCATCTTCCCCCACCCACCCGTCAACCGACGGATGCAAGCCAAGATACATGTGGAACAAATGGTGGAAGACTATCAGATTGAGGCCATCGCCATCGGCAATGGAACCGCCAGCCGCGAAACTTCCGAGTTCGTCAAGAACCTAGAGTTCAAACACAAAGTGCAGACATACGTGGTCAGCGAAGACGGCGCCTCCGTCTATTCCGCCTCCAAGACCGCCCGTGAGGAGTTTCCTGACGAAGATGTGACCGTAAGAGGCGCTGTGAGCATCGGCCGCCGCTTGATGGACCCACTGGCAGAACTGGTAAAGATAGACCCGAAGAGTATCGGTGTGGGACAATATCAACACGACGTAGACCAAACCAAGCTGAAAAAGAGTCTCGACCAGACTGTGGAGAGTTGCGTCAACTCAGTAGGTGTCAACCTCAATACCGCCAGTCAGCATCTGTTGACCTACGTGAGCGGTCTTGGACCGACCCTGGCCAAGAATATCGTGGAATACCGTCGTGAGAATGGTGCTTTCACCAGTCGTGCACAATTGAAGAAAGTGCCACGCCTGGGTCCGTCGGCCTACGAGCAGTGTGCCGGATTCTTGCGCATACCAGGAGCCAAGAATCCTCTCGACAACAGTGCCGTCCATCCAGAGAGCTATGCGATAGTGGCACAAATGGCCAAAGACTGTGAGTGTACGGTGGCCGACCTGATCAAAGACAAATCAAAAAGGGAGCAAATCAACCTCAGACACTACGTGAACGACACCATAGGTATGCCGACACTGACTGACATCATGAAAGAACTGGAAAAACCCGGGCGTGACCCACGTGAGCAGATAGAGGAGTTTGAGTTTGACCCCAATGTCACCAGCGTGGACGATCTTGTGGAAGGTATGATACTGCCTGGTATCGTGACCAACATCACCAACTTTGGGGCCTTCGTCGACATCGGCGTGCATCAAGATGGCTTAGTGCATATCTCCCAATTGGCCAACCGATATGTGAAAGACCCCAACGAGGTGGTCAAGCTCCATCAGCACGTGAAAGTGATGGTGAAAGAGATAGACCATCGGCGAAACCGTATCGCCCTGACGATGAAGATAAAAAATGAAAAATGAGAGACCAATGGGTACTGAATACAAAAAATCCGGCTTGAAGGCCGGATTTTTTATAGTCAATGTCTTTTGTTTACTTCACTTTGTCAACGATGGCTTTGAAAGCCTCAGGGTTGTTGACAGCGAGGTCGGCGAGCACCTTGCGGTTGATCTCGATGCCGGCCTTGGTGAGAGCACCCATCAACTGTGAATAGCTCATCCCATTGATACGTGCGGCTGCATTGATACGCTGGATCCACAGAGCGCGGAACGCACGTTTCTTATTGCGACGGTCACGATAAGCGTAGGTGAGACCTTTCTCCCAAGTATTCTTGGCTACTGTCCAGACATTTTTGCGTGCTCCGAAATATCCTCTTGTCAGTTTAAGGATTCTGGTTCTTCTTGCTTTGGAAGCGACGTGGTTGACTGATCTTGGCATAATTTTTTTCCTTTAAATGTTAGACATGAATTTAACGCAGACAGAGCAAATCGCGGACCTGCTTTAAGTTTGAACGATCGACGATAGTCTGATGAACCAGATTACGTTTTTGCTTCTTTGTCTTTTTTGTCAGGATGTGACTGTGGTAAGCATGATGTCTTTTGATCTTACCAGTACCGGTGAAACGGAATCTCTTCTTGGCACCGGAGTTTGTCTTTACTTTTGGCATTTTTTTGTTGATTAAATTGTTATTTATTAATGGTGGCAACGCATATACCCGGCGTTACGCACCTTCTCTATTCTTTGTTTTCCTTGAGTTTGCGCAGGGCATCCTCACTGATCTTGGCATTGGCGAACAGTCCACCGCTTGCTGGCATCTCCTCTTCCGTCTTAGGGGTCTCAGCCTGAAGGGCGGCTTCCTTGGCCTCTGCTTCCCGCCTCTCGCGGTCTAACTTTTGCTGGCTTTTCTTCACCGTTCCCGCCTTCTTCGGCGCAATGAAGATAGCCATTTTCTTGCCTTCAAGCTGAGGCATCTGCTCTACTTTTCCATACTCCTCGAGGTCGTTGGCAAAACGCAGCAGCAGCACCTCGCCCTGCTCCTTAAACAGGATGGAGCGTCCACGGAAGAAGACATATGCTCTCACCTTGTTGCCATCGAGCAGGAACTCCTTGGCGTGCTTGAGCTTGAAGTTATAGTCATTTTCGCCGGTCTGAGGTCCGAAGCGTATCTCCTTCACCTCCACTTTCACCTGCTTGGCTTTCATTTCCTTGGCCCTCTTTTTCTGCTGATAGAGGAACTTGGAATAGTCAATGAAGCGACAAACTGGCGGCTGGGCTTTCGGAGAGATCTCCACAAGATCCACCCCCTGGTGTCTGGCCATTTCAAGAGCCTGGCGGGTAGGCATAACCATGCTGCCATCGTCGCCGACGACCCTTACTTCTTTCACGCGAATCTGCTCATTCACGCGGTACTGATTTGTCAATTTGTCATTCTTCATTCAACTTGTTTTGATAAGCGGCTGCAAAGTTACTACAAATTAGGCAATTGGCAAAATAATTTTTGAAAAAAATTTCTACTCTTCGGTGTAGGCAAGACGGAGGCCCGTGAACTTGTTTTTGTTGTCTGGTGAGGAGTAGGCACGATAGGTGACGACACAAGCCTCATCCTGATTGTTGAAAGATCCACCACGTATTATACGCCGACTACCCTCATTGGGTCCTTGCGGATTGAGTGAGGGTGAGTGCGCATAATAGTCTGGCCCATAATAGTCCTGACACCACTCCCGCACATTGCCAGTCATATCATACAATCCCAACTGATTGGGCTCTTTTTGTCCCACGGGATGTTTGACACGCGAACTATTGCCTACGTACCATCCACATCGCTCAATATCTGCCATACCTGCAAAGAGGAAGTCAGAAGCGACACCCCCCCTTGCAGCAAACTCCCATTCCGCCTCGGAAGGCAAACGGAAAGGCTTGCCTGTGAGCTGAGCGAGTTTTTCCACAAATTGCTGACATTCGTCCCATGAGACATTATCGACAGGACAAGTGTTGGAGACCATGATGCCATTTGACTTGTCTGAAGGGTTGTTGCCCATGATCAGTTGCCATTCCTCCTCCGTCACCTCATATTTGCCCAAATAATAGGGAGACAATGAGACCTCATGTGCAGGTACATTATCCTGAGATGCACCCTCTGTCGTCGCATTGGCCACTCCTATCATCAGTTGTCCACCCTCGATCCTGACCATATTGGCCAAGATGCGGTCTACCGCCCACTGCTGACTATGTACAATGGCGGGATGAGAAGAGACGGGGCGAGCTGGTTTTTGGGGTTTTGTCATACCCGTCTTCTTCTTATGGTCCTGTTTTTGCTTCGGTTCTGAGGGTTTAGCAGGCTCTGCCGGTTTGGTCTCCGTTTTTCTTTGTGGGCGCGTGACAAGAGTGCCCTGTCCGAAAGAAGGCACTACCACCAGCATCAGCATTACCACCGCCAACCACCGCAGCGTGTCAGAAAATGTATGATTATTCATTCGTATACCCATTTATAGTTGATTACCATCCTTATCATACCAATTACCTTCAGTCGGATTGCCGTCGCCATCAGTTGGAGGCACCCCTTCATTATTGAATTTGCCGACATAGTATTCACCGGTCTGTGCAATGGTCAGTTTTCCCTCGTCAAAATGTCCGTCCTTGAAAGAGCCTATGAAGGTATCGCCGTTTTGGAAGACATACTCTGCGTCGAAGCCATCCATCACACCATGAACGAAAGTACCTTTATAAGACTTGGCTGTAGGGCTATTGGAGAAGATGGCCTCTCCTTTTCCATGCGGCAGGCTATCTGCATCGACAGCGCCAGTATAGAGATAATCGCCAAGTTGGTTGGAGGCTTTCATGTTCTCCACAGTGATGGTCTCTGGAGTAGAAGCCTGCGGGGTAGTTGCGACTACTGGAGTCTTCTCCTCAGGAGCAGACCCGCAAGTCTTGAGTCCTATGACACCCAGCAAAATAGCAATGAACGCTGCTCCACCGACCAAGGCGTATTTTTTGAGACCTGGCATCGAGGATAATACCGGACTTTCCGGAGTGTCCGTATTTTCCAGAGATTCCGAAGAGACGGGAGGTGCTATTTTTATCTTCTCGCGTTCTTTTTTCTCACGGGCTTCTCTTTCCCTTTTTTCTTTTTCCTTCTTTTCTTTTTCTTGTCTCTCTCTTTCTTGTCTTTCTCTTTCCTCTCTCTCCCTTTCTCTTTTTTCCTTTTCTCTTTTTTCCCTTTCCAAGCGATCTTTTTTCTCTTTGTCAGGACGCTTGACGATCACCTCCGTTACCTCTTCATCGTCAGGTGTTTCCACCACATCGGGCAATTTCTCCGGTTTTTTGAGATTCTTTTGAATCCACTGTCTCACCTCATCGACAGACTGAAAACGCTCCGTACGGTTGGGCATCATCAGTCTGACTACGAGTTGCCGCATGCCTGGCACGATGTCATCGGGAAATCTAAACGCCTCTTCCCCTTCTTGAATCAGTTTGATAGGTTTTGGAGGAGTTTTGCCTGTAAGAGCGAAGAACAGTGTGGCTCCCAGAGCGTAGAGGTCTGTCCAGGGGCCAATATTATCCAGGTCTTGCTCCATCTGCTCAAGTGGCGCATAGCCTGGCGTATAGCAAAGTGCGGTACGTGTGGCCTCGCCGCCATCAGGGTTGGTCTGTTTGCTGGCGCCAAAATCTATCAGCATGGCCCTCCCCTCATGGTCAATCATCACATTGCCAGGCTTGAGGTCGAGATGAAACAAGTTTTTGTCATGCACCACCTCCAGTGCATCGAGCACTTGTATAAGATACTCGTACACCTCACGCTGAGGCAGACGATGCTCAGGCTTCGCCTCCTTGGTCTTTTTGGAAAGCGGCTGGCCCTCTATATATCCCATGACATAGTAAGCCGTCCCGTTTTCCTCGAAGAAGTCCTTGACATCCACGATGTTTTTACAACCCAGTTTGCTGAGTTTGTAGATTCGTCGCGCCTCTTTGAGAAATTTCTCTTTCTGCTCGATGAACATCGGTTCATTGTCGGAGTTGCTCACGCTGACATTTTGTGTCTCGGCGTCACGGTGTGTGACCCCTTTCATATAGAACTCCTTGATGGCCACGATTTCGTCGAAGAAGAGATTCTTGGCTTTGTAGGTATTGCCGAATCCTCCTGACGCCAGATGACTCTCAATGCGGTATTTTCCCGCCTGGAGCGTAGTTCCCACTGGCATGTACGAACTACTGCCATTCATGTTGTTGCTCATTTCCGGAATATGAGTTTTTAGATAAAGTAATACACAGCCACCACACATGCGGCTGCGATGGCGGCCACTGCCAGAGCCACCACCCATGAGGTGGAGCCGGCATGGCCTTTATGATTGGTTGTTGCGCTTTTCTTTGTTGTCTTTTTGGGGGTGGGTTGTGCTGGAGTTTTCACCGACACAGGATTGTATGATGTATGCTCCTCGTCCTCTTCTGGTTCGTCGACAATGGTGATGGTACCTTCTTCATCGTCATCATCCCTGCGCATGAGGAGTGCGTTGAAGGGAGTGGTAGCCTCGTCGTTCAGATACTGGCCGTCATTCTTCTCTGTCTCCACACGAGCCACATGGATAATGATGGCCGAGTGGTTGTCTTTGTTATCCACCGTAGCATCCCTCAATACCTGTCTTTTCTCCTCATCAGGGGTGTCGTCAGAGAAGATCTCAACCAGTTCGTCATCTGCCATTTGCTCCAACATACCGTCGGTGCAAAGATAGAAATAGTCACCTGCCTGGATATCAGTGATATGCGTGATGTCAGCGCTCACGCGGTTGTCAAGTCCGGGCATCAGGGCTCGTGTGATCACATTGCGTTGCGAAGAGGTACTCATCTCAGAGAAAGAGATCTCGCCTGCCTCGTAGAGCTCACAAACCAGCGAGTGGTCTTTTGACTTATAAAGCAACCTTCGCTCCGATGGTCGTATATGATAGATGCGGCTATCGCCTATATGCGCCGCCAGGCATCCTCCCTTGTGGAAACAGAGAGCGGTGAAGGTCGTGCCCATCTTGCGCTCATCATCCTGTGACGTATCAGCACGGTCGAGGTGCTGGCATGCGCTTTCCAGAGCCTTTTCCAACATGGCGTCTGTCACCACCTGAGCATCTTTCATCATCGTGCTCAAAGCCTTTGCCGTCTGTTCGGCGATGATACGGCTGGCCACCTCACCCTTGGCATGTCCCCCCATTCCATCACAAAGGATGAAGAGCCTGTCGCTGGCAACAGGCTTTGGCGGGAAGACATAGTCTTCCTGATTGGCGCGCTTTCCGCGCTCATTAATCAGCAATGGTTGAAATAGCCCTATTCTCATCTCACCTGGATTTTTGCACGTAGGTCAAGGAGGTCAGTCCCAGTTCCACGACGGCGCCGTGACTAAGCACCAGTTGTTCGTCTCGCTGCAGCTCCACCCCATTGACGGTGATGTGGTTTTTGTTATGATAATTGCTGATAACCGCCTTATGGCTGCCATTAGCCAGTCTCACCACGTTGATGAGGGCATGGGCACGGCTCATCGTGCGGTCGGAGGTTGTAATTTGAACCGTGGCCGCCCCATTCTCTGAGCGTCGTCCTACGATGTTTTGTCCGACTTTGAGGGTGTACTCCTCATCGTCACACAAGAGCAAGGGCAACGGGTCGGCGACGGTATTTCGTGGTGGGAGTATGGTCTCATCGGGTGAAGGGGCTTTCTCCGCTGTGGGCTTATGCTGTGGCAGCACCGTCTCATCGGGTGAAGCCGGAGCCGGAGCCGATGCCACTGGCTGATGAAACATCACCTGCAGGGTAGCCTTACAACGTGGACAACGTATGATTTTGACGGCTTCGCCTGTCGGGTTCTTGATTTCCAGTTTCACGCCACAAGCCTTACATACCACTCTTTTGATTTCCATATCTCAAAGTACTAACTCCTAATTACTATTTACTAACTCCTAATTACTAATACTTAATACCCCCCATCAATGGCGTGGAAGTCGTCCGTTCCTGGGTCGAAGAAACCGTCGTCAGCCAAGCTGTTATCCTCCGTCTGCATATCCATCTGCTGCGCATCCATCTGCATGGTCTCTATCTGCGCCAGTTCGACAGGTATGTCATCAATCGCGACGTCCTCTTCGTCGTCCACAATCATAACATCCTGCGAGTCATCCTCCTGTTGCACCAAGGCCACTGGCTGTGAATAGATCTCACCCGTCTGCATGTCCACCACCTCACCATCAGCGATGTCATCCTCTTCTGCGTCATCGATGACCATGACATCATCCATCGTATGAATGACATGGGCATTGTCTGAGGCGGCGAAGCCAGAAATGATGCCATTCTCATCTTCTGTGCCATAACTTCCCACGATGCTGACATCGTCGGAACCAGAGATTTCTATCCTTTCATTATTCACATACACATAGTCGTGACCATGGTCATCCGTGACGTGTATGAAGCCATCTTCCTCCAGACTGACCGTCTGCCCATCCTCCATCTCATCGGCCGTGATCTCCGTGTCGACCTGATCTATCGTGATCTCCGTGTCGACCTGGTCTATGATATGCTGCTTTTCCTCTTCAGGCTTGGCATTCCACTGCTCTTCATCACAGGAGGCATACACGCCTCCTCGCCAGACGAAGACACCATCGTCGCCCACATGAGCCTGTGCCTCGGTGAGGGCATGCTCGAAAGAGAGACTGTCGTTGACGGTGGCCACTTCCAATGTCGGCTTCTCTGTCACGGCATCACTCTCAGGATGGTCCACTGTGTTGGGGGAGCTGGTTTCTCTTCTCGTTAAATGCAAGAGACCAGCCCCCAGCAGGACTCCCGTCGTCTGCCCTATCGCGACGGCTTTCCATCCCACCTTTCTCAGAGGGTTCTTATTATGATTAAAAACTTCTTCCATTATTTTTTTTACAAAGATACACCAAAATGATGCTGGCAGCAAATCCTGCCACCCATATTGTACGAAATATGCCTTTAAAAGTAGGAAATGCCCTACAGAGGGCATTTCCTCATATCGTCAGAATGCGAAACCGACACCCACCGAGAAGCGGTGCTGTCCGAGGAAGTCCTCCAATTCCTTTTTGGCCGAGAAGCGATACTGATAAGTGCCTCTGATGGCAAAGTAGGAGTACTTCACCACAAGACCGATGACAGGCGAAACGGCAAAGGCTGCATTGATCTTATCCCATCTATCCTCGTCATCAGCTTGGGGGTCAAGATAATTCATATCAATTTGGCTATCCTTGGCGTAATTCTTGGTAGGATACTTATCTTCAGCAAACTGACCATAATAGAGTTTGGCTGTGACTCCAGGTCCGAAGAAGAGCCAGACAGGCTTGATCAATTTCACGGTCCAACCAAAAGACATGTTAGCCTCGGGTTTGTCACCAAAAGTGGCATTGCTGCGTATGGCTTCGAACAACTGCTTGTTGCAATCGATTTGGAAGAATCCTCCCCACTTGCGGTCTTTATACTTACCCACATGAAGTCCGTAAGGAGTATCCTCTGCCCATTCATAGGTGAGCACAGTAGAGTGATTTTTCTTCGATTTCAAGATTTCATCAATCAACTGTATGCGCCCTTCCACACTGGTGTAAATGGGAATGTTCTCATAGCATCTCTCGTCCATCATAATCTGATACTGCGCTCTGGCTTCTGCGTATCTCTTCTCATTGAAGAGATATTCAGCCTTGGTGTATGCGATATCGCAGTTGCTCTTATAGTGGTTGTTGCTCTCCTGACGCCGTGTGACGGCATAGCTGTCATCACTATTAAGAGCAGCCACCCTGGAATAGCATCGGTATGCCTCCAGGAATAGGGCGTTGTTGTAGGCAAAATCGGCTTTATCACGATAATAGATGACGGAGTCGACGAGGTTGAGGTTTTCTGTCGACTCTTTTTTGTCAGCGTCGGACATCAAAGCAGCCTGTTGGAACAATTGCCTTGCCTTCGCATAATTCATGTTTTTATACTCAGCGTATGCCTCGTTGCGCAGACGGATATATGGTGAGTTGAGTTTGTTGTCATCAGGGTCGTACACTTTTATCTTGACATACTGCTTAGAACTCAGCTTCAGCGGCATCTCCAGGTTGTTGTGGTTTTTTGCGGAGATGATAAATACGCGCCGTGCCAACAGTTTCAGTTCATCGTCGTCAGCATCGGTGGGGAGGCGGAAGTCATAAAGGTCGTAACTGCCCTCTTTCCTCACCTCAAATGGCTCAATGTCGCCACCGTCGGCCCTGGAATAAAACGTCAGGGGCATCGACTCGTGACAGCGGATGACCACGCGGGCAGTGTCGCCGGCATTGGCGTATGCGTCACCTTGTTTTGACTCGTCTTCGTAAGCAAGATTATTCTGGGCCCTTGTCCCTAAGGCCAGTGCGCACAGCACCAGCAAAAATAGTGTCTTTTTCATCGTGGTATAATATTGGTTATTAAATTTCATAGTCCATGAGGAAACTGGAGAAGTCTTCCTTGGGGTCGGCAACGATTATATTGCCCTGTGCGTCGCGGAATGGTTTCCACACGCGCACCTGTATCATGGGGAAGTCGCGGTCGCTGAAGTCAACCTTGAGATAAAGCAGTCCCTCGTCATGATATCGGCTTGTGCGCCAGTCTTGTTTAAGGAAGACGCCATAGATATCGTCTTTCTTGGGTATTTTGACGACGGTGACATCAGAGAACTTCACATTGATGAACTTATTGTTTTTGAATATTTTCCTCAATTTCTCGATATACTGCTTCTTATTGAGCACATCATACTCCACATCCACATAATTGCCCTTCTTATGGCGTGCGAGGTCTTGCGACGTAGCCCTTGTCACGATACGTCCCGTGATGATGAGCGCATTGCTGCTGAAGACATTCTCTATGAGTTCCAGGTCTTTCTTGTTGTACGCCGTACGGAAATCCTCTACGAAGTTGACCACAGCCTGCTTGCGTGCGTAGTCGATGTCCGACTCATTTTTCTTCATGATCACATCGTAGCGATGGATGTCGATGGCGATGGCCACATTGCTGATCTGGCCACTGGTGGTGAAGTCGAGGGTCAGTTCCTGCCGTTCTTCCTCCTTGTCTGCGCTCAGTACATCAAGAGGCAACCCTCTGACCTGGAATCCTCCAGTCATCACTCTCAGACATGATGCCTTGATGTCAGCGTCGGGGAATCGCATCATACTTGAGTCCCACATTTTCTCGATGGTTTCTCTCACCCTCGGTGTGACGTAGGTCGCCTCTTTGAGACTGATTTTCTTTTTCTTGCCCTCTGCACTGCTGTTGAGCAGAGCTATCAGATTGTTGACATTGCGCTCCATGGTAGCCTTAGTAGCAGCATTGGAGATGCCGTCAAGAATATGGAAAGTAGGATTGGCTTGTGCCGAGAATGTCAGGGCCAATGCTGCCATCAACATGGATATTTTTCTTGCTTTCATCGTTTTATCTGTCTAAGATTGAGTTTAAGTTGTCTTGCGGAATATTGGTGTAGAGATCTCCATAGATGATATTGTCTTTCTTGAGCAGCCCTTCGGTGTTAGTCTTAAGCGTCAACATATGTACAAAGTCGAGCTTGGGATGGTGGAAGAGCAAGATGGCCTCAATTTCTTCGTTGCTGACACTAGTGACACTGACAAATGCTTTCATGGTAGGCAAGAACATAGCAAAAAGACTTTGCAGAGAGGTTTTGAGTATCGGTATTTTCTGACCGTACTGATGATGCTTCACTTGGAGCACATGTCCACACTGCACCTTATTGAGCAACTGGTTGGTGAAAGTCTCCAGTGGAAAGCGCTTGTCGGAAATGACCAGATAGTTGTTGCGGGTTTTTCTCACATAACAGTCGGTGCGCAGTGTCTCACTCTGATAGTAATCGCCACGGAGCAAGAACACCGAGCGTTCGTCGGTCTTGACAAGCCGTGAGGGGATGACGGTGACAGTCTCTATGTCATACTGGGTGCTCATATTGTTGTTGAGGTTGTCATAGATAAACTGGTCGGCCTGCTCTTTGTCCATATTGAGTTTCTGGGCATGGAGCGGGAGCAAACCACCCATCAGCACAAGCATGAGTGTCACACGTAAGAAGGGGAAATAGTCTCTCATAACGGTTTATTTTTGAAATTTTGACCTGCAATAGGGGCAAGCCTCCAACAGCTTGAGCTGATCGTAAGGCTGGTTCCCCAGAAAATGTCCGCATTTGGGGTTGGGGCACACATACTCATGCTGGAATTTCTCCAACAGGCGTTGCTTCTCCTTAGGCACCTTGGCACCGTCAATATAGGTCTTGACCAGGAAGCAAAGCGAGAGGATGCCCGCTACGGCATAGAAGTAGGCATTGGTCTGGCCTTTGATCAGTCCAGCTGCTGTAGCGCCAAGGCCGAGGGTAGTGATCAATCCAGTGCCCGCCTTGATAGCGTTGAACCTGTTTTGCTTGATCGTGAGGGTGAGCACTTCTTGGTTGTACTCATCCCATACTTTCTCAAGATAGGTGATGTCGTACATCTTGGGGATGGCACTGTCTATCAGTTCCCAGCTGAGAGGGTAGCGGTCTTCGCCCAACTCTATCACGTCGTTCTTATTCACCACCTTGTTTTCCACCCCTATTCCATTGACGTAGGTGACGTTTTGCATCTTCAGGTTCTTGATTCTGAACACGCCGCCCTCCTCTGGTGTGAGTGAACAATGGACACGGCTTACAGTCTGGGGCACAGAGTCCTTGAGGCCAACATTCTTTGACTGCTGGCCAATGGTCACTTTCAGCTGTCCCGTCTCCGGGTTACGGCCTATGATTATCTCCATGGTTATCTTAGTATTTCAGTTTTTAGTTTTTCTGTTTTGGCCTCAGCATCAAATCTTTCAGTTTTTTCAATGCCTCTTTTGAGACACCGATTTTGAAAGCGAAGTGGTCATAATCAGACAAGATAAGATGCTGCTTTTGTATACTGATCTGATAGATATAATTGGTGTTAATGATAAATCTCTTGCCAAGCCGGATGAAGACGCTTGCGTCGGAGCCCAATTGTGAGGCCAGGAAGATCTCTGTATGGCTAAGGTTCATGCACACGGTACCCTTGAGCTTGTTGACGGTCATGATATTAGTGTAGTTGCCATCACCCTCAAAATACACTATTTTGGATATGTCAAGACGCAACAGTTCATCACGTGAGTTGAACATCACTATATTCTGAGCCATAACTTATCACCATTTCATGATCACCATGTCATCAGGAAAATTGCCCCACATGACGGGGTGCTGTGCATTCCATGACAGTTCGGTGACCCCTTTGTGTACATAGTCAAACAGTTCTTTGGCCGTAATCACTCTATCACTGTTGGTGTCTGCTGCCCCTGTGAGGCCTTTGCTAAGATAGGTGGTGAAATAGCCGTTTTTCATGTCCGACCGCTCATTCGACACCTCATTGCTCCTGGAGGAAAGGAAGAGCATGACATTCGACTTTCTGATAGTACTTTCAGCCAGAGTGTCGGCTTTCTCCTCCGTGCGGATTTTCCCCGAGAAGCAGGCATCGGCAAAAATCATCTTGTTCTTGCATTTGCCTATGGCCATGGCCTCACGCACGTCGGTATATCCGAGATACCCATTATAGGCATAAAATCCACCCTTGAATCCATGTCCACTGAAGAAAAGCACCACTTGGTCATCCTCTGTAGCCTTGGCATACAATTCTTTCATCGCTGAGATAATGTTCTCGGTTGTAGCCTGATCATCCAGCAACTGGCGATATTCAAGATCTTTCTTCAGGTTTTTGTAATAGATGTATGTGATGGTACGCGCATCACGCGTGGGCACTTTCAGGTCGATTTTCTCTCCAGGATAGTCGGCCACCCCCACTGAGACCAAATACACTTTGGCCTCATGCTGTGTGAAACACATCAGCATGAGGACAATAGTCAGCGACCTGAGCAGGGTCAGATGCCGTCTTAGAGTATCATAGGAACGCGTCGACATTGGCATCATTGATGTAGTCGGACGAGTCTGAATCCATCGAATTGTCGGTCACTCCATCACCGTCACCATGAGAGAGGAGGCTGGAAATGCCGTCGCTGACACTCTCGCCAAAGTCCTTAATGGCCGACACGACGTCATCGACCAAGCCGCTACCAGCGTCGCCCATTGCCATATCCATGTCATCATCGTTCATATAGCTGACCACATTGGCGTCTGGGTCATAAAAATCGGCATCGGGCACAGCCTCTGGTGGTGCCATCGGTGTTTCTACCACAGAGGCCAATTCATAGACCTCTGCTGAGTCATCGAGTATCTGTATGCTGTCGTCAATGGGAGCCTGCTCTACAACGGGTGCTGCCTCAGCCACTAACGGTTGTTCTTGTACAGTGGGAGCCGGTTCGGCTGTTGCGAAGAACTCCTCACGCGAAGGAGCCTCTGGCGCTTCTATCACATGCACTTCTTCACCTATAGCCATGACCTGCTCGTCATCAGGATTGTGCCCTGTCACGACCACGCCACCGAGGTCTATCACCTGCTCTTCTGTGGCCATGGCCACCATTTCTTCTCCAGAGCCTTGTACCTCTGCCATGACATCGGCCACGTCCATAGGTATATTCTCATCGCCTTGCTGTGCTTCTTGTTCTGCTGGGGCTTCTGACTCGGCAGCGTCTTTCAATGCCACACCTGCGGCGGCTGCGCCAACTGCTGCTGCGCCAACTCCACCTGCTGCAATGGTTTTTTTAGCCTTTGACTTAGAATTAGTATCTTTTTTCATTTTTATTGGTTTTTAGTTATGCTCTTTCAAATCTTAAAAAATAGTCTTGGTGTTTTTGTCAAAGGCAAAGGTAATAAAACAAAGTATAAAAACCAAATTTTCAATCTGTTTATGTAGAAATTATTGACTTTTTCGTACGAAATCATCAGATGTGAGGTTTTTCCTGATAAGCAAAAAAATCCCTCACCACTCGCCAGAGTAGTGAGGGAAGGCATATGATATGAACAGGATAATCAGTCTTTTGGCTCTATATTGGTTGCCTCAAGCATCGCGGCCACCTCGTCATTGACTCGGCGTGCGAAGTCTTCCATCGACATGGTAGCCTGTTCGCCACCACCCTGCTTACGCATGGAGACAAGTCCCTCTGCCGACTCTTTCTCACCGACGATGACCATATAAGGCACTCTCTTCAATTCATTGTCGCGTATCTTACGTCCGATTTTCTCGTTACGGTCATCGATGACGGCGCGTACGCCCTGTGTGTCGAAATAACGTGCCACACGACGTGCGTAGTCGTTGAATTTCTCAGAGATAGGCAGGATGGCCACCTGGTCGGGAGTGAGCCAAAGTGGGAAGTGGCCGGCAGTATGTTCGATGAGCACAGCCGTGAATCGCTCCATCGACCCGAAGGGTGCGCGGTGCACCATCACTGGTGTCTGGCGGGAGTTGTCCTCAGCGACATACTCCAGTTTGAAGCGCTGTGGCAAGTTGTAGTCTACTTGTATCGTGCCCAACTGCCATCGCCGTCCGATGGCGTCCTTGACCATAAAGTCGAGTTTGGGTCCATAGAAGGCAGCCTCTCCGTATTCTATCTTCGCGTCGAGACCCTTTTCCTTGCAAGCGTCGATGATAGCCTGCTCACTCTCTGCCCACACTTCGTCGGAGCCGATGTACTTCTCTGTGTCTTTGGGGTCGCGGAGTGAGATCTGAGCCTCAAAGTTGTCGAAATTGAAGATCTGGAATACCGCCTGAATGATATCCATGACGCGCAGGAACTCGTTCTTCACCTGGTCGGGGCGGCAGAAGATATGGGCATCGTCCTGTGTGAACGAACGCACACGTGTCAGTCCGTGGAGTTCACCACTCTTCTCATAACGGTAGACGGTGCCAAACTCAGCGATGCGCAACGGCAGGTCCTTGTATGAACGGGGCTTGCTGGCGAAGACCTCACAGTGGTGGGGACAGTTCATAGGCTTGAGCATATACTCCTCATCCTCCTCGGGTGTGTGGATGGGTTGGAAAGAGTCTTTGCCATAATGAGCATAATGCCCAGAGGTGACGTAGAGGTTCTTGCTACCGATATGCGGGGTGATCACCTCCTGATAGCCGAAACGCTTCTGTATCTTACGGAGCATGTCCTGTAGGCGCAGACGCAGGTCAGTGCCTTTTGGCAGCCAGATGGGAAGGCCCTTGCCAACACGCTCAGAGAACATAAACAGCTCCATCTCCTTGCCAATCTTGCGATGGTCACGCTTCTTGGCCTCCTCGAGCATCAGCAGATACTCGTCGAGCATCTTCTTCTTGGGGAAAGAGATACCATAGATACGGGTCATCTGCTCACGCTTGGCATCGCCACGCCAGAAAGCACCTGCGGCGCTGGTGATTTTCAGGGCCTTGATGGCTCCCGTGCTCATCAGGTGTGGTCCACGACAAAGGTCGGTGAAAGCGCCTTGGGTATATGTGGAGATGGTGCCGTCCTCCAGGTCTTGCTCGATATGCTCGCATTTGTAGTTCTGGCCATCGGCCGCAAACTCCTTGAGCGCATCAGCCTTAGACACGTCACGACGCACGACGGGCTCGTCTTTTTTGGCCAGCTCCATCATTTTTGCCTCTATTTTCGGGAAGTCGCTCTCGGAAATGACATCACCCTCTTTGGGCATGACATCATAGAAGAAGCCATTCTCGACAGCCGGTCCGAAGCCGAACTGTATGCCGGGATATAATTCTTGTAATGCCTCTGCCAGCAAGTGTGCGCTAGTGTGCCAGAAGGTGTGCTTTCCCTCCTCGTCCTCAAACTTATAAAGAGCGATATTGGCATCTTCATTGATCGGGCGATTGAGCTCTACTGTCTCGCCATTGACACCGCAAGATACAACGTTGCGTGCGAGGGCCGGCGAAATGCTCTCGGCAATTTGTAACCCCGTGACGCCCTGTGCATACTCACGCACAGATCCGTCAGGAAATGTGATTTTTACCATAACAAATTGATAATTTTATAAAACGATGGGCAAAGGTAATCATTATTTCACATACTCGCAAAAAAAGGCATCAATAAATGACTATCTTTGGTTGATACTTGAAGGGATGCATCAAGGAGCCTTAGAATATTTCTTGATCATACTATAAGCACTATAGAGTCCCTGTTCACCTGCCTTGCTCAGGTCGGCGATACCCTCTTTCTTCTTACCGTTTTTGATACGTGCCAGACCTCTATTGTAATAAGCTTCCGCCAGTTGATGATGGCTCTCAATGCATCGGGTATAGTCGTCTATCGCTTTCTCATAATCTCCCATCGCCAGATAGAGGTTAGCGCGGTCGTAAAGCACATAGACATTGTCGGGATCAAGGGCAAGGGCATGGTTGAAGTCGCTCAGCGCGCCGGCATTCTTGATCTGCGACTCCATCGTCTGTCCCGCAGCCAGTTCGCCTGCCATCGACAGACAAACACCACGCTGCCAATAGGCAAGTGCCATCGTACTGTCTATGTCGAGACAGGTGGTGAGATCATCTATCGCATCGCTGAAATTCTGCACCACCGACTGTGCCACAGCACGTTGCAAGAGCAGGTTGCGTGTGAGCCTCATGTCCTTGGCCGCGAAGATCTGTGCCGTGAGCGTATCGACGAGATTGAAAACGACATGCGACTGTGCCTCGGTGAGTGTGCTGGGATTACAAGTCAGATAAACTGGATGCATGGGATGCTCTTTCTGATTGAAAGCATCGATACTCCTATCGAAAGCCTCATACGACTTGATGACATTGTTGTATTTGGCATACGAGAGCATATACATCGGCATATATTCTATCTCGAGCTTGCGGTTTTGCACTTTACCACGATAGACACTCTCATACTCGTGTTCCACGACCTCCTCATCCTCCACGACGATTTGATTGTACTTGCTCATGTCGATCTCGCTCTTCTTTCGTGTGGCCCGTATCTGGTTTTTGCTCCAACGTGGCTGTATGCCGACATGTTTGTCCATCTGAGCCTTAAGGATGCGAAACTCGTCCATGTCGGCCTGGTTGGTCATCCCAAGTCTCCGGTAACAGTCGGCACGGTTTTGCAGTCCTGTCCAGAAATTGGGATATTGGTCGATGACCTTCGTATAGTCACGGATAGCTCCACGCAGGTCGCCTGTCCTGTGCAGAAGCACTGCCCTGTTGTAGACCGCCATCACGTTGTCGGGCTCCATTTTCAGTACATAGTCAAAGTCGGTGATAGCCCGATTGTCATCACCCACCTGCACCCGGAGCAATCCTCTGTTGTAGTGTGCCAAGAAGTTGTCGGGATCGAGTTCGATGGCGGTGTCATAGTCATTCATCGCACCGCGCAGGTTGTTGGTGTTGAGTCTTGCGAGTGCGCGGTTGACATAATTGCTCACCATCTTTGGCTTCAGATGAATCGCCTTGCTCAACTGTTCATCGACATCTTTCCACTGCCCTCTCGACATACTGATGCTGGCCCTTGTCATCCACATCTCCCCATCATACGGGTCGAGGTGGAGGGCTTTGTCGAGCCACTCAGCGGCAGAAGTGGTGTCGTTCTGCATCAGATAGACCCCTGCCTTGACAGAATAGGCACGAGCATACTTGCTCCATTTCTTTACAATGGTGTCGAGTTCCAGCTGAGCCCGGTCATAATCTTTCAGTTCTATCCGGCACAAGGCACGGTTGAACCAGAAGTTCTGCCCTGAGGGGTCGTCTTTGAGTGCCCGGTCATAATCTTGTATGGCCTCCTCGTATTTATGCTGGCGTATGCGACAGAGTCCGCGCAACTCATAGATGCCCGTGACGTATGGATTGAGGCTGATGGCTTCCGTGCAGTCGGCTTCAGCCCCTACGAAATCGTCGAGATAAAACTTTGCCACAGCTCTGTAATACCAAGGCTCATAAAGATAAGGCTTGGAGGAAATGGCACGGTTGAAATGCTGTATGGCGAGTACATAATCCTCATAATAAAGCGCACTTCTGCCACTCATGATCAGGCGGTCGACTTTGAACTGCGCTGATGCATGTAGTGACAGAAGTGTCATGATGATGATAAAGACCCGCCTTCTCATATCAAGTATATCTGAATGTAAAAATTGCCGCGAGACTATCTCACGGCAGCTTTTGTACGGTATCCGCAACGGTATCTCCCCTGTAGTAATGCCTTCAGTTTACTCTTGATCATCTGTGTGCGGAAAGCGGAGATACGATCGGTGAATACTTTTCCCTCCAAGTGGTCAAACTCATGTTGCATCACCCGTGCGAGGTATCCCTCCACCCACTCGTCATAGCTGTTGAAGTCGGTGTCCTGATACTGCACTCGGATACGCTTGGGCCTTGTCACCTTTTCGTGTATACCAGGCAGACTGAGGCACCCTTCCTCAGAGGTGTCCTTGCCGCTTTCGTCGGCCTCTACGATATGCGGATTGATGTAGACTTTCCGAAACCCTTTATACTCAGGCATGTCCTCTGCCAGAGGATCCAGGTCGATGACCACCACGCGTATTGACTTGCCTATCTGCGGTGCGGCCAGTCCGATACCTTCCGAGTCGGCCAGTGTCTCCCACATGTCCTCTATCAGTTTGGAGAGTTCGGGATAGTCTTGTGGTATATCCTGTGCCACTTTACGAAGCACTGGATGTCCATATATATAAATAGGTAATATCATTTTCTTTTCGATTCCAAAAAACTCTGCAATAGGATGGTGGCACTTATCTCGTCCACCAGTGCCTTATTCTGCCTCGCCTTGCGATGCAGCCCTCCGTCGATCATCGCCTGATGTGCCAAAACAGAGGTAAAGCGCTCATCGTAATAAGCCACTGGAATCTCTGGATGAGCTTTTCGCCACCTGGCTACAAATTCACGCACTCTTGGCAGGTTCTCACTGGGTTTCCCATTCGTCTGCCATGGCTCGCCCATCACGATCAACTCTATCTCCTCTCGTGCGATATATGCATTGAGCCATTCAAAGAGCTGATACGTAGGTACAGTCGCCAATCCGCCGGCGATGATCTTCAGCGGATCGGTGACTGCCAGTCCTGTACGTTTCTTTCCGTAGTCTATAGACAGTATTCTACCCACGCAAGATTACCTACCGTAAAACAGTAACCATGCATCGGGATAGGTGTTTCTCAGTCTGTCACGGCTCTGTACTGCGCTCGACTTGCTGTCAAAAGTAGAAGCCACCACACGGTACATGTCACGGCTGGCGTTATATGCCAACTGTGCATCATAACCAGATGCGCGCAGACGCTCCACAAGATTTTCTGCGTTGGACTTCACGCTGAAAGAGCCTACCACAACACTGTATGCCTTGAGGCCAGAACCATTGACCACGGTCAAGTTTTCACTGCGTACAGCCACGTTGTCGCTGTTGTCAGTGACAGTGCCACTGGTGACGGGCTTCTCGACAAAAGGAGTCACCACAGGAGAGTCGTCATAGTCTGACGTTGTTGTCGATGTGGCTTCCTGTGCCTTAGCCTGATCATAAGCTTTTCTGTAAGCACTTTCCTTAGATTTACAACTGCTGAATGCCAGAACGACACAAAGTCCTGCGCAGAATACCAAATATTTCTTCATAATCTCTGAAATGAATAGTGATTGTTAATTAATATATCATCCAAACAAAAAATTTTTGCGAAGTTACACAAATTCGGGCAAAAACAATGACAAAGACCCCCTAAAGTTTGTTAAATGAACAAAATACAACACAATTAACAAAAAAAGACCTCATTATTCATTGCCGTTTAACAAACTTTTACTACATTTGCTAACGAAATACGAGTTGCTGTCACAGCACTCCTCAGAAAGACCAACTTATTTCTTTTAACTAAAATAACGTAAACATGAAACAATTAAGCTACATTGGCGCATTTATCGGTGGCGCCCTTGCTGGAGCAGCTATTGGCTTGCTCATGGCTCCTGAAAAAGGTACAGACATGCGTACGAAGATTTCCGACACAGTGTCAGACTTCTGCAAGAAGCACAATCTTAACATTTCCCGCAAGGACATGGAAGACCTTGTGGATGACATCAAAGACGCCGCTGAAGAGGCTATCGACTAACCCTTTCCGCACCCCATCATGATTTCCAGCGACAAAAACGTAGAGACGATTGCTCAATTGGCAGAGCAGCTAAAGCACTATGTGGGTCTGCAGTCTGAATATGTGAAACTCGACGTCATAGAGAAAGTGGTGAAACTGGTCACCGCCGCCGCTATGTCGTTGACGTTGATGCTATTGTTGATGATGATACTCATATACCTGTCGTTTGCCATCGCATACGGCCTTGCCTCATGGGTGGGCTATGTATGGGCCTTCTGCATCGTCGCTGGAATCTATCTTCTTTTTTTGATTCTTCTCCTCGCCAACCGGCGCCGCTGGATAGAAAAGCCACTTGTCAAATTTCTCGCCGACTTATTGTTGAACAACTAATCGCATGAAGTCCGAACAACCTTTGTTACCATTTAAGTCTTTAGACGACATCCGCCTGCGCAAGGAATATTTGCGCAGAGAACTTCGTAAAGACAATCAATCAATGAAATCACAGTGGAACGGTTTGTTCCACAAGCAGGAGAACACCCTGCCATCTCAACGCTTTTCAAATTTTATGACAACTGGCGTATCCGTATTCGACGGTCTTTTATTAGCATGGAAACTATACAATCGCTTCGGTGGCGGCAGCAAGAACAAGCGATCAAAAAACAAAGGCAACCTACTGACAGCCTTACTATTTAGAAATAGGAAATAAAAAAAAGGAGTACCGCTGTACTCCAACCTTTTGTTAACCTTAAATCTAATACTATGAAAAACACATTGCAAAGGTAATCAAAAAATTTTTACTTGCAATAGTTTTATGAAAAAATATTCACCTTTTCAAGTATTTTTAACTTTTTGAGCCCCTTTTGTTACAAATTATAAGGAAACCACCTGTCCATCGTAAGCAAATTTTACATTTTTTGGCAAACGGCTGTTGGCCTCGTCATGAAATCCGATGTCATGTGTGCAGTGTATGAGGTAGGTCTGGCGAGCTCCTATCCGCTGGGCAAACACCAAAGCATCGTCGACCAACTGGTGTGAGTGATGCACCTTTTCGAATCGTAAAGCATTGACCACCAACACCTCCACCCCTTTGAGATAGGTCATCTCCGCCTCGTCAATCGTCTTCATGTCAGTGATATACGCCAAGGGGCCAAAACGATAGCCAAGAATGGGCATGCTCCCATGCATCACCCTGACAGGCATAACGGTCACATCGCCGATGACGAAAGACTGATGAGGCTGGATGGTGTGGAGCGCAAGCAAGGGCACTCCCGGATAAAGATGTGATGCGAAACAGTAAGGCATTGTCACCTTCAAACCATCCACGGTGGTTTGGTCTGCATAAATATTCACAGCGCCAAATACACAAAAAGGACGTATGTCGTCAATGCCTGCCACATGGTCGTAATGGATATGTGTGAGCAGTACGCCATCGAGAGGCTTGAAATCAAAAGGCATGATTTGCTGCCGGAAGTCAGGGCCACAGTCTATCAAGATCCTGGTATGCTCGGTCTCCAAAAGGGCGGAGCTGCGCAGTCGCCGGTCATGCGGGTCAGCACTGTGGCACACCTTACATCCACACCCTACACTCGGCACACCGCCGGAAGTACCTGTTCCAAGAAAGGTAAGAGTCATAACCTGTTCTTATACAATATTTACTTCTGAGTGTATCTCAATACCAAAACGGCGGAGCACATCCTCCTGAACAGCCTGGCACAACCGGAGTACCTCCTGCCCTGTGGCCCCACCTCTGTTGACCAGCACAAGAGCCTGTCGGCTATGCACCCCGGCATGCCCCAGCGTGCGTCCTTTCCAGCCACACTGCTCAATCATCCATCCTGCGGGTATTTTCTCATGCTCTTCATCAATCGTATAATGCGGCATACCAGGATACAAAGCCTCCAACTCGAGATATTTTTCCCTGCTCACCACAGGATTAACAAAGAAGCTGCCGGCATTGCCTTCCACTTTGACATCTGGCAATTTCTCATTGCGTATGTTGATGATGGTCTGGCGCAATTGTTCTGCGGTGGGATGGTCGATTCCCTCAGCGGCCAGTTTCTGCCGTATATTTCCATATTCCAGGCGAGGCTGGAATGATTTCTCCAAACGATAGGTCACGGCGGTGATGAAGAAACGGTTTTTCCAGTCATGTTTGAATCGGCTGTCACGGTAGGCATACTCACAGTCGGCATTGGTAAATGTCACCATCTGCCCTGTGGCCATCTCAATGGCCTCCACCTCCACCAGGATATCTTTGACCTCGGCACCATACGCACCGATATTCTGCACTGCCGAAGCACCCACATCTCCAGGTATCAGCGACAGGTTCTCTGCGCCATGCCATCCCTGACTGACACAATACTCCACCACATCATCCCATACCTCTCCGGAGCCACATCTGAGCAAGACGTGCCCATCTACCTCCCTCGCTGTCATTCCTTTGATATCCGACCGCAGCACCAGTCCCGGAAAATCGCCAGTGAGCAGCAAGTTGCTGCCTCCGCCTATGAGCAGAAGTGGTTCTACACCCAATGAATAACTGGAGAAGAAAGAGGCGGCCTCCTGAGCCGTCTCAAACTCCACAAAGCGCCGACAGGAGGCGTTGATGCCGAAAGTATTGTGGGCAAGAAGGTTATAGTTGCGAACGTCCCTCATCAGTATATGATTTTTGTGAGTTTCCAGTTGCCTCCCTTATTCTTAAAGGTCATCTCTACCTCCAATCCATTGGAAATGCCCCTGATGACAAACAATTTTTGGTTGGTTTGACTGTAGGTCTGACCATAAATCACATTATATATATATTCAGAAGGCAACTCCATGGGACAGAATTCCGGCCACTGGTCTGGATGGAAATCACCCTCTATCATGGTGAAATCATCATCGGGGTCGGGCAAAATCGTATTGACAGGGTCATTCATGCTCTCAATCTGGTACAAAGAGTCGCTTGCGAATTTCTCATAGAAGTTGAGAAAAGACTTGTTGGGATTCTGATAGACCGTATTGCGATTGATGGAGGTCAGCATCCAGAGGCCGTCTTCACGGTTGAAGATATGCTGCTCCACCGACTTCTCCTTGAGATTGATCTTCTCTATGATCACATTGTCTACTGTCGTGTCCTTAGACAGAGCCAACTGGCTCTCATCGTCCAGAATGAGCGTGAAGAACTCCTGCTTCATGAAAAACTTCTCTATTTTCCAGTCTTTCTTCTCTATAAAGCTCTCTTGGTCGCCCTCTATCACTTTGAGAGGGAACTTGACACGGTCGTACTGCAACTTTTTATTGGCCGTGAAATTAAACAAAAAATCATCAAACAACTCGTCGGCAGCCTTCGGCATAGGCGTAGAAGAAATCAAGCTGTCCAATGCGTCCTCAGGCACCGTGTCCTCAACGATCTCCTCGACGATGGAGTCTACTACGGCCACGGAGTCTACAGGGACAACCTCAGGTTTTTTGTCCTTGCAACCTATTGTCACACATATCATCAATACTGATATGCCTATCAATAACAACGCACCTTTTCTCATATCAAAACGTAGGTACAATAATCCTGTGATATTCTGTGCAAAAGTACAACATTATTTCCATTATTATCATAAAATCTCACAAAATAATTTCCATGTGCAAAAAAAGCATAGGCAAAATGCTTGAAAGCACTCAATTTTCACTACCTTTGCACCCGTAAAAGCATTAAAAGAATATGTTACTTGAGAAAATAGACGCACTTCTGAAAGAAGTGAAAGAGCTGAAAGCCAGCAATGCTGAGGAAATTGAGGCACTCAGAGTGAAATACTTGAGCAAGAAAGGCGAGATAGCCGCCCTGATGACCGACTTCCGCACTGTCGCTGCAGATCAGAAAAAAGCAGTAGGCATCAAAATCAATGAACTGAAACAGACCGCTTTAGAGCATATCAACGCCTTGCGTGAGGAGGTTGCCTCGTCTGCCGACAGCCACGACGACCTCGATCTCACCCGCACCGCCTACCCTGTCAACTTAGGCACACGCCATCCTATCTCCATTGTCACCAACGAGATCATAGACATTTTCTCTCGCATGGGATTCACACTCGCCGATGGTCCGGAGGTAGAGGATGACCTGCATGTGTTCACCAAGATGAACTTTGCCGCCGACCATCCTGCGCGTGATATGCAAGACACTTTCTTCGTGGAGACACATCCCAACGACGTGACCAAGAACATCATCTTACGCAGCCACACCAGCAGTGTGCAGGCAAGGGTGATGGACACTACCAAGCCTCCCATCCGCGTCATCTGTCCTGGCCGTGTCTACCGCAATGAGGCCATCACGGCCCGTGCCCACTGTTTCTTCCATCAGATTGAAGGTCTGTATATTGACAAGAATGTCTCCTTCACAGACCTGAAACAAGTGTTGCTCACCTTTGCTCAGGAGTTGTTTGGCGCCGACACCAAGATCCGTCTCCGCCCCAGTTACTTCCCGTTTACCGAGCCCAGTGCAGAGATGGACATCTCCTGCCACATCTGCGGTGGTGTGGGCTGCGGCTTCTGCAAGCACACAGGATGGGTGGAGATACTTGGCTGTGGCATGGTAGACCCCAACGTACTTGAACTTTGTGGTATCGACAGCAAGGTGTATAGTGGTTATGCTTTCGGTGTGGGCGTGGAGCGCATCACCAATCTTCTCTACCGTGTGAGCGACCTCCGTATGTTCTCTGAAAACGACACCCGCTTCCTTCGCGAGTTTGAGGCGGCCAATTGATAGCGTTACGCTTTTCGCGATCAGCGATGAAGCTAAACGCACGCTCCCCCTGCCCTCGAGGGCAGGGGGAGCGTGCGTTTTATTGCTGATGACAGTCTCTCTACTTGACCATCACCTTCTTGCCATTGATGATATAGATGCCTTTCACAGGATGTTGCACACGGCGTCCCTGCAAGTCATAGATGGTCATCTCCTCATTTTCGTTGAAGGTCACGTTGTTGATGGCGTCGACATCGTCGGCCAGACCCAAGAATCCGGAAGGATTGCCCTGTTTACGACTCTCATCCAAGTAATAATAGGCCGTGTTGGCAGGGAAGAAAGTGTTGGAGGTTTCTACCAATCCTATTTTCCCATCTTTCACGCCGAGCACATAATAATGTGTATCAGGCTCAGGAATGCTTGTTCCCAGAAGGAAGCCGAGAGAGTCTGTGGCACAAATCAGTTGATTGCCATCGATCACATTAATGGCATCATCCAGCACAGGTGTCACCTGGTTGTCAGCAGCAGTGGCGCCATTGAGTTGGATAATCATCGGGGTCATTGCGGGGATGACCTCGTCGGTGATGGGCGTGCGCTTGATGAGCGATTTGTCCAAGTCAAGTTCATTCTCAACATAATATGCCTTCATACCACTTGACAGCGTGACGGGGAAAGCCCATGACACAGCAGCATACCAGTGGCCCTCATCGTCAGACACCTGTCCGTCTACACCCAGATAATTCTCTGCATTGTCCACAGGCAACAGTCTCCATCGGTCTTGCTCAGCATCATCCAGATAGCCATCAGCATTGACGAAACCAAACTGCGGGCCATAATTCACGTCATTGATTTCTGTGAGGTAAATCTTGTCATCAAAAAAGAAATGATCGACCAGACTATTCACCGTAGGAGTGAGATACTCCCTGCCCACCAGATATTTGGCTGCCATGTTTTTCATGGGGGCTCTCAGCATCTTCAGATATTCGTTGACCTTGTCAGCCAGATAGGAAGTCAAAATACCCGCATTGAGTGGAAATTTGGGCAGGTTGACATAGAGGTAATAATCATCATTGCCAGCATCCACCTTATAAATATTGGTGTCTGTGTTGTAAATATACTCCTGAAAATCACTATACGTAAATTTGTTGATCAAAGGTACAGCCAGATCGGCATACGTCGCAGCCATGAATTCGATGACATAAGCCACAGCAGAGTCTCTCAAAGCATAATAGGTGGGCTCGTCCACGGTTTGGAGTACGAGCATCTTGAGCATAGGTATCACATGATTGACCACATCCACATTCTGTGAACTGAGAGCAGTGATTTTATTACCCTCAAAATCCAGATAAGACACCGTGCCTGGCTGAGCATGTGCCTCGTCAAGAGTCAAATTGGGTGCAAAGTGTGTGATGCCCTTCAGATGAGAGATATGATTGGTGGCCACGTTCTGAAGCCGATAAAAACCTTTGGTCTGCGCCATCATACCCATGGATAAAAGAGAAAGCGCGAGTACCATCAAAAATGAGTATTTTCTTACCATATTGATATAAGTATGATTGATTAAGTTTGCAAAAATATATAATTTCTGTCAATGTAGCACATTACGTTATGAAAGATTAACAACATTGCTCCACTTTAGTCATTAATCCGTTATTATCATTCACACATTTTTCATTGTTTTTGAAGGTGCTATATAGTGGTGAGAGGTGAGAAGTCGCTCGTACATTAAGGTATGCTCGACCCATCAAAGGGTCGGCATGATTGTTGACGCTACAAAGTTGCGATTGTTGATGCGGGCTCCACCCGCCACGCCGCATCCCTGCAAAATACTACATAGTGTTGAGAGGTGAGAGAATTGTTGCCAAGCAATTAGCCTGTGGGCCTAGCAACTTGAGCTTGCGAAAGTGGAGTTGAGACATTAAAATCTGCAAAATCCTTGCATGATTCAGATGTTTTGACTATCTTAGCCGTGTAAAATCTGAATCATGAAAAAAGCGATAGTCATAGGCGCCTCATCAGGCATTGGAATGGAAGTGGGTAAGCTGCTGATTTCCGACGGATGGAAGATAGGTATCGCCGCACGTCGTACCGACCGTCTAATGGAACTGAAAGCCAAGTCACCCCAAATGGTAGAGGTGGAGACCATCGATGTGAACAGTGACGAGGCTGAAGACCTGCTGCTAAGTCTTATCGCTGTGACAGGTGGCATGGATTTGTTTTTCTATGCCCCTGGCATAGGCCGCCAGAATCCCACACTGGACCCAGAGATAGAGGAAAATACCGTCGTCACCAACGCCCTCGGGTTCACCAAGATGATTGGCGCAGCCTATAGATATATGGCTCAGCATGGCGGTGGCCACATCGCTGCCATCACCTCCATCGCCGGCACCAAGGGGTTGGGTCCTGCACCCTCCTACTCTGCCACCAAAGCTTTCCAAGGCACCTACATAGAGGCCCTGGAGCAATTGGCCAACACCCAAAAGCTGAATATACGTTTTACTGACGTCCGTCCTGGCTTTGTGGGCACCGCCCTACTCAATGACGGCAACCGCTACCCTATGATGCTCCGCAAGGAGGATGTAGCCTTCGAGATAGTGGAAGCCATCCGCAAACACAAGCACGTATGCGTGATAGACTGGCGCTGGCGCATCGTCACAGCACTCTGGCGCTGCATTCCCAAATGCATCTGGCGCCATCTGCCCCTGCAAGTGAAGAAACAAAAAGAGAAAAACAAATAAAACCTTCGTATGGAAAACAAGAATCACTACCATGTCGTGGCTGCCGTCATCAAAGAAGACGACAAATATCTCTGTATGCAGCGATGCAGGTCTAAATACGACTACATCTCCGAGCACTGGGAGTTTCCCGGCGGCAAAGTGGAGGAAGGCGAGAGTCATCACGAGACCCTCATCAGAGAAATCCGTGAAGAGATGGATTGGGATGTCTATGTAGGCAAGTGTCTGGGCACGATCGAGCAGGAATATCCCGACTTCTGCATCACCCTCACCGCTTATCTGTGCAAAGGCGGCGATGGCGACTTCAAGTTGCTCGACCACCTCGACTACCAATGGCTTCCCAAAGAGGAACTCGACACACTCAAGTGGACAGAAGGCGACCGCCAACTATTGCCATTGCTCTAAAGTCAAGTTCTAAGACTATTAGCTCCGTCAGACTATCGGTATATCTGATAGTTGCCTTTCTCCCCGTCGCAATATTTCCGCACTAAGTCGAGGATGAATTCGGCATTGGCCCTGACGTGAGCCTCATCACCATCATATCCGTTGATCAGCACCAGCAGATGCGTGGTGTTGATGTCTATCTTGGTACGCTCATTGTCACTGGTGGGTGTGCCTACCCCACCGTCTGCATCACGGTAGACGGGCAATCCCTCGATATTGATCATACCCCGGCCGATGCCCTCATAAGGTTCACCTGCCTTGCCAACACCTAATGTCAGTGTGTCGCCATGAAATTTGTCTGCGTCAAACCCACCTATACTATATCCGAAACGGATGCTTGCGAGATTGATCAAGTCGACAAGCGTGTCAATCTGATACAATTGTTTGCCTTGTAGCATCCTGCGTATCAGCGCCTCCGACGCTGGTCGGTATCTGCTGGGGTCTTTGCCACAAGCCTTATAAACCTTTCGGGTGGCGGCAATGCCCGACATCTGTTTGAGACTTTCTGTTGTCAGAGTGGCTCTGTATTCTTCTCCTAAGGCATGTATCTCCTGCCACAATGCGTCACAGTAGGGTGTGTTGCGCACCCATGCTTCTACTGCGGCCCCCACAAATCCGGGGCACACATTTTCTATCTCATTTGATACGACTATTTTCATGTTCTTTCTTTATGTGTTGAGGGTTGAGAGTTGCGATGATACCGCAACATACGGAACGAGGGGGCAAAAGGCGAAAAGCTAAAAGCTAAAAGCAAAAAGCCAACGCCGAAAGGCAAAAGCGAACAGCGAAAGGCGAACAGCAAACACCGAGCTATTACGATAGCTGGATGAGCTGTAGGAATTCATCCTCACTGATGATGGGGATGCCCAGTTTCTCGGCTTTCTGCAGTTTGCTCGGCCCCATGTTCTCGCCGGCGAGAATCATCGATGTCTTACCGCTGATGCTGCCCACATTCTTACCTCCATACTGTTCGATGATGGCTTTATACTCGTCGCGGCTATGATGTGTGAAGACGCCACTGATCACGATGCTCTTGCCTGCCAAGGCATCGCCCACTGTCTGCATCTGTTCCTCGCTCAGGCTCATCTGTACGCCATAAGCGCGCAGACGCTCTACGATTTCCTGATTGACGGGATTTTGGAAATAGCTGATGACGCTGTTGGCAATGACCTCACCAACGCCCTCCACCTGTTGCAGTTGCTCTGAAGTGGCAGCAGCCAGCGCATCGATATTCTTGAAATGGCGGGCAAGCAGTTTGGCGGATGTCTCACCCACGAAACGGATGCCGAGGGCGAAGACGACACGTTCAAAAGGCACTTTGCACGAGTCGGCAATGCCCTGAACGATTTTCATGGCCGACTTTTGCCGCGACCCGTCGCCGTTGATATCTTGCACGCCGATACGATAGAGGTCAGCCACATTGCGCACCAGTCCACGACGGTAGTAATCGTCTACTGTCTCAGGCCCTAACGAGTCGATGTTCATTGCTTTTCGGGCGATGAAATGTTCTATCCTGCCCTTGATTTGAGGGGGACATCCAGCGTCGTTGGGACAATAATAAGCCGCCTCGCCCTCATACCTCACCAGTGGTGTGCCACACTCCGGACAATGAGTGATAAAATGCACGGCTTCAGCATCAGCAGGCCGTCGGCTGGTATCCACCCCTACAATCTTCGGAATGATCTCGCCACCTTTCTCCACAAAAACATAATCACCGATATGCAGGTCGAAAGAACGTATGAAGTCCTCATTGTTGAGTGTCGCCCGTTTCACGGTTGTTCCTGCCAGTGACACAGGTTCCATATTAGCCACAGGCGTGACAGCCCCCGTTCTCCCCACCTGATAAGTCACTTCGTTGAGTCTTGTACACACCCGTTCAGCCTTGTATTTGTAAGCGATGGCCCATCTTGGACTTTTTGCTGTGAACCCAAGCTGGCGCTGTTGTCGTTGCGAGTTGACCTTCAGTACGATACCATCAGTGGCCACTGGCAGGTTTTTCCGTTCCGTGTCCCAGTAGTTGATGAAATCCATGACTTCTTGCAGGGTTTTCACTTTTTTCATGCCTTGGCTGATCTTAAAGCCCCATTTTGCAGCCGTCATCAGATTCTCATAATGACCATCACATGGCAGTTGCTCCCCCAGAAGATAGTAGAGATAGGCATCGAGTTGTCGGCTTGCCACTAGTTCCGACTTCTGGCTTTTGAGTGTGCCGCTGGCCGCATTGCGTGGATTGGCGAAGAGCGGTTCGCCGGCCTCCTCCCGCTCAGCGTTGAGCCTTTCAAACACCTTCCATGGCATCAGTATTTCGCCCCTGATTTCAAACTCAGAAGGAATGGGAGGTGTGGTGGAGAAAAGGTCGAGCCCCTTTTGCTGTTGCTCCCATCCGGGCAGCACCAATGGTATGGCACGGATGGTCTTCACATTGGCTGTCACATCATCTCCCTGCACGCCATCACCCCGTGTCACGCCTCGCACCAACTGCCCGTTCTGGTAGGTCAGCGAGATAGACAGACCATCGTATTTCAGTTCGCAGCAAACCTCAAAAGGTTCGCCGGCAAGTCCTTTGCTTACACTGCTGTACCAGTCGGCCACATCCTGCTCGTTGTAGGTGTTGGCCAGTGAGAGCATGGGGTAGCGGTGTGCCACCTGTGTAAACTCCTGATTGAGATCGCTTCCCACACGTTGTGTGGGCGAGTTGGGGTCTGCCATCTCAGGATGTCTGGCTTCCAAGTCCTGCAATTCATGCATCATGAAGTCGAAATCCTGATCACTGATCACGGGCTCATTGAGCACATAATATCTATAATTATGCTCGTGCAGTTGTTTGCGCAACTGGATGATTCTATCTTTTTCGGTCATATCTCGCTGCCTAATATATCATTGTTTCAATTTTCACACGTACACAACTTTCCAACCCTGATGGGGATGTTTTAGAAAGACCATTTCGCGGCAAGAGTGGGGATGGCATAGAAATGGTCGTTGCGCCCATTTTTGTCCCACACGAAATTGTTGCTCACTTCCACCTCGGTGCCCAGGCTCAGATTGACTCCCTCCATGCCACGAAGGGCATTGAGGTTGAACCAAAATTGCGGTTCGGTGATAGTGATCCAGTTGCCACGCACATTTTTGTCATACCAGCAGTCGATAAATCCTGAGAACGTACAGAGACGTCCGGCAAAAGTGATGCCCCACACGGCAGTAGCCTGAAAGCTGTTGAAAGCACGGTTCCAGGGATGCTGACCCTTGAAATAATACTTATACATCGCTTGGAGTGAAAGGGTGCGCGAGAAGTCGCTACTGGCCCAGTTCCACGCCGGTCCGACAAGAAATGCATGCTGGAAACGGGTGGAGCTGTTGTCCAACTGGCTGGAAGCCAGTCCGCCGTTATATTCCACATGAGCCGCCCATCGTTTGTTGGCAGACACGTTTAGTTCTCTTGCTATTTCCCAATAGGCGCCCGCTGCCCCATCATGAAAATAGTCTATATCTGCGAAGAAAAAGGTGCTTCCCCATTTGTCGAGCTTAAACATTTCCACGGTTGTCGTCACACTGGGACGGTTGGACAGTTCCTCATACAAATTATGTCCCAAGTCGTAGTGCAACTGCACATTTTGTGCTTTGACGGTGATAACGGCCAAAGCGACAATGATCATTAGTTTTAATCTCATTACTATCGTTTTAAATGATTATTTCCTTATTATTTAAATATCACCATTCCACCCCGAGGCGGCGTAGCACCTCTGCCGTATAGGTACTATCGTATTTGTTAGGCTTACGCGCGTCGGCCATGGCACCGAACGCCACTGCCGCCAATGCCAGTCGGCTCATGCAATGGTCAGTCTTTGCTTTCGACAACTGCTCATGAAACACAGCATCATCCACCACTCTCACGTGGCACCCTCTCTCGGTGAGCATCTCTTGCAGGGTGTGCAGATGCGTACTGGCCACATGCCACACAGGCTGCCCACCAGTCAATGCCGCCAAGCGGAGCACAGCCTTTGCCACAATGTCGACGGGTGACAGGTCGATACATATGTCGGCAGCCGAGGCAGGTATCACCCCCAACTGAGTGAAAAGACGCAGCGCCATCGACAGGCTGTTGTCATCGGCATTGCGCTGAAACTGTCCGTCATCAGAGCGAGGAGACAAATTGCCCACCCTCATAATGACCGCATCCAACTCGCCTTGTACCATTCTTTCCAGGAGTTTTTTTTCAGCCATATATTTCGAGTAGGTATATCCATCGCCCAGATGCTGGCCGATTTGGAGACGATGCTCTGTCAGACAAGCGGGTGAGCCGGTGTCGGTGTCATACAATCCGGCAATGCCCAAAGTGGAGACTTGCACCAACCGCGCATGGGTCTTCTCGCAGAGAGAGGCGAGTCGTTGTACGGCATCCGTATTAATGGGTGTCAACTGGCTCTCCTTGGCAAAATGCCTCACATTGGCGGCACAGTTGACGACCAGTGACACACCGCTTTTTTCCCATCGGCTCAGACATTGGTCTTCTGTCAGGTCTCCTGCCACCACACTAATCCGTGTGAGTTGACTTTGACGAAGAGGTTGATGAAAATAGTAGTGGTATGTCTCCATCAAACGAGCAAGGGCTGCGTTGTCCGAAATGGCTCTGATCAGACAGCACACACGGCCCTGACAAGACTCCAGCCACTCATGTAGCACATGAATGCCAAGAAATCCTGTGCTTCCTGTCAGCAACATCTCTCCGCCAAGAGGCTGTGCCACGCCTTCCAGTGCTGGTGCTGACGCACGCTCAAGATACTGACAGACGAGACGATCCTCACCCTCGACAAGATAGTCTTTTCTTTCGCCACCTTCATCCAGAAATTGTGCCAGCAAACGAGGGGTAGTATACTGGAACAAACTGCCATAGTTGACTATATATTCTGACCTCTCCAACTCCTCCATGAGTGTCATGACACGGAGCGAAGAACCACCCAGGTCGAAGAAATCATCATCGATGCCCACCTGCTCCATCTGTAGCACATGTGCGTACGCCTGACAGACCACACGCTGAGTATCAGTCTGCGGACCGACGACCTCTCGTGACTTTTGGGCAACAGGAGGAGGCAATTGGCGGCGGTTGATTTTCCCATTATCAAGCAGTGGCATCTCTTTCATACACATCCAACAAGCAGGAATCATATAAGTAGGACTATTCGCCCGCATCATCCTCGCCAGCGTTTTCTCGTCCATTTCCTCGTCGGTGGTATAATAGGCACACAATTGGTGATGACCTGCATCATCGTATGCTGCCACACATACCGACGTGACGTGTGGCAGAAGGGCGATCTGCCGCTCCACCTCTTCCAAGTTCACACGATACCCATTGATTTTGACCAAGTGGTCAAGACGGCCCACATATTCCAACAGTCCCTCGCTATTCCATCTGACCATGTCGCCGGTATGATAGACAGGCTGGTCGGAGAAGGCATTCTCGGTGAATTTTGCCGCCGTCTGTTCGGGAGAATGCCAATAGCCCCGTGCCGTCTGCACCCCTGAGAGATACAATTCGCCCACTGCGCCCCATGGTAGCAGACGACCATGGTGATCTACGACGAAGGCGGCTGTATTGTCAAGAGGTCTGCCAATGGGTATGGTGTTGTAGACCCTGTCCGTTTGCAGTTCATAATAGGTGGCATCGACACAAAACTCGGTAGGGCCGTATGTATTGATGACGCGGCAGTCAGCCGAGGGAACCTGTGTCATCTGCTCGCCTCCCAGACAGATATACTCGAGCGTAGGATGCCGACGACCTGCAATCAACATGCCAAGTTGTGTCGTGTAACACCCGCCTGTGATCTGGTGGTCGTCAATGAACTGATGTATTTTCCCCACATCATGTCTGACTGTCTCTGGCATCATGTAAACAGAACCTCCCACCGTGAGTACAGGAAAGAGGTCTTCGACCGAAGCGTCGAACGCCAAAGAAGAATGACAACTGATGCGGCTATGAGCATTCAACCGCCACCGGCTGACGATGAAGTGCAACAGGTTGGTAAGCGCACGGTGTGGGATCATCACCCCTTTCGGACGGTCGGTGGTACCCGACGTGAATATCATATACGCCAGACCTTCCGCCGATGAAACATCCAGCAGGGTCATGTCCTCATCTATCGGGACATCCATGAGGCGCTCAGGGTCAAGGGTCGCTTTTGGACATACTTCCGCCATGATAGGTTCACTATAAGACGACGGCCAGTATGGAAGTATAGGCACGTATGCCGCTCCAGTTCTCATGACAGCGATGACGGCGGTCAGGAAGCCACTGCATGGTACTGCTTTGACGGCCACAAAATCACCGACGCCCACACCTTGAGTCCTCAGCCTATGGGCAAGAGCGCAAGAGCGCTGCCGCAGCATGGCATAAGTCATGCTTTGTTGGCCATCCCACACCGCAAGAGCTTGAGGCGTTTCTTCTGCCTGACGGTCAAACAGACTGACAAAAGTTTGGGCCTCGTCATATTTTGCCGCCTCTCCCTGAGAACGTTCCTTGATGTCCTGCCTCTCCTCCTCGGCAACCAACTCCACACTCCCTATCCTGCCCATCGGATGCCGCATCATCTCCTGCAGGCAAGTGTCCATCGAACGGGCAAACATCCACAACTCGCCCTCTTCCCGACAGGCAGCACTGGCATCCACCCGCAACTCATAATACCGGTCGTAGGTATAGACCACACAACTCAAATCACTGTTCACTTCCCCTTTGTGGAGTTGTATGCCTGTCACCCGTTCGCCTCCCACACATACCTGTTCCAGGATCTCCCCACCCTGAAAAGCAAAACTCACCTCTGCCGTCTGACGTTGGTCGCGGCAAAAATGGACATAGGGATAAGCGGCGTGGCGCACAGAAGCCATTAACAAAGGTCGCAAACTCTTGATGTAATCCACCACCAGTGCCTCTGAGTCTACGTCAGTCTTCATGGGCACGGTCTTGACAAGCATGCCATACGCCTGGCGCAGACGCCGACTGTTGCGGCCATGACTGAGCGTGGCAAACGCCACACGCGCATGATGACACAGTTTGGAAAGTGTCACACTGAAAGCCGCCATGAAAAGCAGATTAGGGGCTATCTGATGTTGCTCGCACCATCGGTCCACCTCCTCACGCGGTATATAATGCCGGATGGTCACATCCTCACCAGAAGCGCCACCCTTGCTCAATGGTAGTACGGAGAAGTCGGTATCACTGAAGAGCTGCTGATAATAATCTTTTGCCATCCGGTACGCAGGACTGTCGATTGTGCGCTGTTCCTCCTCAGCCAGTTCGTAAAGGGCACAGCCATCTATCTCCAGAGCGCCCCCTTCGTAAGCGGCGGGAAGGTCACGCCCCATCAAATGATGGGCGATGGTGACACCGTCGGCAATGATATGATGGAAGTCCATCAACAGCCAGGTGTGTGTCTCCGTCTCGACGACTTCAAAACGGCACAAGGGCTGTGAGCCAAAGAGCGTGAAAGGTCTGACAAAACCTTGGTCAATGTATGCAAGCGCCTCGGCCTCTGTCATCGTACGGCAGGGCACCTCTATCTGCATCTCACTGTCGGCATACTGGCGTGGTTCCTTGTCGGCCGACAGGACCAACCGTGTGCGAAGCACTGGCCTGCATCTGATCACCTCATGAAGGGCCGCAACCAGTCTGCCGGCATCCACACCCTTTGTGAAGGGAATGGCCGACGGCAACTGATAAGCCGTAGAGCTGGGCAGACGACGACACGTCATCAGGATACCCCATTGAGAATATGTCAACGGATAGGTTTTCATCCCTTTCTCTGTTCATCCATCAAAAACTGATCTCAACAAATCCGCTGCAAAGGTAATGAAAATCGAGAGCAGAACGAAACAAATTATTTATTTCTTATGCCGAGATGCGTCTTATCTTCGATTTCCCCAATCACTACCCCACCCATAAGCATCAGCTACCAATCCAAGAAATTGGTAGCTGATCTCAGGTATTGTTTCTGACCGGCCAAACGGCGTGCCTTACGTCAGTTTTCTATTCCCTCTTATTCGTGAAACAACTTCTGGGCGAAAAGGGTGAGGTAAATACGCCAGTTACGCCAGATGTGTCCCCCGTCGTTCTCATAATATTCGTAAGGATAGCCTTTGGCATCGAGATACTTACGCAACTCATTGTTCATGTTCAACAGGAAATCTTCCTTACCTATAGCGATCCAATAGAGTTTCGGTTTCGAGGCAAAAAGGCGAGCCATCTGTTCATCGAATTTTGCATCGTCAGGACGCATACGAGCAGCCGCAGACTGAAGGCCATAATAGTCGAAGACATCCGGATAGAGGCGGGAAATACCAAATGTGTGACCACCGCCCATCGACAAACCTGTCACCGCACGCGCTGAACGTTTGCGGATGGTCTTATATTGGCTGTCGACAAAACGGACGATATCCATAAAACTCTCCTCCATCGTAGCTTTTGCACCACGCTGGTTGAAGGCATTACCATCAGGCGTGTACATCCCCTCATGCCACCAGCCTGGAGCCGCATTGCACGTAGGATTGCCGTTGGGCATCACCACTATCATTGGAACGGCGCGCCCTTCTGCTATCAGGTTGTCCATAATCTGAGACGTACGTCCCAAGTCTCCCCATGCGGTCTCATCACCACCATGACCATGGAGCAGATACATCACGGGGAATCGTTTCTTGCCATCGTAGGCAGCCGGAAGATACACCGTCATGCGTCGTTGCTGTCCTAAGGTCGGACTGTTGTACCACACCCGGGCGAGGGTGCCATGCGGCACATCATTCACCTGATAAAGATGTCCTTTGTCATCATTGGTTTTTGAGACGATAAAAATATTGCTCAGCGTGGAGATGTCACGGTTGACGTAACTGTTGGCAGGATCAATAAAGCGCTGTCCGTCTACCGTGAGGCTGTAGGAATAAAGTTCTGGATGAAGAGGCTCTGTTGTCACTGTCCACACCCCATTATCTTGTCGGGTCATAGGCAGGGTCTTCCATTTGATTTCATCGAAGTCACCTGTCACGCTTACTTGTTGTGCGGAAGGGTCATAGAAATTGAATGTCACGGTACCGTCGGCATTCACTACGGGCGATTTCACTCTTGGACGCTGGCCTAATGCCTGTTGTCCGAAACTTACTACAGCTATTGTGCAGCAGCATAACAAGGTTAATAGTCGTTTCATCATGTTTCATTTTATGGATGATATGCAAAAATACAAAAACTTGTCAATTCTCACAACAATCTACTATTTTTTTATAATCTGTGTCTCGTTAATGGGTAAAAGAATTCAAGTTTCTCCACGCTCAACTTGCTGGCCATTCGCATTTAGCTGTTCGCTATTTGTGACTGAACCTTCCCACCCTTTTTTATCACGAATTTGAGAGATTTGTCGAAGACCCACGAGGAACGCAGTAATTAGAGAATTTTCCTTTATGATGGAATTGATATGAATTTGAGATAAAATGACAAGTCATTTCCTAACTCTATTGCATATGTTCGCGTCGCTTGCGACGATAATTCCTCAAAATTCTTCTCATCTGCTCATGAATTCTCAAATTCGTAAATTCGTGATAAAAAAAATGTACGTTATTTGTGAGGGTGGGGAAATTTCAGTGAGTGATAAAAGCGAAAAGCAAATAACCAACAGCCTATCAACTCGATAAAGTTGAGTTAAATAAATAAAAACATTTCTCACTAAGAGTGTTTTTATATAATTTTGCTTTCAAATGCGTCACATCATGAGAAAAACGATCACCCTCCTCCTTCTTTTATCCATTTGTTTGTTGGCAAATGCCAAATTTTACATCACCAAGACCACCTGCAATTATCAGAACGGTGGGATGGCTGTGGTAGACGAAGGACTCATCAGAGTGGGCTGGCAATACGAAGATTTCGAACGCTGGCCTGTCTCACAAAATGTCTATCAGATAGAGGTTCATGAACGTGTCACCGGACGTTTGATTTACGACAGTGGAACGGTTCGTTCCAGCGAGAGCCAGTTCATATCACTGCCTCATCTCGCTCCCAACCAATATGGTTACGATTGGCATGTCAGAATCGGGTATGAGAGCAAAAACAAAGATGACGTACGATGGAACCATTGGTCGGACTGGAGCGCGACGCAGTCTATCCGTGTGGTGCCCAATGACATCCGTTCGATACCCTTCCATCATGGTTCTGGCCAGAATATCTCCATCACGCCCCAATGGATAGGCGCCATCACCAAGAAAGACGCACGGATTCCCGACGGCAGATGGAGCAACGAAGTGTTCAAAAAAGACTCGGTCAAGGCAAAATGGGAACATGTGGACACCCTTTCGGCCAAAAGCATCATCCTCCGGAAATCATTCCGCACTGACCGTGACATTGCCGACGCCGTGGTCTATGTGTGCGGCTTAGGACACTATGAGATGACCCTCAACGGCCGACGCGTCGGCAACAGCGAGTTTGCCCCTTTATGGAGCGAATACAGTCGCAGCGTCTATTACAATACCTTTGATGTGACCCGTGAAGTGCAACAAGGCGACAATGCCATCACCGTGTTACTGGGCAACGGCTTTTTCAATGTGCAGCGAGGAGAGCGCTACAGCAAGCTCCAAGCCAGTTTCGGGCCACCCCAACTGTTGTTGCGAATGGACATCACCTACGCAGACGGCACGACGGAGCATATTCTGAGCGACGAGAGTTGGCATTGGACGCTCAGTCCCATCACTTTCAACAGCATCTACGGTGGTGAGTCGTATGACGCACGGATGGAACTACCAGGTTATGACCATGCGCAGTATGATGACAGCAAATGGCTCCATGCGGTGGTGACAAAAGGACCTGCGGGCCTATTACGCCCAGAGACGGCACCACCGGTAAAAATCATGGAACGATACACGGTCAAGAGCGTCCATCCTGTTGATCAAGACTCTCTGGTGGCAGCTTCGCAGAAAACCAAACGCACCGTCAGCCCCACAGCACTTATCTATGACATGGGACAGAACCTTGCCGGTTATCCAGAAATCACCTTGTCTGGGCAACGAGGCCAGAAAGTGACGCTACTCGTCTCGGAGCGGCTCACACCACAAGGAGTCTGTGACCAGTCGCAGACCGGTAGACAACACTATTACGAATACACCCTCAAAGGTGAAGGCATAGAGACATGGCATCCACGTTTCTCCTACTATGGGTTCCGCTATATCCAAGTGGAAGGTGCCGTCTTACAAAAGAAGAACAATCCTGACAGTCTGCCGGTGATACACCGACTGCAGAGTTGCTTCATCTACAACTCTGCGCCTGAGACCTCTACCTTCTGGTGCGACAATGAACTGATGACCAAGACACACCAGCTTATCGAGCGCGCCGAGCGGTCGAACATGCAAGGTGTGCTGACCGACTGCCCACAACGCGAGAAACTAGGGTGGCTGGAGCAAGACCACCTCTGTGGTCCGTCGCTGTTTTACAACTACGACATGACCACCCTGGTGCCAAAAATCATCCGCGATATTGTAGACACACAGAAGCCCAACGGCATGGTGCCCACGACCGCCCCTCAATACGTGTCGTTTGGCAATCTTTTTGACGACTCACCAGAATGGGGTTCCACGCTCATCATCCTGCCGTTCATGTACTACGACATGTATGGCGACAGCACCCTCATCACCGATCATTACGAACCGATGCGACGCTATGTGGACTATCTCACCTCACGTGCTGAAGACGGCATCGTCAGTCATGGTCTCGGCGACTGGTATGACTACGGACCTCGTCGGCCCGGATTTGCCCAAAACACGCCGGTGCCTCTCGTCGCCACGGCACACTATATCTACGACCTCCAGCTCATCACCGAGGCCGCCCGGATGACCAATCGTCTTGATGACGCGGTGAAATACAAGGCGTTATACGAAGAGACCGTGGCATCTTTCAACCGCCACTTCTATCATCCCGACTCCTGCTATTACGGCACAGGCAGTCAGACCAGCAACGCACTGCCGCTCTTCCTCGGTATCACCGGCGAGAACAAAGAGGCGGTGCTGCAGTCGCTCATCAACGACATCCATGCCCATGGCGACCGGTTGACCACGGGTGATGTGGGCAACCGCTACCTCTTCCGCGTACTTGCCGACAACGGACAAAATGAGTTGCTCTTCAAGATGCTCAACCACTACGAGACACCCGGCTACGGATTTCAGATAGCACAAGGTGCCACGACGCTCACCGAACAATGGGACCCACGTCAAGGATCTTCGGAAAACCATTTCATGCTGGGCCAGATCGACGAGTGGTTTTTCCGCACCTTGGCGGGCATCCGACAGAAGCCAGGCACCCACGGCATGCGCCACCTCATCATCGACCCACAGGTTGTGGGAGACATCACCCAAATCTATTCCTCCATCCAGACCCTCTATGGCTCGGTGCGTATCGACTTCAACAAAAAAGACTCTACGCTGAATATCGTGGTGCCCAAGGGGTGTGAGATAGAGCACCCTGTTATGAAGAGGGAAAAAATCCAGACGGCACCTCATCTGCTATTATTCTGTACAAGTTTGATGTGTGGTGTAGGGGAAGCGCTAGCATTATATGACTACGAATTATATGACCCGCAATTGCCCGCCATATGGATGGGCTACGACCATCTTGCCAACGGCATCCTCGGCAGTTCTGACGAAAGTTTCCACCTCCAGTCTGGACTCTTCAAAAAAGCGGAAGTAGGCTGTACCTTCTTTCAGATATCCAAAAATTTATACAAAGGAATCGCTGGCGTTTCCACCGCCCTGCAGGTCGCTGGTGAGATCTATCAACTAGACAATCACTGGATAGCAGAAGGAAAAGGTAAAAAAATCGGTTTCCGATATGTAGAAGAAAAGGTAAAGAACAACACATTCCCAATCATATCCATCCGCATCCCACTTCTAGCAGGTCTTCAGACATACAACAGGAAATGGTCTATACAGACAGGACCCGTGCTACATGCAGACTGGACAGGATATCACTACCGTATTCCTGGGCATGACCAACAAGAGGAGCCCCACCTCCATGTCAATCATTTCAGGGCAAGTTGGATGGTATCAGCCGGCATAGGGCCACTGACCCTCTCTGTCTCCCAAGACCTGGTGCCTGCATTCCAACTCACCAACGGAGTCAAAGGCTACACTACCTCATTCAGCATCGGTTTTGACATGTGGTATTTAGACCGTCGCACTTTCCGTCCAAGGAGAAATCATTAGGGTGGAGGAGTTCAGGAGTGGAGGAGTTCAGACATTTGCACTACTCCTCGTACTCCTCTCAACATACAAAATTTATAAATAAACAACACCAATGAATTCATTACAGGCACTTCTCTTCACATTGATAGGGTGCTCTTTAGCTTCTCCTACCATAGCTCAGACAGCAGTGATCGACGGCGTAAGCCATGAGTTGGCCATCACACGACAGACACAGGTCAACAATGTGACTTATGCACTCCGTTTCGAGATTCCCTCCAAGAAGGAAGCCTCCGTCACCGGTGTCGCAGACATCACTTTCAACTGGGCTGGAGGCAAAGAAGACCTGCAAATAGACTTCCAAGGAGAGGTCACCGCACCTGTCAAAGTGAATGGAAAAGTTGTGGCTGCCGTTCATCAGAAAGAGCATATCCTCATACCCGCCAAGAAACTATCAAAGAAAAAGGCTAACGTTGTGAGCATCTCATTCCGCAGCGAGGACAAAGCCCTCAACCGCAACGCCGACTATCTATATACCCTCTTTGTGCCCGACCATGCCCGCAGTGTGTTTCCTTGTTTCGACCAACCAGATATCAAGGCCCGATACCAACTCACACTGACATTGCCCCAAGATTGGACAGCCATCAGCAATGCCCCCCTCGTCCAGACCAATGGACAGACCTTGCAATTCGCTATGACCGACCCATTGCCCACCTACCTGTTCTCCTTCACAGCGGGACGGTTTGAGACACAGACCGCTGAGCGCGACGGCAGGCAACTGACCGCTCTCTACAGAGAGACAGACCCAAAGAAAGTGGCGCAACTCGACACGGTGTTCGACCAAATAGCACTTTCACTTCAATGGCTGGAGAAATATACTGGCATCCCACAACCCTTCCAGAAATACGGATTTGTCGTGCTGCCCGGCTATCAGTTTGGTGGTATGGAGCATCCTGGCTGCATCCAACTGCGCGACCAGACCATCTTTCTGGGTGAGCAGCCCACTCCAGACGAAGAGATGAACCGCCTGCATCTCATCGCCCACGAGACCTCGCATCTGTGGTTTGGCGACCTCGTCACCATGCGCTGGTTTGACGATGTATGGACCAAAGAAGTCTTCGCCAACTTCATGGCCGACAAAATAGCCCGTGAACAGTTTCCCGACATCAACCACGACATCAACTTTCTCAAGACTCACTACCCGCTCTCACTGAGCACCGACCGCACTGAAGGCACCCACCCCATCCAACAGCCATTGGACAATCTGAAAAACGCAGGATTGCTCTACGGCAATATCATCTATCACAAAGCCCCCATTATGATGCGCAAGCTGGAAGAACAGATGGGTGAGGAAAAGTTCAGGACAGAACTGCAAAAATACTTAAGCACATACGCCTTCGGCAATGCCACCTGGGACGATCTCATCGCCATTCTCGACCATGAATGCCCAGAGGCAGCCATCAGCGCCTTTGACCAACAATGGGTCAAACATCAAGGTATGCCAGAAATCACAGTCGACGTCAACGATGGCCTCTTCGATCCATTCGTCTATGGGCTCTATCGCCTCAACAAGAAAGACCAACCATGGTTGCTCACCAACTGGTATACGTTGCCGGAAACCCATCGTTTCGCTGCCATGATGTATCTGTATGAAAGTTTTCTGCAGCATCACATTGACAACAGAACTGCTTTCGAGTCTTTGTCACAAGGTATCAACCAACAAACGAACGCGTTGATTCTTTCCACCTGTATCAGCAATCTACTGAGCATCCTCTCCTATGCCACCCCTGACGAAAGAGATGACTTCGAAAAAGTGCTCTGGTCTCTTGGCCATCAATACGATAACCCTATTCAGCGAAAAATCCTTTTACAAGGCATCACACAAAGAGCCACGACCCCAGAGATAGTGAATGAAATCTACGAACTATGGAAAGACGGGGGCGACAAGACCTTCAACGAGCGCGACTATATGCGTATGGCATATCATCTGGCCATCGTCATGCCCGACCAATGGCAGAAAATCATCAATACCCAACGCCAACGGCTCACCAACGACGACATGAAGCGTGAGTTTGATTTCATCAGCCGAGGTTGCAACCCCAACACCGATGTGCAGCAAGAGTTGTTTTCTTCACTGCTGAAAAAAGAAAACCGCGCCATCGAACCTTACGCTGCCGCACTGCTTGCACTGCTCAACGATCCCACTCGTGAACCTCGCAACAACCGCTACATCACACCAGGGCTGGAGGTGCTGGAAGAAATACAGCGCACCGGCGACATTTTCTGCCCCCTCGATTGGTGTCAAGCCTTGCTCGGCAGTCATCGCAGTGCAGAAGCCGCACAATTAGTGCGCCAATTCTTAGAGCAGCATCCCGACTATCCCATCCCCCTGCGCAACAAACTGCTGCAAGCGGCGTGGTATATTAGAGGTGAGAGGTGAGAGGTAAGAGGTGAGAGGTGAGAAGTGAGGGGTGAGAGGTAAGAAACAATTTTTTCGCAAACGTTTTCGAGAGAAAGTGTAGCTCGGACAAAGAAACTTTTGGCCGTCTCATTGATTTTTATTAATTTCGCAGACGAAATCAATTTCAACCTACGTATCAGGCAATAACACTTATCATCAATACTAACACCCTACAACAAATGAGAAAATTTCTACTACTGGTTTTCACCATCATCTTTCCAATAATCACACTCGCCCAGGCACCCGCTTTCCCGGGGGCTGAAGGACATGGACGCTATGTCACTGGCGGACGTGGAGGTAAGGTCATCCACGTCACCAACCTCAAAGACAGTGGCACAGGTTCGCTGAGAAGTGCCGTCAGCGGCAACAGCAAGAAAATCATCGTCTTTGACGTGGGCGGCGTCATCGCCCTCAATAGCGACCTGAACATCGGCGACAACACCACCATCGCTGGCCAGACAGCTCCCTACCCTGGCATCACCATTCGCTACCGTACGATCCGTACTGGCGGCAACAACATCATCCGCTTTATCCGCATCCGACGCGGACAGGAGAAAGATGTCAACGACGGCGCTGATGCCATTTGGCAGCGTCAGAAAAACAGCATCATGCTCGACCACTGTTCCTTCAGCTGGTGCATCGACGAGGTGGCCTCCTTCTATGACAACAACAACTTCACCATGCAATGGTGTACCATCGCCGAAAGCCTCACCAACGCCGGTCACAACAAAGGCGCCCATGGCTACGGCGGTATCTGGGGCGGCAAGTTGGCCTCCTTCCACCACAACCTGCTCGCACATATCCAGAACCGTGTGCCCCGCTTCAATGGTGCACGTTATCAGTGGACTGGCTATAAGAACAATGCTCTCTACAGCACCTACAACTGGACCAACTACGTGCAGGCAGAGATTGTAGACTTCCGCAACTGCGTGATGTACAACTGGGGCACCGGCGGCTGCTACGGCGGACCGGGCGGAGGATATATCAACATGGTAAACAACTACTACAAAGCTGGTCCCGCCACCAAGAACAAGACCCGTGTGACACAAGTGACAGTCGGTGCATCTGGCAACAGCACCCCCGACGCACTCATTGGTATGACCAGCCGCTATTACATCAACGGCAACTACGTGAGCGCAGCCCCTGCAGGACAGAAAGAAAATTATGACTGGAAAGGTGTCATCTATGACAACGGCACTTACACCATCAACGGCGAAACGTGCTCACTCGACCCCAACCACTACTATGGCAATGACGTGACCTATCTGAAAAACGCTGCCGGCAAAGACTGTGTCACCATCAAAGTAGACGAGCCATCCCCTGCCGGAGAGGTAACCACCCACAAAGCTGAAGACGCATTCACACAAGTGGTCGGCTATGCTGGAGCCTCCCTCTATCGCGACGATGTGGACGCCCGTTATGCCAACGAAGCCACCAATGGCACCGCCACCTACACTGGCAGTGTGACCAAGCAGGCAGGCATCATCGACGTGGTGGCTGATGTCAATGGATACACAGAGGCAAACTTCGGCACGGGCTCCCGCCCCGCTGGTTTTGACTCTGACAACGATGGCATGGCCGACGAATGGGAACTGCTCAACGGACTCGACCCCAACAATGCTAATGATGGTGCACTCTTCACCCTCGACACAGAGAAGCAGTGGTACTCCAATCTTGAGGTGTATCTCAACTCCCTCGTTGAAGACATCATGAAAGCCGGCAACGCCGAAGCACAAAGCAGCATAGAGGAGTACTATCCTGTATGCCAAAAGTTGCCCACCGGCATCCAGACACCAGCCTCCAGCACGGTCTCAAGAACAGAGTACTTCACCATCGACGGCAAAAAAGTGTCCACACCCTCTAAAGGCATCTACATCCGCAGACAAATCCTGACCAACGGACGTGTTATCAACAGCAAAGTTTGCTTTTGAGTAAAGCCGATCATGTAGCAATTTACAACTCAACCCATGAGAATAGACATCATCACCGTTCTGCCCGAAATGCTGGAGGGATTCGTACATGAGTCCATCCTGGCACGGGCTCAGAAAAAAGGTTTAGCAGAAATACACCTGCACAACCTGAGAGACTATACGACCGACAAATGGCGCCGTGTGGATGACTATCCATACGGTGGGTTTGCCGGTATGGTCATGCAATGCGAGCCTATCGACAGGGCCATCTCCGCCCTGAAAGCAGAACGGACCTACGATGAGGTCATCTTCACTTCTCCTGACGGCGAACAGTTCAACCAGCCCATCGCCAACGAACTGTCGATGCTAGAGAATATCATCATCCTCTGCGGCCACTACAAAGGGATCGACCAGCGCATACGCGACCATCTCATCACCCGCGAGATCTCCATTGGCGACTATGTGCTCACTGGCGGCGAACTGGCTGCCGCCGTCATGGCCGACGCCATCGTCAGACTGGTGCCGGGTGTCATCAGCGATGACCAAAGCGCTCTCTCCGACTGTTTTCAGGACAATATGCTCTCTGCTCCTATCTACACCCGGCCTGCCGACTACAAAGGATGGAAAGTGCCAGAAATCCTGCTCAGCGGCAATGAGGCCAAAATCAAGGATTGGGAGATAGAGCAAAGCTACGAGCGCACCAAGCGCCTGCGCCCAGATCTTTTGAAATAAACTGATTCAGGTTTTAGGAGTGAAGGGGCCAAGGGAATTAAGATAAAAGCAACTTTGCCCTTATTTTTGAATGCACTCCATATAAGAACACACTCCCCCTAAGCTTAATTAGGAATTAGTAGATAACACACTCCCCCTGCCCCCTAACTTAGAGAGAGAACACACTCCCCCTGACCCCCTCTAACTTAGAGGGGAGTGATTACCACTGCAAATGGAGAAAGGTGTGCTATAGGCCGTGTGTTGCTCTTCCTCTCTAATTAGAGGGGGCAGGGAGAGTATGTTATCTACTAATTCCTACCTACTAATTCCTAATTAAGCTTAGGGGGAGTGTGTAAAATGTAGGAAAAAGAGTCCCGAAAGTTAAGTGAACGAAGTCATTTTTTGTTTGAAGTTTTCAGTTATATTTATTTTTTTATTACTTTTGCAAAAAATATAGAAAAACTTCAAACGAACACCATGTTTAGCAAAGAAACATACGTCAGCCGACGGGCGGAACTGAAAAAACTGGTCGGCGAAGGAGTCATCCTTTTGTTTGGCAACAATGAGTCACCCTGCAACTACCCTGCCAATGCGTATTATCCTTTCAGGCAAGACTCTTCATTCCTCTACTATTTTGGACAAAAGCGCGATGGACTGGTGGGAGTCATCGACATCGACAATGATACAGAGACACTCATCGGCGATGACATCGACATCGAAGACATCGTGTGGTATGGCAGCGTAGACTGTGTGAAAGACCTCGCCGCACAAGTAGGTGTCAGCCATACAGCACCCATGAGCCAACTCAAAGAGATCTGTGACAAGGCACGGGCCGTCAAGCGCACCATCCATTATCTGCCACCCTACCGCCACGACATCAAAATCCAGCTGATGGACCTGCTCGGCATCCACCCCAGCCAGCAAAAACAAGCTGCCTCCATGCCGCTCATCCAGGCGGTGGTGAAGATGCGCTCCACCAAGGAGTCTCAGGAGATAGAGGCACTGGAGAGAGCCTCCGTCATCGGCTATCAGATGCACACCACGGCCATGCGCATCGCCCGTCCCGGTGTGACAGAAAAATATGTGGGCGGTCAAGTAGACGGCATCGCCTTCTCTCATGGTGCCATGCCCAGCTTTGCCACCATTTTCACACAGCACGGCGAGATCATGCACGGCAATCCCTCCTTGGCATTGCTGGAGGAAGGCCGTCTGGCTCTCTGCGACTGTGGAGCCGAGACCATCGACCACTACTGCAGTGACAACACCCGCACCTTCCCCGTAAGTGGACGGTTCACACAACGTCAACTTGAAATCTACTCCATCGTCGAGGCCTGTCATGACTATGTGCTTGACGTGGCTCGTCCGGGAGTGAAATATATGGATGTGCACTTCGCTGTCTGTCGTCTGATGACAGAGAAGCTCAAAGAACTGGGACTGATGCGCGGCGACACCGACGAGGCTGTCAAGGCCGGCGCACACGCCATGTTCCTGCCCCACGGTCTGGGCCACATGATGGGCATGGACGTACACGACATGGAAAACCTCGACCAAATCAACGTGGGCTTCGATGCTGAGACACGTCCCAACCTGGAGCAATTTGGCACCAACTGCCTACGCATGGGCCGGCGTCTGGAGGAAGGCTTCGTCGTGACCGACGAGCCCGGCATCTACTTCATCCCCGCTCTCATCGACGACTGGCGCGCCTCCGGCCATTGCAAAGAGTTTCTCAACTTTGATCTGCTGGAGACCTACAAAGACTTCGGTGGCATCCGTATCGAAGACGACGTGCTCATCACTGCCGACGGCTGCCGCTTCATCGGCAAAGACCGCATCCCCTACCACCCGAAAGATATAGAGGCTTTCATCGCCTCCCGTTCATAGCGCGACACCTATTCAGTCTATTACACAACAAAATAATCATTAAAAACCAAATTATGAGAAAATTAATGTTGATGGCCCTGATGGCATTCATTGCCATAGGCGCAAATGCACAAGAAAAAAACAAACCCGTATTCACCGTTGTCAAGGAGAACAAAATCACCAGTATCAAAGACCAGAACCGGTCAGGCACCTGCTGGGCTTACTCCACACTCAGCTATTTTGAGGCAGAGATACTGAAAGCCACCGGCAAGACCTACGACCTCTGCGAGAGTTTCGTGGCCAACAAAACCTATATGGACCGCGCCATTCAGGTGGTGCGCCTGCACGGCGACTGCCAGTTCTCACAGGGCGGTAGCGCCTATGACGTGCTCTATTGCTTGAAGAACTATGGTATCTGCCCTGAAGACGCCATGCCTTTCCCCGGCAGTCTCTATGGCGACTCTCTCAACAACTTCAACGAGTTTTTCAGCCTCATGGAACCCTACGTGGAGGCTGTGTCGAAAAACAAAGCCAGCAAGATCTCCAACCAGTGGAAACCAGGTCTGCAAGGTATCCTCAACGCTTATCTGGGCGAGTGCCCCAAAGAGTTCACCTATGAGGGCAAGAAATACACTCCTGAGACCTTCGTCAAGAGCTTAGGCATCAATCTCGACGACTATGTCTCCATCACCAGCTACACCCACCGCCCATTCTACACACAATTCCCCGTTGAGGTGCAGGACAACTGGCGCAATCCACTTTCATGGAACCTGCCTATGGACGAGATGATGCGTATCATCGACAATGCAGTGATGAATGGTTACACCGTGGCATGGGGTGGCGACGTGTCAGAGGACGGCTTCACCCGCAAAGGCGTGGCCTACTCCATCGACTCCAAGAAAGCACAGAGCCTGGCAGGCAGCGACATGGCCCGCTGGCTGAAACTCACCCGAACAGAGAAGAGCAACCTGCTCGACTCATTAGGCTGCAACGTGCCTGAGATCATCCCGACACAGGAGTTGCGTCAGCAGCGCTATGACAACTGGGAGCTGACCGACGACCATGGCATGCTCATCTACGGCATCGCCAAAGACCAGAACGGCAAAGAGTACTATATGGTGAAGAACTCTTGGGGTGAGTCTGGTGACTACAAAGGCATCTGGTACATGACCAAGAACTTCATCGCCGCCAACACCATGGACTATACGGTCAACAAGAACGCCATCCCCAAGGACATCCTCAAGAAGATGACCGACGCCCGCAAAAACCAGCCCTTAGGCGACTAAGCAACAATTGACCATTCATCATTATAAGAATTTCAAGTTTCGCAAGTACTCAACTTGCAGGTAGTTAAGGAGTTAAGTAGTTATCGCTTCGCTAAGGAGTTAAGCCAAATGAATCGTAGGCTGTCTCTCTTTAGCCATCAGATGTAATGGCTTAACTCCTTAACTACTTTAACTTCTTAACTTCTCTCAACTTGAGAAAGTTGAGTAAAAATCCCCTCTTTGCGGAAGAGGGGATTTTTTATTCTTTCGCTGTCATCCGAAGAAAAGGCAAGCGTCGGCAGTGCAAACGTCGCTAAAACGAAAACCGAAATGCCAAAAGCCAACAAGTTGAGCCCAAGCGAAACATGGAGTCATTATATAAATAATCTAAAAAATAAATGGAATTTGCAATAATATGAGTTTTTATTTGTATCTTTACACGCAATTTGCCCTTATATGGGCAAATTCGAGCGTAGTGCCCACCGCGCTACCATCCCGAAGACAGGAATAAAAACAAATATAAATGCACTTTAAATGGAATTACGAACCACCTACATCAGACCAGAAGAAAGCAGCTGAAGAGCTGGGAGCGAAGTTGGGCATCAACCCCATCCTCGGCTTATTGCTCATCCGGCGCGGTATTACTACCGAATCGGCTGCACGTAGGTATTTCCGACCGCAGCTTGCCGACCTCATCAACCCATTCCTCATGAAGGACATGGACGTTGCCGTAGACAGGCTGAACGATGCCATGGGCCGGAAAGAGCGCATATTGGTGTATGGTGATTATGACGTAGACGGATGCACCGCGGTGGCACTGGTGTATAAGTTTCTGCAGCAGTTTTACTCCAACATCGACTACTATATCCCCGACCGCTATGACGAGGGATATGGCATCAGCGAGAAAGGACTGAAATATGCGCAAGAAACAGGTGTGAAACTCATTATCATCCTCGATTGCGGCATCAAGGCCATCGAGGAGATAGCGTATGCCAAGAAATTAGGCATCGACTTTATCATTTGCGACCATCACGTCCCTGACGAGGAGATGCCTGATGCTGTCGCTGTATTAAACCCCAAGAGAGAGGACGACCCCTACCCCTTCAAGCATCTCTGTGGATGCGGTGTAGGGTTTAAGTTTATGCAGGCTTTTGCCAAGAACAACGGCATCCCGTTCTCGCGTCTCATCCCCCTGCTCGACTTCTGTGCTGTGAGCATCGCAGCCGATATTGTGCCGGTGACGGAGGAGAACCGTATCCTTGCCTTTCATGGGCTCAAACAGCTCAATCAGAATCCGAGCATCGGTCTGAAAGCCATCATCGACATCTGTGGACTCAACGGGCGCGACATCTCCATGAGCGATATCGTGTTCAAGATCGGTCCGCGTATCAATGCGTCGGGCCGTATGGAGAATGGCAAGGAGAGCGTGGACCTGCTCATCGAGCGTGACTTCGCGTCGGCCCTGCGTAAGGCGCGGCACATCAACGAGTACAACGAGCAGCGCAAAGACATCGACAAGCAGATGACCGAGGAGGCCAACCAGATTGTGGCCAAGCTGGAGAGCCAGAAGCACCAGCCCAGCATCGTGCTCTACGACGAAAACTGGAAAAAAGGCGTCATCGGCATCGTTGCCTCCCGTCTCACCGAAATCTATTTCCGCCCCACCGTGGTGCTCACCCGTGACGAGAACCTCGCCACCGGCTCCGCCCGCTCTGTGGCTGGTTTCGATGTCTACTCCGCCATCAAGCACTGCCGCGACTTGTTGCTCAACTTCGGTGGCCACACCTATGCCGCCGGTCTGACCCTGCGTTGGGATGACATCAAGGAGTTTAGGCAGAGGTTTCAGAAATATGTCGAGGAGCACATACAACCTGAGCAGACAGAGGCCATCCTCAATATTGACGCACAGATAGACTTCAAGGATATCTCCGGCAAACGCCTTTACAACGACCTGAAAAAGTTTGCACCCTTCGGTCCCGGCAATGAGAAGCCCCTCTTCTGCACAGTGGGCGTCTACGACTTCGGCACCAGCAAAGTGGTGGGCCGTGACCAAGAACACATCAAACTGGAGTTGGTCGACTCGAAGTCTAACAATGTGATGAACGGTATCGCCTTCGGTCAGAGTGCCTCCGCCCGTTATATCAAGTCTAAGCGCAGTTTTGACATCGCCTACACCATCGAGGACAATATCTACAAGCATGGCAGCGTGCAGCTGCAGATAGAAGACATCAGGCCCGCGGAGGAAGAGGATGGACACGTATCGGCAGACGCTTAGGAAATACTGGGGTTATGACGACTTCCGCGGCATACAACGCCAGATCATTGAGAGCATCGACCAGGGTCACGACACCCTGGGACTGATGCCCACGGGTGGTGGCAAGTCCATCACTTTTCAGGTGCCTGCGCTGCTCAAGGAGGGTGTGTGCTTAGTGGTGACCCCACTGATTGCCCTGATGAAAGACCAGGTGGCCCATCTGCGTGCCAAAGGCATCCTTGCCTCCGCCATCTACTCGGGCATGACCCACCATGAGATTCTGACTACCATGGAAAACGCCATCTACGGTGGCGTGAAGATTTTGTACGTGTCGCCGGAGCGGCTTTCCTCCCCCTTTTTCATCAAGAAGATGACCAACGTCAATGTGAGTTTCATCACTGTCGACGAGGCTCACTGTATCAGCCAGTGGGGATATGACTTCCGCCCGTCCTATCTCAAAATCAACGATATCCGTCTGCTCAAGCCCGATGTTCCCATCCTGGCGCTTACCGCCACAGCCACCCCCCAGGTGGTCGATGACATCCAGGAGCAACTTGGCTTTGCCGAGAAACGAGTCTACAGCATGAGTTTCGAGCGTAAGAACCTCAGCTATATCGTGAGAGACGCCCCCGACAAAGTGACCGAACTGCTCCATATCCTTCATGCGGTGAAAGGCTGTGGCATCGTCTATGTGCGCAGTCGCCGCAAGACCAAGGAAATCGCCCAGCTGCTCAACGACCATGGCATCACCGCCACCTATTACCATGCCGGACTGGAAGCCGCTGACAAAGACCAGAAGCAGAAAGACTGGCAGCAAGACAAAGTGAGAATGATGGTGGCTACCAACGCCTTTGGCATGGGTATCGACAAACCGGATGTGCGCATCGTCGTTCACACCGACTGCCCCGACTCCATCGAAGCTTATTTCCAAGAAGCCGGCCGCGCCGGAAGAGACGGTGAGAAAGCCTATGTCGTGTTGCTATACAACAACAGCGACCGTCGTAAACTCACCAAACGCATCAGTGACAATTTCCCTGAAAAAGACTATATTCGTCAGGTCTATGACCACCTGGCAGATTTCCTGCAAGTGGGTATAGGCAGTGGCGCTGGAGCCACTTTTGAGTTTGACATCGAGAGATTCTGCCGTGTCTTCAAGCACTTTCCCATACAGGTAGACTCAGCCCTGAAAATCCTGCAGCGCGCCGGTTATGTCGAATACGACACGGATCCGGGCAGCAATCCAAGGCTGATGTTCAATCTGGAAAGAGAAGACCTGTATAAGCTGAAACAACTGACCAAGGTGCAGGACACTGTCATCACCGCTTTGTTGCGACTCTACGGTGGGTTATTCACCGACTATTGCTTTATCGATGAGAGTTACGTGGCGCAAAAAGCCGGACTTGACTCCCACACCGTCTACGAAATATTGAAGGGGCTGAGCCGGCAACAAATCATCCACTTTATCCCACGCCGCAAACTCCCCACTATCACCTACACCGAGCGGCGCGAGGACGGATGCCGTCTCTCCATCCCTCCATCGGTCTATGAAGAGCGCAAAACCAGCTTTATCGACCGTATCGAGTCCATGGTCGGTTATGCCACCAACGACCAGATATGCCGCAGCCGACAGTTGCTCAGATACTTTGGAGAAAGCCGTTCGCGTGACTGTGGCCACTGCGACGTATGCATCGCCCATCAGCGTGATGCTGGAGCTTCCGCCAAAGAAGCCACCGTTCGGGAACGTATTCTTCAGTTATTATCCGACCGGGAAAAACATCATCTCTCGGAGATTCACACTTTGGGCATTCCCAAAGCGCCATTAGACACCGCCCTCGAATACCTCATCCATGAAGAGGAGATTTGTATCGAGGGTGGATTTCTTCAAAAGAAATAGTCAGGCTCTCATTCTCTCACCAGCCGATAGGCAAAGGCAGCAACCACGGCATATCCTATGAGCGGTATGATGAAAGGCAAAGACATGCTGCCCGTGCTGTCGGCCAGAAGTCCCATGAGCATAAACCCACAACCGCCTACTGGGGTCATCATCAACAGCGATGAGGCGCTTTTGGTGAGAGAGCCCAGTCCGCGCAACGAGAGGGAGAAGATGGTGGGAAACATCATCGCCTCAAACAGATAGTTGAGCACCAGCGCCACCATCGACACTTTACCCAGGTCGAGCATGACAAGCACCATACAGAAGAGAGTGCCCAAGGCGCAATACAACAACATCCGCTCCGCCCTGACACTGCGCATGATCCAGCTGCACACGAAACGCCCCACCATAAAAATCACCAAAGCAAGACTGATGACCACCGAGGCGGTATTCTTTGACATGAGTCCCTCGCCGGTCATGAAATTGACAAAATAGCTGTTGATGGAAATCTCCGCCACCTCGTATGCTAATAAAGCCATCAAGCCAAAGACAAACATCCGGTGGCTGAACAACTTGGACCAACGGGAGACGGTCCCTTCAGACTGGTCGTCTTGCTTCTGTGATGACACCGCAGTGATTTCTGGCAACTTCACGAAAGAGAAGACGACAGCGACAGCAAGCACCACCACTCCCATCACCATATAAGGCACGGTGACATCGCCACTACTCCCGTCGGTGCGGAACAGATACTGCCCCACAATAAAAGTGGCCATAAAACATCCCATCCCATTGAAAGTCTGAGACAGGTTGAGGCGGCTCGACGCCGTAGCCTCCGGCCCTAACTCGGTGACGTAGGGATTGGCGGCTGTCTCTAAGAACACCAAGCCGCAACCAATGACAAAGAGCGAGGCCAAAAACACATTGAAAGTGCCCACCTGCATGCCCGGCACAAACGACAACGCCCCGACGCCAAACAGCACCAGTCCGAAGACTACCCCTCTACGGTAGCCAAAGCGGTTGATAAACATCCCCGCCGGAATAGCCATGAGGAAATAGCCCAGATAGGTGGTCACCTGTATGAGCGACGACTGTGTGATGGAAATATGCAACTCGTCCTGAAAATGCTTGTTGAGCACATCAAGGATGGCACGGGCAAATCCCCATAAGAAAAACAAAGTGGTGATCAGCACAAAAGGCACGACATACTGTCGGTCTATCAATTGATGTTTTTTAGAGGTCATATTTGGAGACTTTACAATTTTCCTGCAAAGTTACGGAAAAACGAGAGAAAAGCCAAACTTGTTTGAGCTTTTCCGAGTGCTCAGTAAACATCAATCACCTCACATACTTCCTGCCCTCACGGATGTAGATGCCATGGGCAGACGGTGTCATGAGCCGCCGCCCAGGTCGTATACTGGGAAGGCCGATGCTTCGACATCCGTACGGAAAGATGGGGAAAACTGGTGCTGTAGGTGTAGTAGATGTAATGGTTGTCGCCGCATTTGTTGGGCCGGTATGCATCAGAGAACTCGTCCACGTGTTGTGGCACACGGGAGAGCAGCTGCGTGGTCTGCTGTTTATCACTCTGCTGGCATGACAGATTGCACCTCTTGCTCCCATTCGGCTTCGCTCACTTTAGCATAAGAGTACAAACCATATTCTTGCGCACCCTTGGGTAAATATCCCGTGAAAATACGCCCATAGCACACGATGCTGTCGGGGAATAATTCCTTCACCACCAGCTTGCCGTCCTCCGGACACGGAAACCTGTCACAGTAAGGGGGCAGCATGAGCAGATTGCTTTGATCGTCATAACTGCAACTGAATTTAACCGTCTTTCCTGTATACAAATACATAAAATTCATATCATGCATTTCTACATCTAGGTCTTTGCCCACTTTCAGTATGCCATTCAGCAAACCATCAATCCTTGGCAAAATGCTATATATGTCTGCTCCGGTTTCAGACGGCGTGGCCGACGCGGGTACCATACGGCCATCGGCATCAAGAGCATAAAAGCCATCGCACCTCCAGTAATGGTTGGAGAACACCTCTAGTAAATCTTCCTGGGCAATCTTTTTCACAGGCGTTGTGAGGAGAAACACATTCTCGGCATAGACCGGTGAGGCATCCTCGGAACGGGCATCATCATCATTCGAGCATCCCACTGTCGTGAGAAACAATACGGCCATACAAAAAAACATCTCTTTCATTGTCGTAAATAGTAAGCATAAATTCCGCAGCAATTTAGTTAAACATTTTTTTATAAGTTACTGAGCAACAAAAAGTTGCTCAGGATTTTGCCATGTCAGATTTTTCACTTATCTTAGTGCTGCAATTCAAAACAAGTAAAATCATCAATGGCATGGCAAATCTAAGCATTAAATCTCAGAAAATCACTTCTTTCGGTGGAATTTTTCACGTGATGGAGAAATTTGACTGTTACATCGGCCCAGTTATCGACGGCGAGCTGGGGCTTCGTTGTACCACTTTCGGCTACCAATACAGCGAAATAGCACGCTCGCTGATGAGCGTATACTTCT
>JAEEGL012283256.1_pt1 | contig 90654 bp, 165 predicted proteins | sample 9134231 | NCBI WGS metagenome assembly JAEEGL01 (sample SAMN16246548, study PRJNA631951) | gut metagenome | biome: gut microbiome; feature: rumen; material: fiber-attached | host: Bos | place: Iran: Karaj | collected 2018-10 | reverse complement strand
GTTAGCAATCTGCACCGAAAAAGTGACCTTATAAAGGTGGTGATGCTATTGAAGGAGTTGCCATATCCCTACAATCAGTAGCAATGCCCCATTATTTGTGGGGCGAATAAATGGCAATTGATTTAGTTCACTTAATGCACCTAAAGTACCCTAAAGTACCCTAAAGTACCCTAAAGTACCAGAATACTAACTAAGGCAATGGACAGACTTGGGAAAGACTTGGGAAAGACTTGAGACAAACTTGAGACAAACTTGAGACAAACTTGAGACAGAAAGTTGACTAAGCATGTCACAAGAAAATCCTAAGATAATTCCCAAATAATCCGAACAAGAGGATGATTAGATGTTTAAAGAACTACGCCGGATGCTGTGCAAGCATGACTATCGATTTAACAGGAAACTATACGGAGACGAAATCAACGCACATAACGGGAAAAGGTTTGAATACGTATGTGTGAAATGTGGATTTTATCAATGGTTCATGCATCCTTTGAACTGTCAAGGGTGTAAACACATTTGGTACAATAGCGGTGGCGAAGTGAAATGCGACATCGAGCCAAAGGATCGCTATTGTATGTCTGCATTCCGTGTGTATTTTGAAGAAGACGACAGATAAAAAATGCATTGTGGAGCAAACCCACGCGAAAGCACCGATAGTTGCCGGAGCATCGATCAACCCGGCAGAGAAAAGGCGGTTTGCATTCGGCTATCGAGATGGGGGATAGCCGTATTTTATTAAAAGAGGATTCGGAAAACAGAAACAATTCTCAGAAAACACAAAAAGTGTGTTAACACACATAGCTTCCTGTGCTATACTATGCACATAGTAAAGAAACGACATGATAAGACATCAAGAGGATAAAACAATGAGAATGAAATACAAAGCCACTATCAATTTGGATGTTGAAGTTGATCCGCTACTTTCACAAGTGTTAAATTGTGAAGCAATTTATACAGAGTATATTCGTAGATTGATTACCAATAATGTACTTAAAAAGGATTTGCAACCTGAAAATACTTTTGAGATAACAGACGTTTCAAGTTGTATTGAGTAACTTTTTATCATTCGGAGGTGTCTATGAGCCTTGACAAAGCGATTAAGTATGGCAAAGAAAAGCGCAAGCCTTACAAAGGATCAAAGGCCATAGATTGCACATGTAGAAATCACGGCTCGTGTCAGTACTGTAAGGAAAACAGGATGCATAAATTCAGAGATAAGTATATGAATGGAACGAAACACATGAATGAGGATATATCAAATGGAAATTTTGTATGAAAGCGTCTCGATTGACGGATTTTATGATCTTCTTTTATTTATTGTTCCTACTATTATTGTTGTGTCTTGTGCTGTTATTATATTATGTATTATTACAGAAGATGATTGGAACAAAGCTTGTACGGTATGTATTTGTGGTATTCTAATAACAATGCTTTTTACGATAACAATACGCAACTATCTACCTAGATATAGGACACTAAAGGTTGATGTATCATCTGTACAAGATTGGGACGAGCTAATAAAAAAATATGAAATCGGAAGCGTAAAAGGCAAAATACTCAATATTACAGAAAGAGAGCCTGTAAAAAACAAGTAAGGAGTATACGAATTGTGGGAGCAAGATGGAGGCACTTCAAAACCATTTTTAAACACAAGATTGTTGTCTTTAAGGAATGCAAAGCGTGCGGGATCTGGTGGCAGGGCCTGACTCATGATCTTTCAAAATTCGGATTGACGGAATTTGAAGAGTCCGCAAAGTACTTTCAAGGCAACAGAAGCCCGATTGAAGCAAGTAAAGAAGTAAACGGCTATTCAGCGGCATGGTTGCATCACAAGGGACATAATCCGCACCACTGGGAATACTGGACAGACTTTGGTGAAAACGGTGAAGTCATTCCTATTAAAATCCCGTTCAAGTACGTTGTTGAAATGGTGTGCGACTGGATCGGGGCTGGACAGGTCTACGAAAAAGAACAGTGGACACAGCATTCACCACTCGCCTATTTTCAAAAAGTGAGGAACGGCAGATACTTTCATCCGAAAACTGAAGGATTAATTATGAAGTTTCTTACTTCGATTGACATTGCAGGTTTAAATGAGTTCCACATGATGGCAAAACGCAAAGGACAATACAAATATATTGCTATTGATTATCGATATCCTGATCTCCACTGGTGAGAGGATATAATTGATGATTGAACGAACGATAAGAACGGGAGACGATAGAGTGAAAGAGAAGAAGATGTACGAGTGTGAATTCTGCAATGCTGTGTATCCAGACGAAGAAAAGGCACAAAAGTGCGAGAAGAATCACAAGACTTTAAAAAAATGTGAAGTGTCAAGATGGCTTCCGATAGATGAAAGTTGGACAGGATTTCCTGAAACAGTAAAAGTTACTTTTGACGATGGGCAATATGCGTTTTACAAAAGGATATAAAAAATGTTCAAATTAAATACTGAAATTAAAATCCTTGGTGAAACTTGGATTATTGAAATATCAACATCAGAGAAGAATCCTCTGCTTAAAGACATTGATGGATACGTTGACAAGACAAGCCGACGTATTGTTATAGCCGATATGCCTAAAGACTGCGAATTCAATGCTCCTATAAATTATCTCAATAAGGTTATTCGACATGAGGTTATTCACGCGTTTATGTTCGAAAGCGGACTTGCTGAGAACTGGGAACACAAGGATTTTGGGCATGAAGAAACGACGGTTGATTGGATGGCGATTCAGTTTCCGAAGATACAGAAAGTTCTTGAAAAGATTTATGGGTGCATAGTCGTTGAATAGGTGAAGCGTTGTGTGTCAAAAAACGATCTTGAAAACCATTACAATAGTTTGATAGAATCAATTGGACAGTAGGAGGGGGTGATTCCATTGGGCCAGTAATAAGCAGTGAAACTGAAAACAATTGACTCTCCCAAAAACAAAAAAAGAAAGGATTGCAATCGCAACCCCGTAACCCTAAGGTAGTTGCATAAGACTGCTATCTCCCCCGGTAGCAGTCTTTTTTGTATGTATTTTAATCTTGCAAAAATCTAAAATGCATGATAAAATCCCTGCGATTTGTGGGTGATGGGGTTAGCGGCGTACCCTTCTATAAGAATAGAGAACGAAAATTGGTTATTGCGTTCAAAACGCCGCCACTCAGTAACCTTCAAATCACATCGGTAAGGAAGATGCCCTGCGCACCTTCCTATTTTTATATAACGGTAGAGGTGAACAGCCATGAAGATAAAACTGCGCCTCAATAGAGATGAGAACATCAACCACTACGATTCGGATGAAATTCAGATCGATCTAGAAAAGTACGTTGCTATTTCGGTGGCGACGGAAACAGGAAACGCTCCTGTTCAGGCATGTGCGGCGCATGCGGTAGCGATCAGGACAAACGCCTACTATCTTGCGACGCATAGCAAAACTATTTCTGATACGTCCCCTCAAGCCTTCCGGGTATCGCGTGATACATCCGCATATCAGAACGCGCGTGAAGGCACTGCACTGACGGAAGGGCTTGTGCTGTATTACGGGAAGTCCATTGCATATCCTGCATCATTTTCCGCAAATAACGGGGGCGTAACAACAAGCTCGAAAGAACGATGGGGTTCAGCTAGAGGATGGCTAATTGGCGGTATTATTGACGCTTACGATTCCGGGTCAAAGCGTGGTCACGGTGTCGGAATGAGTACTGTTTCCGCACGAGCGAGGGCGAACGCCGGTCATACCTATCAGCAGATACTTGCATTTTTTTATCACGATACATATTTGCATAACATCAATACAGGTGAAGATATCACATTAGATACCGAACCGAAGGAGGTTGATCCTGTGGCAGTACAATCAGCGAAAGCTTCAGACCTCGTGCGTGGATTCAAGCAAATGGCTGATGAACATTGGCCGTATGTTCCCAATGGTCACTCGTACAAGCAAGTGGACTGCTCAGGTGCGTTTTACTACTGGTATCAGCACTTCGGCTCATATATGTACCATGGGAGTAATACGATCTGGCGCAAGTACACAACGGAAAAAGGCAAAAAGGGGTCGATTCCCATACAGCCCGGAATGGCAGTGTTCTGTCATCACAACGACGGAAAGGAACCTGCGCAATACCGCAATGACGGACAGGGGAACTTTTCACACATTGGAATGTATGTTGGAGACGGACTTGTTGCGGAGGCAAAGGGCACATCTTCCGGATGTTGCTACTCAAAACTGTCCGATCCCAAATGGACACACGTTGCAAAACTCAAAAATACTATCTATGATCTCCCGGTGGAAGGCGATGATAAGCCGTCACAGGAAGGCTTCCCTTGCAAAGGCAAGGTTGTAACTGCTAGCGGCAATTTGAATATGCGTACAGGCCCATCTACTTCTTCCGCCCGTATCATGTCGATACCGCGTAATGCAGAAGTCACGCTTACGGGAAAAACAGGCGATTGGTATAGTGTGACTTATCTGGGCAAATCTGGATATTGTTCAGGACAATACATCGAAGTTATACACGATGACAAGCCCAAAGAGCCTGAAGAACCTGACGAGACGGAAGCTCATGATGAAGAAAAGAAGCGGACAGTCATTGAGGCGTATCTAACAGCGGATGAACTTGATAACCTGATTTACTACATGGATAGTCAAGGAATTATAGCGACAATCAATAGCGGTGGGTGATAGCTATGAACCCGATTTTTAAAAGCGCGCTTGAGATAATTGGTAAATACTGGTTACAAGCATTTTTGGGAATGTTATCAACAGGGTTTGTAATGCTGTGGAAAAAAATGTCTACATTTCGCAAGGAGCAAAAAGTTGAGGATGAGGCAATCAAGCAGGCAGTCAAAATGATGTTGCTTGATAGGATATATCAATCCTGCTCTCACTGGCTCGAAAAGAAATACATCACAGATGACTCTTTGAAAATTCTGATGAAAATGCACAAAGTGTACACCGATCTAGGTGACGGTGACGTTGCAATTGGCCTAATACTTGAAGACGTAAAAAAACTTCCGAAGCAAGTACACCCTGATGAGTGAGGTGATTGTGTAGTGGAAGAAAAGAACGGGATACTCAAGATGGTTCTTCGTTACAGCAAACGAATCGCGATTTTCGGTGTTATACAATGGATTTGCATCGCGCTGATAATTGCCGTCTATATGGGTATTGCCATGAACGTTCCAGAGGCCATAATTGACGAAAATGTTGCATCGATCCTCAAAAGCCTGATATCATCTTCAAGCAGTTTGGCAATCGCCATCTCACTGGCCTACTTTGGGCACAGCCTTGGTGATGACATTATCAACAAGCATAATGGTAATATCGTTTTCCCGAATGTTGATAACCAGTCAAACTCTGATGGTAACGGATAAAAAGAAAGGAGAATAATACATATGACAACTACAGATAACGTTTTTGCATTTGTTTTTCTTGGTGTCTGTGTGCTGATCGTTGGGCTCTTCCTGTACGAACGGTTTACAGGCACAAAGATGTATGGGTACATCGATAAGGGGAAACCTGTTGTGGCCGCTATTGCCCTGTTGGCTAAAGCGGTTTTTGCGGCGACAAGCGGAGAACAGTTTGATACGGTATCGAAGGTCGCTGATGCCGCTGTCGAAGGCGCAAATTACGCCGAAAAGCTCTGGCTTGACGGACAGATTCCGAAAGCGGATCGTCCTGTCTATGCTAGGGATTTCATTCTGGAAGCACTCTCACATGCTGGGATTGAAGTTACGGAAAAGATCACGGTTGTCATTGAGTCCTGCGTTAATCTGGCATGTGCGTTGATGCCTCATGGTCGTACTCCAAAGGAACCTGTCAAAGAAGAAGAGGGAGAGTGATTGAATTGGTGAACATCACGCTTGAAGCTCCGTGGATGACCTACTACAAGAAGGTTGTCAATCTGTTCGAGAAGGACCCTGACATCGTGGTCGGAGAGATGGAAAAAGGCGATGAAGATGATGCCTTTGACTACATCTTCAATATCGAAGTGTATAACCATGAAAAGTATGTTGCGCTCGACAGGGTTATGAATACCGTTGTCGAATTCGGAAATGTCACGCTTGGCATTGATCTGTTTGACATGCAGAACAACTCCGAAAACGAGACGCTGGATCTTTTCAAAACCATTTTCGATGGAAATGGCCTTGTGAAGGACATTCAGGACGTTGTTGATCCCGCTGGCTATCATCATGGTTATGTCCGGTTCAAGCCGGAGGTTATTCAGTTCTTTGACGATGACCTGAGAGATATGTATGGCAACTGGTCCGGTCTTGCGCAGGACATTGCGCGCGAAGTGTTCCCGGATGCCGGCCCTGATGTCAACTTCTGTACCGCACTTGTCAACGAATACGAGAAGGCAGAAGACAAGCCTGAATAAAAAAATTCCGCCGACTTTCGCTGACCTGAAAGTTGGCGGGTTTTTTATTTTTGGGTGGTAAAAAGGTCGCGCCCAATTGCACCTTTTCCTTACATCGGCAAGATAAGGGATTTGATGCAACTGGGCGTAGACGGGTTGAATTCTTGACCGAGAACCAACCGGAACATGACGTATAGTATCACACACCGCGAAGAAAATCAAGAGAAATATTTCAATACATACAGTTGACAAATATCTTATGTTCTGCTATTCTCTGTAACAAAACACGAAAAGGAGAAAAGGAAATGGATCTCGACACTGCATACATGTTGTTCTACAAAGCGAACACGATTTATGACTACATTGTCAGCAATTGTACCAATCCTGATGAAATGAAAGAGGATATTGACGAATTGATGACGATTTCTGTCGCGTTGAACAGGTTCATAAAAGAAGTCACGTTCCAGTCAGCGCAGAAGGCGAACGAGATGACGCTTGAGCTTATCAGAAATCCGAAGAAGCTTGATGAGTTCTATGAAGACATGAAAAGTATCGGAGATAAGAATCCGCTGGTTTGACAGATATCTTATTTTTGATTATACTTCTTCTTACAAATATAAGAGGAGGTAGAAATCTGTGAAGAGAGTAATGATTAATTACCCGAATGGGAAATGCACATACGGGTATTTTTGTGAAGATTTTGAAGACCCTCATTTTGTCTTTGCCGGGAAGCGATTTGAAGTCGAAGATGTCAAGGCAACTGGAATTTCAGTGACCACAAGCGTCGAAGAGGTATATACCTGTTTAAAGGCCGTAGGCATTCCTGTAACGCGTCCTGAGAAGCAGTATACCATTACCATATCAGTGCAAAAAGAAACGCAGGAGAGGCTTAAAAAGGCCGCTAAAAGCGAAAATAGGTCAGTATCCAAGATACTTGAGGAACTGGCGGTTGAATGGATGGATAAAAACAAATATTGAGAAAAGGCCCTGCTGTAAATTCGGCAGGGCCTTTTTTTATTGCAGAACCGAGAAAGTGAGTCCGTCGTACAACTTCTCCTTCAAGTTTTTTCTAACAGCAGTTGCATGAGAGTTGAGGGAGCAGTTGAGGGAGCAGTTGAGGGAGCAGTTGAGGGAAGCGGTGGTGGGCCTATAGTGCTGATATCAGACTGAAAATTTCATTGCATCAAAGCGGTCCAACACTGATTTCATAACCGTCCGCAATCTTCTTCTGCATGCAACAATCAAATCTTTCGGAATACCATAGTAAGCCTCCGCAATGCTCCCTGCTATGCAGGTTAGTGTGTCGCAGTCCCCTCCAAGGGATACCGCTGTCCGGATAACATCCTCGAAGTCATTCCCTTCAAGAAATGCGGTGATTGCCTCCGGAACAGTTTCCTGACAGCTTTCTACATGGTGATAGGTGGGCCGGATTTCATCGCAGGTGCGTGACAGGTCATAGCCGAACTCGTTGACGATGTAATCCTTAATAAATTTCTTACTTGATCCGGAAAGGGAAAGGAAAATCGCGCTGGCCGTTGCTTCTGCTCCCTTAATTCCCTCCGGATGATTATGTGTGACTTCTGCGGTCAGGCGTGCAATTCTCCGCGTCTCTTCTAAGGAATCAAAAAGCCAACCGGCAGAAGATACACGCATGGCCGATCCATTTCCAAAGCTACCATAGGGCGCATGATTTTTATCTCTGAGCCAGCCGTAGAACTTGTTGCCGTATCCAGCATAGGGATACCGATTACCCCACTTGCACATAGAGCTTACTAGCTCATTTTTGATTGTAGTATCGTCCTTTCCTAATGTGTCCATTAGTGCCTCAGCAACTGCAATTGTCATGACAGTATCGTCTGTAAACTCTGAATCCCTGCTGAAAAGCGGGAAATCCTTTGTTTTTGGGCTTCTGTCAAACTCATAAGGTGCACCAATCATATCTCCAAGTATTGCTCCGTACATTTCATTTCCTCCTTTTTTGCATTCAAGCATTTACTGTGCATACAGTATACATCTACAAAGAGCAATTGTCAACTCCAAAATTCGGAAAATCAAAATTTCATTCAACGAGTTTATTGACGGCTATAAGATGACATGGTAGTATGAAATGACAATTTTTGGCTTTAAAAGGAAAGGAAAATTCGGCAATCTGAAAAAATTCTCTGAAAACTTAAAAATGGTGTTGACATGCAATTCCTTTCGTGTTATACTATGCACACAGTAAATAAAACGACGAACGGAGGAAAACGAAATGAAGAGTTTATATGTGTGCGAAAAGTGCGGGAAGATGTTCAACGACTTTTGTGCGGCAATGGACTGTGAAAACTCGCATCTTCATCCCATCGATGCGTACGATGATTACTACAAGGATCTGGTTTCAAAGTGTGAATATGACGAAGGGTCACGTATCCCCAAAAAAGTCGTTCTTCATTTCATTTTTGGAGAGGATGAAGAGGACTACTTCGTAGCCTACGAAAAGAAGGAGTTTATCAATAAAGAGCTTTTCAAAAAAGACTCGTACTATTACAAAAAGGAGGAAGAAGAAAATGAGGCAGAGTGAGTACAAGAAGGTGGCGGACATTCTGAGAAAGAATGCCCGCCCAACCTTGGACCTGTGCAAAATTTGCGCGAAGAACTGCGGACACAACGGTGACACAGAATACGAAGAATGCACAGACGGCGTGGCGCGTGGCCTGAAGAGGTTGATGGATTCAAATTGAAAGAGGAAGCATGATTGTAGTTGAAAAGGTATCAAAGAGGATAGATGAAAACTCAATGTCTGTAGAGGATATTGAGACGTTGGAAGATGAATACTGCAAGGACTGTTGTCATAATTGCGACGAGTGTTATGTGCATGACTTTGTAAGGTCAATGTACAGGAACATACAGGAGTACAATGACAGAATTTGAATCGATCATAAAATCACTTGACAGTATATATCTCAAGTTTGGCAGATTCATGACACCTGATGAAGTGTACGGATTGGCGAGATCTAAATACGCTATGAATCTGTTAAATTCGTATTTAACTGAGCATGCAAATGCATTGCTCAGGTATAACGATGGAATATGCAACGTGATTATTCCAGAGAAATGCGAACATTGCGAATGGATGTACAAGACCAAATGCCGCTGTCCTGCTGGATGTATAAAAGAGAAATCAACAGGTACAAGTACAGCAAATATCACTGTTACTGTGGAGAAAAGCGATGATGAAAAATAAAGATTCAAATGGAATTTGTTATATATATGATGCAAACAAATTTTTGACTGTCAAGGATTTGATCGAAGAGTTAAAAAAATATGATCCAGACGAGTATGTATATACACTTTCAGACTGCGGTGCACATCAGTCTATCAGCACAGTCGGAAAGGATGAATTCGGTGCTATTTGCATTGATTAAAAAAATGACTATGAGTAAAAAAACAAGTAAATTCCTAAAAAGCCACCCATTGTGTGTTGTTTGTATGACGCATGGATTTTATCGTAAAGCAACACATGTGATTTGGCACATTGACGGAACGGGGATTTCGTTGTGTGATGACTGTTATTGGAGTACAAGAACGTGAAGAACACAAGAAAATGCAATCAAGGCCACATAGATGATCTTTTCGAACAGTGCAAGAAATGCGCATATATGAGAATAATATCACTACGAATTGACGGTGATAGCTGGTATTCATGCGGTACATATCCGCCTATATATAACATCGAAGAATGCAAGAAGTTCGTTGATGTTGATAAGTTAATTGATGCTTTGGAAATCAAATTTAAAGGAAGGTGGTGATGCCCTGTGTCCGGTAAAGGTATGGATATTACTGATAACGGTTTTTATATTGAGTAGCAACGCCGCAGTAATGCGGCAAAATTGAGGAGATAAATATGACTGCGGAAAAGCAACTTGAAAATATCCTACTCGCAGAAATTGATAGATTAAAAAAAGCAAACGCAACTATGCGTTACAATCTTGAACATGAAATTATGTTAAACGAACTGTATATTCATGGACTTGAAACGCTGTTGGAGAAAAACAATGGAAGCAATGAAAGTAAAGTACTTTGTAAATGACTGGACGGGTTTGCCAGTTTCATACTGTCCATCATGTAACAAGTGCGTTGATATGTATTTGTACGGAAGAGAAAGCAAAGAAGACATTGTAAATTTCTGCCCGTTCTGCGGTCAACATTTGGACTGGACAGAAGATAACGATACGGAGGAATGAAAATGAAGGTGGTATACAAGGCAAAAATCACAATGATTGATAACATTCCTGATGATGCAAGTCAATTATTTGACGAGAAAGAAATAACTGAAAGTATAAAAAAAAGATCTGGAAACCGGAATATATGACGGAACTGTAGATTAAACAGCTTTGAGGTTAAAATGGAAAACGAACACAACATTCAAGAATTGTACGAGCATCTGCGTTATTCTTTATATTTGTCACAACATGTAGAGGGTTGTACAACAGAGATTTGTCAGCTTGTCGGAAGATCTGTTAGTGAAACAAGAAAACGTATCAAAGAGCTTTTCGAACTTAATAAACATAATGATCCGGGGATGTGATAAAAAGGATTTTAAGAAACCTTAATTCACAATCTGCACCTACGAGAGGTGATAAACATGACTAATTACGACCGTGTAAAGATGGACATTGATTTCATGTTACATATCTTAGAGTGCGCAGATATATTTGACGAATATTCAAGGTATGGTAATGAAAGCGATATAGAAGACGATTAGTTAACTTAATGCACTTAAAGTACCCTAAAGTACCCTAAAGTACCCTAAAGTACCCTAAAGTACCATAATGCACAGTGAGGTAAATTTATGACAATTAATGAGTGGGCAAAAGATTTCAAATCATATATAAACGCATTGGATATGCCTAGAGATGATTATAAAGGAATTATGGAATACATCGACGATGCCATTGCCCTGCTGAAAGAGCAAGAGCCAAAAACTGTGTTGCATAGGTATGATGGGGATTATTGTCCATGGTGCTCAACTATTACTACCAGAACTATGGGCGTACAAAAATTACATCTAGGAACACACTATTGCCCATATTGCGGACAGGCGGTGAAGTGGAATGACTGACAGGGAGAAAGTTATCAAAGAATTGCATGATGCAAGACGGTATCTTGAGAACAAAGAATGGTCCGATAGAGGCGCATCACCGCATATTGATGCAATAAACGATGCCCTTGCCATACTAAAAGAGCAGGAATGGAATCTGCTGAAAGAAGACGCTGACGGTATTATTCACGGCTTGCCGGGAGATGATGGACCGTATCTTATGACAGACGGGAAAGAAATCTGGATCGATATTTATGTGGACGGTGTAAGCGATGGAATCATCCTTGACAGTGGGCGAGATGTAAGAGAAATAAAAGCATGGATGGATTTGCCGAAATTGCCGAGATGATTAGAAAAGGCGGTGAAGTGGGAATGAAGGGAAACGAAGTAACAACCGCAGATATGGAGAAATGGAAAAAAGACGGAATGATTCCTGCTACATGCAGATTATGCGGTGAAGTTGTTTTGTATCCAAGCAAATTTTATAAGAAAGACGAATTGGCTAATTACGAATGCGCTGACTGCAAAATGTGGCTCAGACTGTGCGGAAGGCGGTGAAGTGGGCAATTGATGAAATCCTTAGTTCACAATCTGCACCGAACAACTAAGTAAAATAACACGAGGTGGAAAATGAAGCTGAAGTGTTTAGTCAAGACCGACTCCGGTGCTGGTTGTTTGATCGTGGATGAGTATGATTCGATAGAGTCTGCTTACGCTGAATTGGAAAGACAAGGTTACAGAGTGTATTCAATTAGTGTATCGGACGGAAATACTATAGACCTTATTAAACTTAATGCACCTATCTGAAAGGAGAAAGATATGGGTAAGATTATTGCATTGGTTCTCGTTGGCATCGTTGCTTTTCTGTTTGTTGTTGATATCATCAATCCTTCGTATGGATTCTTCGCAAAGGTTGGCGTGGGAAAAGTTGGTGTGGTTGAATACTTTGGCAAGGTGAAGGAGCAGACCCTCCAGCCCGGCTTCCACGTCACGAGCTATTTTGAACACATCAGAGAGGTGGACGTGAGGACAAAGGTGTATGACTACGAAACCTGTGCATTCAGTTCTGATATCCAGCAAGTCACAATGTCCACATCAGTCAACTACAATGTATCCCCTGATGCGGCATATAAGCTTTATACTACTGTCGGAATGAACTACGTTGACAGTCTGCTTGTCCCAAGGCTGACGGAGAATATCAAGATTGTTGTCAGCAAATACACGGCAGAGTCTCTGATCTCCAACCGGGAGAAGCTGTCAGCCCAGATCCTCGAACTGATTAAGAAAGACATGATTCAGTACGGAATCAACATCTCTGCTGTATCAATCAAGAACATCGATTTTACTGATGCCTACGAGAATGCCATTGAGGCCAAGCAGGTAGCAACTCAAGAGAAGCAGAGGGCCAAGACGCTTCAGGAGCAACAGACAATGGAAGCACAACAGTCTGCGGAGCGTGACCGGATCAAGGCACAGGCCGAGGCCGATGTACAAAAAATAAATGCCGAGGCAGAGGCTTATGCCATCAAGGCCAAGGCCGAAGCAGAGGCAGAGGCCAATAAACTGATCAATGAATCCATCACAGACAAACTGATCAAGTACACCGAGATTCAGGCGTGGGATGGAAAACTTCCCAATTACATGGGTCAAGGATCGGCAGTTCCGATTCTCAACGTGAGTGAAGGAGACGCTGAATGACCTATAAACTCGATACCACGGTAATGTCCGCTTGCGTTAGTTAACAATCTGCACCTTGGTGATGGGTAGTGTAATAGTCTTAACCAAAGTTTAGACGTAAAAACAATGTCAAAATCCATGGCATTATGCAAGGAAATCTTGCCCCATCACCATTTACTTCGTTAACAATCTGTACCGAAATGTACCGAATGCACCGAATATTAACTAATGATTGGAACATGTGGTGCGATCAATATGTGTAATTTTTGTCATGATATAGAAGAAAGGGCAGACAATCCTACAATAAGAAAAGTAGGAGTTGAAATTGTCTTTTTTGGAAAAAGAAATTCAAAACGTGTAGACATTTATACAGATTTAAAATTCTGCCCTCAATGCGGCAGAAAAATTAATCTGAAATGTCAGACTGATGAGATGTAATGAGATCAATCTTATACTTAGCCAAGAGGCATCATTGGGCAAGATAATGCGTCTAACTACGGCGAGAAACGCATAGAAGAACTTGGTTATGGTAGCTACAAAGTAAAGGTTGATTAGTTCGCAATCATAGGAGTGGAAAATTAAGCATGAACGATTTTGAAAAAGAAGTACGTGAAATGTTCAGCGATATCTGGAATGTGGAAATTGATCATCCAAGATATCAAGATACAGTCGGCGAGTTGATGGTAGAAAATCGGTGAAGGAGATATAAGTAATAAAATGATTGAAATTGACGTTGAAATGCCTGAAAAATGTGGCCAGTGTCCATGTTTCCACGCAGAAAATCCTATGTACTGTCAAGCAGTTAAAGCGGATAGAAATAAGAGAATAGTTGCACCGTATAGAGATCCAAGGCCAGAATGGTGTCCTATTCAGGTGCCACAGCAATCTTGGCAAAGAGGTAACAATGGATAATATTTCAAAAGGCTGGACATGCCCTATATGTAAAACTTTGAACCCATTCAGCACACAGTTTTGCCGTTACTGCGCAATTAAAACTTCGCCTTATGTACGAAACGAAGTAAATAAAAAGGCAATGACGGTCGCGAGGGCCATGGAACTTCTAGGCATAGAATTGCAATGCGTTGAAAGGTCGAACAAGTGTGATAGAGTGTGCAGTAGGTGCGATTTGGTTCAAGATCCTGATGAACTTAAAGATATGTACGAATTCGTCATTGAAAAGCTTGGAAATTTCTTTATGTAATACAGTGAGGTAAGAATGGCTTACAATATATATTCTTTAAGTGACGCTTTGAAATATTATTATTTAACAAGAAATCAACCCGTCTCTTTGTGGCTAAACAAAGTTGACATGGAGGTAAAACAAATGAACGATCCTGTAAATCATCCGTCGCACTATACAAAAGGGAAAATAGAGTGTATTGATTTTATTGTTGATAAACAATTGAATTTTTGCCGTGGAAATGCAGTTAAATACATCGTCAGGGCTGGCCTTAAGGACACTTCAAAAGAAATTGAAGATTTGGAAAAAGCAGTCTTTTATATTAATTATGAGATAAAGCGGCTGAAAGAGGAAAAAAATGAAAAAACCGAATGATGTGACAGCCGTATTGGGGCTGATGCAGGAATACCCGGATCTCCCTGTTATTCCGATGGTGGATTCTGAGATTGTCGGGGACGATTGCGGTTACTGGGTCGGAAAATGGGGTCGCTGTGAGATAAACGAGTATTACACCGGTGACGAAAGGGTACACTTCCGTAATGATGACCCGGAAGACATCATGAACGACATGAGAGGTTGCCATTACGGTTGCGATAAGATAGGCAGAGATATTTACTCGCTATCAGACGAGGAATGGACTGAAATCATCGAATCTCTTCCTTGGGTGAAGTGCATTGTGGTTTACATTGAATTGCCTGAATGAGGTGTAACATTATATGAGTATGAATCTTAACGACGAACGCGATCGGTGTATTGAATGTGGATGCAGAGCAAGAAAGCCAAATGTTGCTGATTTATTAATAGGCACTCAATATTCAAATGATCTCAAACAAAGTCAAATCAATCTTTCTTCAGAACAAGTAGAGTCTGCTAAAGAGCTATGGAACGCAATTGATTCATGTCTCAAAAATATTAATTGTATTAGAATGGAAAAGACATGGGCTGAAGAAGATATTGAGAAACTTATCCAGCCTTATGGATTGTCATTATCAAGACTTCCTATAACTAAAGACACACATTATGCATACATACGAGAAGACCACGATAAAGCTATTGAAATGACAGAAAAATGGGAACGATTTGGTGTTTTTGAAAATATATCTGTTTTGTGCGATTTTATTTGTCATCAATCTGATGTTATAAATCTTTTATGCAAAGCTTTGGAAAAGTCGAAAAATGATAGAGATGTTTTATAAGAAATACTTACATGAATAAATAGGAGTAAAAACAATGAAACACACTGCTGAAGATATTGAGAGACTCATTAAACCCTACGGTTTTACGCTGTCTGATCTTCCTGTGCCGGTTTACGATGAAGAGACAGAACATTATAATAGTGCATATGAAGACAAGGACCATAAAATAGCATGGATAAAGGCGCGAATCTTTGGGTGCTCAGATGTGCTGTTGAATACGACCACTCTTTCAGACTTTGTTTGCCATCAATCTGATGTCATAGAACTTTTGTGCATGGCGTTGGAGGCTTCAAACGAGAAGGTGAGAGAATTGCTGAATAAAGAAGAAGTTGAATTTGGCATGACGCGCGGAAGAGCCATGATGATATTCCAAGACATTAATAACAGCGAATACGACGATGAAGAAAAAGAGAAAGCTATTAATGTAGTTCTGAACTCGAAAGACATGCAGTGCATTGATAAGGAGTATTTCATTGCTGTGATGAAATGGATGTATGATCTGATGGAAATATATCTCTGAAATCAGAGAAATTTTTCGGATTATCTTGACAATTCCTTGTCTTGTATGTATAGTATAAGGAGAAGATATGAAAGGTTTGATAATGATCGGGTATCCCGGCATCGGGAAAAGTTCAATTGCCGGTAAGGAAAACTGTATCGATTTGGAAAGCGGGAATTTTTGGATAAATAACAGCCGCTCTCCGGATTGGTACATTCCTTACTGCCAAATTGCGCTGAGTCTTGCGGATCAGGGGTTTACGGTGCTGACTAGCTCACATCGAAAAGTTCGAACAACTTTTGAACTGATGCCGATTCCCTCAAACGTTGGCAGAATTGTCATTTTCTGCCCGCCTACATCTATGCGGAGCGAATGGCTCAAAAGGCTGGGTGACAGATACGAGCGCACTAAAAGCCTTAAGGATTTGCGAGCTCTGAGAAATGCTGTTGACAACTACTGTGACAATATATCTGAATTCTATGATTCCAAGATGCCGATTTATAACCCGGACACCATCAATTATGATCTCATGGATTATGTGAAAAAGGCGCGTAAGGATTGGTGCGAATAAAAAGAATAAACAGGAGGACAAAATGGAGAAAGCGAAGCAAACGGTGCAAAGTGATGTTGGACAGGCCGCGTGGATAGACTGCCGTGAATTTATGCCACCGAACGCCGCTCACCCCGGAGCAATCTGTCCGAGGTATCTTGTAAGTACCATCTTTGGAGTTACTGAAGGATGGTACAATCCGGACTATGATCTCTGGTACATCCTTGTTTGGAGAATGACCAGAAACGGAATTATAGACATGAATCATGGTGATATTCCGATGGTATGCTCAGTTCCTAGGTCTGCGGTATATGGATGGATGCAAATGCCGACAAACATTGAATATGATTGCACAAATCAAAGGAATGCGGTCACGATGTCACCTGATGACATACGGGGTGCGAGATTATGATTAAAACGTGCGAGGGGATTGTAAAAAAATTCGATAGAATCAAGAGAGTTAAGAAAATTAAGGAAACCGAAATATCATTGGGAATGGGGTATAAGAGCGACTGGTATGCACACTATAAATGCACGCATGGTCAAGGGAAAATTCCATTTGATATGTTCTTGCTAGAGAAAGCAATGAATGTCGCAGGCTACAAACTCCTAGTACGCATTACGTTCAAGGGCAGAGTGTTTGATGTCGAAGTAAAAGATATTTATTTAGCGATGGAGAGTATCAGGAAAGAACTCCATATTCCGCTTGAAATCGTAGATAGTAACACCGAACTTGAGAGTGACCACAAATGGTATTCATTGCGAATCAAAGAGTACAGAAAAGGAAATATCCTTAAGCTCAACGATGAAACTTTTAAAGGGTTTTCTAAATCACTGAGGTTTGACTATGAATTTATCATAAAACAAGAGGTGGCAAATGAAAAATCCAAGTGAAATGCCACCTAAATGTCAGGGGTGTCCATACTGGAAGATAGTAAAAGATGGTTTCAATTGCTACGATTGTCAAGAACAATTTGAAGAGATACGCAAAAAGTTCGTTTCAAAAAAAGATGATGCATAGTTCTCTTGATGCCTTTTCATGATGATTTGCGCCGGAGGTTATTTTATGGATAAAATACATTGCAAAGATTGTATACATGCAGTCCTTACTCATGATAAACAACAACTAAAATGGTGTAAGGCATGGCAGGACGACGAATATGGTTTTCATAGAAGCGATCCTCTATATCGTGATGCCGATTTTTCCTGCGAATATGCCGAAAAAGCGCGAAAAAAGCTAATTGAAAAGAAGATACTCCCTGAATATTATCATTCAGTTCGTATTAATGAGAAAACATTTGAATTGAGAAAAGATGATTCTGACTATCGGATAGGTGATGTTCTGGTCTTGAAAGAGTGGGATGGAAAGAATTACACAGGTAATTTACTTGTCAGAGAAATAACATACATTCTTAGAGATGTACCGCAGTATGGTTTGATGGAAGGGTACTGTATTCTTGGCATTCAGCCGATAAAACAGTGATAAGGAGAAAAAGCATGAATAACAATGAAAAACAACCAACTGGTTACATTGTGCAAAATGATCCTGTCCGGAAGATGATTCTTGATAACCCGGACCTTCCAATTATTTTTCTTGCGGCTGATGATGCATGCTACTATGGATTTTCTTATTCGTTTTGTTCTTCTGTTTCTGTGGAAATTGGAGAGGTGCTAGATTGTCAGCAGGAAATTTACGATGAAATTGTGTTTACAGATCGCGAGGAATTTGAGCAGGCAATCTTTGATAATATTGAGCTTTTAACCGGGTATGATGACCGGGATGAAGAATGGTACGAAGCTGAGGCGAAAAGGATTGCGGATGAGTATGACCCGTATTGGCGCAAGGTAATTGTTGTCAAGGTAGGTAATTAATCGCACGACAGAATGGAAAAGAAGCGGAGGAAATATGGATAAAGTTATCCTTAATGAAGTCAGGTCAAAGTCAACAATTGTTATGACTGAAGAATTGGCTGATGAAATTCTCGAACTGCTTAACATCAAACTTGATAAAGGCGACGGATTGATTATAAGATGTGAAAGGCTTAAGACTGATTTGACGAATGATCCAAATATGGAGTTTGATACCATAGGTTACTTTTATGCAGAACACAAACAGCCATTAAATAAAAAAGTTCCTATTTATAAGTATTTCAAGTACGATCACGGAACTTGGGTGCAGATAGGTCCGGACGAATACCGGAACAGGGTTGTACGCCATGAAAGATGTCATCAAAGCGTAGAGGGGTAAAAATGGATAAGCACTACAAAACATGCAATGACTTACTGATGGGACTTGATCAAATCAGGGAAGAAAATAAAATCCACAAGAAAAAAATCTCCGAGATGATGAATTATTCGGAAAACTGGTATAGAAAATATTTGGCAACAAAACGGAGCTTGAACATATATATACTTGAAAGAATAGCAAATGTGCTAGGCTACAAGATCGACGTTTGCCTGAAGTATAACGGAGTCAATAGCTGTGTAAGCCCTGAACAGCTGATTCCGTTCCTCGAAAAAGTCAGAAAAAAAAGAGGCTATTCTCTTGCCGCGATGCTTATGCATGTCAATTACACATATAACACACATCTTAAACACCACAAAAACGGTGATAGTTATAAGATTGACGAAAAATTCTTGAATAAAATTTCAGATTCCTTGAGTATTACATATGACTTTGTTTTAACGCCTTTGACGGAGGGTTGAAAGTGATTGTAAAGCGGTGTCCGCTGTGCGGAGGGATGCCTCATTTTGTACGGTATACATACCCATATGACACACATCCTCATTGCTGGGGATTTAATGCAAATGGTGAGTATGAGCCGGAATTCTTTGTTAGCCGAGTGGAATGCGGACGGTGCGGAGCTACAACCCAATGCGCATATGGTTCAAATGACATTGCGATCGACGCTTGGAATGAAAAAGGTCGCGTTTTTCAGAAACTAAAGATAGAGGAATTCGTGACACAGGATATTTACTGTGAAACGGAGGAAAAAGCAAATGACGGTTAAGCGGTGTCCGCTGTGCGGAGGAAAACCGAGATTCGTGCATTACGTTCTTCCATACGATAACTATCCGCTATGGTGGAACGAAAGAAAACAGCCCAAAGAGTATTTTTCAAATCGCGTAGAATGCGAAGATTGTAAGGCGACGACAAACAAAACCTATTTGTCTATTCAGTCTGCTGTGGACTGTTGGAATAAAGGGTTTATAATACAGATGTACGCCATAGGAACACCGAGTGATATCGAGCCGAAGGAGAACGAGTTAGATGATAAACAGCGCGATGTTTACAAACAAACGGACGGACTGGGAAACACCGAAAGACTTTTATGAAAAGCTTAATGCGGAGTTTCACTTCACGCTCGATCCTGCCAGTACGGACGAAAACGCGAAGTGCGAAAAGCACTACACCGAAGAGCAGGATGGTCTTGCTCAGGACTGGACAGGCGAAACGATCTACTGTAACCCTCCGTACGGGAAGGCTATGGACAAATGGGTGAAGAAGTGCTGTGAGCATGCGAAGAGTGGTGGGGGTACTGCTGTTATGTTGCTACCCGCACGGACAGATACAAAGCTTTTTCACAATGTCATTCTTCCTAATGCTACAGAGATCAGGTTCGTGAAGGGGCGGATCAAATTCGTGGGGTCAAACAGCGGCGCACCTTTTCCGAGCATGATTGTCGTCTTCAAGCAGGTTCCAAAACTTCCGTTGCTGTCGTTTTATGAAGAAAGGAATAACTGAACCATGAGAATCATCAAAAAAGGAAATCCGGATGCCGTGAAAAGCATCCGTTTTACGTGCGTTAAGTGCGAATGTATTTACGAAGCGTTTGAAACGGAATGTATTAAAGCCGGAACTCCTTTAACTATGATGGTGTATCAGTCACGATGCCCGTTTTGTACACAGCTGAACTTTATCGAGGAAAAACTGGGAGAGAATTAACAAAAGAATGCACAACACATATATGTTAATCGGTATCAGTATGGTGTTCTTGCATATTGTAGATGATTTCTATTTGCAAGGGATACTTGCTCAGATGAAGCAAGAATCATACTGGAAGAATAACGCGCCACAAAGAATGTATAGACACGACTATATAGCGGCATTGTTTATACATGGCTTAAGTTGGTCTATCTCAGTACATATTCCAATCTTGATTTACAAATACATTTGCGGTATTAGTATCCTTGCGACTCTTTTTTCCATATTTGGCAGTGCTTTACTACATGCAAGTGTCGATAATTTGAAAGCAAATTTTCACTGCATTAATTTGGTTCAGGATCAGCTTTTTCATTTGTTGCAATTATTTATGATCTGGATGACAGAATTATTGTTTTTATAACGAGGTACATTTTATGCAAGATCCGAACAAAAAATGGGTTACGGATGAATATAACGGCTATCAGAGATATGTTCTGATGTTCTATTGCTTTGGAGAATGGAAGGATATTGCAGTTCTATTTCAGGACAGAGAAGGTCAATGGGTCTACCAACTCATTGAAGATTTGACGAGACTTGGATGGATAAAAGGCCCATGGATGGAAAGACTTTCTCTCGATTTCCTGAACTGGACGGATGCCACAACCCTTGAAGAAGCAAAAGAAGAAGTTGAAGAAGCGTTTAAAGACAAAATTTCGGAAGAAGTCGGATTCCTTACAGGGCTTCTTGACGATTTTGTTTAAAAAGAAAATTGGAGGTATAGAAAGATGTCTGAAGTAATGTACATCAAAAAGGCCGGAGACGATGTGAACATTCCGCGCAAGGGTACTGACCTGTCTGCGGGGTATGATATGTATGCGTATCTCGATGAGCCTGTCACGATTCAGCCCGGCGAGTCCGCAATGATCCGGTCTGGGGTCACTGTTGCGATTCCCGAAGGCTATGCCGCCTTTATTTTTGCCCGTAGCGGACTGTCCTGTAAGCAGGGGCTGAGGCCGTCCACATGCGTTTCCGTCATTGATGAGGACTACCGGGGCGAGATCGGTCTGCCGATGTACAATGACAGCAAAGAACCGCGTATTATTGTGCCGAACGAGCGTATTGCGCAGATGGTCCTGATTAAGGTATTCCATCCTGATATCGAGGTTGTTGAGTCGCTGGACGACACGAGCCGGGGAACCGGAGGATTCGGATCTACCGGGAAGGAATGATCATGACAAAGGCTACAATCCCGACGGAAGCGCAGGAGCAGAAGGTCCTGTTTTCGTGGATCGAGTACAACCGGCGCAGATACCCTGAGCTTGAGATGTGCTACCACATCCCGAACGGGGGAAGTCGAGACGTGCGTGAGGCCCACAATCTGAAGACGCAGGGGGTAAAGCCCGGAGTACCAGATATCTGTCTGCCGGTAGCGAAGGGCGGATATCATGGGCTTTACATCGAGCTTAAGCGGAAAAAGGGCGGTCAGGTCAGCGCGTTTCAGAAGACGTGGATTCAGAACCTGTCAAAAAACGGCTATTTAGCCGTCGTAGCGAAAGGAGCGGATGAGGCTATACAAATCCTCACCCGCTATCTTTCTGAAAGCCTACGGGCCTGAAAATGGCAGTAAATGGCATTCTCTCGTGAAACAGAGAATTTTCAGCGGTACTTGAAAACGAAAACACAGCGTGATATACTGTATGTACATTAAAACATGCAAAGAGGTGAAGCAGACGTGGGAAGAAACAAAAACATATATGACAGAGAGTATACTAAGAAGTACCTTGTCAGGAAGAACATGCTTTTGAGCAAGAAGAACGACAAGGATATACTGGATTATCTGGAAGAACACAAGGATGAAAGGTTCTCGACCTTTGTAAAACGGCTAATCCGAGAAGAAATTGAAAAAAACGAAAAATAGGTGTTGACAATCGCAAACTTGTGTCATATAATACGCAACGTGGCCGACGAAAATAAATAGCAGTTGAAGTCGCGAGAGTGGCCGACCAAACTGCCGCCTATCTCCTGCGGGAGAAGACGCATGGCGGGACTTTACCGCCGTACGTTAAAGCGTGTCTGCCACAACGAAGACAGCAAAGGTTTAGCCGGGCCGATGCTGTTCTTTTTTTTATGCCAATTTTCTGTTGACAAACAGATCTATAATATGACATTATAAGTTTCGGTAAAATCATGACACAGGTGGTCAAAAAGTGGTCAAACAGAAATCTGATGTATGATTAAACATCGAATTTTTACAAAATAGGTGCTCATTTCGAGAAAAAATCGTAAAATCGAGGCCTACAATGCATAATAATGCACTTTTGGTTGTTGGAATGGGGTTCAAGAGGCCGTGAGTTCGAATCTCACCACTCCGATCTAAGAAAGACGGTTTGAACACAGCAAACCGCCTTTTTTTATGCTGATTCTCAGCGCAACGAGAACAATCTCGCGAATACGAGCGCACTGTATGGAAGGTCAAAAAGTGGTCAAAGGTGGTCAAAAAGAGGTCAAAAAAAAGAGAAGCAGAAAGGGGTTATCTGCTTCTCTTTTTTTGCGTCAAGGGACAACACGAAACGAAAAACGAAAGGAGATATTGGAGAAAACGAAAACGACAGGAGCATAGTACCATGAGACTATGGATTTGTCAAACATCTTTTTTTGTCCATCCGTCCAGAAAAGAGACGAGCTTTTCCCGCTGTTCCTTTTCCCGTTCCTTTGAGATGTGCGTGTACAGATCCATGGTCATGCGGATGTCGGAATGGCCGAGATAGTACTGGGCTGATTTTACGTCAACGCCAGCGTCATATAGGGCAGTGGCGAAAGTGTGCCGAAGATCGTGGGCCTGAACGGAGAAGGTGATGTACTGCCTTCCCAAAGCTGAATACGTCCGCCGCCGCTTTTCGATGTCCACACGTCTTCCCTGCTGTTCTGCCGGTTCTCCGTTGAGTATACGTTCCATGGCCAGATTGTACCCTGTCCATCCTCGTTTAAAGGCTGATTTGGTAATTTGCTTGCCAGATGCCGAGACGCAGACAAGCCCGGAGCGGTAATTAAGGCTGTTCAGGCACTCCCACAGGGGCGCACTCATGGGGATCGTCCGCACACCTGCCTCTGTCTTTGCCCGTTCTTCGATATATGAGCGGTTTGAGTCCATGACGGCGACTTCCCGGATGTGGATTATGCGCTTGTCCATGTCCACATTACGCCAGTCTAGTGCGATCATTTCTCCGCGCCGTAGCCCGCCAAGGAGCATCAGCATAGCCCAGATTCCACAGCGGTGTTTGTCCCAGTTCGTCAGAATGCAGTCAATTTCAGCGCGGTCCAATGCCCGGTGAGTGCCTTTTTCACAGCGGGGCATTGTAAGGCCCTCCGACGGATCGTCAATAATCATTTTGTTTCGTCGCGCCTTACTGAACACAAGCCTGATGGCGTGGTAATACTTGGATGTAGAGGAGTACGACTTTGATTCAGCGAAGGCATTCAAAAGCTTTTGCAAGTCCGCCTCCCGGACATCCGAAACGCGGATTCTGCCGATCTCTTTTTTCAGCCGTTCGTATGGGACCGAGTCTTCTTTCCGATAGTGCGCGTTGACGTTTTGCCTGTAAAGGTCCAGACAGGTATCCACCCAGCGTGCAACCGTCATATCCTTCTCAGATGCGATTCCAAGGCTTTGCCTCCGCTTGTACTCGTCCCGCTTCTCGTTCGCCTCTGTGCGCGTCTTCCCGTAAAAAGACTTTTTGAGAGGTGAACCGTCCTCCCGGATGCCGATCGTCAGCGTGACTTGTATGCGCTTGTCCGGACGCATTCCTTTCGGTTTTCTGCGCTTTACGTCTTTTTCCATTCGTCGTTCTCCGTGCCAGCCAGCGATCGCCATTCCGCCTCGTCAATCAGGATAACGCTAAGGCCGGTGGCGGATTCTGTGATGCACAGCGTCTGCCCGTCGCGTGCCTTGTAGCAGTGCAAGGCGGGGTTCTGTTCGAACTCAGCCAGCGAGATCGTTTTCATGTTTCCACCTGTCCTTTAAGTTCCTTCCGTTGTTTCTGCTGATACGCCATTCCCATGACAATAGCCTGTCCCTCCTTGTCCAGATCCATAAAAACCCGGATCAGTTCAAGGGATTCCGGGGAAGGGTCAGGGTATCTGTCGTCCCGCCCGCACAGGTAGTCAAGGGAAACGCCAAAATAATCAGCAATCTTTATCATGGTAGTCAGGTTTGGGTTAGTCTTGCCGTTTGACCAGTCGCTGAGGTTCCCGGTGGATACACCGACCTTCTTTGACAATTCGAGCTTGTTCATGTTGTTTTTCATCATCAGTAGCCAGATTCTTTCGTATGCCATATGCTTTTTCTTTCCTCCTCGTATTTATTCACGGTTCTTTGCTTTCTTCAGGCTATTTACACGGCGTTGTTCCTGTATCAGGATGCCGCGCACAACGTCCATCCCGTCCTCGTCCAACTGCCGGTATTTTTCTATTACACGCTTCTCTCCGTCTGTCAGTGTGAAGTCGTTGCTTTCAGTTTCTTCTCCTGTGCAGAGATACTCGATCGAAATTTCAAGGTAGTCGCTGATTGGCTTTAAAAACTTTGCAGGGGGATCGGTGTTTCTCTTTTTCCAGCCAGTCATAACGCCAGTGCCAACACCGATCTTTTTACACAGCCCGTATGCGGATTTCCCTTTATCATCAAGCAGTTTAAACATCCTTTGGCATATCGTCATCCGAAGCACCCTCTCAATAGCTCGCAAAATTTATTCACAAAACTAGAAATAAATAGTTATAAAGGTATTGACTACCTTTAATTATAGAGCTATAATGCTGTTACTAATAATAACAGTACAATAGATTTTAGCATAAAAACATTTATTGTACAAGAACGGAGGGGTTATGTCTGAGTTTTTTATGTATGCAAACGAGGTGTTTGCGGTGTGTCATCTGCTCACCCAGACAGGGCGAAAGAAACAGTTGTATGCGATTGTACGTAAATTCTTTGATTCGTACGACAGCATGACAGAGACACAGCAGAGGAATTATTTTGTGCAGGGAGTCTATCAGGGGGTATTGACAGCACTACACATGCATGGATGCGACAGCATGATCGCAGGAAGGGAGGAACCGGAATGGAACACCGACGAACTGAATTAATCGACAAGCGGAGGCGATCGTTACTGTCACAAATCGACGTAGCGAGAAAAGTAGGTGTATCACAGACTTACTATTCATTGATTGAAAGGGGGTATTACGATCCATCCGACGAAGTAGCAAGCAAATTAACGGACATGTTCGGACTGGAGACAAACTATTTCGAGCGAAATAAATCAAATTAAGGAGTTATCTGTACACATGATAAAGCGAAAAAGGGGTATGATGGAATGGCGAGGTACGCAGATAACAGCATTAAAAAGTTGCGGGAAGGGTCAAAACTGAGCGTCAACGGACTTGCGGACATCATCCGCGTAGACCCGACGACGATCTACCGGTACGAATCAGGGAAGCTGAAACCGTCGCCGGATGTGATGTACGAGATATGCCGAGCTACCGGGAACCTGAATCAGTGGTGCTTGTGGATGCGGCAGGAGTACCCGGCTTCTTACGCAAAAGTACATCCTCCGGTATCTCAGAAGGACACGACGGGGCTTGTGCTTTCCTTATATGCGGACATTCTGGAGGCGCAGAGGATACAGTCAAGGGTATTCCGCGAATGCGCAGATGGAGAATTCGAAGACGACGGAAAGACGGAATTTGGTAAAATAGTAGTGGACATAGCGCGGGAAAGCCAGACGCTTTTGAATCGAATGGAGGAGCGAAGAAATGCCAGCGACAAAGCTTTTTCTCACAAGTGCTGATATAGCAGGACTGAATGGGATCTGCTTGCGCTCTGCTCAATACATGATGCGGATGTTCCGAAAAAAGGGGCTGACGGTAATGCGGGGAATGACAAGCAGATGGCAGATGATAGACATAGATACATACGTTGCGTTTATGTGCGAACAGGACGGAGCCGATCCGAAGCAAAGAAGGGCGTATGTTGTGGATTATCTGAAAAATGCCAGAAAATAAACACTTTTCACTTTTTTCGAAAATTTTTTCAAAAAACGGAGAAAAAATACTGTATGTAGGTTGACAAGTATCTTATACCGTGCTATACTCACAGTATCAAAAAACGAGACTTGAAGGGAGGAATTAAATGGAAAAGCTAAGTTCCATAAAGGAATTATTCTTTGACGAAGAGCGTCACAGGTACAAGCTAAGAAGTTTTGTGTTGCCTTCAGTTACGCAGATCATGCAACCGATGGCGGGAATGGTCTATGGAAACGTGGACAGCATGACGTTGTCAGAAGCGGCCGACCGTGGCACGCGTGCGCATGGTCAAATAGAAAGCATCGTGAAATTTGATATTGAAGAGACGGATGAAGATACCGTCGGATATATCGAAGCTTTCAAGGCTTTCTGCCGGGATAAAAACCCGGTATGGATTGAAAGCGAATACAGGACTTTCCACAAAGGTCTGATGTACGCAGGAACTGCCGACCTTATCGGATATGTTGGACCTGACGACGGTACAGGATTCGACATTATCGACCTGAAATGCACGTCGAAATGGCACCCGGTTCTCCTGCGGTGTCAGGTGTCCGCGTATGCTGAGGCCATGCGCTCGCATGGTATAAAGATCCGTGGAATTTACGGATTACAACTTATGAAGGACAGGAGTTATAGATTTGAAAGGTTACAGGAAGACTTCAAAATTTTCCTCCACAACCTTGCAATTTATAACGCCATGGCGGAAGAATTAAAGAATTAATGTGAGTCGAAAGGAGAAAAACATATGAACGAAAACGAACTCAAGGAATCGAATGCCCTTGTGGTACAGGAGGCAACAGAGCTTTCCATTCAGTCGCCTGAGGATTATGAAAACGCAGGGAAAATCTTGGTGGATATCAAGGCCAAGATGAAGCAGGTAAAAAACTACTGGGCAGAGCCAAAGAAATCGGCGAAGCTTGCCCATGACCAGATCTGTGAACGTGAAAAGACCATGCTCAAGCCGCTGACGGATGCGGAGGCTATCATCAAGAAGACGATGCTCGCATATCAGACAGCTGTGGAAAAGGCCCGGAAACAGGAACTGTTGGAGGCCCGCAGGAGACAGCAGGAAGAGGCGGATCGACTGCTTGCGGATGCTGTCAAGGCGCAGGAAAGCGGGGACGAGTACGCCACACAGATGAATCTCGCCATGGCACAGATGGTTAACGAAATGGCTCCCATTGATACCATGGAAATGCCCACAGCAAAAGGCACATCCATCAAAACCACGTGGAAGGCCCGCGTCGTGAATCCTGCGCTTGTACCCGCATATGTCAATGGCATGGAAATCCGGGAGATCAGCATGTCCGCGCTTAACCGCATCGCGAAGATGTCGGAAGGCCAGATGAAGATCGACGGCGTGGAATTCTACCTTGACAGTATGATGTCCGTACGTGCGTAAAAACACGTATAGCTATATTTCGCACAGAAACCGCTCTTAAATACGAGTTAATTCGAGGCAAGGGATTCTATCTACCACGTATCTTAAAACGCATTTAAGGGCCGTTTCTGGCCAAAACAAAGGTATCAGGAGGAAAGAGGAAATGTACGACAACGAATTTGCCAACGAATACGGCGTTGCACCTATCGCACCGCTGACGATGCAGGAAACCAATTACCATGAATCCGGAAACGCTTTGGCCGCCAATTCGGAGGCCCGTGCGGTGTCGGAAGTCAAGGCGCAGGTCATTATGGCCCGCCAGTATCCGCGTAACGTCCTGACGGCGCATGACAGGATCATGCAGGAGTGCCAGCGGCCCTCCCTTGCTGAAAAGGCCGTCTATTCCTTCCCGCGTGGGCGGGAAACCGTCTCCGGCCCATCTATCCGCCTTGCGGAAGTTCTTGCCCGGAACTGGGGCAATTGCACCTTTGGCTATGAGGTACTCGACCGGAAAGAAAGCCTGAACGACCGGACTCCGGGATCGTCCATCATCCGCGCTTATGCGTGGGACATGGAAACGAACACGTACATCTCCCGACAGTTTGAGGTAAAACACTGGAGGCAGACGCAGAAAGGCGGCTATGCGCTGAAGGAAGACCGGGACATTTACGAGCTTGAGGCAAACATGGCCTCGCGCCGCATGCGCGCATGTATCCTCCAGATGATTCCGGGAGACATCACGCAGAACGCTGTGAACGCATGCAGAATGACAGAAGCCTCCGGCCTGTCCGACAAGATGAAAAACCCGCGTGAACGGGAAAACCTGATTGCGAAGACTCTTCAGTTGTATGAAAAGATGGGCGTAAAGCTCGAAGACCTTGAAGACATGCTCAAGACAAAAAAGGACGACTGGAAGGCTGACCACATGCTCAAGCTCAAAGAAGCAATGAACGCAATTCGGGATAACGTCCAGACGATCGGCGATTTCTTCCCGCGCCTGTCCACCTTTGAAAAGTCCGACAAGATCAGCAAGGATCAGACTCAGACGCTGATGGCAGAGGCGAAGAAGACCGGAAAGCAGTCGGAAATCTCCGACGAACTGCGCAAGCGTGGGATCGCGAAGTTTGCGGATGTGACCGCAGACCAGTACGAAGAAATCCTCGCTTTTGTGAAGTCATTTGCGGATAGCACGGCGGAGATGCTGACCGCACCTGTTGAGGCGTAACACACACAAACGGGGGACAGGGTGCTCCTGTCTCCCGTTACTTTTGCTTGGAGGGAAAGGAAAAATGGAAGGTGTCAAGTGGATTAAGATCATGACAAACGTTTTTAACGACCAGAAAATTGTCTTGATCGAAAGCATGCCGGAGGCGGATGCAATCATCGTGATTTGGTTCAAGCTCCTTTGCCTTGCTGGGATGGAGAACAACGACGGGGTGTTCTTCTTCCGTCAGGGTATGCCGTACACTGACGAGATGCTTGCGGTTATCTTCCGGAGGAATATCAACACTGTTCGTCTTGCTTTAAAGACGTTTGAGAACCTAGGAATGATTGAAATCATTGACGGAGTAGTGTCAATTCCCAAATGGAACTACTACCAGAACTTTAATGATGTCAACAAGAGAAGGGAATTGGACAAAGAAAGACAAAGACGGTGCAGAGCCAAGCAAAAAGCCCTGATTGAGGCACAAAATTTAGATGCTACCGAAGAAAGTGGAGATATCGATGATAACAATGTCACGCGTGACGTCACGCATGTGTCACGCGTGACAGAACGTGACATGTCACGCGATGTCACAAACCTGTCACGTGACCCGTCACGTGAGTCACGCTTCCTAGAAGAAGAAGAAGAAGTAGAAATAGAAGGAGATATACAAACTACTCTAACTAAAAGACGTATGTATAATACAAACAATACACTACAAGCCCACCACGATGATTTGACACCTTCCGAAGGCACTACTGAGCACACAGAAGAAACAGAGCAGAAGAAGCCGAGAAAACCTAGAACCAGCAAGGAAAAACCGTCTGTTCCAAGTGAACCACCCGTCATTCAGATCGAATTGAACGACGGATCACTGCATGATGTCACAAAGGCGGATTTCGAACTGTACGAGAAGCTCTATCCGGGGATTGACGTAATGCAGGAACTGCGCAACATTGCCGGATGGAATGCGGCAAATCCGCGAAACAGGAAGACGAAGAGCGGAATTAAACGCCACATAAACACTTGGCTTTCCCGTACGCAGAACTCCGCCCGGAGGAATTCCTACGGACACGGACAGCCCTATACGCCTGTTCCACAGTACGACTACGATCACTATGATGACACGGTAAATCCGTTTTAAAACAAGGGGGAAACATGGATAAAAACAGAATCATCCTGAACACTCCGCAGGAAAACGAAGAGCAAAAAACCGCCCGGATGAAGGCCATGATGGAGTCTTTCTTTTCCAACGTCGGATCTGACTGCCGGAGGGAGGAAGAAGGGGACTACAGGGACGAAAACGGAATTCTGTACTGCGGAAAGTGCCACACACCGAAGGAAAAAGAGCATGAGATCCCATACTTGGGGCTGAGAAGACACTTCTGCATGTGCGCTTGCCAACTGCAAGAAGTCGAGAAGCGGGAAGAACAAGAGCGGATTCGGAAAGAACAGGAGGTGGTTGATCAGCTTTTTCGTTACAGCCTCGTTGATGACCGTTTTCGCGCAAGTACGTTTGAAAACTACGTTGTCAACGAAGAAAACAGAAAAGCCTATACCATCGCCCGCAATTATGTGGCAAAATACGAGGAGATGTACAAGCGCAACAAAGGCTTGATTCTCTGGGGAACGCCGGGAACGGGGAAGACTTTCCTCGCTTCCTGCATCGCCAACGAACTTCTTAGGAAACGCATACCGATCCTTGTCACGTCGATCCTCAAGCTTACAAGTCCGACCGGTCCGTTTTCGAGGGAAATGGACGAACAGCAGACGTTTGTTTCCAAAATGAATCAGGCCCGCATTCTTTTCATCGACGATCTGGGGACTGAACGCACGACGGATTACAAGATGGAGCAGGTTTTCGAAGTGATTGACAGCAGGTACGGGGCGAAAAAGCCCATGATTATCACGACAAACTTGCATTTGAGAAGCCTGAAGGAAGAAACGGACATGCGCAAGCGGCGTATTTACGAGCGCATCTTGGAGGTATGTTTCCCTGTGCACTGCGTGGGTACATCTTGGCGCACACAGTTAGCGCGGAGCGACTACGACGAAATCAATGCGTTGTTGACCGAGGATGTTGTCTGAAAGGATCAGCCCATGAAAATATATGGACTTCAGAAAATGACTCTGTTAGACTTTCCGGGGCACGTGGCATGCACTGTCTTTTTAGGTGGGTGTGACTTCCGTTGCCCTTTTTGCCATAATTTCGATCTGGCCACAGGGAAGAGTCCTCCGCAGATGGATGAATTGGAGCTTCTCTCTTTCCTGTGCAGTCGCAGGGAACTTCTGGAAGGCGTAGCGATCACTGGCGGAGAGCCGTGCCTGTCTTCCGGACTTCATAACATGATATTGCGGATAAAGGATTTAGGGCTAGCCGTAAAGCTTGACACCAACGGAAACCACCCTGAACGTCTGCGTGCGCTGATGGAGGATGGATTGCTTGACTACGTGGCCATGGACATCAAGAACAGGCCTGTCAAGTATGCCCGGACGTGCGGGGTTGAAGTTGTGAACATGAAAAAGATCTGCGAAAGCGTTTCCGTGCTGATGAATGGCACAGTTCCCTATGAATTCCGGACAACCGTTGTTGACGAGTTTCACACACTGCGCGATTTCGAAGAGATCGCTGAATGGGTGCATGGTGCGTCGCGGTACTTCCTCCAGCCGTTTGTTGACCGTGACACCGTGCCGTTTGCAGGTCTTCACGCTCCATCCGCAGAACTGATGCGACAGTATGCCGACGCGCTGACTCCGCACGTGGGGCGCGTTGAACTGCGCGGAGTTGATTAATAAAAAGCCATGGGGGATTAATACAATGCAAGAGTCAGAGAAAAAAGATTCGTTGAATTCGACTTTTGAAAACCTTGCGGAAGATGATGAAACTAGATGGATATATAATGCACAACGTCAGTTAAACAAATTCGCTTGTGAGCTTGTGACGTTTAGAATAGATAAAGGGTGGAACCAGAAAGAGCTTGCTGATTATCTTGGAGTCTCACAGTCAACACTTACCGAGTACGAAAATGGCAATTACAATATAAGTATTGATACGTTAAATAGGCTTGCTTCAAAAATTGGGCTGAACGTTGATATTTGCTTTTCTTGATTTATATATAAAATGCCGTCCTTCTGGAACGGCATTTTGAATTTTATGGAGGTACACAATGCAAGATTTCACGTATGAAGAGTTGAAAAACTATAAGCATATTGCAAAGCTCTATCCTGACAATGAATTTACATTCGGTGCAGATCTCAATACGTCTGGATTCTACATGCAAGCAAGATTACTAGGGCACTGTAAAAATAGATATGACCTTGCAAAGATGTTTGCTCTGATGTTTGGAGAAGTTCCAGTTATCAAGCCGATTGTTGATCGGATGCTGGAACAATGCGAGAACGGCGTGTATTTCGAGGTGTTTCCAAATGATTTTTATGAAAGACCTTGGCAAGAATGGGATGAAATCGACGAAAAGGAAGGCCGTTGTGAGTGGGCAGTGAAAGATTACTGTCCGGGGATATTATGCGCACAGATCAACGTCACCAAAAACTTCCCGCAAAAAGAATATTTCGAAAATCTGAAAAAATTTTCGACAAAGTGTTGACAAGTCCCTGACCCTGTGGTATACTGTACACACAGTAAAGGAAAACGACGACAGCCACAGGGCGAAAGGAGATAAAATCATGAAGTATGTTATCGCTGAGGCGGAGCGCGAAAACGTCGCAAAGAAGATCGAAAAGCTTCTCAAGAAGGCAGAAAAGTACGGATGCGCTTTCACATACACCATGGGCGATCCTTATGCCACCGAGGTTCCCGTGTGGGAAGAGTGCGAGGGCGCACGGGCGAAGGTTGACACCATCACCGTTGAGGCGTTCGACCTTGACATTGAGGCCCCTGCGATGGTCAAGAACGGCGAAAATACCGTTCTTGCCATGGTTGAGCACTTCACGGAGGGAAACGTGGTTCACCACTTCTCTGAGGACAACGATCCGGTGTGGTCGTCCATCAAGCCCCACTGCGATCACTGCGGAAAGAACCATGTAAAGACGGTTACTTTCATGGTCCGCATGGAGTCCGGAGAAGTCAAACAGGTAGGACGGACCTGCCTGAAGGACTTCACGGGGATTGACCCGCAGGGCATCGGAATCCTCAATTCCCTGCGTGATTTCGTCATAGACCTTGATGCAGACAACTATTTCACCCGCGAGAGGTCCGGCGGTAGGGTTGTCAATACGGAAAAGGCTATTGCGCTTGCAATGGACATCATCCGTGATCAGGGTTACGTTAAAACCGGAAACCCCAACTCCAACAGGGATGTCCTCCGTGACTGCGCACTTTCCCACGTTGACCCTTCCGAGGCAAGCGTTGCCGAAACTGCTGAAATGGTAAAAGCCGTTTCTCAGATGGATTTGGGCGAGGCGTACATGTGGGGACTGGATAACATCAAGTCCCTTATTGCTTGCGAATACACCAAAATTAACCTTTTGGGATATGTCGCTTATGCGCCGATGGCATACCGGAAGTATGTCGCGAAAATGAAAAAGCGGGAGGAGGAATCGAACAAAGTTAAGGGTTCCGAGTACGTCGGAACAATCGGTCAGCGCATCGACGTTGATGTAAAGGAGTCTGTGCTTGTTACTTCTTGGGAAAACGCCTATGGCGTAACGTTCCTGTACAAGTTCCTTGATAAAGACGGAAACGTCTTTGTCTGGTTTGCGTCAAGGAGCATCGACCTTGATACGTGCAAGCGGATCAAGGGGACAATCAAGGACCACAACGAAAGGGAGGGGGTCAAGCAAACCATTATCACCCGGTGCAAGGTGGCGTGAGCCACCTTTACTTTTTTAGAAAGGAGGAATGGAATGATCTACAACGATTTACCGAAAGTCCATTGTGAAGATTGTATTTGGTATAAAGGAATAAAATGCATGAGAAAAAGAATTAAATATCTGTTTATACTTGATGATGGCGTACAGTGTTCGGAACATTTGAGTTTTGATGAATTGTTTGGAAAAGCGGAAGAAAGTGCGGAAAGTAAATGTGAAAAAATCGAGTATTAGTCATGTGATGATCAAGCGGGACGGGAAAAAGGTCTGCTTTATCATCAGGGACCTTGAAACGGAAGGAGATATCATGACAAGAAGACGCTATGAAAAGCTCGTAAGAGCGGGAATGGCAAATTTGTATAAGATATATAACTATTTTTACAGTGGAGGAAGAAAGATAGGAAAGGGTCAGGCAATGCGCACTGCAATGGATGCAGTAAGGCATCCGTCGGAAAAGGAAATGGAAAAGATGTCATATCAGGAAAGGTGGGAACTACTGCGAAAGCGCGATCCAAAATGCTTTACACAAGAAAAGTGATAAAAGAGTGGCGAAAATGCCACTCTTAATTTTTTGTCAACATCACGCGGGATCTTCGCGTGCGTCGCTTTCAGCTTCTTGGGATCTGGTGTCAAGGCGCAGAAAAGAAAATTTCGGAAATCCGAAAAAAGTTTCAAAAAGGTGTTGACAACGGGTTTGGACGGTGATATACTATGCACATAGTAAAGAAGCACGAACGACACGACAGCAGAAACAAGGAGGACGAAAATGAAGGTTTACAATAACATCTCTTTTGAAGATATGATGGCTATTTGTGGAGAAATCGCTTGGAATGGACATCTTAATTGCATTGAAACTGACAATACAAAGATTACTCCGTTCTTTTACAACGGCCGGAAAACTGGTTGCGTTGTGATGGATAAAAACACGAAATTGTTTGACGTTACTGTTTTCGACTGAAAGGAGGTATACATGCATAAAGCGTTAAATCCAGAAAGTATAGGCGTTGACGATTACAATTTCGAAGAAATGTGCCCGCGCTGTTGGAATACAATTCCGATCGTTATAGACAATAACGATCATAAGTCCTATTCAGTGAAATGCCCGGTGTGCGGGGAAAAGTTTATGCTTTGCACACTGTGCAGATGGGATCAGGATGTGGCCAATCCTGTCTGTGATTGGGCAACAGATGAGGGATGCTTTAGAGATGCGTAATTCAGGCTGTTTTCTTGGCCTCTGGCGCGTTTTGTAAAAGAGGTCAAGGAAACTATCGCCTGAATCTGAAAAGGCCGTCAGATGGCCTTAAAATGCGAATGGAGGTGTACGTAAAACAATGAACGCTGTCTATGCGATTCAAAAAGCAGAACACGACTTAGATACTGACCTTATTTCACTCAGGGAATACCAAGAACGAATCAGAAAATTTATGGATGTCGAACCTGTAGTAAGATGCAAAGATTGCATCTATTGGACAAACCGTGATGCAAGGGAAAAATTGACGTACTGGACTCCGTGCAAGGACATGAAAAGAAACGGCAATTGGTTTTGTGCCGACGGGAAGAAAAAAGAAAAAAATTCAGAAAAACCGAAAAATAGGGGTTGACACATAAGACTATGTGGTGTATACTGTGCATACAGTGAAGCGAACGACAGACCGACAGAAACGAAAGGGGACAAAATAATGATTATTCGACAGGTAACATTCAAGTGGGATGAAACGGTATGGTGCACAAATATGGCAAAAGGTGTTTCTGAGGACCAGATCAGGGAGCACTATTCCAAATACGAAAAGGTGTTTCTGAGCACGCCGTCGGCCTGTGAAATCGAAATCGCACGGATGAAGGGCATGCCTTTCATCAACTGCGCAAAATCCTGAAAATTATTTCGAAAAAGTGCTTGACACTTGGGTGCATGTGTGATACACTATACACACAGTCAAGCAAGACACAACGAAACAACGACAGCCCACAGCGGCAAGGAGAATATGAAAATGACTAGGAAAAGGTATACGAACCTCGTTATCAACGGTATTTCCAAGATGTACGACCAGTGCAATTTTGCAAAATTTGGTATGTCCAAGGGGGATCTCCTCAAAAAAGCCCGCGAGGGTGTGAGGAACCCCTCTCAGGCCCATCGATCCTATCAGGAGAGGTGGGAAGAACTGAGGGCTTGGCAACCCAAATTCTTCCAGCAGGTCAAGTGACCTGCTGGCCTCCGCCGCCCGGTTCCCTACAAAAAAGAAAAGGAGAGACACACAATGATGAGCGAAACGACAAGAAAGAATCTCGAAGCAAGATACAATTGCCGGATCTCCATTGACCGGTTTTGCGGTCTGTTCAGAATTTACAGTATGGACGGTTGTCCGTGGGACAAAGCGGGAAGCTACAGAGCTTTGATAAGCACTCTGGCGAAGGATAAGGAAAGCCTGAAGCGGATCGCAGAAAGAAGAGTTGACAGAAAGGCATGTCCTGTTTAAAATTAACACATGAGGTGCTGAGTGTTTCGCTCCGGTGTTTGCGTGCAGATGCTGACCGCGCCGGTGCCTCGCTTTGAAAAAAAGCTCCGTGATGGTGTCTGCGTGCAGGTGCTTGAATCACGGGGTTTTTTTGTTGGCGTGGCTATTTTGACGAATCTCGAAAATCTGAGAATAAGAAAAGAATATGCATTGACAAGTATAGGATATTTCGAGTAAGATGGTCTTAGATAAAGGGAGATTGAGTTATGGAAGAAGACATTTACGCATGCGAATATATCGCAAAGAAACTAAGGAAGATCGCAAGGGACTATGATTATTTGCGATTTACGCGTGCGCATATTTTCGGGATGAGAGTTTCTGAACTGTTGGACCTTATGAAAATTGCATCAGATCTTTTGTACAAGGACGAAAAAGAATGAATGTGATAAGCAAATTTTATGTTGATTTTTATAGCTTGATGGGAGAAAACGGATGGATATTACAGATTTACGATGGATTCCAGTATGACGACGGAATGCGGTATAAAGCTACATTCCAAAGCGATTACTATGAGTGCGAAGTAATTGCTGTTGTATCGTATACAAAGAGGTCATTTGAACTGTGCGGAAGTTTTGGAGTGATGTGGCTGGAAATCGTAAACTATAACGTTCATAAGCCAACTCTAGATAGTTATCACGGTTATTCACTACTTGATATTGAGGACATGCAAAATGGCATCATTTTGGCGGAAAAAAGCTTGCTGAAGGATGGAATACCTTTTGTGCCTGACTATGATTTTCACGGCAGAAACAAAGCAAATATGAAGCGCAGAAACGACGCGTTACGCAGGAAACTTAACGTAGACAAAATGGAAAAATATATTAAAGAGTATCTGAATCTGAATGCGTCGAATTACGGGGATAATGATAACAGAATAGAAAACGGAAGGGGGGAGTAAGGCGTGGATATCTTGCTATATATGGGTTACGGAGTAAAAATCTTTTTTGTGTGTGCCGGATTTCTGAGCGTTTTTCTGCTGTTCTGGGTTGTCACGGCTTTTGTTGCAAAAATCCTTGAGTTGATTTTCGGGAAAAAACAAGATAATATCAGGAAACATTAAAGGAGGGTGAAGACGATGAATGTAAAGTGTAGCAAGATTATGGAGTACATTGTGTACGCAATTAACCATCTTGGGCTGTCGTTCAACGAAGGTTCCGCGATCATGGCTATCGCGTCAGCGGGTGGAAAGTCTGACAAGGGAAGAGAGAGTGCGTATCTGGAAGCAATGTATTACCTGCATCAGGAAATGGAAAGGATGAACGAGGCTACAGACGACGAGGACGACGAAGAAGAAGAACTCGAAGAGGACGAGGAAGACGACGAAGAAAACGAAGAAGACAACGAAGATGAAGATGAAGATGAAGACGACGAGGACGACAATAGTTACTTTGTTTTCAATGTTTTAGATGGTGTCTTTTATCCGTCTAGAAAGACAGAAGGAAAAAACGAATGTGTGGAGAGACGTGTAAATGGAAATAAGGCTAATAAGCGTACCGAGCACAGATGATCTCCTGTGGTGCAAGAAATGTACACTGGTCACTGTCGGAAAAGAACCTGTGAACCCTCCGACAAAGGAATGGTTACATAAGCTTCTGGAAGCGCGTCACTCTCCGATCCGGGAGCTTTGGTATCGTTTCGAAATCAAGGATATTCCATATTACGTTTCTGTCCATCTGGTGCGCCACCACATGGAATTCCACCCGTATGTAAAATCACAAAGGAACGATCGCCAAAGCGAGTATGACCGCAGGAAAGCTACACAGGATGCGCCGGTGGACATGTGCGTCTCCATGAATGCGGAGATGCTAATGACTCTGGCAAACAAACGCCTGTGCATGCAAGCAAGCATGGAAACGCGGGAAGTCGTGCGCAGGATGTGCGCTCTTGTCCTTGAAAAATGCCCGGAATTTGAGGGCTTGCTTGTCCCCATGTGCGAGTATGGGCGTTGTCACGAGATGCACCCTTGCGGTAAATACTGGGAGGGCAAGAAGTGATGGACGGGATCGGCGGCTACCCATTGCGAAACGCAGAGGGGTACATGGACACGACAGCGCACAAGGCACTAAACCGCATGCAAACGGATGCAGAAGAGGCGGACCTGCGCGCAAACCGGCTAATCAAAATCATTAAAAACCTTGTGGATCTGGCGGGCTTTGACCTGACAGAACGCATCGTTATAACGGACAGAAAAACCGGCCGGATTTACAAATGAGTAGGGGAGGAAAAAGCTAATGAATAGCTGGACTGGAATTGGTGTTGTTGTGCGTGATCCGTTTTTTGACACGATTAAAAACGGTAAGGAGCAGTGCAAGTTCTGCGTTGCGGTAGACAGGAACGTACTGGACGAGAACGGGAAGACTCAGAACGATTACATCAACGTGACGGCGATCGGAAGGGTTGCAGATTTTTGCAAGGAGAAGGTGCACAAGGGATCGGTTGTATCTATCACTGGCCGTCTGCGTACGTGGTCATATACGCCGGAAGATGGTATCAAACGCTTTTGTTCTGCGATTCAGGCAATTGACATGAACCTTGTCACCATTCCGCAAAAAGCTGTTGAAATGGAAAAGGAATGACAGATAACGGTGCAGAACAGGAGGAGTTGTTATGCAACCGGAAGACGTGAAAAAATGCATTTCAAGCTATCGTGCCTGTTCTGCGAGGTGTGCCTATCTGGAGCAGGAAATCGTCAGCCTGAAAGGGTTTTGCGAACGGCTTAAAAACTCATCCGTTGAAGATGCTATCTCAATCACTCAAAAATGGAGCGCAATGCCTCATGCTAGCGGGGTAAGCGATCCGACCGGGGATCTTGCGCGGAAGTTCGCGGATGGTTACATACCGGACTACATTCTTGAAATAGAACGCGAGATCGCGGTGCTAGAAGACGAGTACAAGTCAAAGAACACTGTGATTGTATACGTAGAATCGTGGCTAAAAGCTCTGAATGACCGGGAACTGTTCGTCGTAAAATCCCAGTGCATCAACGGCATGTTCTGGCGTGAAGTGATCTACGGATTCAAAGAAAAATTCGGTGAGTTTTATACACAGCAAGGATTGAAGAAGTTGCGCGACCGGGCGATGATGAAGATATACGAGATCGCGAAGTAACGCGTGTAGCTTCTTGGAAGGAGTTACAGAATGCACGATTCAGCATGGAAAGAAAAATACGATCAGATTTACAACCTGTTAAAAACTGCGGAGAGTGTTCATAATATGGGATTGGTTTATTTGGCAATCCTATATGCTGAGGTTTGGAATGAGAAACATAGTAACCCATTTAAAAAATTCAGGGTAAGGGCCGATGATGATTTCAATATATACCTCAACAATAAATGTATAACAACTTTTTATGATGTATGCGGCGTTAAAAGGTGATAGTATGCACGATTCAGCAAGAAAAGAAAAAATTGGACAAATCTATAATCTATTTAAAATTGCGGAACGTGATCATAATGATGGAATGATTTATCTGGCATACTTATTTATAAAAGCATGGAATGATAACTCAAAACCAGACGAACAAATTACACTAAGATTAGAGAACAATGATAAAATATATATTAATGATGAGTATGTCACTTCTATAAGTCGTATACTTGACATAGACGAAGAAGAGGAAGAAGAATAGAAAAGCGGGCCGTCACAGCGTGGCGGCTCTCTTTTTTTATCTTTTTTCGGATTTCCGAATTTTTTTTCAAAAAGGTGTTGACAATGCGCTTAAGTGATGATATACTGTACACACAGTAAAGGAAACGACACGACAACACGAACGAACGACAGGCCCAACAAGGGCAGAAAGGATAAAAACTATGAAACTTTTGACCGCCACCCTCCGCAAGGAGTTCTCACGTATCCCCTTCCGTTCCACCGATGGCCAAGGCCAACAGGCAAAGGTCATCACAAAGTTCTTCACCCCTTGGGGGCGGGCAACATGGCTCGCCGTCGAGGGCCAGCCTGAAGGCGATGATTTCTTGTTCTTCGGATGGGTCAACATTGGTTACGGCTGGGAGGCCGGCTACTTCTACCTGTCCGAACTGGAGAACATCCGCGGGCCTTGGGGACTCAAGGTCGAGCGGGATCTGTACTGCGGTAAAAAGACCGTGGAACAGATGATGGAAGAGTGAACGACGACGAAACCGGGCGGGGCGGTATAACTCCGTAGAAAGGAAAAAACATGAACATGTATTTTGATAGAGAAACCGTTGAATGTGTCGAGGAAGTTTATAACCATGAAATTAAGGAGTACAGAGAACTCCTTGAGAAAAAGAAAGTGGAATTTCTGAGGGGAAATCAAAAAGAGTCGGGAAGGCTCTTTGAAAAGTCCAACAACCTTTATTACAAAATAAAGGGGATGGAGAAAATGCTTGATATGTTTGGCTTTTTCTTCCTGAAGGATGAGGATGGAAATTTCAAACTGGGCAGGTAAGCCATGAACACCGGGCGGGGCGGTATAACCCCGAAGAAACAAAATTCAGAAAAACGAAAAATTTTTCATAAAAGGTGTTGACACTTGGGTGCATGTGTGCTATACTGTACACACAGTAAAGAAAACGACAACGACGAACGGCCCACAGGGGCGGAAAGGGAAATAACAATGATGAACTACTGCAAGATGACCACCGAGGCCCTTTTTTCCGAAATCGCGAACCTGTCTTCCAAGGTTTGCTCTGACGCGCAGGAGGAGAGGAGGAAGAAACATGCGGAAGCCCTTCTTTCCTCCGAACTCAGCCGCCGGATGAAACGGGCGATGTTCGCCGCCTCTGATGACCCGCAGAAGGCTTTTGACATGCTGTTGAACGGCTGGGCAACAGCTTGAGGGCCGCGCGGGGCAGACCGGGCGGGGCGGTATAACCCCGGACGAAAACGACAGTCAAAGATAAGAAAGGGGAAAATAAATGTATTACGGACAAGACAAGCGCACATATGTAGAAAAGCGCATCAGAGCACTCCGCGAGGGTGCAAGCATGATCGAATTCGCCAAGGAAATTGTTCGGGAAATGGACGGGAAAGTGCTCAACGTGCGGCTCAAAAACGCCTTAAACGCTGGAACTTTAAGGTATGATGTTTATGTAAGCATGAACACTCTAATTATTGAGTGCTACCCTGAAAGCAGACATTGCCATGAAGTAACAATTGCAAGCGTAAATCTGGATCAGCAGGAGGGCAAGCATCCGAGAATTGACGCGAAAGCAATCATTGATTCAATGGATAGCTTTTATAAGTCTATCATGCATGAGGCACAGAGGATGGAAAATGCGCTTGAAAACATCGAAGAAATTAAGGAAAGGCTCAGGAATGCGGTAGACAATTTGAACAAGATTACAGACGGCCTTCCCTATGTGATTATTGACACATTCAATCTTCCGCACAAAATGCATACTCACTTCTAATAAAGGGGAAATGATGATGGAAATGTTTCTGAACCATGAACAGTACACAGCCCTTCAAGGGCTGTCGTACTGGATCAGTGATAGCGCGTATATAACAGAAAGGTTCGGGCAAGACGACCCAGAACTTCAGAAGGTAGACGCGACGATCCGCATGTGCTTTGATGAATGCGACAAGCTACAGATCCCGTTCTGGGTGCAGAACGCGACGATCAGCTTTGGCAATAACTGGCGTTATGCCAAAGAGCACTATCTGGACAGCTACCTAAAAAGCAGAAACATATTTAGAAAATAAGGAGTGAATAACATGACGATACTTCAAAAATACGAGCTTCTCGATACCTATTTCTATTTAAATGAACAGCGGGACAATTACATGGATTTGTTCACTATGTTTGATGAAAAAAAGCACTATGATGAAAGCCTCCGCTATGCAGGGGCTGTATTAGGATTCATTCAAGCTCTGGGCATACTAGGGTATGGAATCGGCGAAGATGAGAATGGAGTAACTACGATTTTGGGAAAGGGGTAAAGGAAAAATGCAGTTTAAAGGATGGTTTGTCAAACTTACATCAACAGAAGGAATTCTAGAGCTTCCTGTTGGTTCTGCTGTTGGTTACAGGACCAAGCGAGAGGCTGAAAGCGTCGCGCAAAAGGCGAGGACCGTTGAGGGCATCCTGACGGCGGAAGTTGTTAAGTACGATAAGTGATTAAAGGACGAAAGAAAGGAAAGAAAGAAAATGGAAAGAATGACGGACGAGAGGATTCAGGAACTGGAAAACAAGGGATTTAAGCGTTGGATCAAGGGGGCGATTGATCGCCTTTATGTGAACGCGTATCAGTTGGGATTGAACACGGAGAAGTACAATAGCGGAAATATCCGCCGGGCGTACTTTGGTGACGATACGATCAGCAATTGCGAGGCGCGGCGCATGATTGCCGCCAAAACCTTTGTAGATGTGAACACGGGCCGCGTATTTTCGGACAACAGCACGTTGAAAAAGGCTGTAATGGCAATTCTTGGGATTGAGGAGGATTGACAGGGAGCAGAAAATAAAAGGGGATTCTCACGAACAGCGCGGGAATCCCCTTTTCTAGAAAAAAGATTTTCAAAATTCCGAAAAAAGTTTCGAAAAAGTGTTGACACATTGTTTCCTCCGTGCTATACTGTACACACAGTAAAGGAAAGCGACACGACGACAGCCGATCTGCGGGAGGATTTGAAAATGTTTAAGCTTGAACTTACAAGGAGCGGGGAAAAAAGTATCGTCCTCTATATAAACGAGGATAGGGAAGTGCTCGAAAAGAAGGCAGAGGAAATGGGATGGGCCATTTCCGACGAGAAGGACAATGTCTGGTTTGTTGAAGTCAACGAAATGTCATACAGTGAAGAAGTATTATGGGAAGACCTATATGAAAAGGTCAAGTTCATGAACGAAACGTTCGAAGAACTGGAAAATGCATGCCGCGAAGAGGAGGAATATTACGAAGATTACGAAGAGGATTTCGATTTCTTCGAAGGCGAATAAAAACTGATAACAAGCTGACCTAACGGCTATACGGGGTTTCAAAAAAGACGAAAGGGGAAAAGGAGAAGAAAATGAATAGCAATGATATTATCACAATTTGGATTGATGATGAGAGTATTACTGCATCAGCGGGAATTCTGAATGTCCTTTCAATGTTTGCACGAGAAGCTCACAAGAAATACAAAGAGGATGGGTATGAGTATCTATCGGAATGGGCAAAAAATGTGCATGATGAAATCCATTTCCAACTTAAAAAGATGGGATTATATGAAAGGTGAAGTTAAAAATGAAAGTGATTGTATATATCAACGATAAGTACATGTTTAACATGAATGCGGGGAACGGAAAGAGTATTGCGGATGATTTTGTAATCGGATTTGATGGCGTCTTTTCTGCGAAAGCGTACGACGCTGAAGATGTAAAAAGCGATGAGTTTCTTGAGAATTTGATGAATGCTGAATTTATATCCAAAGAAAAGCTTATCGAGATGCTGGAAACATACGAAAGACTCTTGGGCGAAATTAACGATCACTTGGTAAAATTGAATATTCTAGGTGAGATAAAGAAAGATTTAAACATTGACGAAAGGGAAGGGGTGAAAGAATGAAAAGGTTCTATAGGGTCACAGGTATCATAAAGAAAAACCGGGCAGAGATCAGAAAGGCCATGGACCTACAAGCTGAAAACCAAAGAGAGGCAGTCAGGATCTGCCGGGAACGATGGGACGGAAAGAGTCATCTTTTTCACGTGAGCGCACGGAGACTCCTTGATACGGAAGAATTTCTATATCACTACTGGAAAACGGTGTAAGATTTCGAAAAACAGAAAAATTTTTCGAAAAAGTACTTGACAACTGTAAACTGTGGGTTTATACTATGGGTACAGTAAAACAAACGACAGCCCACAGTGCGAGGAGGAACGAAAATGGAAAAGGGACGTTTTATGGTAAGGAAGACAACTAAAGGTTATACAATCAGTGATAAGAAATATCCATACATCGGATATCCGGTGTACGCAACAAGGAAGGAGGCAGAGGAACACCGCGCAGGAATCTACGGTCTGACGCGGAAGGAATACAGTGAGTGGAGGGGATGAAATCCCCTTCATTCCTGACAACAACGACAACGAAAGGAGAACAAGCGACAGTGACGGTACTCGTTCGAGATGGCCGCCATATGCGCCCGATGCTCGCCGTCCTGAAAAGGGCAGGCATCGGTGATAAGGATACCTATAACAGGGGACTCTGGATCACCGAGCGGGAACTCCCGCGCATCCTTGAGGCCATAAAGGCGGGTCCTTGGGCGGTGCAGTGTTCAGTGAATTCTTGGGACTGGGCGTGTGCTGGCACGAATCAGCACAACAGCGCACGGTTTGAGGATTTCCTGAAACTGTTCGGGATTGAAGATTTTCAATCCTGAGCGCACGCAAAAGGGCCTCAAGGGTCAGAATAATAAAAGAGCAAGCAACACGGCAACGGGTTTCATTCGCCCGTTGCTGTGCTAAAAAAAGAAAAGAATGAAGAAAGGAATCAAAATGACAGTACACGAAGCAATTAAGAACGTCCGCGTTGAGCGCGGGCTGTCCGTAAACGATCTGGCGGAAAAAATGGGGGTATCATCCTCTGCTATTTGGCGATATGAAAACACTGACTGCCGCCTGTCAAAGAAGAAGCTCGAAAAGATCGCCGCTTGCTTGAACACCGAATTGAAAAACCTTGTGAGCAACGATCCGCAGAACCGTTACATGGTGGCGGATCAGTTGGTTGAAAATGTACTGACTCCGGAAGAGTCTGCTATGGTGCACTGGTACAGGAATCTTCCGATCAGCACACAGGCAGAGTTTGCGAAAATGTGGATGTGGCAAAATGTCGGTTGTGCGGTATGACCGGCGATTGCAAAACATCATTGCAAGGATAGCCGAAGAAGAGGGCAAGGAGCTCGCAAAGATAAAGCACGATGAGAACGGATTCACGGAGAAGGCTACAGCCTTGGTCATCGCGCTCAAGCTGTCGATGATGTTCGAGGGGTATAAGTTTCTAGGGAAGATTGAAGAACATCAGGAATGGAGCGAGATAATCGCGAAGGTCAGGAGGGCAGTTCCTCATGTGGTTCTCGACTTCAAGTTACAGGCAAAGATAATGGATTGCTGTATAGGGCTTAATATGATTAAAGAAAAGCCTGTAAAGAAATAGGGGAAACGTTCCGGGAAAGCTTATTTTTTTAACTAGGTATTACGTAAAAACGAAAATATTTTTAAAATATTAAGAGGGGGGAACAAAACGATGATGACGACAAAGTATGACAAAAGCATTGCTATTCTGGTATTTGTGACCGTTCTTGTTTGCCTGATGTCGATTATGAGCGGCGCACAAGCAGACATGCGTTTTGTGTGCGTTGTGCATAAAGGGGAGTGGGTTTGGGTCAGGAGTCAGCCCGACAGAAACGCGGACAAGATCGAGAGTATTCGCTACGGTGCTGAAGGCGAAATACACGAGATTGTGAACCTGTACGCGCACGTCACGACGGACAACGGTAAAGAGGGATGGGTTGATATCTCTTACTTGGAAATGCCCATAAAAGAGACAACATACCGCATCATTACTGATGGACCAGTAAACCGCAGGGAAACGCCGGACGGAAGATACATGAGCAAAATCAAGGGCGGAGTGAACATCTCCGTTCTTGGGTGGCGGTATTCCCCGAAGGGGGAACTTTGGGCGAAGGTCTACAAGGGAGGGTATGTGAAGGCTACATACCTTGAGCAGGTGATAGACTGAAGGAAAGGGGAAAACTCCGGCGATGATGGAAATGAAAACGTTTGTGATCCCAAAGAAGAAAGACGGCGATGTTGTCCCCATGGAGTACCGTGTGGACATATGCACGTACGACAGGCGCACGCAGTACGTGCGACGTAATGAGAAATACATCATATCATCAAGGGATAAGGTGAAAGAGCTGATTGCGCAGTACCAGAGCGCGCAAGTGCATATGATAGGGCCGATAATGACGGAATACAGGCAGAAGAAAGATCGCTTTGATTTCTTCGTAAGCCTCCCGGATCATGACACGGCGGAAAGGTTCCTGTCAGATCTGCGCGGCCTTTACATTCATCCAAATGAACTGCTTTAAAAATGAAAGCACTCCGGGAAGGGGGTGCTTTTTTTACGCGATTAGTGCGCTCAGTCTCTGGAGAGTGTCAAAAAAATACAGACAGTAGGGAATGCCATTTCTGGCGCGTTTTAGGCCCGTAGGACGACGAAAGGAAACAGGGCTGTGCGTTTACTTCGCTGTGCACAGAGTGCGCCAAATGGGCTTTAAAATCGATTTAACGCAGTACGTGCAAAACAGGACGGGAAAGACGGCGCACGGACTGGCGGGAACAGATCCGGAGGCGCACGGACTGGCGGATCGGAACCGGAGGGCATCGCGTGTAGCTTCTGGCGCACTGGTGACCGGGAAGATCAAGACGGCGAAATAGATTTCGGAATGCCGAAAAAATTTTGAAAGAAATTTCAAAAAACCTGTTGACACATGCGCTGATGTGTGATAAACTGTGTGCACAGTCAAGGAAAACAACACGGACCGCCCAACACGGGCAGAAAGGAAAAAATAAAATGAAGTACGTAACTGACCGCAAGGAAATCGCCCGCAAGATCAACATCGAAAACATTCCGGTTCTTACCATGGACCTCAAGAAGCCGATGGACGGATACCCCAATTGCTACGAGGGGAGCAAGGTCAAGGTGCAGGGAATCAGGGCGAAAATGAAAATGTTCGGTGACGAGCTGGGCAACGATAACCACAGGAAGCCTTGGACCTACAAAAAAATCGTCCTGACTTCTTACGGGGTTTGCATTAAGTCTGGCTTTGACCTGCTAGACGTTGACAATATGGTTGAATGGTCAAACGCGCGGGAAGTCAAGGAAGGCGACAAGGTTCTTGTCTACTTCCGCGGAGAAGACTTCGGAATCCTTCGGGAAATGAAGATCGGCAAGGTCAACAAGTTCTGTTCGACAGTGGCAGAGCTTGAGGACGTGGAGTAATGAAAGTCGGGGAAAACCCCGGCTTTTTTTACTGATATTTCCATTTAAAACAAGGGAAATTCGCATATCCGAAAAAAAGTTTCAAAAAACTTTCAAAAAAGGTGTTGACACTTGAGCGTATGTCTGCTATACTATAGTCACAGTCAAGGAACACCAAACAACAACGACAGCCAAACGGCAAGGAGGAACACAAAATGAAGAAGTACAACATGAAGTCCATCATGACCCGCGCTTGGGAAATCCGCCGGGAGCGCGGACTGGACATGAGCGAAAGCCTCCGCGCCGCATGGTTCGAGGCTAAGGAAGGCAAAAAGGCGTATGTCTTCCACGCCTACGACAGCAGGAAGGCGGCCATAGAGAACTATCTCTGCAAGCTCTTTGCCGAGATGTTCGAAGCTGACGAGGTTGAACTGAAGGAGGTTCACAAGTTCAACATCGTAGGACAGGCACTCACTACCGAGAAAAACGGTGTGATTGTCACCGACGGTAAAACCGTCGGATTGCTGAAGTACGCAGTACGTCAGGGAGAGGCGGCATAAAGCCGCTTCCCCTTCCGAAAAAACTTTTCAAAAACCCCTTGACACTTTGGCGTATGTGTGATACTATACACACAGTCAAGGGAACGACGGGACGGCGCACAACGACACGACAGCCCACAGGGGCAGGAGGGAACGACAATGACGCGCAAAGATATCTATTCCATCAAGGGCAACGGAAAACTCGTTGCCATCGACTACGCGGGCGGTGTCCAGTTGTGGGCGAAGGATGACAACGTTTATTCCCTGAATTCAGACGGGGAAAACGGCGGGATCTGGTGCTCGCTCTGGCAACTGAAGGCCCACCTTCAGACCCTCCGGGATGTACTGGGGATCGACTTGACGAAGTCAAGGGATGTCCAGTTGTTCCGCAAGGAGGAATTCTGGAACCGGTACATGTGACCGGAAGACAGGGAGGCCCGGATGGTCCGGGATTCCATTCCCTGAAAGCTGAAAACGCGGATCATGTGTCCGCAACGTCGCAGACGTTTCTGCCTGATGAAGTGGTCGAATCATCAGTAAATGGAGGGATTGATAGGTTGATTATCAACCTGACTCCTCACACGGTGAACCTGATTCGCGAGGATGGTTCCGTTGTGGCTTTCGAGTCGCAGGGGATCGCACGCGCGGATCAGCAGGTCGAAGAGGCCGGGATCGTCGATGGTGTCCGCATTGTCCGGACAACGTACGGCGCACCGGTTGATCTTCCGGAACCTGCGGAGGGTGTCCTGTATATCGTCTCTTCCCTGACCGTAAGCTCTGCGCGTGCGGTAGGGAGAACGGTGACGGACCTGCTGACTCCGGTTGAATCCGTAAGGGACGGACAGGGTAAAATCATCGGTTGCAAGGCTTTGGCCATTGCGGGATGATTAACCTGTAACGTCCGAGTCTACCGCGACTCGTGAAAGTAAGAGCGGGAGGTTGCAAGCGAACCGAAAGAAGGAAGGCGAAGGGCCTTCTTTTTTTATGCGGTGATAAGGGAAATAATGTCCTCAGCAAAACCCGGAAGGCGCACATAGGCTACAGACGACGAGATCCGTGAACGCATCCGGGAATGTGCGCATAGGTCACGAACTGGAACGGAACAACACAGGAGGGGAACGCGAAAGTAAACGGAAGCGAACACGCGCACGGGCGCACACGCACGCAAGCGCGGAAGCATGAACGCGCGTACATCCGCATACATTCGCGTACATGTTCGCGTACATCAAAAAGCACATCACGGAGCACATCACGCGGACATGCACAAACGGACAGGAACAGCACACGCAGACGAGGAAAGGCGCGCAGAATGCCCACAGAAGGACATAGAAGGCCCATAGACAAAAGAAAGGGAAACGGATAGACGAATGCATGCCCACAGCAAGAAAGCCGTCAAAACGCCTGTAAATGCGTCGTATGGCCATGCGGTAAAAGCGGCGCGCAGGAATGGCGGGAAACGGAACGCAGGAACAGCAGGAGACGGCGCGCATACTGGCGACGGAGGAGCGGGAGCGCATGCGCACGGAACGCAGGGAAAGCGGAACCGCACGAGGGGAGGAATGTAGCTTTCCGGGACTAGATCGCACGAGTAGCGCGCCAAAAAGCCAGACGATACAAACATTTTCAGAAATCCGAAAAAAGTTTCAAAAAACTTTCAAAAAGGTGTTGACACTTGCGCACAAGTGTGATAAGATAAAGACACTTCAAGGGAACACGAAAACAACGACAGGCCAGAGAGCCGGGAGGATATTACAATGACTAACACCATCAACGCCAACATGGCAAAGCTTCGTAAAGAGGCAGAATGCCTCCGCGGAACGTTCAACTACCTTAAGGAGGAAGAGCGTCGGCTGTCTAGTCTTTATATGGACTACCTCAGAATGTACAAGTACATGAAACGCGAGAATAATGAGGAGTATTTGCGCGAGGTTTGGCCTGAGCATGAAAAGGAGATGCACGAGGTCAAGGAACAGCTTGAACGCGTGCTTGACCTACAGGCGGACCTCCTTAGCCTGAACCCCTTCATCACCGAGTGATGGATGGGAACCCTTTAAAATACAAGGAAATTTCGGATAATCGAAAATATCTTCAAAAAAGTTTGAAAAAGGGGTTGACACTTGGGCATATGTGCTGTATACTATGGTCACAGTCAAGGGAACGACAACGACGACACAAACGAAACGACAGGCCCACAAAGGGCAGAAAGGGACACAAAAATGACAAACGCTGAAATCATCGCCATGAACAGTGCGATTCTTTTTGAGGCCGGTAAGATTTCCGGCAAGTCCACCATGATCGGCGAAGTGGAAGTCATGGAGTATGAATCCATCCACACCTTCGCAAAGTGGAAGGCCTTGGGATACAAGGTCAAGAAGGGCGAAAAGGCCATCGCCCGCTTCTCCATCTGGAAATACGCACAAAAGACTGTGCAGAAGCAGATGAAGAAGAAAGGCTCCGAAGAGGTGACTATGGAGGAAGTCACCGAGGAGTCCTGCTTCATGAAGGAGTCTTGCTTCTTCGCCTTCCGTCAGGTTGAGAAAATCGCCTGACGGGCGGGACGGATACCCGGTCAGGTGGCCGGGTATCCTTTAGAAAAAAGATTTCGTAATTCCGAAAAAAATTTCAAAAATGTGTTGACGGTGTGCAAGATGTGCTGTATACTATACACACAGTCAAGGAACAAAGAATCTTGCAACTAAGTTGCAACTAAGTTGCAAGTTGATTGCAAACGACATGCCCACAGGGCGGGAGGTATAGAATGAACTGGTTTCAGATGTGGCGAGAGGACAGAGAGAGCATGATGGATACCATGATTAGAAACATGGTTTCCGATCTGGAAAATGGTTACAATTACTTCGGAAATTGTATCCAGAGGCAGAAGGCAGAAATCGACCGTTTCAAGCAGGAGTATGAAGCGGATCTCGACCGTCTGGGGGAGATGGACGAGAAGAAGGCTAACCGTTGGTGCTATGTAAGATTGATTAAGTTGGGCGCAATTGCCTGAAAGGAGTAATATTATGATGACTGTAGAACAGCTTATGGGTATTATGTTCGGCGACGTTTACGCATACATTCTCGACGGGAAAGACGGGGTTTTCAATTGCGTAAACCGGTTTAACGGACTCGTGAAGGACTTTCACGACGAGCAGATCGGGAAGGCAGAAATCGTCCGCATGACCCCGATCGGGGATATGAAGGTGTTAATCACAATTGACACGCAAACGCCTGAAAGGATGAGAAAACATGAAAGTAAATGAAATCCTGCCCATGATGTTCAGAGGTGTATACATTTACATCTTCGATGTAAGTGAAGGCGTGCTTAACATCAAATTAAGATATGCCGGGAAAAACGATGACTTTTGCGACGCGGAGATCGCGAAAGCGGAGGTTGTCCTCTTAAACCCGATCAGCAAAGAAAAGTTGCTAATCATGATTGCCACACAGTCGTGACAACGCAAAGCTCACAGGGTACAATAAAACCCTGTGGGCTTTTTCTTTTTGCCGACAGAAGGGAGGTGATGGTATGGAGCTTCATGAAGTCATCACAGGGCTTGAAAAGATGATGAAGACAGAGCAATTATCGCAAGAATCAAAAAGAGTCTTGCACGAAGCTTTGAGTTATATGTACAGAACAAACAAGACCTGTGAGATATTTGAAAGACTTAGAAAAGGCGATATACAAAAATATATGACAGACGGTATAATTGCTTTTAACTCTGATTATTATAGGAGCAATAGATGGGAGCAGATTGCTATCATGACAAGGTGATGATCAATTGAAAATGATAACCCCCTGCGCTTGCGTATAACGTGCACGTGCAGGGCTTTATTTTACCCGCCTATTGCGCAATGCCGATTTAACGCACTTTAAAGGGGTTAGGACGAATAAAAAAGAAGGGGCGGATAAGTCGCAAGAGTATGAAAAAGAGACGCAGAAAACGCCGTATTTGCGGGCATGGAAACAGCGCATGGGAACACATGGCTAAAGGCGATGAACGTTTCAGACAGGAAGGATGTAGCTTCTTCGCCGGTTATTGATGAGCATTCAATCCGGGAGAATAACGCAATTTTGAAAATCAGAAAAAAGTTTCGGGAAAAATCAAGAAAGGTGTTGACACTTAGGCTTAAACAGTGTATACTGTACACATAGTAAAGAAGCAACACGACATCAACGACAGAAGAAAGGAATAAAAAAATGAAATATTATTATGTAAACGCCACCAAGGCGACGCATGAGAAAAAACTGATTGTAGTCGGAGAAGCAAAGTTCGAGACCATTCAGGAAAAAGGACTCGAAGGGTGGGACAACTTGTGGTTGTCAACTCAAGCGGAGAGTCTGACAGAAGCTAAAGATTACTTCAGAAAATTTTTAAATTGGGAGAAGTAATAAAGAAAAACAGAGCGGGGCGGTATAGCTCCGAAAGAACCGACCAAACAAAAAAAGAGAAAGGAAGTTCAACCCATGATGTACAAGTCCATTGAAACCCTTTACGGCTCAGATTTTGATTACAGGTGTCATAACACAATCACCGAAAAAAATTTTACTAGTGCATACGTCACATCATACGCCGATATTCCTGACCGTTGCCACATGGACAGCTATGGGGAAGATTATCACGATGCCGATGAAGTGCTTGTTTGGGCCAGCCATATTAGCACCATCAAAGAAATGGGATGGGACAATGCCAGTCAGATGGTCCGGGAACTGAATAAGAGGTACAAAAACGGAAAGTTCCGCAAAGTCTGATAAATGTAATAAGAACCGGGCGGGGCGGTATAACCCCGCGAATGGAGATTTCTGAAAGCCAAAAAAAATTCAGAAATTTTCAAAAAAGGTGTTGACACATGTGCGCAAGTGATGATATACTATAGTCACAGTCAAGGGACGAACGAAACAAACGACAGCCCACAGGGCAGGAGGGTATTACAATGAAGAAGTTTGATAAGAAGGCTATCATGATTCGCGCTTGGGCTATCCGCCGCGAGCGTGGCCTGACCATGAGCGAGTCCCTCCGGGCCGCGTGGTTTGAGGCGAAGGAAGGCGTAAAGGCCTACGTCTTCCACATGACCGACGAGCGCAAGTACAGGATTGAAAACTACCTGTGCAAGCTCTTCGCCGATATGTTCGAGGCCGTCGAGGTGGAGTCCAAGGAAACCCACAAATTCAACATTGTGGGACAGGCCATCACCACCGAGCACAACGGGGTTATCGTCACTGACGGTAAAACCGTTGGACTACTGAAATACGCCGTGAAAAATGGGGCAGTGGCATAAAGCCACTCCCCAAGTTCCTAAAAAAAGGGTTGACACATCTGCGCAGGTGTGCTAAACTGTGCACATAGTCAAGGAGACGGCAACGACGACAGGACAAGCTTACAGGGGCGGAAATGGACACGACAATGACCGAGATGCAGAAAATGGACAGAGTGCACGAGGACAGAATGAGAATCTGTCGGAATGAGGTTCCGGTAGAAATCTACATGGATGATGAATTCGTCCTTGAGGACGTTATCAACGTCCTTGAGCAGGATGTGGAAGACGAGATGTATACCATCATTGCCTTCTACAACGAGAGGGTAACGGGAGATGCATACCCTACATTCCTCGACGAGTGGGAAGAGAAAATGCTCAAAGAGTATGAGCATGAATATTATGACAATGAAGCGACTAACACTCTTTACGAGTGCGCGGAAAACATTGCCATAATGAAAAAGAAAATTGAAGAACTGAATAGACTGGTAGAAGAATGAAGGGGGAGAAAAGCATGATTTACGGAAAAAAGGAAAATGAAATCATAAAGGATTTGCAGTGGAATTATATGATTGCTACTCTGACAGGGGAAATTGACGAGGAAATGAAGGGGAAAATAATTCCCCTTCAGATTCAACTTGACAATGCATTCGAAAAAGCAATGCAAGCTGAAAGCGTGCCGATCACCTTCTGGAAAATGCATGGTCTTGTCAGGAACGGCGGAATTATAAAAGATGTGAGAAACGGGGTTTACTACTCCGATACATCGCGTTATGTGTCGCGCGAAGATGCGGATACACTCCGGGCAATGAATTACTCTTTTGATTACGACTGGACAAACAGGGCAAGGGCGGAGCAGGAAAAGAACCACCCGGATCTGTCGCGGTACAATTAGGGGTGAAACAATGAAAGAGGGAAACAGACACACGCGGATGTATTATGACCGCCATTTCAGATCTTGGGTGGTCTATCCTCTGGACGACGAGGAAAACCAGACCGGGGCGGCGGTGTATGCATACACGAAGAAAGAAGCGGAAAAACTCAGAAACGAGTTTGAAGAACGATACAACAACAGAACAATTGAGGAGGAATGAAAAATGTACGTGAAGGAAACTTATAACAATGAATACAACAAGCGAAATATCCGTTCTAGAAGAATGAACTTTAACCTGAAAAAAGAGGAAGACTTGGAGATGATGGAATGGATAGATTCCAAACCAGAAGGGATCTCTAACTACCTTAAAAAGCTTGTGGCGGAGGATATGGCAAAAGCGAAGAAGGCGAAGAAGTGAAAACAGCAGAAGAGGCGCACGCGAAAACGTGCGCTTTTTTCTTTTTTTGGGGCGGAGCACAAGCGGACAGAAGGAAGGGCCTATTTTAGGCCGTTTTCGTGGCCGTAGGACGACGACAGCGGTACAGGAAGGATAAATACACAGGACACAGTAAAAGGGCCTAGAAACGCCCAGAAACGCGCCAAATGCGCAAGGCGTGAAAAGGAACAGGAAAAGGGAACAGGAAGGGGCGAGATCCAGACGGCGGAAAGCAGGGCGACGGACAGCAGGAAGAAGGAGGACCGTTTAACGGCTTTTTAGGGCACTTCTAGCGACGGGAGCGGATAACATGCCCATTTGTACATGCACACAGTAAAACGCGCCTGAAGGGCTTTAAAATGCGGGAAAACGGTATGCACGGCACGACAGGACAGCAACAGCGCGGAACACAGGAAGACGGAGCGCACAGGGACGGCGACAAGCGGACAAGACGAAAAAAGCTAGACAGAACAAGGAAGTTTCAGAAATCCAAAAAATTTTTCAAAAAACTTAAAAAAAGTGTTGACACTTGCGCGAATGTGCTGTATACTATAGTCACAGTCAAGGGAACAACAACACAACAGCCCAACAGAGGGCAGAAAAGGAGCACAACAACCATGAAGGAGTACAAATTAGAAAACGTTGTTTTCCAGATCAAAAACAATGTTGCAACAATCATTGTTGAAAAACTAGAAGAGTATCCAGTGGAATGCACCATTGAATCAGCGCGTGAAATATACAAGGCGCTTAAGGATAACAAAATTTCGAACCGTACTGTTTTTGTACGGCAAAGCATTATTAACAGGATGGTACGTGAAATGGAAGTACCGAAGCCCGTGTATGATTGGGTGACGGTTGATGCAACTGTCGAAAAGCACGTTGCAGGAGGTGGAACAGTATGGATTGCATATACAAACGATAACGCAATCTTTGAAAGACATGCGACAAACAATCACGAGTCTGGATTCTCGGTTGAATCCGCAATGAAAAACTTGAACAAAAGGTTAGAACCATGGAAAATTAAGGCAGAAATTAAAGGAGAAGTTAAGGCAGTTTTTGCACGGAGCGTAGGAATATAAGACAAAGCTGTCCTATCTGCTATCGGAACAAGATACCGGGCGGGGCGGTATAACCCCGTAGAAATGGAAAATGAAAAAAAGTTATGTCATTAAGTGAAAAACAAGAGCGTGCAGTGATGCGCGCCTTTTCTCTTTCTTTCCTGACTGGGACTGACAACGAAGCTACATTCCTCCACTCCGCGCTTCTTCTCCGGGAAATCTGGAAAAGGTCAGGAAAGTTTATGAAATGTTACGCAATTTCATATTCACAAAACAGAAAACGGCGTGTTACAATTACTCTCGCAAAAGAAGGCTTGAAACGCCTTCTTTTTTTGTTTTGGAAGAATAAAGACTGAGGAAAGATTGCGCAATGAAAAAGAGAAAGAAAGAGTATATAGATATCTCTCTTGGCGAGCTTATCCCTTACGAAAATAACCCGCGTGAAAATGACGTAGCAGTTCCAGACGTTGAAATGTCAATTGAAGAAATCGGATACATTAACCCGATAATTATTGACGAAAACAACGTCATCATCTGCGGACATACACGGCGCAAAGCACTCCTAGAACAGGCGGGCGGAGATGAATCTGTGATTGTTGATGGAGTCATAAAAGTGTATGGACTGACGGAAAAAGAAAAAAACAAGTACAGGGTTCTCGATAACAAGACGGGCGAAGAGGCTTTCTGGAACAAGCGAAAACTCATTGAAGAAATCAAGGAGCTTGATTTTGATGGGTACAATTTCTCGTTTGATCTGGAAGAAGAAGATTTCAATCTTGATTTTTCCGGGAACGATGATGAAGACGGCGATACATACGCGGACGACAACGGCGACGAAGACGAGGAAGACGGCGGGAACGGCGGCGAAGGATTCGGGAACGAGGAAATCCCGGAACTCCCAAAGATTCCCCGCGTGAAACTGGGCGACATTTGGCAACTCTGAAACCATCGCCTGATATGTGGAGACAGCACGAAACCCGACACGATCAGCGCGCTGATGGACGGAAAACGCGCAGATATGGTTTTCTGTGATGCGCCATATGGTTACGAGTATGAAAGCAACCGTCAGGATAAATACGAGATGTTGTTGAATGATGATAAGATTCTCGATTATATCCCGGCGATTTTCCCGCACATGAAAGACAATTGCCCACTATACGAGTTTTGTGGGTGGCAATCCTTGCGGAGGTGGCTTGAGTACTTTGAAAATACCCCTCTGGCGTTGAAAAACGTTATTATCTGGAAGAAAAACGTTTGGTCAATGGGCGATCTGAAGGGTGCTTATGCGGGCATGTACGAGGTTATACTTTATCTGACAAAGGGCAGGGTTGAGCTTATCGGAAGCCGAGATCCTGATGTCTGGGAGTACAGCAAAGAACCGCCTAAGCTACATCCGACGATGAAACCCATCGAGTTGATCGCTTATGCTCTGGGAAAGTCAAGCAAGACGGGAGACGTTGTCCTTGATTGCTTTGGCGGTAGCGGAAGCACCTTGATCGCTTGCGAACACATCGCGCGGAAGTGTTACATGGCTGAACTCGATCCGCGTTATTGCGATGTGATTGTAGAACGTTGGGAAAACCTGACGGGAGAAAATGCTGTGCTGTTAAACCACTGAAAAGGTGCTGTTTGACGTTGGCACGCTGTACATACCCATAGAACGCACAGAAACGGGCCTGTAACGAACGACAGGGAAACGGGCGATAGAATCCCTTGCCATGCGCTGACGGGCTTTAAATCGTCTTAAACGGGCATACAGCGTGGAAGGAGGGCGGAGGTGTGGAAACCCCGCCTTTTTTGTGTATGTAAAAAATGATTGAAACGGTGGTGTGATAAACATGGCACGTGGAAACCCGGCAAACTTTCGGCCAGCCAGAACGAGCGAAGAGGCGCGGGAACTTGGAAAAAAAGGCGGTAAAAAATCTGCTGAAAAAAAGAGACGAGACAAAACTATGCGGGAAGCCGCTAAAATCCTGATGTGCCTACCTGTGAAGTTTGCCTCAATGAAAAAGATTATGACTGAGCTTGGAATTGAAGATCAGGAAATGACAAACGTTATGGCGATTGTTGTTTCCATGTACAAAGAGGCGTTGAATGGAAACGTGCGCGCGGCGATGTTCATTCAGGGACTACTAGGCGACGAAGGAGCAGAACGCGCACAGGCGGCACAAATTGAACTCGAAAAAAAGAAAATGGAACTCGAAATTGCACGGCTTGAACAGCAGATCAGCGCGGGAAATGGTGAGGGCGACGGCATGCCTGTCATCATAAATGTTAGACCTGAGTAAAGTATGGAAAGCATAAATGTCTATGACCTGATGTCGCGCAACTACTGGGATATGTACGACGATTTAAAAGCGGGCGGACATATTGAGTATTGGTTAAGCGGCGGGCGTGGTTCGCTAAAATCGACTTTTGCATCAGAAGCGATCATTGTCGGCATGCTTTGCGACAAGCAAGCAAACGCAATCATTTATAGACAAGTCGGAAACACTATAAAGGATTCGATTTATGCTCAAATGGTCTGGGCTATAGATAAACTTGGGATAACAAAGCTGTGCAAGTTTCGTACATATCCTTTTGAAATAACTTTTATCCCTACTGGTCAACGGATTTTGTTTCGTGGCGCGGATGATCCCTTGAAATCAAAGTCAATCAAACTGTCAAAGGGCTATTTTAAATTTCTATGGTTTGAAGAGCTTGCTGAATTTCACAGCATGGAAGATATCCGTACTATTAAACAATCCGTTCTCCGTGGTACTGGCACAAATGACGCTTTTACCATCCTGTCATACAACCCGCCGCGATCCTCACAAAGTTGGGTTAATTTCGAGGTGTTGCGGACTGTTCCGACGAGGTATGTACATCACTCAACCTATTTGGATGTTCCACCTGAATGGTTAGGCAATATCTTTTTACGTGAAGCAGAAGCTCTGAAGGAGAGCAACCCTCTCGCGTATGAAAATGAATATCTTGGCAAGGTGACAGGAAACGGCGGAAACGTTTTCGAAAATGTCGAAGTACGCGACATCACACAAGACGACATAAACAATTTGGCGTATTTCTATCAGGGCATTGACTGGGGATGGTTCCCCGATCCTTTCCAGTGGGTGCGCGTTGCTTTCGACTACAAGAAAAGAACTCTTTACATTCTGGACGAGTACAGGGCAAACAAGACCGGAAATAAAGAGACGTATGAATCTATTAAAAAAAGGCTCAATTACGCTGAACCACTGACGGCGGATTCGGCAGAACCTAAATCTATAGGCGACTATAAATCATATGGCGCATATTGGATTCATCCTGTCGTAAAAGGTCCGGGCAGTGTTGACTATTCTATGAAATGGCTTGCTTCTCTTAGCAAGATAGTTATTGATTCAAAATGCGACAATTGCAAGTTTGAATTCATTTCATATGAATACCAGAGAAACAAGGAAGGGCAATTCTTACAGGGCTACCCAGACGCAAACAACCACTGTATTGATGCTGTCCGTTATGCAACATATCAGATATGGAAACGCAAAGGAGACTAACGTAAAAAATACATCCCCCCCGTCTTCATATATACCCCATTGGCGCGCAAAAAATAAAAAAATCCCGCGCGCGCAATTCGAAACCACTATCAGGCGCACAGACTCGCGGTTTGTCCATAGACCCGCGGTCGTGCGCTTTTCTGCGCAGTTTTTACCCGGCGGAACACCCCCCACCCCCTTTCAGGATACCCCCCTCCCCCCGCTTCTGAGGGGCATCTGAAAAATTTCAAAATTTTGAAAACAGATTCGGACATTATAAAAACATAACAAACAACCCGAAGAGAGGAGGAACAAGCCATGGGAAGAGGCATGTCGTATTCCGAAGGTGATAGATACCGCGATTTTGCGGAATGGATGAGTGAAAATGTAAAGAGAAGCAAAGAAAGAGCGTGGGAAACTTTTGTGGAAGAGAACAAAGAATTTTTTGACAATCTGACAGATGAAGATAGAGATTTAATAAAATGGTATTCAGGCGGTAAATATGAATATATCAACGAAAACATAAGAGAAAATGATGACCGTTCAAAATTAGATGAGAAAGTTGCAAGACTTGTTGATATATACAGGGAAGCAATTAAAAATTCGACACTTAAGTACAACACACTGTTCCACAGGTATTCAGGTATGGCATTTCTTACAGATTTAGGTTTAAACCTCGACCCCAAAATGTCTGTTGATGAGAGGGTTAATATACTTAATAGTGTCAAAGGTACTACCTTTGTTAATAAGGGCTTTACGTCAAGCGGAACGCATCATGAAAGGCATTTTGGACCTGTACACTATGAGATTTTGACACCAAAGGGGTCAAATTTCGGAGCATTCATAGCACCGATGAGCCATTTCCCAGAAGAAAGCGAGTACATGTTTGGCGATCATGTAAGATATCAACTTGTCGGCGCGAGAAACGTCGGAGGAAGATTGACTGTTAGAATAAAGGCAGTAAAGCAGGATAAATACTAAAAAATTTTTTTAAAAAAGTGTTGACAACCATCTTATGATGTGGTATACTATGCACACAGTAAGAAATACACAATGACGTAGAAAGAAAGAAGGATGTAGAATGGCAGACAAGAAATATAGCACCAGAGACAAGATGACGTGGAAACCCGGCGACGTGACGGTGACGGAGAAGTACTATCAGGGCAAGAAGGTAGACAAGTTCCCGTGGGAGAAGGGTGCTCCAGCTGATAAGAGCACTACGCGGAAGCCGACGACGGCGAACAAGAAGAAGTAAGAAGAGAAGAATAACGGAAATGGCCACCATGGGCTTTTCATGGTGGCTTTCTCGTTTTGGTTTTGAGTACGAAGCAAGAGGATGAAAAGAAGCCATGGGCGAGACTTATATACAATCGCTGAACATACAGAATTTTCAACTTGGGCGATTTGAAGGCGAAGGGAAAATGGACATCCAGATCATATATCCGACGAAAGCGGCGAAGGTCAAAAAGTGCGTCTTTGCCGGATTCGGTGAGAATGTGGACGACGAGCGGAAGTACGGATGCCATTTCTTTCAGGATGACTACCGATTCCAGAGGGTATGGAATAGTCCGCTCAGGTATTTGTGCGCTTTGCGGAAGTATAAGACGGTGCTTGCGCCTGATTTTAGCTTGTTTGTGGACTATCCAAAGGCACTGGCGGTATATAACCACTACAGAAAGCATTGGTGTGCTAGGTACTGGCAAGCGAACGGAATACAGGTGATTCCTGTTATTAACTGGATGTACGAGGACAGTTTCGAGTGGTGCTTTGACGGTGAACCGCATGAGGCTGTCGTGGCCGTATCATCCAAGGGCGTGAACCAGAGTGCGGAAATGATCGAGATGTTCCGCAAGGGATATGAAGAAATGGAGCGGCGACTGAACCCGGAAAAGGTTCTGTGGTTCGGAAACTTTTGCCTTGAGGAGAAGCGCGACAACATCATTATGTGTAAAACCACATTTGAAGAGCGCATCAAGATGCTCAGGGAAAACCACAACAAAAACAAGAAAAAGCAGGGTGATGCGTGATGGTCGAGGATTTTATGACTCTGAAACCGGAAGAGGCATGGGAGAAGATAAAATACTACAGAAACAATTACTATGATTGCATGTCCGCGCTGTATTCCGGAGATCATGACAATTTGAAAAGGACCGGACGTTCAAAGTCGTTTTGGAGACGCACGCACAAATGTAAGATTCATATGCCCCTTGCCGCTGATATTGCGGCGATGAGTTCAAACCTCCTGTTTGCAAAGGAACCGACGTATATGATTATCAGCGATGATAAGGAAAATGCGGAAGGACCGGCGCAGAAGAGACTTGAAACGCTTCTCCTGAAAAACAGCATGGGAAACAAGCTAGCCGAAGCGGCGGAAACCTGTGCCGCGATCGGCGATGTTTATATAAAAATCCGGTGGAACACGAAAATTGATTATCCGATTATAGATGTGGTACAGCCTGACCAGACGTGGCCGGAGTACATCTTTGGGGAATTGACCTGCGTACACTTTTTTACGGACATCAGCACGGATTTGGAAAAGAAGGTTTTCTACCGCGCTTATGAACGGTACGAAAAGGGAAAAATCACCATGAAGATTTTCAAGGGTGATGAAACGACGCTCGGACAGGAACAGGATGCCGAACTTCTTCATAAATTGGGATATCAGGAAGAAATCAAGGTCCCGATTGATGAGCTTCTGGCGGTACATATTGCCAACATCCGCCCGAATCGCCTTTATAGGTCGTCAATGCTTGGGCGGAGCGACTTTGACGGGCTAAGGGATAGCTTTGACGCGTTGGACGAAACGTTCACATCTTGGATGCGTGATATTCGCCTTGCGAAAGCACGTTTGATTATCCCGGCGGAGTATCTCCGGACAAAGCCAAGCGATATGGACGAAGGCCTGAAGAACTATGGCAAGTGGGATTTTGACGAAGACGTTGAAACCTACGTTGCCATGGACATAAATACAGATACCGGAGGCGGAACGGGGATCACCCCGTCGCAGTTTGCTATCCGGTCGCAGGAACACATGGCAACGTGCGAGGAAATCATCAGGTATATTCTTCAGATGGCTGGATACAGTCCGAACACATTCGGATTTTCCGTAGAAGGGGCGGCGGCTAGTGGCGTGGCCTTGAATATCCGGGAGCGTAAATCAGCCATTACGAAGGACAAAAAGCTGACCTACTGGCAATCACCGCTTGAATACATCCTCACCGCACTCATCCACATGGACAACGCACTGTATCCGAAAGCTGGAAGCGTCGCTGAGGATCGTGTTGCGGTGGCCTTCGCTGACTCCATGGGCGCGGATGTTTCCATTGTGGCGGAAACCCTCGTTGCCTTGACAAATGCCGGTTCCGCTTCTACCGTTATGAAAATCCGCATGTTGCATCCTGATTGGGATGAACAGCAGGTGGCCGAAGAGATTGAACGGCTTAAGCAGGAAAAGATTGAAAATCTTGCACTGCCTGAAATGCTTCTTGGCGGTATGGCAGAAGGCGCGGAGGGAGAAGCAGAACAAGAAGCGGCGGCTAGTGCATCCAAAGCCGTGAAAAACGAGAAAGAGAGTGGCAAATAAGTGATTTCTGTACACATGAGTGACAGCGCATCAAAAGCCGTTATGTCGTACTATAACAGCGTTGAATACAACCTGTTAATGAATCTGAAAAGCGTTGTCTCAAGGGTGAATGTTGACAAGCACTTGCAAACTTTACAGAACAATGAAAAAGCGATCGCAAATGCACATCTTCAGGAAATTGTCGGAGAAATGCAAGATTTTCGCCATGATTACATTCAGAAAGCAGTTAAAAAGGCGTATGACAAAGCCGTAAAAACCGCTCAGGAAGATATCAGGAATGTAAACCCTTCATCCGATCCAAAGGTTCCGGAAGATGACAAAATGGGCTTCCCTTATATCATGATGTGTTGCAACGTCAACATGAAATTCGCAGAATCGCAAATGGCGGTAAACTACGAAAAGACATGCGTGGATTTGGCTACAGAAACATACCTGAAAAGGACAGATCCTCAAGCATATCTCAACCGTATCGCTGACAAAGGAATAACTGGATTTGTCGATGAAAGAAATCGTAACTGGAACATGACCACATATTCCGATGTTTCTACTGTATCAGCGTTGGAAAAAGCTATTTTAAGAGGCTATCTTTCAACTCTTGAAAGAAACGGTTACGATCTTGTCCTGATTACCGGGCACAAGGGCGGATGCCCAGTGTGCACGGCATGGGCGGATGTGGTCATATCTATCAGCGGTAATACTGAAGGATACCCGACGTATGCCGAAGCGGTAGAAGCTGGCGTTTTCCATCCGCACTGCCGTCACGATATCGAACTGTATCGTGACGGCTACGGGGACGAAATCCGCACCTTCCCGCGTCCTGTTTCTCAGGTGGCGAAGGTGTATATGGGACAGCAGTTACAGCGACACTACGAAGCGGAAATCCGAAGATGGAAACGCAGGATGGCGGTATCTCTGAATCCTGAAACAGAACGTCAGTGCCTGTACAGAGTCAGGCATTATCAGAAGCGGATAAAAGAGCTATTAAAGGATGATAACAACCTTGTCCGCATGAGATGGCGTGAAACACTACAGAAGATCATGAAGTACCCTAAAACGGTAATGAAATGATATAAAAAATAAGATACCGCTAATTTTTGCGACAATTTCGAAAAAACGACAATTTAACAACATTTGAGAAATATAAGATATGTTTCATTTTGAAACGATTTTGAAATCCCTTGATAAAAGCAGTGCCAAACGGTGCTGTTTTTATATATTCTGCCTGTCTGTGGGGCTATCACAGAACTGCCAAGCTGGAGAGAGCCAGTAAAAAAACTCAAAGCAGGAGGAGATTAAAACTATGGCAACCTACGAATTTCTGAAACCCGTACTCGGTGACGATCTTTACACGCAGTTCGAAGAGAAAATGAGCGGCGCGGAAGGGATCAATCTCGTCAACATCACGGAGGGCCAGTACATCCCAAAGGCAAAGTTCGACGAAGAGCGCAACGCAAACAAAGGTTACAAGTCGCAGATCGATGAAATGAACGCGAAGCTTGCTGAGATGGCAAAGGCGGCGGAGGGTAACGAACACCTGAAGAAGCAGATTTCTCAGCTTCAGAAGGATATCGAAAGCCGCGATGCCGCTATGAAGAAACAGCAGTTGGAGTTCACCATCAAGGATGCGGTGCGTAACAACAAAGCCAAGAATGCCGATGTGGTTATGCGGATGATCGATCAGAGCAAAATCACTGAAAGCAATGGCAAGATTTACGGCCTGTCAGAGCAGATTGAGGCACTTAAGGAAACTGACGCTTATCTTTTCGAAGACAAGAGCCAGTCCGCCGGGGGTGTCGATCCGCACAATGATCCCGAAACGAAACGGGGTACGAATGACACGGTGAACGATATGATTCGTAGGGCCGCAGGTCGATAAACCGACAACAAAAAATTGAACTTAAACCGTCTGATGATAAAGAAAACATGATTGCGTAGCACACGAACCATCCGCAATCATATGGCTCGGCTAAGTCAGGCGGTTTTGTCACGCTATAAGCGTAGCTCGATCTCCTCTTTCTAATCGGGCGGTATCTGCCACGCTTTTGGTCTTTTGCAGAATTTGATTTTCAGCCGGAGTTATGGTGATATAAGATACCTTCAGAAGACGGCGAACTGGCCGTAAAAAAGCCGTTTAATTGTTTACCCTTTCCCCCTAACGACATTTCATAAAAAAAGGAGTGCGAGAAATAATGGCAATTATTTCCAGAAGCAATGCTGAGGCCCTTATCCCCCAGCAGGTTGCGGATGAAATCATCCAGAATATCCCTACTCAGTCCACCTTCCTGCGTCTGGCCACCCAGATGCCCCGCATGATCAGCAAGCAGACCAAGATTCCGGTTATGACCGGTCTGGCGACTGCCGGATTTATCGCGGCTGATACTGGTCTGAAGCCCACTTCGAACCTGACTTGGGAGTCCGTGTACATCACCGCTGAGGAACTGGCGGTTATCATCCCGATTCCCGAAGCGGTCCTTGACGATGCCGCTTATGACATCTGGGGCGAGTGCCGTCCTAGGATCGTCGAAGCCATTGGCAAGGCCGTTGACGAGGCGGCGTTCTTTGGCGTGAACAAGCCGTCTTCTTGGCCCGCCGGTATCGTTCCCGGTGCTGTTGCGGCTGGCAACGTCGTACAGCATCCGTCTGCCGCCACTGGTGTTGACCTGTACACCGAAATTCTCGGTGACGGCGGCGTAGTCGCGAAGCTCGAAGAGTCCGGTCTGGATGTCACCGGATTTGTTGGTGCACTTGCTCTGCGGTCCAAGCTCCGCGGCGCAGTTGACCTGAACGGACAGCCGATCTTCCGGTCTTCCTACACTTCCGATGTCAACGGCCGTATGACCTATGACCTCGAAGGACATCAGATTGCCTTCCCGAACAACGGCGCGTGGGACGCTTCCGAAGCCTTGCTCCTTGCCGGTAGCTTTGGATTTGCCCGCTATGCTATCCGCGAAGACATCTCCTTCAAGATTCTCGATCAGGCCACCATCAGCGACAGCAACGGCAAGGTTATCCTGAACCTTGCACAGCAGGACTGCGTGGCCATGCGTGCTGTGGTCCGTCTTGGCTGGGCACTGCCGAAGCCTGTCAACGCCATTAGCGGCGTGAACTACTATCCGTTCTCTGTCCTTGTTCCCGGAGCCTGATAAGCGCGAATAACGCTGTCAGAAAGGAGCAGATAAAGCGATGGTCGTTAAGCTGTTGAAACCCGTACCAATGATTAACCGCGTTCTTGACGCTGGAACATGCGTAGACAGTGAGAAAATCTTCATGGAACTGATTGTTTCCGGGCGGGCGGTGGAGGTCGATGTGAGTTCCACCTGTCTCCCGGAGACTTCCAAGAATGAAAATTCTGAAGAAGTTCACGAGGCTACGCCAGAGGAAAAAGAAACCACAAACGAAGCTGTTGAAGCACAGCCGAAAAAAAGAGGACGCAAACCAAAGGCCGAATAAGTTACGGAATGGAGGCGGAAGAATCAATGCCGGACAGACAGTATCTCACCCATGAGGAATACCGCGCGTGGGGAGGAAAGGCGGATTTTGCCGCCTTCATTCCGCTTGAATTCAAATGCAGGAAAAGAATCGACTACCTGACGATGGGCAGGGTGCGGGCCATGGAAAAGGTCCCCGACTCTGTAAAAGCTTGTATGATGGCGATCATTGCCATAGAAGAAAACGTCGGTGTAACCGCGCAGATTGAGAAGCCTAGAGCTCAGTCTTTTTCAACTGACGGATACTCCGAAAGCTATGGCGATACCTTTTCCTATAAAACGGTGACAAGGCAGATTGACGACACCATACGCAAATCGCTTATCTACGAGGTAGACGACAACGGCGAGCATCTCATGTATCAGGGGGTGGTGTAAATTGTTTTTATGCAATGACACCATCACCCTGTTTAACGCTTTCCACGATCCTGAAAATGACGAGGATGTATGGTATAAAACCATTATCAACGGCGTATCATGGTATGATAAATACATAGCTTCAGTGACCGCTAACGGCCTGAAATCCTCAGAGACATACGTTATTCGGATTCCGGAGGACGTTGACGCAGAGGGGAAAAGCTATATTGACCCCATGGCGTATGCCGAACTTGGCAACTGGGTCGAGCATTACACTTTGAGGGTTGGGGACATCATAGTGAAGGGCGCGATCGAGGCGGAAGATGTGCGCCCTGCCACACTACATGCTTCAAACTTCAAGTGCATGACAATACTCGGCGTAATAGATAACCGAAGAGCATTGAATGCGCCGCATTTCAAGGTGACGGGAGCGTGATAACGCATGAATCCTGTTATCAGAGTGCGCTTTGAATTCAAAGGCACGGAGGATTTTCTGTACCTTATGAACCTTCAAAAAGGCGGAAAGGTACAGGAAACCATTGACAGAGCCGCTATCAAGTGGACTGAAATGTATACCCCTTACAAGACTGGAAGACTGATGAACAGCGCGAACACAGCATCACAGATCGGAGAGGGGAAGGTCGTCTATGACACTCCGTATGCGCGGAAGCTGTACTTCAGTCCACAATTGAATTTCAATAGAACCGTACATCCGCAAGCTGGTGCATACTGGTTTGAGCGGATGAAGGCAGACCATACCGAAGATATTCTGATGGAGGCAAAGCATGCCGCAGGTAAACAATCTTGAACATTTGCGTGATTGGTTCAGGCAGTGCCCGTTGCTTGACCGGTCGAACAGACTCCGGGTCGATTACATTGCGGAAAAGCCGACGGAGTACTCAATTTTTGAAACGCCTTCTTCGCTCATCTACAGAGAAAACGTTTTAGGTGAAAGGGTGCTGAAGGATCACCAGAGGCAGAACTACACCTTTGCGACGCGATGCGCATACGGCGCGGATACAAAGCAGAACATTGCCACAGAGGGATGGTATCAGGACATAGTTGCGTGGATCATAGAGCAGAACAACAAGCGGAATTTCCCGCGAATTGATGAAGGCGAAGTGATTTCCATTACCGCCACAATGACACCTGCGATCGTTGAGGCGGGTACATACAGCGCACTGTACCAGATACCTATCGCGATAACTTATAAAGTCGAATAAAAAGAGGAGGAATGCCAAGATGGCAAAATGGGATAGAAACCGAATAATGTATTTCGGTTCTCGTTTTGGCACTGACCGGGTAGCGACTACCGAAGCAAGCACCGACAGTGCCACTATCACAAAAGTTGCTGTCACAACCGCGACTTTCGGCACGAAAGTCAGCAACACTCCGAACGAGTACAACTTCTACTATGACGGTGAGAAGTGGACTTATAAGGGTGTTGAGGCGGATCTGACTGAATACGGCGTGGAAATCACCGGAACTCCGGCGGAGAACGATCTGATTTCCATCGTTTACAAGTCTGCCGCTTCCGGTTGGGAAGCACTCGGCAAGGACAACGATGACCTGACTAAGGACCTGAACCCGGACACTGAGACTTCCAAGAACGTTCTTGGCGAGTCTACGTTCAAGCATTCCGGCTATGAACCGTCTACGAGCGTCGATCCGTATTACATCGATCCCGCCCGGAAGCTCGGCGAATGGATGAAGGAAATTGCGCTGAACGAACTGTACGGCGAAGAGGACTGCGTTGGCTACTACGGCGAGGCGGAATTCACCCTGAAGAACACCAAGAAGGGGATCATGAAGGGCACAGTCCGCATCCGCAAGGCGTGGTTTATTCCGCAGTCTATCGGCGGAGATACCTCTGGCGCGAGCATCCCGGTGGAGATCCACCCGTTCGGAGCTACAACCGTCAAGAACATCTCCTATGATATCGAGACGAACGAACCCACTATTACCGATATCGAATAATCAAAAAGAAGGGCTACTCGATGCGCACGGGTAGTCCTTCTTTGTGTTTGTACACGACAATTTTTTCAACGAAAGAGGAGGAAAATCAAAATGCCCGCCAACAGAAGTATCATCGAAATCGATGACGGAACTAGAGAATATACCATCATGAACAAGTACGGGCAGACTATCTGCACGATTCGCTTCCGTCCTTCTGATATGTCGATTCTCGACAGAATCAACGGCCTTCAGGACAAAATGACGGAAATCACAAAGGAATTGCAATCTATCGATATTACCGCGAACGGCACGTCTGACGACATGCAGGGATACGAAATCCTCAAGCGTGCGGAGAAGCGGATGTCTGAAGAGATTTGCAATATTTTTGACTCACAGGACATCATGAAGATTTTTGAAAACCGTTCCATGTTCTCCTCCGTGGGCGGGGAGTTTTTCGTGACACAGGTTATTGCGAAAATCGTGGATGTAGTGGCGGACGAAATCGGCGAGGAAACGAAAAAGTCACAGGAACGCATTTCGAAATACAGGAAGAAGAAGGCATAAATTATGATCGGGGATCTTCCCGTATCCATCACGGTAAACGGGCATGAATACTCGATAGACTCTGACTTTAGAAATATTCTTGTCATCCTTTCCGCCTTTGCAGATGACGAGTTGACCAATACAGAAAAGGGCTTTATCTGCATGGACAGGCTCTTTGATGACTTCAAAAGCATACCGAAGGAAGATATTCAGGGAGCATATAAAGGCGCGATCGACTTTATCAATTTTCTTCCGTCTTCAAACAGGAACTCGAAGCATCAGAAGTTTTTGGATTGGGAAAAAGACGAACAGTTGATATTCCCGGCAATCAATGCGGTGGCGGGAACAGAAGTACGCCTTTTAAAGTACATGCATTGGTGGACGTTCATGGGCTATTTCCAGAACATTGACAGTGAAAGCCTTTTCGGAAGTGTTCTGTCAATAAGGCAGAAACGCGCGAAGGGCAAGAAACTGGAAAAATGGGAATTGGAATTTGAACGGAACAACATAGATCTGATTTCCTTGAAGAAGGAATACAAAGACACCAAGGACAAAATGCAGGAGATATTCGATTCTCTTCCAGAAGAAGACGACGAAGAAGAAGGAGGTTAAGAGAAGATGGCTGACGGCACTCTTATCTTTGATACATCGCTCGACACCTCCGGCTTTGACAAAGGTTCCCAGAAGATGATCGAAGCCGCAATGAATCTGAACGGCCAATTCGCCAACATCGGAAACCAGATTCAGCGCACGCTTGGACAATCTTTGGAAAACATGGGCGGGACAATCAGTAAATCTGATGCCGACAAATATTTTGCTGATTTTCAGAAGCGCATGACAACTGCTATGAACGATCTTGCAAAATATCAAGGCCAGATTGGAACTGTTGACAGCCCGAAGGCAATGGCAAACTTGCAACAGAAAATCGAAGAAACACAGCAAAAGATAGAGATGTGTAAACAGCAGTTGCAAGACATGTCAAACGTAACCATTGTCGATGACGAAATGCTTAAATTACAAGCTCAAGCAGAAGAAGCATCGTTAAAAATAAAGGAATTAAATGACTTGCGGGCAAACCCTCCGCAGGGCAAAACAATAGCTTATTATGATTCTCTAATAGCTCAAGCAGAGAAACAAAGGGCTGATATAGAGGCTCGTATACAAGAACTTGAAAATAATGGCGGTGTTAAAGATGCCCCTGACACAAGCCAGTATCAGCAGTTGGCGGCGGCGGTCCAGATTGCTTCTGACGCTTACCAGAACCTTGCACAGCAAGCGTCACAGGCAAGCGCGCAGGTCAATGCGAATGCACAGGCAAAGGCGCAGGAAGCGGCACAGCGACAGCAAACGCAAAGTGCTATTCAACAGGCACGTTTAGCCAATCAGGAAGCCCGTAGACAGCAAATAGAACAGCAGACGATAAATCAGCAGGAAGTTGCTCAGGCACGTGCGGCGGCCACAGAATTGAACGCTATTGCACAGGCAAAAGCGAGAGAACGTGTAGCACAGGCACGGGCAGAAGCGATTGAAGTTAATGCAATTACGCAGAGCGAAACCAGAACACAAATTGCAGAAGCTCAGGTGGCGGCTACGCAGGAGGTTGCGGCGGCAAGGGCGGCAGGACAACAGCGGATTGCGAACGCACGAGCGGTTTCCATTGCTGTAACGACGGCACAACGCATGGTTGGAAGTGCCATGAGCGGTATTGGCAACACACTCAGCGGTGCAGTCAGCAGTATTGCGAATCTTGGATCGCGTCTGACAAGCAGTCTTGGACGAGGCGCACAAGGGGCATTCACAGCGATCACGGGTGCGGTGAAGAAAGCTACATCCGCCGTGAAATCCTTGGCTAGCGCGGTTGGCTCTGGTCTGGTACGGGCATTTTCTTCATTCAAGAGGCATGGTTCTTCTACTATCCCGCTGGCGGATCAGTTAGTCCACAAGCTTATTTCGATACGAACTCAATTGATGCGGCGGCTTAATCGTACATTTATTACTTTTCTGTACAAGAGCATCACAGAAGACATTCAGGCATTAGCGAATCATTCCAAGGCGTTTGAAGGCGCAATGTCGAGAATGAAAAACTCCCTGAAGGGCCTTGGCGCAAATGCCACAGTTTCCTTTGGATCGCTGATTGAGGCAATCGAGCCTATTATCACAAAGATAATCAGCGCGATAAGCACGGCTATAACGTACCTGAACGCATTTTTTGCCCTGCTGTCCGGAAAAAGCACGATGACCGTGGCAAAAAAGCAAACTGATAAATTCGGATCGTCTGCCGGAGGCGCGGCAAAGCAGGTCAAGGAACTCAAAAACGAGGTATACGGCTTTGATGAACTGAACAAGCGGTCCAAGGATTCCGACTCCAACGGCGGCGGAGGCGGAGGCGGTGGCGTAGGAGACATTTACGAAACCGTCCCGATTGAAAGCATCCTCTCTGATGCCCTGATGGATTACTTCACACGCCTAAAAGAAGCTATTGGAATGGGCGAATGGGAAGAGGCCGGAAGAATCGTTGCGGAGGGCATGAACTACATCCTTGGGCGCATCGATGAAGCCATTCTCAGCATCCATGACAAGGCGATTGAGTGGACTACCAACATAGCGCGGTTCCTGAACGGCTTTGTTGACGAATTTGACTGGGCGTTGCTCGGAAAAACGATCGCAGACGGCTTGAACCTTGCCTTTGAGGTGTTTGACACCTTCCTTGTGACGTTCAACTGGGCAAATCTAGGCAGTAGACTGGCGGTCGGTTTAAATTCCCTTGTCGATCATGTCGATTTCAACCTGATTGGAAAGACGATCGGTGATGGATTTAATGCGGCGATAGACCTTGCTGGATATTTCATAGAAAACTTCAATTTCATTGCACTTGGCGAGAAGTTTGCTGAAGGTATGAACACCTTCATGAATACAGTCAAGTGGGAAGAACTCGGCAGAACGGTGGCCGGTTTTATCAATGGAATTAACGAAACGCTGAACGCCTTTGCAAACAGCGCGGATTGGAACACTTGGGCAACTAACATCGGATCGGGCGTGCAGGGCTTCTTTACTGGAACCGACTGGTATCTTGCTGGACAGACTCTTAACAACTGGGTTAATGGAGTATGCACGATGCTCCGATCTCTTACGGATAACAAGGAGATGTGGGATTCCATCCGCAAGGGCGTGGCACAACTGACTCTGAGTTTGTTTGATGCGAAGAACATTGGCAATGCACTTGAAGCGGTCGGCGGATTCGTTGTAAAGGTCTTTACGACTCTCGGTCTGATGGTGCGGGATGCGCCATGGACACAGCTTGCATCAGGTGTTGCCGAAGGTTTGAACAAAATTTTTGACGTTGACAAAGCGACGGAGCTAGGTAGTGCGTGGAGACAGGCGATTGATTCAGTCATTAATGGTGCGAAAACCTTTATAGAAGAATTTGACTGGAGCGGCGCAACAGAAGCAATATCCGCATTTATTAACGAACTGCTGAGTATTGACTGGACGAACCTTGTATTTACGTTCGTTCTTGGACTTGGATCTCTTGCGTCTTCCGTACTCAAGATTGCATCGAACATTACCGAAAAGTTCCCGGAGATCGGAAAAGAAATTGCTTCCGGTTTGAACAAGGTCTTTGGCAAGAATGAAAACGGTGAAAGCTATATCGACTGGGAAGGAATGGGCAAAAACCTCAGCGACTCCATCAAAAACGTTATTGCAGGTATTGGAAATTTCCTTTCTGATGTAGATTTCAAGCAGATCGGTAATGATATTGGCAAATTTCTGAAAGAAATCAAGTGGACTGAAATTGCGAGTGAAATGTGGAAGGCTTTCAAGGAGGCTTTGAAAGCGGCTTTTAACCTTGTTGAAGGAATTTCCGAAGCAATCAGCGGTCATAATATGGAATGGAACCTCGGCGGATTTGGTGCAAGAGACAGTTACGGGTATGTGACAAATCTTATTAGTTCAATTGATAATACAGAACTCGAAAAGCTTGGAAAAGAAAGCGCAAAGTCACTGTTTGACGGTATGACGGCCGGTATTCAGGAAGGTCAGGAAGTCACAAAGGAACAGGCTATTCAGGCGGCTATCCTGATTGGACATGGCTATGCAAACGAACTGTATGCGGAGCATTACGAAGTTGCACAAGCCGGAAGTTACATACTCTCAAGTATTTATAACTCTCAAACCGTCGATCAGCTTGTTCAAAGCTTTTCAGACGCAGGACTGACGGTTACACATTCCTTTGCCGAATCTTTAGGCACTCAGGGATTCGAAGATATCATGGCGGCTATATCCTTGCTTGGTTTAGGTGTGGATGAGGCTACTTTACAGGCGTTGAACCTCACAAATCTGGATGCCAATATCACATCTTACATGGAACAAACAGGCATGAGCCTCGAACAGCTTGCGCAGAACCTTGTCACAAATACTAGTGACACAATTAGTGATATTGCGCTGAAGACGCAGAGCCAGACCTATCAAGAGCTTGACGAAACGATGCAGGGCGTTATGGACAGGCTCGTACAGGGATCTACGGAAAACGGTACAAAAGTTGCTGAAGCGGCTTACTTGATGTTGCAGGGATACGGAAACGCGATCAACGAAGCGTCTCCGGAGCTTTTTGAAGCGGCTAAGAACCTTATTGATGGTATCTATAACGCTCAGACTGTTGAAGAAGTCAAAGCAAAATTCGAGAATGCTGGAATTACAATAACGAATTCTTTTGCGGAGAAAATCAAAGGCTCAGGAAAAGCGAATATCGAGATGGCATTGCAACTCCTTGGACAGGGGGTAGATGCCAAAACGATCGAAGCTCTTGACCTGACAAACCTTGATTCAAATCTTCAGTCTTACATGGACAAGACGGGCCAGTCCATACAGGAAGTGGCCGGGTCCTTGGCACAGAACACAGGCGAAACGATCGGTAAAATCCTGCCACAGGCGGCCGCGCAAGGTACGCAGGAAGCCCTACATGAGGCAACCGAAGCCGCAAACACCGTGGCCGACACGATGGATCTTGGCGAGAAGAAGACAACACTTGAAACCAACTCCAAAACAGCTGGCGAAGGCGTTCCGCAAGGAGCAGGAAAAGGTATTAAGGATAAGACATCTGATGTCGATAAGTCTGTCACAGGTCTTGTAAAAGCGATTGAGGAGCCGATGGGAGAACTCACGCCGGAACAGCGGGCACAGGCAGAGGCCATGATGAAGGCTATTGACCAGATGATTTCCGAACAGAACCCCGTTGTGACGGAAACCATGAAGACCGCCGCCGAAGCTGTCCTGAAGAAGACACAGGAATACCTGAACACCGAAAAGGGCAACAAGATCGGCGAGGAATTCATGACGGGTATCCGCGCGAAGATAATCGCCAACACTCTGCCACTCGTCGAAAACGTCCGCACCTTTGCGCAGAACGGCTATGACGAGGCGTTTGCTATCCTCAGCATTGACAACGGACAGGAAATAGGCGAGAACTTCACTACGGGCATTTTTACGGGCCTAGAAGGGCTTTCAAATCTGAACGATACATTTACCAACTATTTCTCCGAACTGCCTACAATCGCAGAAAACACCATGGAATCCGTAGCTGATGCGATTGGGAAAAAAGTTTCATCTGTGGCCGACAGCGCAAGGGCAGTCGGTAGAGCAGTGGTCGAAACCCTGAAAGACTACATCAATTATTCACAGGGCTATTCAATTTCTTCCAACATGATAAGCGGCTTGAATAACGGTATCTCCACGAAAAAGAAGTCACTTGAAGGGTCCGTGAAAGAAGCAAGCGATGCGATTGTCAGTACCATCAAAAATACCCTGAGTATCAACTCTCCATCAAAGGTGTTTGAAGAGATTGGTATTTACACGATGCAAGGCCTTGAACTGGGCATTGCGGAGTCTCAGCAAGGCGCGGTCAGACTAATGGCCGATACCGCAAGACAGCTGACGGATGTGGCCGGAGGGGAAAATATAGACTATCAGTTTACGACAACCCTCCACAGCCTTGACCAGATTGCGGACAAACTGAACGGCATTTCTGAAACCTTCCATGAGATCGCTTCCGTCTTCCAGACCATGGGGGATGCCGCGATTCCAAGCCTTGCAACGGGCGGATTCCTCCCGTATAAAACGCGCGTGGAAGGACCGACGTTAGACCAGACGCAGATGATGGAAACCTTCTCCCGCAGTGCGGCGGACCAGACAGAGGTGCTTGCGGATCAGCGGGACCTCATCCGGGAGCTTATCAGTACGGTGCAGGGATTGAAGCTGTCGCTTGATGTGGACAGCGTGACGAACGCCATTACGACGCGGCAGAAGAATGTGAACAGGAGCATAGGGACGGTGGTAGTGTGACGAAGATCGGTGATATGGCGCAAAGCGGCATTTTTATCCTGAATGGACACGACTATACGCCTTACATCAAGCATAAGACGGGCATTAGCTATCAGCGTGAAAATACAAACGATGCGGATGCAGGGCGCGACGAGTCCGAAACGATGCACACCAATGTCACGTCACACCAGAGAAAGCTCGATATCAAGCTAAATGAAGTCCCGTATGTCTTGGCAATGCAACTTGAGCATGATTTGCAAGACAACAACGACGGAATTCTTGTGACCTACCCGGATCTGTATGACGGCATTTGCACGCGTCTCTTCTATAACACTTCCATCAAATGCGCCTACTATGAATTCCATCCGACTGATGGCATAAAGGTCAACGATCTAGGTTTTACGCTTATCAGCGTCAAGGAGGGGACGGAGTAAATGATTACGAACCCGTCACGCGAAGTCCTTGGCGCGTATGCGTTTGATTATATATACGCAAAATCACATAAAGTCGTATACGAGTACACGATTGAACAGACGGTTTACACGGAGTCCCACGTAAAAGGAACGCCAGTGATAGAGCGGATGCTGTTTGATTCACCTGCGATCGGGGTGTGCACGACAGGAACGCTTGACATTACGGTGTATCCGCAAGGGGACATCCCCAAGGCCGCAAGGGTCAAGGTCGAGTACAAGCTGGTTGCCAAAGATGGCAAGTCAACGGCTTGGTATCCGCTTGGCACATTCTTTGTGAGTAAGCGTAAGGCCGTCGGAGAACTGCTGAATCTTCAGTGCAGAGACTCCATGGTGAAGGCCGGAAGGAAGTATCTTGGAGTCACACAGCAGGAAGAATGGCCAGTCCCGTCAACGGTAGCTGTCGCAGAGATCGCCGCATCTATGGGCGTGCAAATCGACAGCAGAACGGTACTGGATGCGGAACTGACTGTTGACTACCCGGAAGACCTTCTGATGTCCGAAGTGCTTGCGATGATCGGATCGATGCACGGAGGAACCTTTATCATAACTCCTGAAAACAAACTCAGGCTTGTTCCATATCCCAACCCGGAAACTACCCCTGTAGTCGCTGAAATTGGAAAGAATTACAGCGGCTATACGGGGTATTCTACCGGTTCAAATACGATCACCCGCGTGACGCTTGTGGATAACGCAGGGAATGAATTCTCGTATGGCGATGACGACGGCAGGGAACTGGGTGCAACATGCTTTTATGCGACTGCGGACATTACGCAAGACGTATATGACGCGCTCAAGGATACGCTGTACGTGCCATACGAGATCAGCCTTGTCTATATGCCACATACCGTCGAGCTTGGCGATGCCATTACCATTCAGATGCGCGATAACAGCGTAAAGAAACTGTTGGTCGGTTATCAAAAAACCAAGATGGCGATTACGTGCAGGGCCGCAATTAAGTTCGGTGTGGACGAAGATGACGAGGAAGAAATCCCCTATACTTCTGATGCCGATTTAAGGGCCTCTAGGAGCGTTTCTACGCTTGGAACGTATCATGGTAATAGGATTAACCGGGCCGAAGGATTCGTGTCAGAATACGTCTTAAACGGCGTTGTAAAGGCACGTCTGATTGCTAACTCTAATGTCTTCTCCATGAGCCAACTTCAGAATGATGGAAGATGGAAAGACCGGATCTATTTTGACCCGGTATCCGGGAAATACATCATTGACGGCGAAGTAACCATAAACGCTCTTGAGCAGATAAACGAGGAGATCGTAGACAAAGGCGGGCAGTCCACAAGCCTTTATGAATGGATTCACTCCGGGGAGTACAAGATGACTTCCCAAGAATTCAATATCATGCTGAAGGCTGACGCGGATTACACCACCTTCTATGATGACGTGATGGTTGGTGAAGGATCTGTCAGCTATAAAGCTAACTACGTCTTTTCTCCGCAGGGATTCAACGCGAAGCTGTCTGATAGTACCGTCTATCAAGGCTTTTACGATGCCGTGATGACCGGGGAGGACAGCATAAGCTCTGTGCTTGAGCAGACGAAGAACACAGCAAATTACGTTGCATCTACCGCCGGATTCAACGCTATGCTGACATCTGATTCGAGCTATTCGAGCTTCTATGAAGACGTAATGGGGACGAGTGCGCAGGACACGTCTTCCATTAAGTACAAGGCCGACTATGTATTCAGCGACACCGGATTTAACGCAAAGCTCGAAGGAAATTCGAAGTTTGATACCCTGTATACGGACGTGGAAGGGACAGGATCGCAGGACACTTCTACCGTCAAATACAAGGCCAACTACGTATTCAGTAACGAAGGCTTTAATGCAAAGCTGACAAACGATTCCTCTTTCACGAGCACAGCTACAACCGCCACCTCCGCACAGACAACGGCCAACTCCGCGAAGTCAACCGCTGATTACATCGCATCCTCTGAAGGATTTGCCGCAACGCTGGAGCAGAATACCAAGTTCAGCACGCTTTACACGGATGTGGAGGGCACAAGCGAACAGGACACTTCCTCCGTCAAGTACAAAGCTAATTACGTCTATAACGCTGACGGATTCAACGCCTTGTTACAGGCTAACGCAGACTATACGACGCAGAAGGCCACGATCACAGCAACGGCGGGGGGCCTGTCAAGCAAGGTCGAAAAGGGAAGTATTATTTCAGAAATCAATCAGTCTTCCGAATCCGTTTCCATCAACGCGTCCAAGATCAATCTGAACGGAGCTATTACCGCCAATAACAACGTAAAGATTGGCACGGACGGCAAGATTACGGCAGTCGGAGGTACGTTCACAAGCGCAAGTGTCACTGGATCGCTGTCCGCAGGTAGCTGGAAATTCGACTCCTCTGGCGCGTACTTTACAAGCGGAAGCATCCGCAGTACCACAACCGCCTTGTCCGGACAGTCTTACAGCGATGGTTACGACATCGCGGAAGACCCCAGTAACTACCGCATGTTCTTTGGATCGTCCGGATGCGATATGATGTATGGATGTCAGGACCAAAACAATTATGCGCATAACATGTTCCTGCGTGCGAAACGGTTTATTTTCATGGCCGGTTCAAGCAACAGCGAGCGTGCTATCATGGGAAAATTCATGGACGATGAAGGCACTGGTATCCAATTTTCTTTCTTCCCTGCTGAGGACAACACAGGAAACCTTGGATCGTCAAATCGAAGATGGAACACATGTCGATTTGTTCGAGGCCCCTCAAGTTCATCTTCAAGGGAACGAAAAACAAATATCGTTGATCTGGCAGAATGCGGGGATATTATCGATTCCCTTCGCCCGGTGACGTTTACATACAAGGATATGAAAGGTTATCCAGATTCCACAGGATTCATCCTTGAGGAGATTTATCCTATACTTCCAATTGTGTGCGATGTTGAAAATAATAATTTCAGAAACGGCGGCCTTTTCTATGAGCGGTTTATCCCTTACCTGACTAAGGAAATTCAGTCACTACGCAAAAGAGTAAAAGCTTTGGAGGAAAGAAACGAATGATTCAGGATAAAACTGATGCGGTCCATACTATCCGCAGTGCGCAGAACTTTTTGAACAGCCTTACTGTTAATGGAGTACAGGCCTGTATGGCTCTTGCAAACACCTATACAAGTCTGAACGAGCTTGCTGACTACCTTCAGGATCTGGACATCAAAAAGGACATCGAAAAGAACGAAGATGATCCCGAATGAGTGTTTGGCAGGAATTTAACAACAACCCCCACAGGAGACGGGCGGGTGACTGTGCTGTCCGTGCTGTATCTATAGCATTAGGTGTAGATTGGGAAACGGCCTATGCGATGATTGCATTCAAAGGCTTCCAGATGGGCGAGGTTATGTCTTCTAACGATGTATGGGGCGCAGTGCTGAAGGATCATGGATACTACAGGGGAATAATTCCTAATACGTGTCCAGAATGTTATACGGTGGAGGATTTCGTAAAAAGCAATCCTGTAGGCGTATATGTCATTGCATCAAGTAACCACGTCGCGACAGCAAAGAACGGATTGCTATACGATGCATGGAACTCCGAAAAGGAAATCCCGATTTTTGTATGGTACATGAAGGAGCTTCCCTTTAAAGGAGTTGGAACTTGAAGAAAGAGAGGGTGAGTGAAAATGGCAATCTTTAGTGGTTATCCGGCAACTTATCAACCTAACGTTTATCCTCATCAGGGGTATAACCCCACATACCCAAATCCCAACATGATGAATATTCCTAATCAGCAGAATATGCAGAACATGCAGAATATGCCAAATCAGCCGATGCCACAGCAGAACTCAACGCCTCAGCAGTACTACCAGAACCCTACTATGGTTAATGTAGTGCTGATTGAAAGCGAAGAGGAAGCAAACATGTTCCCTGTTGTTCCTAATGGAGCAGTTTTGCTGTGGAATATGAAGGGAAAGTATTTTATGCAGAAGACGGCTGATGCGATCGGCAGTGTCACAATGAAACACCTTGATTACTCCGTACGTGAAGAACAGCAGGAGGTCAAGGAAACGAATCCGCAGTCATACGCCACGCTTGATGAAATGTCATCCATAAAGGACCAGATCAAGAAGATGAGCGAGGAAATCAGCGGCCTGTACAGCCTGAAAGCATCTCTCACAACGAAAATTGAAGACTTGCGCAATGAAATTAACAATCTGTCGATTGTTAAGCGACAGCCAAGAAAAAAAGAGGCGATGAATGACGATGATGAATAATCAAATGCAGGACATGCAGAAGTTTATGTCTGACTTCAACCGTTTTGTTCAGACGTTTAAAGGAAACCCCCAAGAAGCGTTTATGAACTACGTCAAGCAGAACAATATTTCTCAAGCACAAATGAATCAGCTATTCGCCTCTGCAAAACAGAAAATGAATGAGATGATGCAATTCAGGAATGCATTTCGTATGTAAAAACCACAAGGTATAAAAACCCTGTGGTTTTTTACATAAATCTTTTTTAAAGGAGGCTAATATCATGATCGAAGATGCTAACATGGTATTGCCAGTCGCACCTATGAACCAGTCGGGAAACAATGGGGATATGTTCGGAAGCGGATAAATGTTTTGGTTCTTGCTTCTGTTCCTCCTCATCGGTAATAACGGCTGGGGGAACGGATACGGTGTCAACGGAGCCGCTAATGAAGCCGCTGTCATGTATCCGTGGATGAATCAGCAGGGCCAGACCGCCGCTGGATTCCGTGACCAGATGCTCAGTTCCAAACTGGATGGAATTCAGGGAAGCATCACGTCCGGGTTTGGCGACGTGCAGTTGGGCCTTGCAGGTATCAATCAGAACATTTGCCAGACCGGAAATGCGATCGTCGGTGCTGTGACAGGAGCGCAGAATTCCATCACTCAGCAGATGTACCAGAACCAGATCGCTGACATGGAACGGAGCTTTAACGCTCAGACGGCCCAGATGCAGGGATTTTCTGCGCTTCAGTCCGGAATTGCCGACAATCGCTATGCAATGACTACGGAGGCTTGTGCCAACCGTAATTCCGCGATGCAGAACACGCGTGATATTATCGACAACCAGAACCGGAATTATCAGATGATCATTGACAAGCTTTGCGCTCTTGAGCTTGGAGACGTGAAGAATCAGCTTGCCCAGTCTCAGAGGGACAACGTTGCACTCCAGAATCAGCTGAATATGGCCAACTACAACGCGGCTATGACGGCTCAGAACGCGCTGTTCCAGCAGGGCTTGAATCAGGAGGTTGACGCGCTGTATAACCGCCTGAAGAACTGCCCGGTGAACTCCGTCCCTGTGTACGGAAATCAGCCTGTATATACCGTTCCGGCTAACGGGTGTGGTTGCGGGCAGTAAAGGGGTGATACGATGTCGGCAGAATATTTTGCTGTAGCACAGCAGACTATCGCATTGAATTCTCCTGCTGTTTTCACAGCATCTATACCGTGCAGGCGCGGTTATGTCTATCATGAAGATGAGACGGGTATTTTTATTCTGCGTGGTATCACAAACCAGTGCTTCGCAACATATCAGGTGACTTTTAACGGAAACATCGCTATTTCTGAAGGCGGAGCAGTATCTCCGATTGCGCTAGCACTTGCTGTAAATGGTGAACAGAGGCCGGCAAACAAGTCCATTGTCACTCCTGCGGCGGCGGGCGATTTCAACAACGTCACGTGCACGGGTATCATTCGCGTTCCTAGAGGGTGCTGTTTCTCTGTGGCTGTTGAGTATGTCAGCGGAATTACAGACGGAACAGGTACTCCTACGCCGACAATTGATATGCTGAACGGAAACCTGACAATTTCTAGGATTTCCTAAACGGAGGATAAAGCAATGGATCATATCAAAGAACTGGATAAAGTGTGCGACACTTTGGTCAAAGAGCTATCTGAAAAAATCGATGCCTATGAAAAAGGCGGAAACAAGATGACCGCCGGTGATCTGGAAATGATCGACAAGATGTCTCATGCGCTTAAGGAAAACATTACGTCTATCGCAATGCTCGAATCGGATGAAAGGAACATTCGCGGTGGCGACAGGGAATTTTCCAACAGGATGAGCCACAGTGGCGACAGGGAATTTTCCAACAGGATGAGCCGCAGTAGCGACATGGACTATTCCAACCGGATGGGCCACAGTAGCGACATGGACTATTCCAACCGGACGGGCCATAACTACTGGCCATATGAAGGGTATTCAAGGAATAGCGGAAGTATGGTGGATTCCCTGCGTGATATGATGATGAAAGAGCATGATGACAGCATTCGCCGTGACATTCAGAGACTGATTGACAGGATGGAGATGTCAAGGTAAAAAACAGGGAAGAATCCGTTGAAACAAAACAGCGGATTCTTCCCTTTATTATGTACGCTTGGAGTGTGTTGAATCGTGAAAGACACATATACATATAGGGCCACCGTGGACCTTCGACAGAAACAGCGTGAACTTTTTTGGGAAACGCTGGCGAGTGTCGGAGACCAGAATGCACACCAAATCGTACTTGACTTCATTGGGCCTGATGGCAGAATTGTTGACTTGTCATCTGCAAGAGTTACGCTGTACGCGGTTCGTCCGGATGGAAGAACCGTTTTAAACATCGGAACTGTTGAAGACAACTGCGCCGTTGCAAGCCTTGACGATACTTGTTATGCCTTTACTGGCAGAGTGAAATGTACGATGGTTGTCGCTATCAACGGTGACTTTTTATCAGGCGTACGGCTATGGATTAATGTCGATGAAGCAAGTACGGACATAATCGTAGATCCCGGATCAGAAATTCCGTCTCTTCCGGAGCTTCTGGCGGAGATCGAAGTGATGCGCAGTGCATCCCAATCTGCAAGCAATGCGGCGACTCTTGCGAACGAGAAAGCACAGCTTGCGGATACCAAGGCCAATCTGGCAAACACTGCCGCCGAAAATGCTCAGACAAAAGCAAATCTGGCAAATACGGCCGCCACTAATGCTCAAGCCGCCGCAACAAGTGCAAACGCCGCCGCGTCCTCCGCGAATACGGCGGCCACAACTATCGACAATATGACTGTATCAGCCACAGGGCTTGTTAAAGATGCCACACCAACGGCAACAATCAGCACTGTGAGCGGGCACAAGCATATTGAGTTTGGAATTCCGAATCCGTGCGAAGTGATGACTGGTGCAACAGCATCGACGGATGGAAACCCCGGAATTGCGCCAAAGCCGGTAGCGGGCGATAACACCAAATTCCTTCGCGGAGACGCAACATATGTGTCTGTTGCAGACACGGAATTGACAGCGAGTGAAGTCAATTCCTGCTTTACAAATGCGGGGTGGGATTGATGCTTGAAATAAAGAATGACAGGTTTTACCTGACGCGCGGGGATTCCTGCGCACTACAGTTCAAGGCAACCATTCCGCTGTACGAAACCGACAGGGCGATCTTTCAGATCACAACCCCTATTACCCCTGAAGGCGAATATGAAGTGATTCTCGAAGCACTTTTACCGCCTAATATGGACAATAACTCTTTTGTTGTCCCACTCCTTCCGGAGGATACTGAGCAATGGCATGAAGGCGCATACCTTTGGACTTTGACGGTGTATCAGGACCCTGAATATGATGAGGAAGGCCAAATCATCGGCACAGGAGGACGATACACCACAAGCTTCGAAAAGGGCATAATGTACATCATCGGAGGTAAGAAGAATGGCAACTTGGAATGAATCCGATGTTAAAATGCGGCTTGAACGCTTTACTATCAGTGATTCTAAAGTTGCTGAGATGGTTGATGCGTCTGTTGAAAAGTACATCGAGGAGCATGGCATTAAAACTGGTGCGACTCCTGAACAGGCGGCTCAAATTGAAAGTAACACTGAAAGTATTGCCGTTCTGGCTGAAACCGTTGATGACCTCGAAACCCGCGTAGCGGACATAGAGGAACAACTTGTAGTAGCGACTCCAGAAGAAATAGATGACATGATAAATTCATTGATGTAAGAGGTGGTAATATGTTTAATAATCATTTGATCGGTCTGAATGAGTTGGCACATTACCACTCTGCTATAAAAGACATCTTTGTCATGAAAGAAGAAGGCAAGGGTTTGTCTTCCAACGATTTCACCACAGCAGAAAAGGAAAAGCTTGCAGGTATTGAATCTAATGCAAATCACTACGTTCTTCCAACAGCAACAGAGGAGGTCAAGGGTGGTGTGAAGATCTCTGATGACTTTGCTGTGAATGAAGAAGGTAGGATGCACATTAGTCAGGTCAACATTGCGAAAGTTTTTGTTGATTCTGACACAGAACTGATCATAGGAGGTTAATTATGGCCACCACAGAAAAAGTCCTTATCTCCCGTGTTATCCAAAAGCATGCTACTCTTGCTGAGTGGCAAGCTAGCGATCTTGTCCTGAAGAATGGTGAGATTGCGATCGCAACCGTACCTCAGAATTCCGTTGATTCCGGATTGATGCCTCCTGCGGTAGGTATCAAGGTCGGCGACGGTACTCACGTTTTTTCGGAATTGAACTGGATTCAGGCGACGGCAGGTGATGTTCATGCTTGGGCTAAGGCCGCATCGAAACCCACTTACAACGCGACTGAAATCTCCGCTGAGGTCGAAACCAGTGACGGAAAGACCGTGGCTTCTCGTCTTTCTGCGCTTGAAGCCGCCGTAGCTGACGATCTTGTCTACCGTATCCTGACTGGTACTGGTGCGGATGCCAACAAGTGGTTTCTTCAGTCCAAAAAGGCTTCTGAGGCCGATGCCGCTTACACGACTGTCAGCACCATTGACCTGTCCACGATCCTTGCTGGCAAGCAGGATGTCCTCGTCTTTGACGGAACGTACAACGAGACTACAAACAAGGTCGCTACCGTCTCCACCGTGACGAATGCCATTAACGCTCTGGATGTTGACAACAACACCTCCGGCGATGGCACTCACATCACTGGATTCGGTGCTGGCAAGACTCTGGCCACCCTGACGCAGACCGATGGTAAGATCGGCGCGACTTTCCAGAACATCGAAATCACCCTGTCTCAGGTGAGTGACGCTGGCGATGCCGCCGCCAAGGATGTTATTACCGCAATCAACAACGACTCCGAAGATCCGGGGTACAACGGTGATTCCACCGATCTGCCCACGACTGCCGCTGTTGTGGACTATGTGGATGCCAAGACTGCTGGTATGCGCGGTGCGATGCACTGGAAGGGCACTGTGTCTTCCATTCCTCCGGCCTCTGGCACTTATGAGTCTGGCGACGTTGTTGCGCTGTCCGGAACTCAGAAGGAGTACATCTTTGACGGCACGAACTGGGAAGAGTTCGGCGATCAGGGTTCCTACGCTCTGAAGACCATTACTGTCACCGGTAGCAATGGTCTGACTGGCGGCGGTACTCTTGAGGCTAACCGTGTCATCAGCCACGCTGAGAAACCTGCAACCACCACCACTCCGACTTCTACCGTCGGTAGCTCTGAAAGTGGCGTGTTCACGAAGCAGGTCAAGCTCGATGCCTATGGCCACGTGATTGATGTTGTGACCGGCGACGAAACCACCTATCAGTTCGCGACTGGCGACAACAACGGACAGATCAAGGTCACTCCGTACAACGGCGCGACTGCTGGCACTCCCACGAACGTCTCTGTTGCGGGTCTGGACAATGCCGCGTACAAGGACGTGTCTACCGCTATCCCGGCGACTGGCACAGCTGACGACGCGAAGCTCCCCACTGTTGCCGCCGTCAAGGGCCATGTCACTTCCGCTGTTGAGGCTCTGGATTCCAGTGTCGCGGCCACTGCCGCTGACGGAAATCAGTACAGCGTCCTGACCGGAGTCACTCAGGCCGACGGTGTTCTGACTGCGAAGACCGAGGTCAAACTGTCGGCGATCGCTAAGACCGGCAACGTCAATGATCTGATTCAGACATCCGGCGATGTTCTTGTTATCGACTGCGGCGGGGCAACCTAATCGATTAGTTATAAAGGCCGTAGGGATCTCACAAACCCCTACGGCCTTTTATTCCTATATCGGAGGAAAGGAGTGAAATAATTGTTACTTGACGCACGTGTCAAAAACCGGAACGGCCCTGAATCCTACTGGACTACGACAGCCGCGAGTTTTGTCCCTTATAAGGGCGAACTGATTATTTATACGCCTGACTCGACACACGCCACACCACGTGTTAAAATTGGCGATGGATCTACCGTTGTCGGTTCACTGCCTTTCATAATCGATTTGGAGATGACGGAAACCGAGGTCGAAACCATCTTGGATTCAATCTTTTAAAGGATGTGATAGACAGTGAAATTTATCGGTGAAAGCCGCCTGACGCAGATACTTACGCGTATTAAACAGGTCATTGACGGCAATATGGACACGGTAGATGGGGCATTGTCAGGAAAGGTTGATAAAACTACCACTGTCAATGGTCATGCCCTATCAAGTAATGTGACCGTGTCCAAGAGTGATGTCGGGCTTGGAAATGTTGATAACACTTCCGACCTTAACAAGCCTATCAGTACTGCAACGCAGACGGCACTCAATGAAAAGGCCAACATTTCGAACACATATACAAAGTCTGAAGTGGATGCGCTTGTCAGTGCTGTTTTTCGTTATAAAGGCACTAAGGCAACCTATGCGGAGATTCTTGCCATCACAACAAAGGCTGTTGGTGATGTGTGGTTTTGCGGTGCTGACAGTTCGGAATATGCTTGGAACGGAGAAGAGTGGGAAGCCCTTGGCGCAGTTATTGACCTTTCCGCATATCTGACTTCTCTCAGTGTAGCAGGGCTTACGCTGGATTCTACTCATACGACGATTACTAGCGCACAACTGCTTTCCGCTTTGGGGGTATATACGTCGTCACAGGTAGATACAGCTTTGTCCGGTAAAGTGAATACAACCACTAAAGTAAATGGACATGCTCTGTCAAGTGACGTTACCGTCACAAAAGGCGACGTAGGGCTTGGAAACGTTGACAATACGTCTGATGCCAATAAACCGGTAAGCACGGCGACGCAGACCGCTCTTAATTCTAAGGCGGATCAGTCTACAACGTACACCAAGACGGAAGTAGATAATCTTCTTGCTTCTAGTGGCTCAGTTGATACGGTAAATGGTGTTAGCCCGGACTCAAATAAAAATGTAGAAATTTATGCCTCTGATATCAAACTATCCTCCGGCGGATCAAGCACGATATCTGATGGATTATCCTCTAAAGCTAATCAGGCAACGACGTACACGAAGACAGAAACAGACAGTGCTATAAGTACTGCTGTTAGCCCACTCAATACAGATATTACACAATTGAAGAATCCGTTCGTAGGTGCAACGTCGGGCGCGAATGGCGTTAAAGGACTTGTCCCCGCGCCTTTAGCTGGAGATCAATCGAAATTTCTTTGCGCAAATGGTCGGTGGGTCACAGTATCAGCAGGTGGCACGTCACTTGGTTTTCTTCCATTGACGGCAACATTGTCACCTCAGGATTGGGTGCAGTCCGGAAACGATTATGTTGCGCTTGTGCAGGATAGTTCGATCGTTCCGCAAATGGTTGTGAATGGGCTTAACTTTGACGATGCGGAAGACATTCCGGCCCGTGTTACTGCGCAGGTTGTTTCAGAACAGCAGGCCGTAAGCCTTACTACATCTGAGCCTCCTGTAGAACAGGTGACCGCGTATATTTCCCTTGTGGTGGATGGAAGCGACGTGCTTCAGGAACTGAATCCTTTCATCGGAGCTACAGCCCTCCAGAACGGAACTAGTGGAATTGTCCCTGCGCCTTTGTCAGCGCAGAGAAACGCATTCCTTTGCGGTGATGGCACGTGGGCGGAAGTTATTGAAAACAATGCCGGGTCTCATAATTGCGTTTATCGTGGAAAATTCCTTGGGACTGCTGTGACAGAAGCCCAATACGCATCGATTCAGGCCGGTACGTTTGAAGATATGTATATCGGCGACTACTGGACGATCAATAACGTGAACTACAGGATCGCAGGATTTGATTACTGGTACAATACCGGTGATGGAGACAGATGCCAAACGCATCACGTAGTTATCGTTCCTGACACATCTCTGACAACTGGCAAGCTCAATAAAAACGCTGTTGTAACAGGTGCGTATGGTGGTTCTGATTTTTATACAGGTAACAACTCCAATACAGCCCGCGCAACGGCGCAATCTACCGTAAAAACGGCATTTGGAAGCAGTCATATCCTCTCACACAGGGAATTCCTTCAGAATAACGTCACGTCCGGTGGATATGAAAACGGACATCAGGTTTACGATGTAGAAATCGAACTGATGAGTGAAATCATGGTGTTTGGATCGAACATTTTTCACAATATCACTTGTGGGTCAACTGCTCCATCCAACTATACCATGTCTACAACACAGCTTCCGTTGTTCCGACATCGCCCGGACATGATCAATATTGGAGATAACTACTGGCTCAGGGATGTTGCCGCCGCCGCTGGATTCAGCAATGTCGCGCAGAACGGATTCTGCGACTATCATACGGCAACTCAGTCTTATGGGATTCGTCCTGCGTTTGCAATCAAAAAGTCAGAAACAGACAGTGCTATAAACTGATGTTGCTTGACAGACTATCTTATTCTCGTGTATCTTATGGGCAAATGAATGCCGCTCTGCTGTACACGCACAATATGCTGTAACAAGTGCGATAAAAAAAGGGCTGTTACACAGCTCTTTTTTTAATTTTATTATTTAAAGGGGATGATAAATTGATTTTCTTCGACCCTGTTAGTGCTCTCCTCACGAAGTTGAGGAAGAGCTTGGCAAAGGAAATGACTGTAAACTCAAGCAAGATTGCACAGGTATCCGCATCTGTAGGCAGTTATGTCTCTTACAACGGAAGGGTTTACAAGGTTATTTCTGCCATTACAAGCGGAGTTACTGACCTTACAAATCCCTCTACGTATCTTAGTAACTATTCAGATGGTGCACTGTCGGAACTCAGCACTGCTATCTCACAGAAAGCGGATAACACAGACTTTACTGGCACGGACGGGACGGTTGCAGGTTCTCACGGACTCGTTCCAAGTCCGGCGGCTACTGACGAAGGATATTTTTTGTGCGCTGACGGCGATTGGAAAGTTCCCCCTGCCGCAAAGACGATCGTTAAGACAGTCGGCCCTCTCACCCCAAATTCTTCCAATGCGCTGGATCAGAATATTCCTGTTTCTGGCGTGCTTGGCGAGATGAAGGCGACAAAGATCGAAGTTTCGGATTCTTCAGTTTTTTTAGATACGGTCTATGTGACCTGCGGTGATGGAACAATTAACGTGACATGCGCAAAAATGAGCGGCACATGTAAATCAATGATAATCACGATGGTCATGACTTCGAACTCTGCTGATGTGACAAGCGCGGAGTTTGATATCCTTGCCGGACGGATTAATGAGGTTAATGACCAGATTGCTAACAAAGCAAATGCGATTCCAAACGCACATCAGACTACATATGGGACGGATTTGAATGACTATACCGTAACAGGACTGTATGGTATAGAAGGAGCAACGAACTGTCCAGCAGGAGAGTCCGGATACCAATATGGCACATTAATAGTTAACAGTTATTGGACTCCTACCTACATTACTCAAATTTGGCAGACTGTACTAAGTAACAAAGTTTGGATTAGAATTAAGAATAACGGCACTTGGAGCGCATGGAATGAATTACAGGGTGTATTAACTAACATAAATCAAACTATATCGACAGATGTGGGAAGTGGCAGTGTTATATGTACACGATACGGGAATACTGTAATGCTATCAATAGCAACTTCAAACTCCGGAACTGGTTCTGTTGTATTAGCTACATTACCATCTAATTATCGTCCTTCGTCTGACTTAACAGCAGTATTGTCAAATAATAATAAAGCCAAACCATGTTCAATTCGGGCGAATGGACAAATAACGGGATATAATATTGAAGCCACAGATATTTTTGGACTTATTACATATATAATTTAAAATGGGGGGTTAAAAAATGGAAAACAAGTTTTTTATGCACAGAATCAAACGGACTTCCGATGTATTTGACAAGGGTATCGAAATTCACGATACCTATGAATCCGCAAAAGGGGCATTCTATGCCTATATGGGGGCGTATGCATATGGACGTGCGCAGGATGCAAACGTCAACTTTGTTTCTTGCGAGGTAACTGATATGACTGGAACACGTCTCATTGCCGATACTTGGACCAAAATTGAAGCTGTACCCTTTGATTAACTTAATGCGCCTAAAAGAATGGAGGCTCAAATGACAGATTCAGGATTGTGCAGAGATTGTAAGCATTATGACGAGTGTCCTTGTGACCATGAAAGAGATTACGAATATTGTTTACCATCATACTACGAATATTGTAGCGGATGTAAAACAAGAAAATGTCATGAACAGTCTTAGTTAACTTAATGCATTGTTAGTTAATTTAATTTACAAAGAAGAGGTGTAAATGGATATTCAAAACCCTCAACTTGAGCCAAAGCCAAGGCGGAAACATGAATGGGAAAAACTTGAAGATGAGCCATATAGCATATATTATAGTTATAGTCGCAACTGTAATATATATGTATTTAAATGTAAATGTAAGCTTTGTGGAAAAATTGAGAAACGGAAGTTTATAATAAAAGAAATCTTAAACAATGCAACGGAAATAAAATAATACTGAGAGGAGATGACATATGAGTGTCAACAACTTCGAGGTTTGATCTAGGGAAAATTAATAATAGGCTTGGTCAACTTAATGACCAAATAGTGAACTTAAATAACCGAGCAAGACTTACTGATTTTGATTTGACAAAATTACAAGCGGCTGTTGCAGACCAGAATTTAGAAAAATATGGTCTTAAGCCCGGAGACCAGAAGACGATTAACGGACACACG
>JAEEGL017196585.1_pt1 | contig 90674 bp, 80 predicted proteins | sample 9134231 | NCBI WGS metagenome assembly JAEEGL01 (sample SAMN16246548, study PRJNA631951) | gut metagenome | biome: gut microbiome; feature: rumen; material: fiber-attached | host: Bos | place: Iran: Karaj | collected 2018-10 | reverse complement strand
TTTAGTATAATTCATATCGGTACATTGAAATCCCCACATTAGTTTAGTCCTGGGAAAACTGAACTAAGGTAAAAGGAGAAAAATTATGAATAATAGTTACATGCAAAAGAAAGAAACAGTAGAACGTAAATGGTACGTTATAGACGCATCTGAGAGTACTCTTGGACGTGTTGCAGCTAAGGCAGCACATATGCTTCGTGGTAAGCACAAAGCAACTTATACTCCAAATATTGATTGCGGAGATTATATAATAATCATCAATGCTGAAAAAGCAAACTTAACTGGTAAAAAGTTAGAACAAAAGATGTATTATAATCACTCTATGTATCCAGGTGGATTAAGAGAAAGAACAGCAAAAGATATGAAAGAGAAATATCCAGTAGAAATGGTTGAAAGAGCTGTAAAAGGTATGCTTCCTCATAATAGATTAGGAAGAGATATGTATAGAAAACTATTTGTATATGCAGGTAGTGAACATCCACATGCAGCACAAAAACCAGAAAAATTGGATTTAACTAAATAGGGAGGTATAGTTGATGGCAAAAGATAATAAAACTTACTACGGAACTGGTAGAAGAAAAGCTAGTATTGCAAAAGTAAAATTAGTATCAGGAAAAGGAAAAATTACTGTTAATGGTAAAGATGTTCATGAATATCTTCCATATGAAACACTAATAATGAACCTTTCTCAACCACTTGAATTAACTAATACTAAAGATATCTTTGATGTTGAAGTTGAAGTTAAAGGTGGAGGATTTTCTGGTCAAACTGGAGCAATTCGTTTAGGTATAACTAAAGCTTTACTTGAATATGATTCAACAACTCCTAAAGATAGTGAAAATAGTTTTAGAAAACTATTAAAGAGTGCTGGATTTATTACAAGAGATTCAAGAATTAAAGAACGTAAGAAACCAGGTCTTAAAAAAGCAAGACGTGCTCCACAATTCTCAAAGAGATAATATTGTTTCAAAAAGCTCCAATGGAGCTTTTTTGCATGATTTAAAAGTTTAATAAAAATGAAAAGAATGTATATGATATAATACTATTAGAGAGAAAAAGTATTTAGATTAATATAGAAAAGCATATGAAGATATGTATATAAAAAGGAAGGTATAGTTTATGGATTTAAAAGCAAATGCAGAAAAAAATAGAGTATTTTTTAATGAAAAAATAGATGAATATGATCAAACTCATGCCACATATATGAATACAAAGAATGAACTTACATATAACTTGCCTGAGAATGTAACTAATATTTTGGATTTGGGTGTTGGAACAGGACTTGAATTAATCGAATTATTTAAAAAATATCCAAACGCTAAAGTAACAGCAATTGATATTTCTGAAAATATGTTGGAGCGTCTAAAACAAAGAGAATTCGGAGATAAAATAACAATAGTTCGTGGGAATTTCTTTGATGTAGATTTTGGTTCAAATTATGATGCTGTAATATCTACATCGGCACTTCATCATTTCCTTAAGAATGATAAATTGGTATTATATAAAAAAATATATGATGCATTAAAAGATGGAGGCATATTTTTAAACTCCGATAAAATCGTAGAAACAAATCAAGAAGAGTTAAATGCTGTATTAAATTATGAAGAAAAAATTAGTTACAGTAAGCACATAGATACTCCTTTATCTATTGAACATGAAGTAGAAATACTTGATGACGCTGGATTTGAAAATATCAGTGTTTCAAAAGTAGATAAAACGGATTATAGATTATTTAAATCATATAAGTAATGGAGTAATAGTATATGAAAAAAGATACAAAGAAAATAAAACTTAGGAAAATAGATATTATTGCATTAATAATATTTATAATATTAGTTTTAGGATTCATTTTAATTGTTAATTTGCGTTATATACCAGCAATAAACGTAATAAAGCCTAAATTTGATAGTGAAAATTTCATTTATTTAGGCCAATATTCTGGTTTAATACCAATAAGTAAATATTCAGTATATGGTGATGGTAATAATATTGATGATGATAGTATTAAAGATTCTTATCCAAATGAAGGATTCTATGATAGTTATAATTCATTACAACAATTAGTTAAGGATAAAAACATATTAAGTGAAAGTGATTTCGAAAATTATAATTATTATTTGTTCTATTATATGACTTGTAATGAATATAAAAATCATGTTCCTATTGGTTTAGAAAAATCTAATAATAAGTTAACAATAAATTTAGGATACAACTTGGATTTAATTAATTGTACTAATTTTTGTGATACAGAAAGAGAGTATTATTTTGTTAAATTAGAAAAGAGTGTTGGTCACCCTAAAGTTGAGGTTGATGAAAAAGAAATGAATGGTAAAGTTTGCCATCCATCACATAATGCATGGAAACCGATAATTTATATTTATCCTCAAGAAGAGATGGATATTAATATAAAATTAAGTAATAAAGAACTAATAACTACCAGTTATCCTAGATATGAAGATGGATGGACAGTAACTGCTAGCCCTAATGGAAATCTTAAATATAAAGGAAAAAACTATTATGCTTTATATTGGGAAGGAAATAACTATAATAGTCATGAAACAGATTATGGATTTGTTATAGATGGTAAAAATACAGCTGAATTCTTTGAAGAAAAATTAGAAATACTAGGATTAAATGAAAGAGAAATAAATGAATTTATAATATATTGGTTACCTAAGATGGAACACAATAAATATAATTATATAAGATTCACTCCTATGGAAGAATTGAATGATTATATGAGTTTAGATATTAATCCTGCACCAGATACCCTTATAAGAGTGTTTATGGAATATAAACCACTAGATGATTATAAAAAAGTAAAAGAACAACATCTTAATAAAGTAGTACGTGAAGGATATACTGTAGTCGAATGGGGTGGAAGTGAAATAAAATAGAAACTAGATAATCTAGTTTCTATTTTTTATTGCTATTAATTATTATTTTTATTTTCTTTGAGAAGTTATTAAACTCTATTGTATAACTACCATTTGATGAATATGGTATATAGATATATTTGGTATATTCATCTCCTGGTTTTAAGTTTTCTGAATAATCTAATGAATCTTCAAAATATTGACCCTTTGACATTATTTCCTCATCATTTGGATTATATAATTTGTAATAAAACATACTTAAATGATTTTCTTCATTACCATTATTTTTTAGTGTTATTGGTACCTTCATAACTGTTAAGTTATTATCTGTACTTAGCTCTTTATCGATAGTTTCATAACTGACTATATCACTTACTTTAATAGTAAAATCCATGAATTTAAATTCTTCACCTAATTTATAATCACCAGTTTTTTCTTCAACCTTCTCTTGCTTCTTTTCCTTTTTATCATCTTTTTTTTCTTTAGTATTATCACAACCAATTACTAATAATAGACACAAAACGATAAAAATATATTTAATCTTTTTCATATACAACCTCTTACTTTAACTAGATAATATCATTTTTATAAAAAAAACTCAAACTTTAATGGGAAAAGTATCGACAAATATATAACAATTATATTGGTGATGGTTTAAAGGAGGAAAATGAAAAAGAAAAAACTATTAATTATATTAACATTGCTTATTTGCTTAATTATGCCAAATGTTAATGCATCAACTTTTAATGCGTCAAAAATTAAATCTATAAGTATAGTAAAAAGATCGAGTACAACTACAGAACATAAGCATCCTGATTTATTTACGGAAAGAGAAACAGGTAAAACAGCTTATTGTATTGAACCGTTTGTCCTTATAGATCAAAATAAAAATTATACTGAATACCCATTATATGACGTAAAGAGTGGATATTCAAAAGAACAGATGAGTAGGATTAATGACCTTGCTTATTTTGGATATGGATATGGTAATCATACTGATTTAAAATGGGTAAGTATAACTCAAATGCTTATATGGAGAACTACAAATAGTGGTGATTCATTTGAATGGTTAGATAATTTAAATGATAGAAATGTAATAAATCCTTATGACAATGAGATTGCTGAAATAGAAAGTCTAATTGCAAATAAAAATAAAAAGCCTAGCTTTGCTAGCAATGTACCAATAGTCATGACTAACCATTTAGAATTAATCGATACTAATAATGTATTAGATGATTTTGAAATTAAAGAAACAAAAGGAATTAATGTTAGAAAAGAGAATAATAAATTAATTATAGATCAAATAGAAGGAAGTGATAGCGGAGAGATAAGTTTAATTAAAACGGGAAGTGAACAACAAGGAAAATTTTTCTATGATGAATCATCACAAAATATATTAGTTAGAGGTGGTGCAACGGATGTTGAAGCAAATCTTAAAGTAAGAATTGTAAAAGGAAGTATAAAGATAAAAAAGATTGATGAAGATTTAAATAATAACGATAGCCAAGGAGAGGGTAAACTTAATAATGCTATATTTGGATTATATGACTATGAAAATAATTTTATTAAAGAAATTACTCTTGATGAGAAAGGTGAGGCTGTAATAAATGATTTGTATTTAGGTCATTATTTGATAAAGGAAATAAGTCCTGGAGATGGATATAAAATAAATGATAATATATATGACATCGAATTAACTGAAGAAAACAGAGATTTTGAAATTGTAATACCTAATAAAATCGTTGAATCTAAGATAAAGATAATCAAATTATATGGAAGTAAAACTGATTTTGATAATGGAACTATGAAAAAAGAAGCTAATATCAACTTTGATATTTTTGATAAGGATGATAATCTAGTTGGTACGCTTACAACCGATGAATATGGTACATGTGAAATAGTGCTCCCTTATGGTACATATAAACTTGTACAAAAGAATACAACTGCTAATTATCAAATGATAGAAGACAAAACAATAGTGGTTGACGAAAATAGTGAAAAAGAGATTGTTATCGAATTATATGATGTTGAAATAGAAGTACCTAATGCTGGAGTAAATATTGATGAAAGTTACTGATGAAATAATAAGTATAGTAGCTAGTTTAATACTTATGATATTTGGTACTAATGAAGTCGAAGTTAAAGAAAAGATAACTATAAATCAAGAACAGGAGATAATGACCATTGTAATCGATAAAATATCATTAGTTAACAAAATATACGACCATGGTAGTAAAGAAAATGATATTGATAAAAACGTCTTGTTACTGCCTGAGTCTGATTATCCTGATAAGAAAAATGGAACAGTTTTAATAGGAGGTCATTCCGGAACCGGTAGAATTGCCTTTTTTGCTAAACTTAATGAATTAGAATTAGAAGATAAAATTAAGTTAATATATAAGGGCAATGAATATGTATATATTGTAAACAATATATCTAAGGACAGTAAAGATGGTAAACTGAGAATAGATTATCCATCCCAATATAATAGACTTGTAATCTATACTTGTCATCCAAATGATAAAAATAGTTATTTGGTGGTAAATGCATCGTTCTAGTTTACAGCAATTGCACGTAAAGTATACACAAATAAACTGTATAATTATTTACATTATTACGTAAACCATATATGATTAAATTAGGTGATAATATGAAGGGGTCATTTTTCTTAAAAATTGGATTTGTTTTGATAATCTCATCGATTATTATTTATGGGGTTAAGTATGGTGATAGGTACTTAGATGCTTTTAATAACGACTATTTATTAAGTAGAATCGTCATAGATAAAGTAGACAATACCTATAAGATTTACAATGAGGGAATTAGTAAATATAAGGATGATATGACAACATTCTATGGCTCACTTGATTTTTACTATGATAATTTCATAAGAAAAAATAGAGCTATGACTACATATCTTGCTGAAGTTGAAAAAGACCTTATAAATTTAGAAGGTCCTTCGTTAACACTTTATGAAAATTGTAATTATGATATTGATGATGAAGAAACAAAAATTATGTGCGACAACTATAAAACTAATTTAAAAGGAGTAATTGATTCATATAATAAGTTGGTAGTTGATTATAATGAAGTCTTGGACTCATTTAATGGATTTGCCGAAAGTAACAATAGAGCAGGAGATGTTGTTCCAAAGTATGAATCAGTAATGAGTGAAAAAATACTTAAAATATATGATGAACTAAATAATTAGGAGATTATATGAAAAATATAAAAAGGAATAAAAAGAATTATATACTTAATAAGATAATTGCTAGTATTAGTATTCTACTAATTCCTTTTTTTATTGGATTGAAGATTATAGAAAATAATCATAGTGAAATATTCTCCGATAATTTTTTGATAACTAAAGAAATTGTTCTGTATTTATTAATATTTATTTTTATCTTAAACCTAATGATATTGATAAAGAACAGATGCTTAAAAAGTAATAAAAAAACTGTAGCTATCGTTTGCTTTTTTCTTCTCTTTGTAGTCTTTGAATTATCTGCTTCGCTTAAATTATTCTATTATAATAATGATTTTAAAGATTGGGTAATAAAAACTAGTATTGGATCAATCAATTATAAATATGTTGCTACGAATATTTATAATGAAGAAACAATAGATGAAACCATCGATAAAGAAGCGAAAAAAATGGAAAATGATTATTCAAATGATATTGTAAAATATGATGACTTAACTTATGAAAAAGTACATTACCGTAATGAAATAGAAGAAAATATTTTAAAGCATGAAGAAGACGAATATTATAAAATAATAAAAATTGAAGGTAAAACAATTGGAGCTGATTATCCATATGTAGGATATATGGCAGTAATCTATGATCCATCTAGAGTAACACTTGCTAAAAGTACAGGCGCAGGTACATTTGAAGGATCATATGGTGAAACACTTGCAACTATATCAAGAAAAAATGGTGCTAAAATAGCAATGAATGCTGGAGGATTCTATGATCCATATTGGAATAGTAATGGTGGAATTCCTCATGGACCTGTAATTATTGATGGTAAATTAGATTCCGATTACACTAGAGGAGTAGATAGCGGAGGAATCGTTGGATTCAATTATGATAATAAACTTATTCTTAAACGAATGAGTGCTGAACAAGCATTAAGTGAAGGTATAAGAGATGCAGTCGATTGGGGTCCTTATCTAATTGTTGATGGAGTAAATCAATTTAAAAACATAAGTTGGTATACATGGGCTTGTGGAAGAACTGCTATTGGTCAAAGAGCCGATGGTGTGGTATTACTCCTTGTAATCGATGGATTACAGGCACATTCAAAGGGAGCTAGTTATGCTGATTTGGCTTCAATATTGGAAAGCTATGGTGCTGTAAATGCTGCTAACATGGATGGTGGAACATCTACTTCTATGACACTTGATCATCAATATATCAATAGTCCATGGAATGGTTATAGACCAACATTTAGATGGTTCCCTAATGCATGGATTGTAAAGTAAAGTTGTAAAGGAGTGTAGATAGTGATTGATTGTCTACACTTTTTATTATATTGTTAAACTAGGAGGAGAAAAAAAATGAAAGTAATGAAGAAGATATTTGTATTTTTACTTATGGTTGGCATTTTGTTTTCCAATTTCTTTGTAGTACATGCTGAAGATGATCCAATAACTATAGATGCTGTTGTTGAAAAAGCAAACACAGTTATGGATGATTTGATGGCATTTATGGAAGAACAAGATGGTACTACAATTAATCAGGAAGGAACTAGTCTAGAAATAAGATTTGTAAAGGAAGGAGATAATATAAAAGCTCTCATAGAAGGAGTTGAGCCTGTTACAATTGCTACAGATTTTGGTGAAAAACTAAAATTTGAAACAACAGTAACAATTACTGATGGAATGTCATATGATGATTATCAAGAAGCAATGAGTGCTTCATCAATTTTAATGCTTTATCCTTATATGGCAGTTGCAAATTTAAAAGGAGTAGAACCTCAAGATAGTTATATTTATCTTATGATGATGTCTCTTGCTTCTGCTTTCTCATCAGCTAGTAATAGCAATGGCCCAACAATAACTTTAGTTGAACCAGGAGAAGGTGTTGAAGTACAAAATGCTGGTGTTCCAGATGAAAATGGTAATGTTACAATTACTCCAGATATGTTTGGTGATTATGCAGTAAGATATGCATCTCAATCTGCTAAAAATGGTGTGATTTTACAAGATTCTGCTGATGGAAATTCAGATGCTGATGAAAGTGAAGCAGATTATTTAAATTCTATGAAGATGACTAGTACAATAGTAACACAAAATGATGATCAATTAGTTGTTAAGTATACTTTTGAAATTGATCCAGAAGCTGATTTCTCAAAACTTAATGGTGCATTTGAATCATTTGCTAGTTCATTCACTTCAACAGACGATGAATTAGAAGGTATTAAAGTACCTGATACATTTAAATCAATTCTTACTAATAAACTATTTATTGTTACTTCAGGAGTTATTCTTGTTGGATTAGTACTATTAGTAGTTAGAAAGAAAAAAATAAATTAATGGGCAACCATTTTTTTATTTTGCACATTTTTTCCAAAAATATATTCGTATAGGTTATAATATATTTTAGTGAAAGAGATAGTATTATGAATTTAGATGAATTGAACAAAGAACAAAAAAAAGCAGTACTTAAGACAGAAGGACCATTACTTATACTTGCCGGTGCTGGTTCAGGAAAGACTAAAGTATTGACAACCAAAATAGCTTATTTAGTAAATGAATGTGGAATAGATCCTTATAATATACTTGCAATTACTTTTACTAATAAAGCAGCAAAAGAAATGATGGATAGAGTCTACAAATTAGTTGGTGATAAAGCTAAGCGTTCTCAAATATCTACATTTCACTCATTTGGTGTAAAAATACTAAGAGATAATTTTAGTTATTTAGGTTACGATAGAAATTTTGTAATAATGGATAGTGACGATTCATTAACAGTAGTAAAAAGGATATTGAAAGATAAAGGATATGATCCTAAAGTATATAGTGCTAATGCTATAAGAAATAAAATAAGCAGTTGCAAGAATGAAATGATAAGTCCTGAAGCATATAAAAAATATGCATTAACAGATTTTGATAAAGTTGTTCAATTAGTATATGAAGAATATGAAAACATTTTAAAAAGTAATAATACAGTTGATTTCGATGATTTACTTCTATTGCCAATAAAACTATTTAGAGAACATAAAGAAGTATTAAGTATGTATGAAGAAAGATTTCAATATGTACTAATAGATGAGTATCAAGATACAAATGAAGCACAATATATACTTACTAAAATGTTAACTAATAAAAATAGAAACATCTGTTGTGTCGGAGATGTAGATCAATCAATTTATTCTTTTAGAGGAGCAAATTATAGAAATATACTTAATTTTGAAAAAGATTATAAAGAAGCAGAAGTAATTAAACTTGAACAAAATTATAGATCGACTATGAATATATTGAATGCTGCTAATGATGTAATAAAGAATAATAAAGAAAGAAAAGATAAAATATTGTGGTCAGATAAAGGTAATGGTGAAAAAATATCTTATTATAGAGCATTGAATGGAATAGATGAAGCAAAATACGTAACTGATGAAATATCAAAATTAGTCGATAATGGAATAGAATATAAAGATATAGCCGTTCTTTATAGAACAAATGCCCAATCACGTACTTTAGAAGAATCTTTTATTACTTCATCAATACCATATCATGTTGTTGGTGGTGTAGGATTCTATTCACGAAAAGAAATCAAAGATATCCTAGCTTACCTAAGATTGATTTATAATGAAAAAGATGATATAAGTTTCTTGAGAGTTATAAATACGCCAAAAAGAGGTATAGGTAATAAAACTATAGAAAACTTAATAGAAAAATCCAATACAAGTGGAATGTCATTATACGAATGCATAGATGGTGGAAAAGAACAGATATTTAAAGATTTGATTGAAAATATCAAAAAATATTATGAATCATCTTCGCTTAGTGACTTAGTTGAATACATATTAGATGTATCAGGTATAAAGAAAGAATATGAACAGGATAAAACTTTAGAAAGCGATAATAGATTAGAAAACTTGGAAGAATTCAAATCTATTACAAAGACATTCGAAGATAGAGAGGGATCGGTTTCTTTGGATGATTTCCTATATGAAGTTAGTTTAATATCCGATACTAGTGAAATAAAAGAAGATGGAGATAAAAATAAAGTAAATCTTTTAACGGTTCATTCAGTAAAGGGTTTAGAATTTGGTTATGTATTTGTAGTCGGACTAGAGGAGGGAATATTTCCTCATATAAACTCTTTTGGAAAAGATAGTGAAATAGAAGAAGAAAGAAGACTTTGTTACGTAGCGTTAACTAGAGCAAAAGAGAAATTATATTTAGTAAATGCTAAAATGAGAATGTTATTTGGTCAAGAAGGAGCAAATCCACCAAGTAGATTTATAAAAGAAATTAATCCAGAATTAATAGATGGAATAGATAGTAAAAAGGAAGATGATATAGAAAAAATAGATGTAGGTAGTAAATACAATGATATGGATGATATTGACCTAAAGAAAGATGACTACGTATATCATGAAGTATTTGGTCAAGGAAAGGTTGTTGATATAAATGGAGATATTGCAACTATTGCCTTTAAACTTCCATATGGTGTAAAAAAGTTATTAAAGAATCATAAAAGTATAAGTAAAATATAAAGGAGAATTTTAATGAAAAAAGATTTAACATTAGTTATTATGGCAGCAGGAATGGGGTCAAGATTTGGAGGACTTAAACAGATTGAACCTGTAGGTCCAAATGGAGAGTTTATTATAGATTATTCTATATATGATGCTGTAAGAGCAGGATTTAATAAAGTTGTTTTCATAATAAAAGAAGAAAATTATGAAATATTTAAAGAGACAATTGGTGCTCGTGTTGAGAAGCAAATTAAAGTTGAATACGCATTTCAAAGACAGACTGATATACCTAAGGGATATGATCCAGGTGATAGAACAAAACCTTGGGGAACAAGTCATGCTATTTTATCAAGTAAAGATAAAGTTAAAGGCGATTTTATCGTTCTTAATGCAGATGATTTCTATGGTAGAGATTCATTTGAAAGAGCAGCTAAGTTCTTCAGTGAAGATCATCCAAATGAATATGCAATTATTGGATATAAAATAAAAAATACTTTAACTGAAAATGGTGCAGTAAAGCGTGGAGTATGTGCTGCTAAAGATGGATATCTAACAAAACTTATTGAAAGTTCTGTTGAAAATAAAGATGGACATATAATAGCAAGTCCACTTAATGGAAGTGAACCATTTGAAATTGATCCAGAAGATCCAGTATCTATGAATATGTTCTGCTTTAGAGATGATTTATTCAAATATTTACAAGATCATTTAGTAGAGTTCTTTGAAAAGAATAAAGATGATCTATCTAAATGTGAATATTTAATTCCGGATACAGTATTCAATATGATCGAAGAAGGTTTAGTAAAGGTTGAGGTAATACCTACTACTGCTAAATGGCAAGGAATTACTTATAAAGAAGATAAAGAAAGATTAGTTAATGATATACAAAAATTAATTGATCAAGGTGAATATCCACAAAAATTGTGGAAATAAAATATAGTGAAAAAACTAGATTACCTAAAAAATTAACGAAATGCTTAAAATTCAATTATTAGAGCAGCTTAACAAACAAGATTAATTAGGAGGTATTATAATGAAAATAATATATGATTCTAAGGATTGTTTAAATAGTGAATATTGGCAAAATATGATGACTATAGGAACCATATTAAAGTTTGTCGCACTTCTATTATTTTTAACTGCAATTGTTTTATTATTCATTTATTTATTAAAGAAAAAAGGTAAGAAACAGAATAAATCAAAACCATTATTAATTGCTTTAATAATATCTTTAATGTTTGGATTAATATTTAACGTTGGTGGGTTTGTAGTTTCAACATATGTTAACGAATCAACCAAAGATTTACCAACCTGTTGGAATTGATAGAAACGGATTCCTAAAAAACTAGATTATTCTAGTTTTTTTGTTATAATTAAAATAGAGGTAAAGTATATGAAGAAAATAATATTTCTATTATCATTTTTAATTATAATATTACCAACTATTGTTAGTGCAGATGGTGATGAATTATTTAAAAAATATGATATTGCTATAATTATTGATAATTTAAATAAAAAGATACATGTAGAAGAAAATATATCTACATTAGAATTGGATGAGTCTTTAACGTATACATTCTATTTACCATATGGTGCTGAACATATAAAACAAAATTTATATAAATCCACAGGTAATTTAACAAACAATGTTGCTTTTAAATCTAATTATGATTATTCAATTTCATATGACATTATTTCTACTAGGAATATGATTAATTATAATTTCAGACCACTTTCTTTAATAAATAATGATGATATATCTAATCAAATGAATTATGGATTGATATATAAGTATTTAACTATTACTATTACAAATAATGATGAAAGTGATGTAAAAAACATCATATTAGATGAGCATATAACAGATTATTTTTATGTAGAAAAAAATGATAAGTATATTATGCTTAAGAAAAATAATGAAGAATCTATTAATAATGGACCAATTTTTAGTGTAGATTTTAATGATCATACCCCTTTTGTTTATCATAATGGAAAAACAACTGAGGAAACTACAATTGATAATGATTTTATTTTTTTTACAGCGTCCGTTTTATACTTTTTATTTCATATAATTATAATAGTCATATTAAATATTTATTATAGACATATCAAAAAAACATTGGTGTATAAAGTACGTAATAAGGAACAAAATGAATCATATAAATTTTTGGAGTATTGGTATAAAGAGAAACTTGATGTTATTTCAAAGCATTATATCGATTATATAGTAATAATGTATGTACCGGTAGTTATCCTTTTAACTTTATTACTATTTATTCTTACGGCTTTAATTGTAAATATTTTTAATTCTTTTGGTTTAGGTCTATTTGTGATAGAGCTCATTGTATATTCAACTATTTTGATACCATTAGGAGTAATATATTCCGGACTTATAGTTAGTTGTCATATAGTTAAGGAAAAATATAATTTGAATAAACTAATATTCGAAGGAAAACTTGAATCATTATCAAATTATAATGTTAATAAAATAAGCAAAAAACATATTACTAAATATCAAATATCAACTATTATAAAAGATGAAAATGGTATTGATGTAGAATTAATAGGCAAAGGTGTAGAAACAAATTTGACCGATTATGATAGACCATTCTTAATATATTTGGATAAGAATAATTATTATATAGATTTTAATTTAAAGAAAAGGAAAAGGGATGTGTAATAAAATCCCTTTTATCATGTTATAATATTTATAGGTGATTAACATGGAAGAAAGATACTTAGAATTAATTAAGATAATAAATGAAGCAGACTATAATTATCATACTTTAGATAAACCTACTATTACCGATCAAGAATATGATAGCCTCCTTCGTGAACTATATGATATAGAAGAAAAATATCCTGATATGGTAAGAGATGATTCACCAAGTAAACGTGCTGGTGGACAAGTCTTACAAGAATTTAATAAGATTACTCATTCTATACCAATGCTTTCTTTAAGTAATGTTTTTAACGAGGAAGAAATAAGAGCTTTTGATTCTCGTATAAAAAAAGAAGGAATAGATCCAAAATATGTATGTGAATTAAAAATAGATGGATTATCAGTATCTCTTCATTATGAAAAAGGAAAACTAGTTAGTGCGGCAACCCGTGGTGATGGAACTGTTGGCGAAGATATAACTAACAATGTTAAAACTATTAAAACAGTACCATTTACTTTAAATAAAGAGATTGATATCGAAGTTCGTGGTGAGATATATATCAGTAAGAAAAGATTTGAAGAAGTTAATAGGGAAAGAATTAAAGATGGATTAGAACCATTTCAAAACTGTCGTAATTTAGCAGCAGGTTCGATTAGGCAGCTTGATTCTAAAATAGCTGCTTCGAGAAAACTGGATACATGGATTTATCATTTACCAAATCCAGCTGATTATGGTATAAAAACTCATTATGAGGCTTTGGAGTTCATGAAAGAATTAGGATTTAAGGTTAATCCAAATAATAGACTAGTAGATGGAGTAGAAGGTATTTTATCATTTATTGAAGAGAAGGGTAAAGAACGAAAAACACTTCCGTACGATATAGATGGTGTTGTAATAAAGTTAAATGATCTTAGCGAACAAAGAATAATGGGATTTACTGCTAAATATCCTAGATGGGCTACTGCTTATAAGTTCCCAGCTGAAGAAGTATTAACTAGACTTGAAGATATTATTTTTACTGTTGGAAGAACAGGTCAGATAACGCCTAATGCGGTACTTTCACCAGTTCTTGTTCAAGGTTCTACTATAAGAAGAGCAACGTTACATAATGAGGATTACGTTATTGAAAAAGGCTTAAAAATAGGTGATATCGTTTCTATTAGAAAAGCTGGAGATGTAATACCTGAGGTAGTGGAGCCAATACTTGATAGACGAGTAGGTACCGAAAGAGATTTTGTAATGATAGATAACTGCCCAATATGTGGAACTAAACTAATTAAGAAAGAAGGACAGGTAGACCATTTTTGCCCTAATCCACATTGTGATGCTAGAAAGATTGAAGGCTTAATTCACTTTGTAGATAGGCATGCAATGGATATAACTGGTCTTGGTGAAAGAATAATGGAAGATTTCTATAATCAAGGACTAATTAGAAGCGTATTGGATATCTATAATCTTAAAGAACATAGAGAAGAACTTATCGAACTTGAAGGGTTTGGTAATAAAAGTGTAGATAATCTATTGTTGGCTATCGAAGATTCTAAGCAGAACTCTTTAGAAAGATTATTATTTGCTTTGGGAATAGATGAAGTTGGTGAAAAAACAGCTAAAGTACTAGCTAAACGATTCGAAAATATCGATAATTTAATAAACGCTGATTTTGATACTTTAAAAAATATAACTGATATCGGTGATATCATTGCTCAAAGTATTGTTAATTATTTTAAAGATGATAAAAATATTAAGTTGATAGATGGATTAAAAAATGTTCATGTTAATATGAATTATCTAGGTGAAAAAGCTAAGACACATAGTGAATTTACAGGAAAAACTTTTGTAATAACTGGTACTCTTGAAAATTATACCAGAGATGAAATTAAAAATATAATTGAAAGTTTCGATGGAAAAACAAGTGGCTCAGTAAGCAAAAAAACAGATGTAGTAGTAGTTGGAGCAGATCCAGGTAGTAAATATGATAAAGCTGTACAATTAGGTGTTACTATTTGGAATGAAAATGATTTTATTGATAGACTTAATAATCAATAGATTTTAATATTCTGAATTTCAGAAAGGAACCAAAAAATGAAAAGAATAATTATTGTAGTGGGGCTGGTTATCTCTATTTTTCTATTTAGTGATAAAGCATATGCTGATGGAGTAACTATCGATTCTTATAAAGTTAATGTAATTATCGACGAAAATAATAAAAAAATCTATTTTGAAGAATATATTAATACTTTAGATATAAATGGTGAGTTATTCTATAAAGATATCGATCCTACTAATTATAATATAGATACTAATGTCGATAATTATGTAATAAATAATTCATCTGTATCATTCAATATGGATAGTAATAAAGAATATTATTTTAAATATTCCGATAATTTAAGTAATAAACATTATTTTGAATTAATAAAAAGCAATATTTCAAAAATTAAATGTAATAAATTTGAATTATTTATAACTACAAAGAACGAAAGTGATTTAACACCGATTAATGCTGAATATAAATTAGACCTTTTTCAAGATATAACACCTAAATTGATGAAGATTTATACTGATGAACCGTTCGATTATGAAGATGAAACTATAACATTACAATTCGATAGTAATACCGATAGCAGTTCCTCAACCGATTATTTGAATTTCTTCAAAAGTAACTTTTTAAATATTATATGTTGTTTACTAATAATTATATTTTTTATTGTAAAAATGATATCTAAAAAAGAGGAAGCTAAAGTCACAAATGAAGAAAAAATAGAATCATATAATTATAAATTATTAGAAAAATGGTTCAGAAAAAATACTAATCCATCTCCAATTTTGATGACTATTCTTTTGATTTCTTATGGTATTTTATTTATGATTATATTCTATTGTGGTTTCCGTTTTGAATTAGGCGCAGATTCCAATAATTATACTATATCTATGATTTTATTCATATTTAAGATCGGTTTAATATTTGTATTAATACCAGCAATTATACTTGAGTCATTGAAGATGCATTCAATAATTATTAGGAATGCTATCGTAAAAGGTAATTTATACTATTTAAATAATTATTTTTTAACCGCAAATGGATTATCTAATGGCATGGTTAAATATGAAATATTAGTTGATTATAAAGATGAAAGTGGAAAACAAGTTAAATATTCTAGTGGTAAGAAAACAGGTACTAAATTAGAAATAGATAATAAAAAAGTGTTCTTACTTGTTTATAATAAGAAACACTATATAGATTTTATTTTATAAATTATTGCTTATAAGAAATTCCTTGATAGGAGTTTCTTCTTTTCATCTCTTTATCTATATCGTTTAGAACACAAAATTTCTTAATTATCCATTTCGGTTCAATAAGGTCCTCTAATTTACCATCAGCGGTAAGTCTGTTTATAACTATATCTTCCTTTAATAATTCTAATTGATCACATACGATATCGACATATTCTTCTTTGGTAAGTATATGAAATTTCTCTTCTTCATATATTTTTTCTAATTTTGTATCTTTAAGAACATTTAACATATGTATTTTGATACCCCATATATCCAATTTATTTAAATATTTTATGGTGTTTAACATATCTTCTTTGGTTTCATATGGTAATCCATTAATTATATGTACTAATATTTTTATATTTCTTTTATTTAGTTCTTTTACCGTATCTTCAAATTCTTTAAGCGTATGACATCTATTGATAAGTTTACTAGTTTTTTCATTTATTGTTTGAAGACCTAACTCGACAATTAAATCGGTTTTACTATTTAAATCTTCTAGTATCTTATAGCATTCTTTGCTAATCGAATCCGGTCTAGTAGAGATATTGATACCTACGACATCCGGATACTTTAGTACCTCATACCAGGCATTTTTCAAATAATCTAAATCACCATAGGTATTTGTATTTGCTTGGAAATACGCAATATATTTAGAATTTGGCCATTTATCATCCATCATCTTTTTAACAGTATTGAATTGTTCCATTAATGGTTTATTCTTTTCACCACCGAACTCTCCACTACCTAATTTTGAACAATATATACATCCACCAATTCCTTTAGTACCATCCTTATTTGGACATGTTAAACCTAGATTTAGACTTATCTTACTTATTTTAGAATTATATTTGGTCTTGTAATAATAATCTAAAGTATAATATCTTTTATTAGAATTTGAATATTTAAAAATATTTTCCATATATACCTCAAACTAGTAATATTATATACGAATTAGACATTTATAAAAAGTAAAATCCTATTAAAAGTACCAATTAATTGATATAATAATATAAAGGATAGTGATGATATGGATGAAGATTTTGAAGAAGATTTTTTTATCGATGATATAGAAACTGAAGATGAATCCTTAGACTCACTATTTTTTTCTAAAATGAATCAGGATGAGATGCTTTCTAAATTGTTAGCTCGCGCTAAAGAAATGGATGAAGCGAAAAAGAAGGAAAAAGCAGAAAAGCATAGACTGATAGATTTAGAAGTAGATTACGATGAAACAACATTAAAAATATTCGATGATTTTGTAAATGATTTTATGACACTTTATCCAAATATATTATCTAGGGAAGAAATATATAAAAGATTAAAGGCAAATATTAAACATAATATAATGTTTCGTAATCTTGATCATGAAATAAATAAAAAGGATACTTCTTTATGTGGCTTTTTTAAACCCACTGAACATTATGTTTGTATAACCAATAATCCAAAATATAGTGAAGAGGAAATTAGAGCGGTTACATTCCATGAATTATGTCATGCACTTGTAGAAAATAATCCTTATGATGAATTAAATCATGAAGAGTATGAAAAATCTAACTTTATTTCCGAAAGTATAGTTACTTTAATGGAAGAAGATTATTATGAAAAAATATTACATAAACATAAAGAAAGAGTTAATTCTTATATTCCTATCTATGCTAGAAGTTTAAGATGCATTTTTGGAGAGGAATTGTTACGTGAGTTTATTACAAAATATAAAAGAATAGATGACTTAATCACCAAAGTTACTGGTGAAAATGATCAATATGATACTAGCATGGATTTATCAGGTATAGCATATAGTGAAATAGCTTATTCACTTATAAATAGAATCGATGATATATATTTTTATTTGAGAGAATCACATGGTGATATAAATGTTTCTTATGAGAATTCTAATCTCGAACTAAATTTTACTAAATTACTTGAGCAATATTTACAATTTAATAGTGATATAAGCGATGAGGAGAAGATGCATAAAATAGAATCTCTAATTAAGGCTCAAATCTCTCCAAACTTTAGTGAATTTAAAAGTATTATAGAAAAAACAATAAATAATAAAGAAGGTCTTAGCAAGCATCCACTTCTTAAATTCGTTTATGAGGCTGATTCTTTAAACTATAATGAATTACTAAAAGAAGTTATGTACAATCTTGATATCGATTCTAAAGAATTATCTAGACTAATAAAGAAATACGATGAGTATTCAGCTAGAGAATTTTTTGATATAAATGGATATACTTACAATGAAAGATATTCACTTTACCATTATGATAAAGATAAAACAATAAAATATAACAGCAATAACAATCTATATGGTTCATTATTTTCGTTATTCAGTAAAGGTGTCTTAGATGATAATAATTTAGATATAGTAAATATATATTCCAGTTATAGTGATGAATATGATTCTGAAATTGCGAAAAGAATAGCTACAGGTAACTCTAAAAATTTGACTATAGAATTACTTAGAGATATTTTTGGCATTAATAAGAGTGTAAAAATATATAAAGTTGAAACAAATAATGGTGATTATTATTTGGATGAAGACTCTGGTTTTATTGATTATTATACTAAAACATCTATAGATGAGTATGCTATTAATATAGAGAAAAGTTGCAAAAATAAGGATATAACACTTACTATGGCCCGTTATATTCTAAAATATATTAATGAGTTAAAAAGTAAAGGTGTAGATGAAATATATTCATCAATTGATTCAATCGTCTATAGTATGAATGGTAAGGAATATCGAATAACGTTTGTCGATTCTGAAATGGGTGAAGAAATATACCATTTAGAAGATGAGTTTACTTTAAATAAAATAGATTGTTTAAAACCTGATATTAAACAAATACAAAAAAAGCATAAAATATGATAATATATAAATAGAATAGAAAAGTAGGGTGATTATATGTACGATTTAGGTCCAAGTTTTCATATTAATATGGCTGAAATGATTTCAAAACCAGAGTCAGTTGTACAAGGCGAAAAATATAGGTTTGCTATTCTTTCTGAAAGATTAGTTAGACTTGAATATAGTCCGACAGGGCAATTCAATGATTATGCTACCCAATTGGTCAATAGTAGGAATTTTTCAGTACCTAAATATATTAAAAAAGAAGATACAGGCTTTTTGGAAATAGAAACTGATTACTTCGTTTTATCTTATATAAAAAATGGTGAATTCTATGGTGGACCAATGACACCTGATAGAAATTTGAGAATAGACATCAAAGGTAAAAATACTAGATGGTGTTATAGGTGCATGGAAGTAAAAAATTATTTTGGTAATGAAGTAAGCATGGAGTCAGAAAAAAAGGATAAACCAGAAAATAGAGGACTATATTCTTTAGATGGTTTTGTTTCGATAGATGATTCATTAACTTATAGATTTGATGAAAATGGTAATCTTGTAAATCCAATCGAAGGAAATTTAGATGTTTATGTTTTTGCATATAATAATGATTTTGGTATGTGCGTTCAAGACTATTTTAAATTAACTGGAATGCCTGCCTTGCTTCCTAGATATGCACTTGGTAACTGGTGGAGTAGAGATAAGGCATATACTACCGAAAATATTATAACTTTGATGGATAAATTTGAAAAAAGAGATATACCTCTTTCAGTTATTCTATTGGATAAAGATTGGCATATTAGAAAAACTGCTGATAATAAACCGGTAGTAACAAGTTTCACTTTCAATAAGGAACTTATTCCTGATCCTGATGCGTTAATTCAAAATATACATGATAGAGGATTAAAGATTGGATTATCTATAGATACAAAAGATGGTTTTCATCCTTTTGATGAACATTATGTTGATGCAGCATCATTTTTAGATATAACGGATGGATCTGATGTACCTATTAACGTATATAATCCTAAGCAGTTAGACGCATTCCTTAAATATGGACTTAATCCATTGGAAGCAAGAGGAATAGATTTCTTTTGGAATGATTCAAAGGATATAAATGATACTAAAAGGCTATGGGTAACTAACTATTATATGTTTAAGAACTTAGCTAGAGGACAAGATAAAAGAGGAATGATCCTTTCTAGAAATGGTCTTATTGCTCCACATAGATATCCAGTATTATATGCTGGAGAATCAAAAGTTGGATGGTATAACTTCCAAAGTTCATCATTCTTTAATCTATCAGCATCAAACATAGGTGCATGTTGGTGGAGCCACGATATAGGTGGTTTTGAAGATGGAATGGAAGAATCAGAACTATATATTAGAAGTGTTCAATTGGGAGTATTTTCACCAATTATGAGATTCCATTCTTCAGGTGGACAATATTATAAGAGAGAACCATGGAAATGGGATGCAAAAACGCAAAGTATTGTTACTAGATATTTAAAATTAAGACATCAGTTAACACCATATCTATATACAGAAGCATATAAATATTACAAGACTGGTTCGATGATATTCCAACCACTATATTACTATATGCCAGCAGTATATGATGATAACAGATATAAAAATGAATATTTCTTTGGCAGTGAGTTATTAATAGCTCCGATTCTTACGAAGAAAAATGAAGTAATGAGTAGAACAATTCATAAATTTAGATTGCCGGAAGGAATGTGGTACGAGTTTACTACAGGTAAAAAGTATATTGGTAATAGAGATTATGTTTCATTCTATAAAGAGGATGACTATCCAATATTTGCTAAGAAAGGTAGTATAATACCACTATCATTAAAGAGTAATATTAATAATACTAGTAATCCTACTGATATAGAAATACATGTATTCCCTGGACAAAATAATACATATAGAATGTATGAAGATGATGGAGTTAGTTTGAAATATCAAAATGGATACTATCTTATTACTGAAATAGATTATAACTACATGCCAAATAATTACACCTTAATTATTAGATCTGTTGAAGGAAAAAGCGGAATAGCACCTGATAGAAGAAATTATAAGATTAGATTTAGAAATACAAAATATGCTGAAGATGTAGTCGCATATTATGATACTACTCAAATAGAAATTGCTAAAAAATATATAGATGATAATGATTTTGTAGTAGAACTTAATAATATAAGTACTATCGGTCAGTTAACTATTAACTGTAAGGGTGCTGATATCGAAATAGATGCAGTCCGTGTTATAAATGATGACTTAGATTATATTTTATCTGATCTACAAATAGAAACCAAATTAAAAGAAAAAATAGCAGCAATACTATTTAGTGAAGATAGTATTAAAGATAAACGAATGAAAATAACCAAATTGAAAAAAGAAAATTTGGACGGTTCATTCATAAAATTATTTAAAATGATAATAGATTATACATCTGAATTATAGTATTAATAATAAGGCTTTAGAAATATTCTAAAACCTTATTTTATTATTGATAACACCTTGAATAATATTGTTAAATGAATTATAATAAACACGTATTTGATTTAAAGAAGTAGTAATTGATGGTCTTATTTAAAGAGAGTTAACAGTTGGTGTAAGTTAATAATAAGATATTGATGAACTTATCTTTATATATATCAAAACGTATTTCTTGCGTTAAAAGAACAAAGAGCATAGTCTAACTATGAATTAAGGTGGTACCGCGAAATCTTCGTCCTTAAATGGATGAGGATTTTTTTTAATGGAGGTGAGTCATTTTGGGAACGCTATTGGCAATTTTTCTTGTATATATTTTATATTTCTTATTTACAGTTTCTAAATATGATAAAACTGGGCATTATAAGAAGATAGAGTTTGCTAAAGATATTGATAAGCTGAATAAGAAAGAAAAAGAAAAAATATTAAATAAAGTTAAAGAAGAAGATTTTAAACATCTACCTAATGAGGTTAAATTCTTTGTTATTAAGTATAAAATTGATTTGGAAAAAATTAATATAAGGGCTTTTCTAAAAATGAATGGTCTATTATTATCACTGGTAATTGCAGTAGCAATATTATTTGTGATGATAGTATTCAACAATAAAGACATTTATGTTGGAATGCTCGTTGGAATAGTGCTAACTATTGTCCTCTACTTAATAGCATTAAAACTATTAGCAATTTATTTTAAGAAGAAAGGTTTGATTAAAGATGAATAATATAGAGATAGAAAAGAAATGGCAAGATTATTGGGAAAAAAATAAAACATTTAAAACAGATATAAAAGATTTTAGTAAACCTAAATTCTATGCGCTTGATATGTTCCCATATCCGAGTGGTGTAGGGTTGCATGCAGGTCATCCTGAAGGATATACTGCAACCGATGTAGTATGTCGCATGAAGAGAATGCAGGGATATAATGTACTTCATCCAATGGGATATGATTCGTTTGGACTTCCTGCAGAGCAATATGCAATTAAGACAGGAAATCATCCTGCTAAGTTTACTGAAGATAATATTAAGACTTTTAGAACACAATTAAAAAGTTTAGGCTTCTCTTATGACTGGGATAGAGAAGTATCTACTAGCGATCCTAAATATTACAAATGGACACAATGGATATTTAAAAAATTATATGAAGATGGATATGCTAAATATATAGATATGCCTGTTAACTGGTGTGAAGAATTAGGTACAGTTTTGTCCAATGATGAAGTAATTGATGGCAAAAGTGAACGTGGAGGTTATCCGGTAGTAAAAAAGAATATGAAACAATGGGTAATAGATATACCTAAATATGCAGAAAAGTTACTTGATGGATTGGATGGACTTGATTGGCCAGAATCAACTAAGGAAATTCAAAGAAATTGGATAGGTAAAAGTACAGGTGTTGAAGTAGAATTTCAAATTAAAGATGGTGGCAGTTTCAAAATATATACTACTTGTATAGAGACTATATACGGAATTACATTTATGGTTCTTGCACCAGAAAATCCAATTGTAGATGAATTGAAAGATAGAATCGAAAACTGGGATGAAGTAGTTAAGTATAGAGAAGAAACAGCTAAGAAATCAGATATCGATAGAACAGAATTAAATAAGGAGAAGAATGGTGTAGTATTGAAAGGAATATATGCTATTAATCCAGTTAATAACAAAGAAGTGGCTGTCTATTTGGGAGATTTCGTTCTTGCAAGTTACGGAACAGGTGCTGTTATGGCTGTACCATCTCATGACCAAAGAGATTTTGAATATGCAGAGAAATATAATATTCCTATGATTCAAGTAATCGAAGGAAAAGATGTTTCAAAAGAAGCTTTTGAAAAACAAGATTACTTGGGTAAAGGATGCAAATTGGTAAATAGTGAAGAATTTACTGGTTTAACTGTAGAAGAAGCAAAAAAAGCTATTACTGAAAAACTAGTTAAGATGGGTGTAGCTGAAGAAAAAACAAATTATCGTTTGAGAGAATGGATATTTGCTAGACAAAGATATTGGGGAGAACCAGTACCTGTAATTCATTTGGAAAATGGTAAGACAGTTGCTCTTCCTGATAAAGATTTACCTTTGGTATTACCTGAATTGGATGATTATAAAGGTAAAAATGGTAAAGCCCCTCTTGAAAATGATGAAGAATGGGTAAATGTTACTTTCAAAGGCATAAAAGGTAAAAGAGAAACATCGACTATGCCAGGAAGTGCTGGTTCTAGCTGGTATTTCTTAAGATATATCGATCCACATAATGATAAGGCTATTGCCGATAAGAAATTACTTGAACATTGGATGCCAGTTGACCTTTATGTTGGAGGTCCTGAACATGCAGTTGGTCATTTATTATATTCTAGAATGTGGAATAGATACCTTTATGAAAAAGGCTATGCTCCTACTGCAGAACCATTTACGAAATTAGTTCATCAAGGAATGATACTTGGAGCTAATGGAATAAAGATGGGGAAGAGATTCCCAGAATTTGTTGTAAATCCAACCGATATAGTTAATGAGTACGGAGCAGATACATTAAGGCTTTACGAGATGTTTATGGGACCACTTGCTGCAGATAAACCATGGAGTAACGAAGGAGTAGTAGGTGCTAGAAAGTTTATCGAAAGAGTATATCGTATCTTCTTTGAAGAAGATAGAATAAAAGAATCCGACAATAAAAATCTTGAAAAAGTATATAATCAAACAGTTAAAAAAGTTACTGAAGATTATGAAAGTTTAAACATTAATACAGCAATTGCTCAAATGATGATATTCGTTAATGCTGCAAGCAAAGAGGAGATAATACCAGTAGAATATGCTGAAGGATTTATAAAATTATTGAATCCATTATGTCCACATGTAACCGAAGAAATATGGCATGAGAAATTAGGACATGCTGATACTATTGCTTATGAACCATGGCCTACATATGATGAATCTAAACTTGTTGAAGATGAGAAAGATATTGGTGTACAGGTAAATGGTAAATTAAGAGCAACAATAAAAATAAATGTGGATGATGATGAAGAAACAATAAAAGAAAAAGCATTAAAAGAAGAAAATGTTATAAGAAATGTTGAAAATAAGGAAATAGTCAAAATTATAGTTATCAAAGGTAGAATAGTTAATATAGTAGTAAAGTAGGTAATGTTTATGTATGATGTTGTAATAATAGGTGCAGGACCAGCAGGACTGTTTGCAGCGTATGAACTGATTGAAAATAATAAGAATATCAAAATAGCAATATTAGATAGAGGGCTAAGAGCTAAAAATAGATCTTGTCCGATGAATAAACTTGGAATCGCATGTCAGAATTGTAATCCATGCGGAATATTATCCGGATATGGTGGTGCTGGAACATTCTCAGATGGGAAACTAAACTTTATACCTAAATTAGGTAAATCCGACTTATTTAAATATATGTCACAAAGTGAAGCCTATAAGATAATAGATGATACAGAATCCATTTTTAATAAATTTGGTATGGATAGTACTGTTTATCCTACAAATATGGATGAAGCTAAAAAGATACAAGCTAATGTAGCTAAGACAGGTGCTAGCTTATTGATTATTAAACAAAAACATTTAGGAAGTGATCATCTACCTAAATACATAGAAGATATTACTAATTATTTAGAAAACAAAGGTGTAACTATTCTAGAGAAGACCGATGTTAAAGACATAGTTAAAAACAAAGATAATTATGATGTAATCTATACAAAGGGTAGAAAAGAAGCAGCGGTAACTGGTAGATATGTAATTGTTGCTCCAGGAAGAACAGGAGCTAAATGGGTACAAGAATTAGCTGATAAATATGGAATCGATTATGTATCCCAATCTATTGAAATTGGAGTTAGAGTAGAAGTAAGAAAAGAAATACTTGAAGAAATTACCAATGTTATATATGATCCAACTATATTTATTAAGACCGATACTTATGGTGATGAAATAAGAACATTCTGTACCAATCCAGGTGGATTTGTAACAAAAGAAAATTATGAAGGATATATATGTGTTAATGGACATTCATTGAAAGAAACTAAATCAAATAATAGTAACTTTGCATTTATATCTAAAGTAACTCTTACTCATCCGATTACAAATACTAGATTATATGGAGAAAGTATAGCTCGTATTGCCAATGTACTTGGAGATGGTAAACCCATCATTCAATCTTTGAAAGATTTAAAACAGGGTAGGAGAAGTGAATGGCATAGAATAAATAAAGGATTTATTGAACCTACACTTAAAGATTGTGTAGCAGGAGATTTATCGCTTGTACTTCCTCATAGAATTATTCTTAATATTCTTGAAGGATTAGAAAAACTTGATGTTATTATTCCAGGTGTTAATAACGATGAAACGCTTCTATATGGACCAGAAATTAAATTCTTCAGCAATGAGATAACTACCAATAACAATATGAAAATAGAAAATGAAAATATCTATTTCATAGGTGATGGTGCAGGTAAAGCTGGTAATATAGTAACAGCAGCAGCAACAGGTTTAGTAGCAGCAAGAGATATTAATAAAAGAAATACTAAATAATATAAGGGATTTATAAAAAATCCCTTTTTTAGTGTTATAATATTTAATGGTGATTGATTTGAGACTTAGAAACGTAAAAAATAAAGATGAAATTCTTAAAAATACTACATATTTAATTACTGATCCTAAAGAGTATAAGTCTAAATGGAATGATGTATTTAATAACCATAATAAAATATATATAGAAGTTGGTATGGGTAAAGGAGATTTCATAATTGAAAATGCCAAGAGATATCCTAATATAAATTTTATAGGTATTGAAAAATATGACAGTGTTATTGCTAGGGCAATAGAAAAGGCTAATCTAGAAGAACTTCCAAATTTAAAACTTGTCAGAATGGATGCAAACTTTATAGAGGAAGCATTCTATAAAGAGGTTGATTTAATATATTTAAACTTTTCCGATCCGTGGCCAAAGAAAAGACATGCTAAAAAAAGATTAACTAGCGAAGTATTTTTAAATAAATATGATACTATATTTAAATCGGAACCATATATCATAATGAAAACCGATAATATGCAGCTATTTGAATATTCCTTAGAATCATTTTCTAAATATGGTTATACAATAGAAAAAGTATCTTTGGATTTGCATAATAGTGACATAGAAAATAATATAGAAACAGAATATGAAAAAAAGTTTTCAAGTAAAGGGAATAATATATATTTTCTTGAGGTTAAAAAGATTGTAAACAAAAGTAAATAATGTTAAAATAATATTGATGAAACGAATAATTTGATATAATTAAAAGTAGGTGTTATATGAAAAAAATAATACTTCTACTAACATTCTTGTTATTGATTTCTGGATGTGCAATAAAAAACATTGATGATGAAGATATAAATACTGTCATCGATAACGCATTAAAAGAAGAAAATAGGGATTTTATTGAAATATATAGTGGATATAAATTCAAAATTCCACAGGGAATGAAAACGGTAGGTAAAAGCGATTATAATATTAAACTGATGTATAATGAAGATTATTATTATTTATATATAGATATCATTAGTAAATATCGTAATAAAGAAATAAAATATGAAGAAAATAGTAATAGCTATCTATCTAAGACAATAAACTATAAAGATAAAATTGGTTATGTTGAAATAAATAAAATAGAAGACAATAAGTATCATGTAAGAGCAGAATATAATTATGCTAAGATAGAGACAATAATAACTGAAGAAAAAATCAAAACTTCTACTTATAATATAATTAAAATATTATCAAGTATAGAATATAATGATTTAATAATAGAGACACTTATTGGAGAAAATGCACTAACATATGAAGAGGAAGAGTTTAATTTCTTCGATTCAACAAGAGAAGAAGGATTCTTTATGGATTATGTTGATGAATATAACGAATATGAATCCGATGTTAAAGACGAGGATGTAATTAGTTAGAAAGGATGATCTTTTATGGGATTAATGAACAAAATAAAAGGCATTTTTATGGAAGAAGTAATCGTTGAAGAAGATGAAGACGATGAAGATAAAAATGAGAAGATTAAATCAAAAGATAAAATTCAAGTAGCAAAAAAAATAGAAACTCCTGCTCCTGTAGAAGAGAAAAAGGAAGAAATTAAGCCTGAACCTATTGCTGAAGAGAAGGAAAATTTAATCGATGAGGAAAGAACGAAAGAGTTCTATAGAGCTGAACCTATGGTATCAGAGCAAGTAGTAGAACATAAATTTCCTAATTTTGATGATAAAGATTTTGAAATGGATGAGAGGAAGGAAGAACCAGTTAAAGTTAGTGAACCAATTCCTGAACCAGAGCCTGTACAAGAGACTAATCCTTATCATGAGAAGAGAGTAGATAGAGAAACAATATATGATTATAGTGTTGCTGAAGTAAAAAAAGAACCATATAAGGAACCTTACGAAAATAATCAAACTAAGAAGGGATTCCAAAGGTCACCTATTATTTCTCCAGTATATGGAATACTAGATAAGAATTATAAAAAAGAAGAAATAGTATCCAAAAGAGAAATCAGATTAACAACTAATAATCAAAAGGCTGATCTAGATCTAGTTAGAGAGAAAGCTTATGGAGATTTAGCAAATGATATAAGTGATTCTATACATGAAGAGATAGAACTACTTGATACTGAAGATGATAAACCAAAAGAGTCAGCAAGTTTGCTATATGATTTGAATGATGAAACATCTCCTAGTGTTAAAAATGTAACAATGGGTGATGCAGAAGAATATTTTAATGATTTAGGACTTGAATATAATGTCGATTATAAAGTAGAAAAAGAAGAGCCATCAATTAAAAATGAATATATAGAAGATGATAAAAAGGGAGAAAAAAATCCTGATAAAGATGAAGAGGAAGAAGTAGAATTGTTCAATTTAATTGATGAAATGTATGATAATAAGTAAAGGAGGCCATAATGGAATTTTTACAAACATTTTTACCTATATTACTGTATATTCTAGGAGCAGTACTTTTAGGAGTACTAATATATCTAGTAATTAAATTATTAGATACAGTAGATAAAGTTAATGTACTTCTAGATGATGTTGAAGATAAGTCTCAGCAACTTAACGGATTCTTCGATGCATGTGAGAATGTTGGAGATACAGTAAATGGAGTAAGCTTTAAGATTGCGGGCTTGTTCTCAAAAATACTAGGAACAGTTGCAAAAAAGAAAAGAAAGAAAATAGAGGAGGATGATTACGATGAGTAAAAACGGAATTGAAAAGTTTGCATTAGGTGTAGTAGTAGGAGCTACATTAGGAGTTTTATTTGCACCAAAGAGTGGAAAAGAAACTAGAGAGGATTTAAAAAATGCTTTTGATGATTTGCTTGAAAAAGCTAAAAACATTAAAGCAGAAGATGTTAAGGCAAGCATCGAAAAAAAAGTAAAAGAAATAAGAGAAGGATTAGCTGATCTTGATAAAGAAAAAGTTTTAGCAATTGCTAAAGAAAAAGCTATAGCATTAAAAGAAAAATGCAACGAATTAGTTGAATATGCTAAAGAAAAAGGTACTCCAGTAGTTGAAAAGACTGCTAAGGATGTTAAACATAAAACAGCTGATGTAGTAAGAGGAGTATTAACAAGATTAGAAGAGGAAGAAGAATAATTCTTCAACTTAATTAAGAAGAAAAACAATTCATTTTAACATGGATTGTTTTTTTTAAATACATATAAAAAATAATTAATGATAATTGACAAATACAATTAATAATAATAAACTATATTTAATATTTGATTGTGATGAATATTAGTAGTTATTAGCTTGAATTTAGAGAGAGTGTGTTATGGTGAAAACACTATGATGTTAATAATGAAATTACGTATTTTGAATCAAATCGTGTGCAAGCGTTAATTGTTAAAGTGTATAACAGATGTTATAAAGTAAGATGGTACCACGGTATTATATCGTTCTTACATTTATAGCATCTTTTTTTGGAGGTAAATATGAAGTTATATGAAGAATTAAAATGGAGAGGATTGATACAGGATATATCTAGTCCAGATTTAATCGATAAATTAAATGAGGGAGGATTAACTTTTTATATAGGAACAGATCCAACTGCAGATTCAATGCATATAGGCCATTATTCATCTTTTCTAATTTCTAAAAGATTGGCTCGTGCAGGTCATCATCCAATACTATTAGTTGGTGGTGCTACTGGATTGATAGGTGATCCTAAACCTGATGCAGAAAGACCTATGATAACTAAGGAAGAAGTCGAGCATAACTTTAAAGGATTGAAGAAACAAGCAGAAGATTTATTTGGATTTGAAGTAGTCAACAATTGGGATTGGATAAAAGATATTAATGTAATCGACTTCTTAAGAGACTATGGTAAATATTTTAATATTAACTATATGCTTGCTAAAGATAAGGTTAAATCAAGAATTGAATCAGGAATTACATTTGCTGAATTCTCTTATATGATTTTACAAGCATTGGATTTTTTATATCTATATGAAAATAGAGGAGTTACTCTTCAAGTGGCTGGTTCAGATCAGTGGGGAAATATTACTTCTGGAATAGAATTGATCAGAAAGAAGCTAGATAAAGAAGCATATGGTATGGTAATGCCTCTTGTAACTGATTCAACTGGTAAGAAATTTGGAAAAACCGAAGGTAATGCATTATGGCTTGATAAAAATAAAACATCTAGTTACGAGATGTATCAGTATCTAATTAATTTAGAAGATTCGATGATAATCGAATACTTAAAGAAACTAACATTCCTATCTAAAGAAGAAATAGAAGAGATAGAGAAAGAACATAACGAATGCCCTGAAAAAAGAACTGCTCATCAAGCTTTAGCTAGAGAGATAATAACTGATTTACATGGTGAAAAAGAATATGAAAAGGCAGTTAGAATGAGTGAAGCATTATTTAGTGGAGATGTATCTAAATTAACTGCTAAAGAGATTAAAGAAGTATTCAAGGATGCTCCAATAGAAAAGATTAATGAAGATAAAAATATAGTAGATCTACTTGTTGATTATAAGATTTGTTCAAGTAAAAGAGAAGCAAGAGAATTTGTATCAGGAGGAACCATATCTATTAATGGTGAAAAGGTTACAGATTTAGAAAAAGTAATTACCAAAAAGGATTCTATAGAAAATAAATATATGATTCTTAGAAGAGGTAAGAAAAAATATTATCTATTTGAGTTTTAGGAGAATAATATGCCAGGAAAAGAAGAAAAGCAACAACATATAATTAGAAATTTCGATGGTAGTCCAACTATTTTTAGTGATGTAATTGAAGAAAATTGCTTATTTGAAAATACATTGGTTGAAGGATTAGCTACAATTGTTATAGATAAAACATTTCTAGATGAAATGTACAAATTGACTGATAGTTTAAATTTATCAAGAAAACTAATACAAGATATGAGTACTGTTACAAGGCTTGTTATTGATTATTTCTTTTCAAATGATAATAATGACTTAAGTCGTAAAGAAACATATGGAAAAAATTACATTACTGATGAAGATGGAATGATTATAGGAACTAAATTATCAAGTTTAAAAGGTAAGAATATTGCAGAATGTTCTGAAAAATCATTAGCGGGTTTTGTTGTTTTAAAAAAACTTTATGATGAGAAAAAAATTAAATCAAAACCATCATTTATGCTATCGGAGTTAAAACCGGAAAATGGTGAATTTGAACCTCATGCTTTTATACTTCTTGATAGAGAAAGTGATCAGTACCCAATCAGGCATCTACTATTTGACATTCACAATCTTTCACAAATAGAAATCGATGGTGAAGTTCATAATATGGTGGGATTGTATAGCCTTACTGATGAAGAATATAATAAACTCATAAATGGAGAAAGTATTACGCCAACATCACTATTTGAATCTGCTGGCAATGAATATAAAGATGTAGGATTGAAAAGAACATTCGGTTCAAGTTCAATAAATAAATCATATTAAAAGGTTCACAATAAATGTGAACCTTTTATATTTTGTAATCAGCTGTAGGATTAGTATTGCCTTCTTTTATCATCATCACTAGAGTTGTAGCTAAAAGAGCTGCTCCAAATGATATGATTATTAATACTTTTAAAAATGTTGATTGCTTTCTTCTTTCTTTTCTTATATTTCCCATATTATTCTCCTAATCTATTATCTCTGTTACATGTAGTAGTTTTAAATTCATCTTTAAATCTCTAAGCATTTTTAATACTTCATGTGCATCATCTATATGTATATTTATATCATTATTATTTAATCTTTCTTTTATAAAATCTCTTTTCAATTCTTTAGCCTTTTTAAAATTGTTTGTATCTCTAGGAAGTATAAATATATTTTCTTTTTTTATAAATGGCATGTTTTTATCTAACCATTTTAATTTACCGGCTATTTGACTTTCATATCTAGATACTGAAAGAATATATAAATTAACATTTTTAAGCATAGATACTTCCTTTATAGGCTCTATTGAACTCATTATAGGTCTTTTATTTAGATAAATATCATCGTTGGTACCATCGTTATTATATCCTTCAAAGTCATAGTCAGCAACAACACCATCCATATCTATATAGATATTAACAACTTTATCTTTAAAAGAACTTATATAATCATAAAATACACTCATACATATACCTCTATATTAATAATATCAAAATATAACAAAATAAAAAAGCCTTTTGGCTTTTTATCTGTTATAGAATTCAACGATCATTGATTCATCTATGTCAGCATTTAATTCTCTTCTTTCAGGTAATCTTACGAATGTTCCTTCAAGTTTGTTTGCATCAAATGTAACATATTCAACTCTAGATACAACTTTTTCAAGTGCTTCTTTAACAATTTTTAAATCTTTAGATTTTTCTCTTATTGATATTACATCTCCAGGTTTGCATCTATAAGATGGGATATCAACCTTGTTACCATTTACAAGTATATGACCATGGTTAACGAATTGTCTAGCTCCTCTTCTTGTTGAAGCAAAACCTATACGATAAACTAAATTATCTAGTCTTGATTCAAGAAGTCTTAAGAAGTTTTCACCATGGATACCTTGCATTTTTCCTGCTTCAACGAAAGTTTTATGGAATTGTCTTTCATTAAGACCATACATAAATCTAACTTTTTGTTTCTCTTTTAACTGAGTACCATAGTCAGATAGTTTTCCTTTTCTATCAGCACCATGTTGACCAGGTCCATATGGACGTCTAGCAATTTCTTTACCATTTTCTAGTAGACTCATACCAACTCTACGAGCTTGTTTGTAACTAGAACCAGTATATCTTGACATTTTTAAATCCTCCTTATCATATATTACATATAAAGAGTATATAATTCTTATCTAGGGAGTTTATTTTAATACTTTCGCTAAACAGCTTTAAAAGTTACTAATAAACTTAATAAACACATTAAATAAGAAATTATATGAGCTGTTTCATATGCAATAAAGATTATATGATAAAATGTTCTTAAAGTCAATTAAAATCTATATATAATACGGATATTATGTATTTTGTACATTTAATAATTCGATAAACTTCTTAATGATTATATTGCTCATTCTACTTTTTTCTATTAAACAAACAAGATCTTTTTCTTGAATTGTAAAAGAAGTTTTTAATTCGAATAGTTCTTTATTATCCAATTTATTTTGAACATATTCTTTTACAACAAGGCCAACACCTAAACCATTTTGAGCACAATCCTCTATTATTAGATCATTTCCTATTTCCATTAATGGATTGACTATAATATTGTTAGAAATACAAAATTTATTGAAATTTTTCCTATTACTTGCATTATATGGTAATAATATTAATGGGAGTTTACTCAACTCTTTTTTATTTATAGTTTTATCGATATATCTACTATCTTTATCAACCACAAGAATATCATGTAGTTTTTTCAATTTTATAATATCAAAACTATCAGGAATAGTATTTGGGAGATGTGTAAAAACAATATCTACAAGACCAATCTCAGCTTTCTTTATTAATTCTTCTGTTACGACGGTGTGAACAATGACATTAATATTTGGATATATTTCATGAAATTCTTTTATATATGGCATCAAATACCTTTGCATAATAGTATTACCAGCACCGATATTTATAGTCCCTTGTTCCATATTGTTTAAACTAGTTAAATCCTCTTCCGCCGATATAATCAATTCCATTGATTTTTTTATTTTATCGAACAATATCTCTCCAGCGTTATTTAATGAAACTCCACTTGTATTTCTATTGAAAAGTGTGGTGTTTAAATCCCTTTCCAATACTTTGATTGATTTACTCACAGCCGGTTGACTTACCATTAGTTCGTTAGCAGCTTGGGTAATACTTTTATTCTTTGCTACATAATAAAATACTTTGTATAGTTCTAAATTTGTCTTCATAAATCACCTCATAACTAGAAGTTATATCAGATATGAAAAATTAGTATTTTGATTATATCATATAATCGAATATAATACAACCTTGTTTGGAAGGCCTATCAAACAAAAAAATAAAGAAGGAGGTTTAAATATGGAAAAAACATTATTAGAACAATTAAAAGATGCAAGAATATCTAACGAACCCGCATATGTTAGTTTCTTCAATAATGGAAATACAAGAGTAGATGAACGTATTGCCAAAAAGCGTATGGATTATTACTCAAGAGAAGATACATTGAGATATTTTAAGTATATGTTCTGTGATGCTGCTGAAAGCTATGCTAGAAAATATCCTTATGACAGTATATCAATGGGTTTAGAAATTGGATTAATCTTTGATATAAACGATATTGATGAAGATAATAAGATTAAAGAAAATGCTAAACCAATCAATGGAATTGTTCGTATTTATAGTGGTGATATCAATTGCTATCTAAACGGTGAGAAATCTAATACTGATGGTTATTATGGATATGGAAAACAAGGATTTGCAGATTATGATGAACTTGTAAAAAATATGAAACATGATGGTTTATCTTTTGAAGGACCACAGTCATTTGAAGAATTTAAAAATGCAATTCTTTCAGGTGAGAATTTCGATATTGCTTTATCAGCTAATTTAATTGAAGAAAAAGTAATAAAAGAAGAACCACAAGAAGAACATGTAAAGAAATTATCCAAAAGATCATTCTTTAGAAGAAGATAGTCAATAAAGTGGACACATATGTGTTCCACTTTTTTTATTGTAATAATCAATAAAATTATTGTTTTTATATAAAAAAATGTTTTTATGTGTTAATATATTAATATAGGAAACTAGAGGTGATGAACTTGAATAAATTGTTTCTTTTTGCAATTGCTTATATTATTTTTGCAATAATAGTTACATTAATAATTCTAAAAATCATCAAAAATAAGCAAATTAATAAGTTAAAAGAATATTTAGAAAAGTTGGATATACAAAAGAATGAATTAGAAAGTGCTCCAGTTATTTCTGAACTAGCTAAACTTGAAACGATAGCTAAAAATGAAAATATGGAGAAGAAGTATAAATCATGGTATGAATATTTTGAAAGAATTAGAGAAAAAGATATTCCTAAAATAAATGATGCAATTATCGATTTAGAAACATATCTTGAAAATAAAGAGTATAGAGATTTTAAAATTGGTGTTGCCAAAGCAGAAATAGAAATATATAAGACTAGAACTAAGATTGATTATCTATTAGAAGAAATTAAAGAAGTTAATTTGAGTAGTGAAAAGTATCGAAATATAATTATCAAATTAAAATCAAAATATAGGGATCTTGAATCTACATTCAGAGAAAAAGAAGATGAATATGAAGATATTGCCAATGTCATTAGTTTACAATTAGAAAATATTGAAAGAAGATTTCAAGATTTCGAAGAGTATATGGAAGTCAATGACTATCAAGAAGTTTTTCATATAGTTAAAGCAATAGATAATATGATTGAACATATGGAAATAGTTATTACAGAAGTACCTGATTTAGTACTTTTATCGAATAAACTAATTCCTAAAAAGATCGAGCAAATTACCGATATATATGAGGAAATGAAAAAGGAAAAGTATCCTTTAAAACATCTTAAAATCGAATATAATGTAGAAGAATCACTAAAGAAAGTTAATGAAATCATCGATAGAATTAAAGTTCTTAATCTAGAAAACTGCATGTTTGAACTAAAGAATATGCTTGAGTTTTTAGAGAACTTATTCCAAGAATTTGAAATAGAAAAAAATGGTAGAAAAGATTACGAAGAAGATAAGAAGATATTTGAAACTAGAATAGATAAACTATCAGTTAGAATTAATGAACTAGATGAAGGAATAGGTACGATTAAGAAACTATACGATTTGAATGAAAGCGATATAGAATTATTAAGTGGTTTAAAAGTTAAGTTAGATAATTTAAATGAAACATATAAAAAGGATGTAAAAGAATTAGGTAAAAAGAAGATTACCTACTCGATAATTGCCGATAATTTAAAAGGGTACTTAGTTGATTTAAAATCTCTAGAAGATGAGATGGAGATTGTTAGCGGTAAACTAGGTAACATGCATGATGATGAAGATCGAGCTAGAGAACAGCTTCACGAAATTCAAGAATTACTAAGAGAATCAAAAATTCTTATTAGAAAATATAAATTACCAGTAATATCTGATAATTATTATGTTGAACTTGGTGAAGCGAACGAGGCAATTGTTGAAATAATAAAGGAATTGGAGAAAAAACCTATATCGATTCCTACATTAAATACGAGAGTTGATACAGCTAGAGACTTAGCACTTAAATTATTTAATACAACTAGTGAAATGGTCAAAACTGCAAAACTAGCCGAATACTCAATTATTTATGGTAATAGATATAGAAGCGAAGATTTAAACATAGATAGTGGATTAAATCAAGCAACATTATTATTCAATAAAGGTAATTATAAAAAGTCTTTAGATGTAACAGTTAGTACTCTAGAAAGAGTAGACGATGGAATTAGAGGAAGGATAAAGGATATATATGAAGGCACTAATTAATGAGAATGGATCTGGAACTAAGGAAATAGCTATAGGTCTACTTGTAATATTGGGAGTAATAGCATTTGGAGTTAATTCAATACTAAACAATACAAGTGATGATGACTATAAAAAGATGAAGGTACAGGCTGATAAATTTGTCAAAGCTGTAACTGTTCATAAGGATATGTATACAAATGAATCTGGTATCTATTATTTAGAGGAAATTGAAGAATACAATAAGGAAGAAGAGCCAGTAATTGTAGATCCAAAAAATAAAACTAAATCATGTAACCTATACGAATCTTTCGTAGAAATATCTAATCCTAAGAAGGTAAAACTAAGATGTGGATTTTTACTAATAGAAGGAGAATATTTAGAAAGATATGAAGTCTATGAAATAGGAGAATGGCAAAAAGAGGATAAGACTGGTGAAACAGCATTCCTATATAATTATGCTAAAGGTGGAGTCGATGTATTAGAGGAGCCTGTTAGTGAAACAGAATTTATTACTATGTATAATAAAGAAGAAAATAGTACTTATTCTAATATTAATGATATTAAACAAGATGCTGAATCAAAAGGTTATGTATTCGATTACGATATGTTCTATAGAACTAAGAAATTGGTTAAAGAATTATAAAAAGAGTGATTTATACTCTTTTTTTTGTTATACTTTAATTGGTGGTTTTATGGGATTATTTAATAAAATAAAAAATATTTTTAAAAAAGATAACGATATAGAAAATAAAGATGAGAATATCGAAATAAAAAAAGATGAAGAAATAAAAGAAGATTTTAGGGATGAATCAAAAGAAAAAATAGTAGAAGAAATAAAAGAACCTAAAGTAGATAAAGATAGTGTAAAAATATATGAAAAAGGTCTTACCAAAACTAGAGAAAATTTCGTATCTAAATTAATTAATCTAACGAACAAGTATAATAAGATAACGGAAGAGTATTTTGATGAACTTGAAGAAATACTTATAATGGCCGATGTTGGTGTAAATACCGTTATGAGCTTTATGGATAGATTAAGAGATAGAGTTAAGAAGGAAAAAATAGAAGACTTAGAATATCTTAAAGAGGTTATTGTTGATGAATTATTTATTATTTATGTTAATGATGAAATAATATCCAGTAAGATAAATGAAAGTGCTAATCCTCCGACAGTAATATTATTTGTTGGTGTTAATGGTGTTGGTAAAACTACAACAATAGCTAAATTAGCTAGTAAGTATCATGATGAAGGAAAGAGCGTCATGATGATTGCAGGAGATACATTTAGAGCAGGAGCAACTAAACAATTAGAAGAATGGGCTAATAAGACTGAATCCAGTTTTGTTGGATATGAAGAGGGAGCAGATCCTGCAGCTGTAGTTTTCGATGGATTAAATAAAGCCTTGGATGAAAAAAGCGATGTTGTCCTTATCGATACAGCAGGAAGACTTCAAAATAAGACAAATCTAATGAAGGAATTAGAAAAAATAAATAAGGTAATTGAAAAAGTTGTTCCAGGAGCACCTCATGAAACAATATTGATAATAGATGCTACTACTGGACAAAATGGTATTTCACAGGCTAAAGCATTTAAGGAAATAACAAATATTACAGGTATAATTCTTACCAAACTAGATGGGACAGCTAAAGGAGGAATAGTACTTGCTATAAAAGAAGAAGTAGGAATACCGGTTAAATTCATAGGCTTAGGAGAAAGAAAAGAAGATCTTCAAGAATTCGATATAGAAAAATATATATATGGATTATTTAAAGATATGATGTAGGTGAACTATGGATAAGTATATTTATTACAATAATTTATATGATTATTATAAAGATCTTTTTACTGATAAACAAAAAACTTATTTTGAAGATTATTATTTTAATAACTTATCTTTAGCTGAAATAAGTGAAAATTATGGAATCAGTAGAAATGCTGTACATAATCAATTAAAGATTATGGAAAATAAATTGGATGAGTATGAAAAAATACTTGGATTATATAAAAAAAGAAATAAAATTATTGATATTTTAAGTAATAAAATAGATAATAATGATATGGATAAGATAAAAGAATTGATATAGAGGGTGAATTTATGTTTGATAGGATAGTGTATATTGGTGAGACAAATTGTTATGTATCGTTAAAAGAAGGAGTAGAAATAAAAAGTAATATTCTTTCTAGCCATGTTGTTGTAGAAGATGCAGAAAAACAAATATTAGGTGAAATTTCAGAATTAAATCAAGGTAGGGTAAATATTAAGCTAATCGGTGAGTTCCACGAAGGTAAACTTCAAAGTGGTATTCTAAGAAAACCACTTATGGATGCTACAATAAGACCAGTAAACGAACAGGAAATTGCAATTATTCTTGGTCAGGATTCTAATACTGGATTATTATTAGGTAGAAGTCCATTTTATAATGGATTACCTGTATTCTTCAATATTAATGACTTTTATAGTAACCATTTTGCTATTTTCGGTAATAGTGGTAGTGGTAAGTCATGTGGTGTTGCTAGATTAATTCAAAATACATTTTCTTCAACTACTGTTAAACCAACTAGTGCAAATTTCATAATATTCGATGTTGCTGGTGAGTATGCCCAAGCTTTTTCACAATTATCATCAATAAATCCTGCTTATCAATTTAAAGTATTAACTACCAGTGAAAATAACACACAATATGAACAACTTAGAATTCCACTATGGTTGTTAAACGAAAGTGATTTAGCACTACTTTTAATGAGTGATGCACATTCACAATTACCTATTGTTGAAAGAATGTTATATTTAGCTAGATGTTTTGCTGAGAATAATGAAACAAGTTTAGCATTTAAAAACCATATTATAGCCAAAGCAATCGTTTCAGTTTTATTTAGTGATTCAACACCAGTAGGAAAGAAAAACGATATATTTAATATAGTAGAAACATGTCCAACCGAACAATTTAATCTTGAAGCAGTTATTCCTGGAGTAGGTTATACTAGAAAATTAAGGGAATGTTTCAATATAGATAAATTAGGTAACTTTACTGAAAGTATCCTATTTACGCAATATGCTCAAAGTTTTGTTAATGAGATGTTTGAAAGTTATGAACCACAGGAACAAACATTCTTTAACTTGAAAGATTTAGAGAAAGCATTGGACTTTACTTTGATAAGTGAAGGATGGTATAAGAATCCTAATACTTATTCAGATGCAGTAAGTGTCAAAGTAAGACTTCATTCTTTGGTAACTGGTCCATATGCTAAAATATTTGATTTTCCACAACATTATGGGGTTACTGAATACTTAAGTAGCATAATATTCAAAGGAAATCAAAGATGTCAATTAGTTAATATCAATTTGGATGATATGGATGATTCTATAGCAGCAGTTATTACGAAGATAATAACAAGATTGATATTTGATTATGCTAAAGGGTTACAACCTAGAGGAAGCTTACCATTCCATATACTTGTAGAAGAAGCACATAGATATATAAAGAATGATAAGGATAATTTCTTGATTGGTTATAATATATTCGATAGAGTGGCAAAAGAAGGAAGAAAATATGGTATAATACTTGGAGTTATTACCCAGAGACCTGTTGAGTTATCGGATACAGTTGTTTCTCAATGTTCTAATTTCTTAATATTTAAGACAAACCATCCACTTGATGAAGAATATATAAGGAAAATGATTCCTAATATCAATAATGATATTGTTGATAAGCAAAAAGGATTACAAAGTGGTACATGTTTAGCGTTTGGTACAGCTTTTAAAATACCAGTAATCGTTAGATTGGATATGCCTGATCCACCACCACTTAGTAGTAATGCCGATATGCTTAAATATTGGGGTAATTAATAATACAATTAGAAAGAGGTACAATAAATGTTTGAAAGTTTAGGGGATAGATTACAAAATGCATTACAAAAAGTAAAAGGTTATGGAAAGATTTCGGAAGAGAATGTTTCCGAAGCAATGAGAGAAATAAGATTAGCCTTGCTTGAAGCAGATGTAAACTATACGGTTGTAAAAGAATTTACTAATAATGTTAAAGAAAAAGCACTTGGTGAAGAGGTTAAAAAAAGTTTAAAACCTGGAGATGTTTTCGTAAAAATAGTTAAGGATGAATTAACTGAATTATTGGGTGGAGAGCAGGAACCATTGAATTTAAATGGAAACCCAGCAATTCTTATGTTAGTTGGTTTGCAAGGTAGTGGTAAAACTACGACTATTGGTAAATTGGCTAATTTACTTAGAAAGAAACATGCCAAGAAACCTCTTTTAGTAGCGTGTGATGTATATAGACCAGCTGCTATAGATCAGTTGAAACAAATTGGTAAACAATTAGGAATAGAAGTATATGAAGAAGGTAAAAAAGATCCTGTTGAGATAGCTAATAATGCTATTAGTTATGCCAAAACAAATAAATTTGATTATGTTTTGATAGATACTGCAGGTAGACTTCATATAGATGAGGATTTAATGGAAGAACTTGAAAATATATGTTCCGAAGTTAAACCTAAAGAAGTTCTTCTTGTGCTAGATTCTATGATGGGACAAGATGCTATTAATGTAATTCAAGGCTTCGATGAAAGACTTAAACTAACTGGAGTAATCTTAACAAAATTAGATGGTGATACACGTGGTGGTGTAGCACTTTCAGTAAGACATCTAACAAATGTTCCAATCAAGTTTATAGGTGTTTCAGAAAAGATGGATGGAATCGAAATGTTCGATCCAGAGAGAATGGCTGGAAGAATACTAGGAATGGGAGATATAATTTCTCTTGTTGAAAAGGTTGAATCTGAAATAGATGAAAAAGAAGCTGAAAAGACAGCCAAGAAGATGCAAAGTGGTAAATTCGATTTAGAGGATTTCTTAGTACAAATGAAACAAATTAAGAAATTAGGGCCACTAGAAAATTTGATTAAATTAATTCCAGGTGCATCGAAGATGGGACTTAATAATATAGAAATCGATCCTAAACAGATGGCACATGTTGAAGCAATAGTTTTATCTATGACTCCAAAAGAAAGAAAAAATCCAGATATAATAAAATCGTCTAGAAAGACAAGAATTGCTAAGGGATGTGGTTTATCTGTTCAAGAAGTAAACCAACTTCTAAATCAGTTTGATCAAATGAAAAAAATGATGAAACAAATGACTAATGGTAATATGAAACTACCTTTTAAGTTTTAAATATAGAGTGAGAATATCACTCTTTTTTGATGTGTAAAATGCTTTTTATAATTTAATTATTTGTGGTAGAATTATAATAGAAGATTGTAGATAGAGGTACTTATATGGATACTATTAATTTTGATTCAGATAAATTAAATGCTTTTGTAAGCGATTCTAGAAAGATGGGGTCATATCTTACTACTCCAAAGTTATCAGGTGCACTTGCAAGTGGTAGTTTGATGGGTTCAGGTATTCAAAAATTAAGCAATAATATTGAAAGTATTTCTAACAAGATGAATAATGTATCTAACGTTGTTTCTCGTCAAAGTGATAGCTTTTTTACAACTGAAATGAGCTTGAATAACATGGCTGACAGCATTGATGTCCCTAAAAATTTTGATTTATCTAATTTTAGAGACTCATCTATAGAAGAAGTTAAGGTTGAAGATGTTGAAAAAGGTGATGCAATAATTGCTGAAGGTCTTATTGAAGAAAAGAAATTGGATGATTATACAACTGAGTCTAAAACTATGGGCAATATTACTAATGAAAATGATACCGAACAAATGGAATTGGATGATTATACTGGTGATAAACAACAAGAGTTAGGTAGTATCAATAATGGCGAAGCAATTTTTGAACAAAATATGGAAGATAAATATGATGAGCCAAAAGAACAATTAAGTAACGTTAACAATGAAGTAGAAACTATTGAACAAGAAATGAAAGATATGTATGATAAACCTGAAAAACAATTAGATAATGTAAATAACAATATCGATACTGTAGAGCAAATGATGGATGATCGATATGCAAATGATGAAAAAACGCTAGGTAATGTTAATAATAAAATTGATACAGAAGAACAAAAATTTAAGGATGCATATGGAGATAGCCAAAGTATGATTGGTAATGTTAATAACGGAATTGATACAGAAGAGCAAAGTTTAAAAGATTTATATGGAGATAATCATAGCAATATGAGCAATGTAAATAATAAAAATATATCAACTACTCAAATCAATGAAGCTAATTATGATACTCAAAATGAAGATATTAATGTTATAAAAAAGATAGATTCTTCAATCAATGAGAATATGGTAGACAATACCAGCAGTATTTTCAATTAACAATAATGGAGGATTATAGAAATGCAAGTACAAGTAAATAAAAGTGAAATAGAAAATTTGTATAATCAAATGACTATACATACAAGTGATTTATATGATCAAATAAAAAATTATAAATGCGATTTAGTTAAATTAAAGAAGGCGTATAAAAGTTATGAAAGTAAAACTGTATTGGATACATTTACTTTGTACTTGGAAAAATTAATGATGGTTCCTAATACATATGATGAATTGACTCAAGTAATAAAAGAATCAGGAAATAGTTATATTGAAAGTGATTCTTCGTTTAAGGTAGAATTAGAACGAGAAAATAATGAGGATGAGAAATAATATGGATAATGAAGTTAATATTAATACTGATGAAATGGATACTATTATAAGTGATATGAATAAAAGATTAAGCATAATCAAAGAAATATTTGAAAACACAAATAAAGATATGGATTGGGTAAAAGATCATGAATACTGGACTGGAAGGACTAGTGAAACAGTATTTGAAAAATATGAAGGGTTAAGACAAAGTTATGATTCTATAATCTCATCTTTGAATACATTAAATGGCTTTATTGATGAAGTTAAAAATTCTTATATAGAATTTGATGAGACTATATCTAAAAATGTTGAAAAATCTGACTTATCTATGTAGGTATAAAAAATATGGAATACACGTATTATACACAAGAATATCAAGAATATGCTGAAGAATTAAAAGATATTGATTCTGTAAGAGACTTTAAAGATACAATAACTGAAAATGTCGAAACTGTTACGGAACTCCATAATCAATTGCAAGCAGATTTAGAAGGAATGGCTGGAGATTTTTATGAAGTATTAACAAATTCTACTTTAGGATCAGTACTTACTCAGCTACAAGAGTTAAAATCTGTTATTGAAGGTAAATTAGGAACTACTATTACTACTTGTGAAAAATTAGCAACTGGATTGGAGTCACTTAAAAATACGGAAGATTCTTTAATTGGTAGCAAAACTCAAAAAACTACTTTAGAAAATAATCCAGTTAGTAGAGGGACTTATGATGAAGAAACTGATACGTACTCTAATCAAGAAAATTATGATGCATATGTAACCCAATTAAAAGAGCTTAATGAGACTATTGATACATTAGTAACTCAATGTGAAAAATTAAAAACTCAAGATGATAAAGATATCGAGACAATAAAGAGCTTTAATGAATCGGTTGAAGAATTCTCTTCACAATTATTTTCTTTATCTTTGGCTTTCGGAAAAACTGATTTTACTGATTTTCAAAATTTATCAACAGAAGAAAAGCAAAAGATAATTCAAGAATTTGTAGATTCTTTACAAGAAGCTTATAAACAAATTAAAAAAGATAGAGAAAGTAATAAATACAATAGTATGAAAGCAGTATTTACAGCTATGGGATTAGATTACTTTTCAGATGGAAATGGTAAAACTCTATCTGTCAAAGGATATTTGGAACTCATGAATTTCCTATATACTACAGATATAGAGACTGGTAAGTTTGATGAATTGGGGAGACCTATAACACGTAGTCCAATAGAAATAATAAATGCTTACTTTAATGGTGAAGATTGGAAAACATCTGGTATGTATAATATGGTGGCTTCATATTGTAATACTGTTAACGGACAAAGTGATCCACAATGGGAAAAAGATTTTATTAAACGACTTGTAGCAAATCTTAGTGATGATCCTGATATGTTAGTAGGAGCTAAAAATGAACAGGATTTATATGCACTTTTAAATGATTCGGATAACAGTGATATTATCGATAAAGTAAAGAATTCATTTGTTAACGAAGGTTATTTGAATGGTTTAAACAAATATGTAGAAGATTTGGATAATATGTATGAATTTGTTGGGGAATCAGGTCCAGTCCTACTTGCACTTGATATGGGAATTGACTGGACAAATAATGAGGCTGGAATTCAACAAGATGTATTGATGGACTATCTAAATGGTGGAAGTTGGGAAGAAACTCTTGGAAAATATGTTGATTTTAATGAAGATGAATTTATTCAAAAGGTAACAGATGCCAATAACTATATGAGTGAAATAGATGGTGACGGCTATTTCCCTGAAAAAACAATTGAAGAAATTAAAGAAATGTTACAAAGTGATACAACCAAAGAAAGTATTGCAGCGCATTATGATATGATTAATACTAAAAATGATAACAATGTTAAAGATTTAGAGCAGATGGTAACATATTCTGAATCAATATATGGTTTAAATAAAATTAAGGATTTGGTTCCTTATCTTGAAATACAATCAACTGATGAATTTAAAGATCATATTACGGACTCTGGAATGAAAAATGGTAACTGGTTACTAACTGAAGATGGTCAAAAACTAGATAGTGGTGTTACCGATGGATATAAATATAATGAACTATTTAATAATATGAGTGATGATGAACGAAAGATGTTCTCTTATTTATATGATAAAGAAGGTTTAAATTCTGCTAGAGACTATTTAAAAGATAATGCTGATTCGATAAATAGAAGAATTGGTACTGAAAAAGGTGAAAATTTCGTAAAATGGGTAAAAGAAAACAATTTAGTTTCTGAAGATGATTACGTTAAGAACTATGTTGAAAGTGGATACGGAACTGCTGAAGAGGCACATGATAAAGCTCAAGAAATGTTGAAAAAACAGTATGTTGATGATTTAGTTGGTCAAGGATATAATAGAGAACGAGCTAATGAATTATGGGCTGAACATGATTCCTCAAACGATACAATAAGAAATAATACTTTGGTAGATTCTATAGTTGATACTGTTAATACTGGTGCCAAAGGTGTTGGAGATGGTTTTGAAAAATTATGTGGTAATATTGGTCATTTAGTTGAACCTGAATATACTAAAAGTGTTAACGACTATGAAATGGAAACGATTGCTAAATTGTTTAACGATCCTGATAGTCCATATTATGATCAAGCCTTATCAACTACGTATTCAGCAGGTACGATTATTGGAGAAAAAGGATTGCAAACTGTATTGAAAGCAATACCTGCTACGAAAATTATGGGTGAAGGGCTTGAATTTGCTTCGAATTCTGGTGAAACCAGAAATGAAGCATTCCAAAAGACTGGAGATTATGCAGGTTCTTTAGCTTATGGAGTTATTGATTCAGCAATTGATGCTACTGTTAGTCATTATGCGCCATCTATATCTAAATCATTTGAAAATGCTGGAGTATCAGGAAGTGCCAACAAATTCCTTTCTAGTCTAACAACTGGTACTATAACTAATACTGCTAAAAGTGCAAATGAAGCTGTATTTGTTGATAAAGATATGGGAGCATTTGTAGATAATTTTGCTCAAGGAGAAGTTGGTGTTGTAATTAGTTCTGCTACTAGTGCTGCTAAAAGCGAATGGGGAAGTACTCTTGGTTCGGCTACATCATTACCTAAACTTGGGGAAAATGTATCTATAAAGGAAATGGTTGTAGATAAGGTTAAGGAAACTGGTGTTGATTTTATTAAAGAACAAGGAAATAATGTCATTTCTGGTTCTGGAGCTGCCTTAAAGACAATAATAAATAGTGGAGATGCTGAAAAAGCTACCAATGAATTCTTTGGAAACGTAAAAATAGATCCTGATTCAAAAATATCGGATACTATACTTGATACAGGTGAGTCTCTAACAAAAAAAACAGTTGAAACTCACGAAAAACATAAAGAAGATTACGATAGTACGATGGGATATTTAGATGAATTAAAACAAACTCCAGGATAAGGTAGAAAAGAGTGATATTTATGAATAACAATATAGTAAAAGAAAAATCTTGTGGAGCTATATGTTATAAAGTTGTAGATAATAAATTATTATATTTATTGATAAAACAAAAGAAAGGGCATATTACATTTCCCAAAGGACATACTGAAAATAATGAAGAAGAAATAGATACAGCTTTAAGAGAAATAAAAGAAGAGACAAATGCAGTTGTTAAAATCGATAAAGAATTTAGAGAAGTCAGTACTTATTCCCCTAAAAATAATGTAGTAAAAGATGTTATATTTTTTATAGCAGAGATACTTGAGGATGATTTTAAAGCACAAGATGAAGAGGTTGGTGAAGTTTGGCTTAAACCATATGAAGAAGCTATTAATCTTTTGACTTATAATCGTGATAAAGAAATATTAAAAGATGCAGATATTTACATATTAAAGAAAATAATAAAATAAAGAGTTGAAAAACTCTTTTTTATTCTCTTTATTATGATATAATAATGATAATAGGAGGCTTTTACATGGATCAAAAGTTACTTGAATTCGAAGAAAATTTTAGTGTCCTTGATAGATATGGTACAGATGTAACTAAAGATGAATATGTAACTAATCCTGCGATAGGTAGAGATAAACAAATTAAAGAATTAATACTTATTCTACTTACTCCTGAAAAGTCTGCTATTTTGATAGGTAAGCCTGGTATAGGTAAAACTGCAATAGTTGAAGGATTGGCATATAGAATTCAACAAGGAGATGTACCTGATGCATTGAAGGGATATACAATTATCAATATTAAAACGGCATCGCTTTTAGGTACAATGCCTTCTGGAGAAAGTAAAGTTCAGAAGATGATCGATGAACTTAAAACTAAAGAAAAAGTTATACTATTCGTCGACGAAATACATATGTTAATCGGTGCTACCGATACTTCGAGTTTGGACTTTGCAAATATCTTCAAAGAGGGATTAGGTCGTGGAAGTATCAAAGTAATTGGTGCTACAACCACTGAAGAATATGAAAGATATATACTTCGTGATAAAGCCTTTACTCGTAGATTCCAAAAGGTTGAAGTTCCAGAACCAACCCAAGAGGAAACTGTTGAGATAATGATGGGAACACTTCCAAAGTTTGAAAAACAAACTGGTAAGAAGATGAAGTATTCACCATTCATTCAAAAAAGAATAATGACATTCCTTGTAGATATTACAAGTGAATATAAAAGAGTTTATGCTCTAGGTTCAAGATATCCGGATGTATCATTAACTTTGCTTAAACAAGCATTTTCATACACAGTTTATGATGATAGAGAATTCATGGATATATTCGATGTAAGAAAAGCTATTGAAGATTCTAAGAATATCTATCCGGATGTTAAGAAAAAAGAATTACCTAGATTTAGTAAAGAGTTTGAAGACATTATCCAGGAAGAAAAAGGTGAAAAAGAAATTGAACCTTGGCGTTTGGATAAAAATCAAACAACTACTAATACTGAACAGGTTGAAGAAGAGGAAGAGGAGGTAAGCCCTGAGGTTTTAGTTGAAACCTATGACCAAATGATCGAAGATCAAAAGAAAGCACAAGAGGTCATCGGACGTACGAAGCCAAAGGAAGAAAATCTTACAAGAAAAAAGAATAGAAAAGATTCGATTGCTCTTGATGATATGTTACTTTCAACGGATGTTGAAGTAGTAAAAGATGATAAATATGGTGTAAGTGTTCCAAATCAAACTGTAAAAATTCATAAAGAATTAAAAAAATCTGGAGTAGATGATATATTATTATCAGGATCCATTGGAAGTATTCTTGATTCCAATGAAAAGATTGAAGAAATAAAAACTTATAAAACAAATGATAAAGTAAACGATAAATTATTTTCAGATGAATCTAAAAATATTATTATTAATGATAAACCAAAGCAGATAAGAAAAGTTGATTTGTATGGTGAAGATGAAATTTCGGAACCTGTTAATGAGTTTAGGCCAAGACAACCATCAGATAATCAAGAAGTAAAAGAAGTGAAAAAAACTCCACAGAAGATTGAAATAGATATGTCTAAGTATTTGCATAGACCTGATATAACTCATGAAGTGGATGATAAAAAAAAAGTGAAAATTCCTGAAGAAGTTGAAAAAGATGAATTACAAGAAAACAATGAAAAACCTGTAGAAGAAAGTAAAACAATAGAAAATAATAATGAAATAAAAATAGAAGAAGAGAAAAAAGAACAACAAGAACAAAAAGAAGAAAATAAAGAAGAAGTAAAAGAAAAAGTAAAAGAAGAAAAGGTAGAAAAAGTAGAGCAGGTTGAACCTGAAGAAGATGAAACAAAACCAAGTAAAGCTAATAATGATGAATTACTTGCGGAAATATCAAGATATCTTAATGAAAAAGATTATACGATGCCTATAGAAAAAGATAGTAAAAAGGAAACAAAAAATAATAATGAGGACGAAAAAGGGGATGAGTCTATGTACGGACAAAGTTATGGAGGAAATATAGATTTTTTAATGGGAAATGGAAATCCAGGTTATCCACCAAATGATAATAATCCATATAACCAACCACCAATGGGTGGGCCAGGACCTAATCAAATGGGAATGGATTATCAAATGAATGGATATGGTCAAAATATGCCTTTTAATAATCAAGTACCTAATCAAGGACCTCCAATGAATGATTTTAACCAAGGACCAGGATTTCAAAATCAACCACCATCAGGTAATACATTTTTTACTGGTGGAATGAGTCCAGAATCACCAAAACCAGATAATTCAAGAGAAACATTATTTGGTGTTCCTATGTATGATGAGACAAAGGAAAAAGAAATGAGTGGTGGTAATTCATTTAATCAGATGCAAAATCCAGGTTTCAATCAAATGCAACAGGGGATGAATGATCCATTTAATAAACCAAATGATTCATTTTTCGGTGCCCCTATGTATTCAGATTCTCCAAAAGGTGACGTATTTAGTAAAGATAACGATATTTTTGGTCAATTATTACTACCTGAAAACAACATGAGAATTCAAGGTGGAAAAATAATAGATGACTTTAGTGATATAAATGTTCCTCCTGGAGGAAAGATGGTTATCAGTGATATAGTTTCTCCTGGAACTAATCCACCTGGGCCTGGCTTCGGAATGCCTCAAAATAACTTTGGTATGGATCAAGGCCCTAGTTTTAATCAAATGCCACAAAACAACTTTGGTATGGATCAAGGACCAGGTTATGGTATGCCACAGAATAATTTCGGAATGCCTCAAAATAATTTTGGAATGGATCAAGGACCTAATTTCAATCAAATGCCACAGAACAACTTTGGAATGGATCAAGGGCCAGGTTATGGTATGCCACAAAACAATTTTGGACCAATGCCAAACCAAGGCTATGGAATGCCACAGAATAACTTTGGACCAATGCCAAACCAAGGCTATGGAATGCCACAAGGAAACTTTAATCAACCTCAAGGATTCGGTAATCCAATGATGCAACAAAACCCAATGGGCGGAGGAATGTATAACCCATATGGAATGCAAAGAGGACCTGTATTTAACGAATTAAAAGTAGAAAACAACCTATTAAAGAAACCTGCTGAAATAGAAAAAGAAAAGCAGGAAGAATTAGAAGAGGAAAGAAAAGCTAAAGAAGCTTTGGAAAGAGCTAAAGCTGAAGAAGATGAATTCGTTAACTATAGTGATTTAAAAAATGGTAAAGTAGATCAAAACGATATGAGTAAGTATGTATCACAAAATGAAACTAAAACTACTCCTAGAGTTGATTTAAACCTTGAAAATAATAGTAGTGAAGAAAAAGATTATGAAGAATAATCTTTTTTTAATGTTATAATTAATATGATGAATAAAATAATAGGTGATTATCGTTATGGACGAAAAGATAAAAACAATCTTTGAAAAAATTATAAATGGGGAAGAACCTAGCGCTTCAGAGTGGACTCATGTTTCATTAAGTGATCTATTAACTCCTGGTAAAGATGGTGTTACTTATTTAGATATTCTCTTAAAATATGGTATAAACATTCCTTGGACTCTCCAAAAAGAGATGAGAAATAATCTAGAAGCGTTATATTTATGTGCAAAAAATAATAATATAAGCTGGTTATGGAGAACTGAGAATGAAGATTTATTTTTTGAAGATGTTGAAGGAAATAAAAAACTAATAGATATTATTTTAGAGGAAAAGGTAGATACTCATCCACTATTTATATCAATATTTAAGAAGCATACTGAGATAATAGATTTTATTTTAAAATATAGTAATAATAAAATATATTTTATATCGGATGAGATAATAGCTAAATTATTTATAAAGGAAGATGAAAAATATTTATTTGATAAATATAAAGATAATTCATCTATGAGATATTTTGCTACTAGAAAAGTACCTAGTAATTTATTCGTTTCCTATTGTATGGATAAACATGATTATGATCTATTGAAGGATGGTAAAGAAGACGTATTACTTTATGATATGGGTGATGGAAAAAGAGTCATCGATTTCTTATTATATAATGGAATTATTCCAACTTTTGATAGATATAATTTTAAATCTAAAGAGATTTTGGATACTTTGATTGATAGAGGTCGTATAGATCTATTATATAAAGCTCAATTACCTCTACTACTTTCTGATTTTGATGATGAAAATACTTATCTAGATTTAATGATAGAAAAGCAAAATGAAGGAATAGATGTTCACTTGGAGCAGATGGAATTCGATAACTACACCGATTACTCAAGTGAAGTTTTAGCTGATTTATTAATGACATTAGCACAAAATGATCTTCAAGGTTTTATTCCAAAATTAGATAATAATATATTAATGTATAAAAGTAGAGATGATAAACAAAGTGTTATTGAGCATTTAACCGAGAAAAATAAATATATAACAATCAATAAAATATTACCTATATGTCAATTTAATAACGATCCTGGATTTGCAGTAGTACTTAGAAATCTAGGTATAGACGAAGCTCAGATAAACCATAGAATAAATGAAAATCGATTTGTAGATGAGAGTACTAAATTCTATAATGAAGCATATGCAAAAGATTGTGTAAGCATATGTCCGGAGTTATTAAATGAATTTAAAGAATTGTTTTATAGCGATAAAAAAAGTGATAAGAGTTTAATTGATATTTTGATAATATCATATAGATATTTGACGAGTACGGATAATAATAAAAGCAATATGTTTATGAAGGAACTTGAACAATTAATAGAAGTTAAGAAGAATAATCCGGATAAATTTATTTATATTAAAGGCGAAAAAAAATCATACTTTAATTCATCTGAAGGTGTGGTTATGGATGATGAAATAATTAATACATTAAATCATGAAACTAGTCATGCCCTTCATTACTACTTGGCGGATTATACTATACCTGATAATTATTCAACACTAATAGAGAGCATAAGAAATAATCCTGAAACATTAAATAAAGTTGAAGAATATTCAAATAGGATAATCGAATTAAAAAGTAAGATTAAATCTCAAATATCTCAAAGTAAAATCAAGGAATATTATGATAACTTATATCAGGGAGATAAACTTATGGACTTACATTTCTTTTTAATTCAAGATAAGGATAAACAGAAAGAAGCATTTAAAAAAGAATATAATGAACAGGTATTAGATACGATTTTAGCTCGAACATTTTCGATAGATGAGTTTATTAAACAAAGAACTGATATAGAAATAGATGAATTGGTAGATGCAACACTTAGGAACGATTATGGGGCTTTAATATCAATTGGAGATATGTTGGATGCTATATATATTGGTAAGTTCAAAAATGGAGTTTTATCTACTGAAAATGGTTCTGAAATAAAACCAACATATGGACATGGAATAGGTTATTATAATAACGGTAATAAAGGATTCCTAGAAATGATAGCCAATTATGGAAGTATTATCAAATCAAAAGATGGAGACAAGATAGTTTCATATTTACGAAGTATCGTTGGAGATGAACTTGTTGATATGATCAAAGATGTATATGAAAATAAAATAATCTATTCTAAACATTATTTACAGGAAATTAAAGAGGAGGCAAAAACTAATGGAAGATAAAGATTTATATGTATTAGCAGTAATGCGTTATAAAGAAGAAAATCCTAATATTGATGCCAATCTTTTATTTCCACAAAATTGGGATTCAAGTGATGACTATCATTTAAAAGTAGAAATTATTGCTAATGCAATTCAAAATAATGTACTTATAAGTGAAACGGAACTATATCGTACATCATTTAACGATGGAAAATGCATAACATTATCCAATATCCCTGATAATACTGATAGTAAGTGATAAAAATAATGGATAAGAAAACTAATAAAGTGTATAATACAATTAGTGGAGGTACTTATGTATATAAATGATAAAGTATTAGTTGGTAAAAGTGAAAAAAATGAAGCATATATTTTACCAAGTATGGCAAATAGGCATGGACTTATTACCGGTGCTAGCGGTAGTGGTAAAACTATCACTATGAAAGTGTTAGCAGAGAGTTTTAGCGATGCTGGAGTGCCTGTCTTTTTAGCTGATGTTAAGGGAGATGTAGGTGGAACTTGTCTTCCTGGACAGATGAATGAGAAATTACAAAAGAGAATAGATAACTTAGGAATAAGTGATGACTTTAAGTTTAGAGGTTATCCAGTCGTATTTTGGGATGTTTATGGACGTGGTGGTCATCCAGTAAGAACCACTGTAACCAGTGTTGGACCAACGATCCTTTCCAAGATGCTAGGCTTATCTGAAGCACAGGAAGGTGTTATTACAATTGCTTTTAAAGTAGCTGAAGATGAAGAACTAGAACTAATCGACTTAAAAGATTTAAGACTTGTATTACAACATATTGGTGATAACGCTAAAGAATATACTATTAAATATGGTAATATTGCATCACAATCAGTTGGAGCTATTCAAAGAGGAATATTGATGCTTCAACAACAAGGTGGAGATAGTTTCTTTGGTGAACCAGAAATAGATATAAATGATTTTATTAAATTGAATAGTGAGGGAAAAGGAAATATAAATATACTTCACTGTGTTGAGTTATATCAACAACCTGATCTATATGCATCATTCCTATTATGGTTATTAACTAGTCTATCTCAAAAACTTCCTGAAGTAGGAGATTTAGATAAACCTAAAATTGTCTTCTTCTTTGATGAAGCTCATCTATTATTTGATGATATGCCTTTATATTTAAAGAAGCAAGTAACACAAGTTGTTAAACTAATCAGATCTAAAGGAATAGGTTTATATTTCATATCACAACAACCTACAGATATTCCAGATGATATACTTGCACAATTAGGTAATAGAGTACAACATACTCTAAGAGCATATACTCCTCAAGAACAAAAAGTTGTTAAAGCAGCAGCAATGGCTTTTAGAACCAATCCTGAATTCGATACAGAAGAAGCAATACTTCAACTTGGTACAGGTGAAGCCTTAGTATCTTTTGCAAATGAAAAAGGAGAACCAACTATAGTTGAAAAAGTAACTGTTCTTCCACCACAAAGCGATATGAATGCTATAGACGATGGAACTAGACTAATGGTTCTATCTAGAAGCGAATTCAAAGGTAAATATGATACTGCTTTAGATAGAGAATCAGCTTATGAAAAAATAAGTAAAAAAATCGAAGAGAAAGAAAAAGAAGCTCAAGAATTAAAAGAAAAACTAGAGGAAGAGAAAAGATTAAAAGAGGAAGAAAAAGCTCTAGAAAAGCAACAAAAAGAAGAAGAGAAGAAGAAAAAAGAAGAAGAAAAGAAAAAGAAAGAAGCTGAAAAAGCTAAAAAGAATGATCCTTTATATAAACTAGGTAAAAAAGCTGGTAATAAAGCTGTAAACAAAGTATTGGATAGAAGTCTAAATAAAATTCTTAAGGGATTCTTTAAATAATTATAATAAATAAAGCAAAATACTTGCTTTATTTTCTTTTTATGCCTTAATTTTACATATTTTTTCTCATAAATATAATGACATACATGTTATAATAATGATGGTGATTATTTAAATGTTTGAAACATCTTTAAAAGTACTTGAGATGATTGAATCTCATGGCTATAAAGCTTATATTGTCGGTGGTTTTGTTAGAGACTATATTTTGGGTATTGAGTCTACTGATGTAGATATAAGTACTAATGCTACTCCTAAGGAAATACTAGAAATATTTAAAGAATCAGCACTTCCTAATGAGAAGTATGGAGCAGTAACTTTATTCTATAAAAATAATAGATATGAAATAACCACTTTTAGACGCGAAATTGTTTATATTAATAATAGAAAACCTGTCGAGATAGAATATATCGATGATCTAGTTGAAGACTTAAAAAGAAGAGACTTTAGAATGAATACTCTTTGTATCGATAAAGAAGGAAATATAATCGATTTACTTGGAGGTAAACAAGATATTGATAATCATATTATAAATACAGTTGGTGATAGTGATTATAAATTTGAACAGGATTCTTTAAGAATTTTAAGAGCAGTTAGATTTGCTACTATTCTTAATTTTGAACTAAGTAGTGATGTTAAAGAATCAATTAAAAAGTATTCTTCTAATTTAAGAAAATTATCATATACTAGAAAAAAACAGGAATTAGATAAAATATTTGCTAGTACTAACTCTAAGTATGGAGTTTCATTACTGATGGAATTAGGATTAGATGAAGATTTAGAATTATATAATTTGGAAAATGCAGTACTTGATTCTGACTTATTAGGTGTTTGGGCAAGTATAGATTTTGCTGATGGATATCCATTTACTTCTAATGAAAGAGACTTAATTAAAAATATTAAGGCAGTAGTTAATTCTAAAATAGATGCTTTATCCTTATATAATTATGGATTATATGTTAATCAGGAAGCTGCTACCATACTTGGTGTTGATAAATCAATGGTTACATCATTATATGAACATTTACCAATAACTTCAAGAAAAGATATAGATCTATCAAGCGAAGATATTATGGGTGTTCTTCACAGAAAGGCAGGACCATTTTTTAGAGAGATATACAGTGATATAACTACGAAAATATTAAATGGTGATTTGACCAATACCAATGATGAACTCATAAAGTATATTAAGAGTAAATATTGTTAATAATTTTAGGAGGGGGAAATGAAATATAATAGTGTTTTAGAAACTTTTAAACAAGGGGAGATAGTAATACCTATATATATGTATAAAATGTATCCGAATTTGAAGATTAATTTGGAATGCTTTTTATTTTTAATGTATCTAAGAGGAAAAGGCTCTCTTGTTAGTTTCGATATCAAAGGTATATCAAATGAACTAGGATTAGATTCAAATTCGATAATGAATCATATAAATGATTTACAAAGTAATAATTTGATAGATATTAAAGTAGTTAAGAACGATAAAGGGATTTTAGAGGAATATATAACCCTAGATGGTTTTTATGAAAAAATGGGAATGGAAATTATTTCTAAAGGAACTGATGAGATTAATTCAGTTAAAGAAGATTCTGAAGATATATTTTCGGTATTAGAAAGAGAAATAGGTAAACAGTTATCACCAATGGAGATAGAAATTGTTAAAGCTTGGAAAGAATATGGTTATAGTGATGAACTTATAAAAGAGGCAATTAGAGAAGCTGTATTCAGTAATGTACCTAGCCTAAGATATATAGATAAAATATTATATACATGGAGTAAAGAGGGAATTACTACTAAAGAAGATGTTCAAAAAAGTAAGAAGAATTTTAGAGATAAGCAAAAAGAAATCAAGAAAGAAAAATTGGAACTATTTGATTCAGATGATTGGTTAGATAACGGCGATGAATAAAGAAATAATCATGACTTATCTCGATGAACTTTTTCCTACTGCTAAATGTGAATTAGTTTATTCTAAAGATTATGAATTATTAATAGCTGTTATGTTAAGTGCTCAGACAACCGATAAAAGTGTTAATAAAGTAACAAAAGTTTTATTTGATAAATATGATAATCTAGATAAACTAAAGAATGCTGATATTGGTGATTTAGCTGACATTATTAGACCGATAGGTACTTTTAATAAAAAGAGTATTTTTATTAAAGAAATAGCTAGTTATTTATGTAATGAATGTGGTGGAGTAGTACCTAATGATAAAGATAAACTTATAAAAATACCTGGAATAGGTGTTAAAACAGCTAATGTGGTATTATCTAATTTATTTGATTATCCAGCTATTGCAGTTGATACTCATGTTTCAAGAGTTAGCAAACGATTAAAACTAGCTAAGGAAAACGATGGGGTAGATATTATCGAAAAAAAATTAGAAAAGTATTTTCCTAAAGATAGATGGAGTAGATTGCATCATCAAATGGTATTGTTTGGAAGATACAAATGCAAATCGATTAATCCAATATGTAGTGATTGCAAATTATCGAATATATGTAAGTACAAAAAAAAGAAGATTTAATCAAATCTTCTTTTTATATTATTCATTTTCTGGTTCTGGATTACTATTACCATTTACTTTAACTGTTCTAGTAAGTGTTTTACTATATCTCTTATATGAAACTTTATAAGTTATTGTAAATGTATCAGCTTCATCCGTAGAAATAGTGCTTACTGCTTCACCTTTTGAATTAGCTATTGATATATTTATTGTTGCTGTGATTTGTTGCCCTTTTTCGGTAACTTTTACATCGGCTGCACTAGGTTTTGCATCTTCAGAAGCAAGGGTTTCACCAACGTTATAGTTTTTAGAAGAGTTTACTACTAGTTGAGAATCATATTGTGTTGGATCAAAATAGTCCAAGTTATATGATACTTCTGCACTATCATTTTCTCTATTGTTTCTATAACCAGCTATTATGGAGTATCTCCCATTAGGATCTGTAACATTTTCTATTGAATATAAGGTTTTTGTTGTAAAACCGATTTCTTGACCATTCTTAAATATTCTATAACCAAGTTCTCCATAAGAAGCATCTACAGTCATTGATGTATATACAGGGCTCCATGACATATTTACTCTATTTTTTGCAACTTCAAAATTAGCATTGAAGTTTTGAACAGCACCTAAACGCATAAATCTTGTTGATACTTCTGTTGGTTCGGTTCCTTTTTTGAACCATTCATATATTATTTGATCTTGTGGAGTAAATTCACTTGCAAGTTTTGGCTCAGCATTAACATCACCATTATATTCAACACCTATCTTAACTACGCTTCCTGGTGGAGCAAAATCTTGACCATTCTTCTTGAATATTCTTCCAGCAGTAGCTGCCCATAAATTCTTTCTTATTGTATAAGCAGTATCGTTTGTTGTGTAATAAACTTTTGATAATGGTTCATAACCATACCACATAGCAATTGAATATTCTGGATCGTATCCAACAACCCATGCATCGTTAACAGCATTCTTAGCATATCCATATTTATATATTATAGATGATGTTAAGTTTGTAGTACCAGTTTTAGCTGCAACATTTACACCAGGTAATTTAGCTGCTCCTGATAATCCGGTTTGAACAGCAGTTTTTAATACATCTGTAATCATGAATGCAGTAGCATCACTCATAACTCTTTTTCTTTCTGATTCGTAAGTTATTACTTCTCCAGTATCTCTCATAACTATTTTATAAATCGTATATGGTTCATAGAAATAACCACCATTAGCAAATGCAGCATAAGCAGCAGCCATTTCCCAAGGATTAGAACCATTAAATGAACCGATTGAATAAGCCTCATGTAAGTAATTTCCTTTTATTGATTCCTCTTCTAGAGTTATTCCTAAAGACTGAGCAAAGGCTAATACTTGTGCATTATTTACTTGTTGGAATGCTTTAAGAGCAGGTATATTTCTTGACTGAGCAAGAGCTTGTCTTAAAGTCATGATTCCTTTATATTGTCTATCTGAATCGTGAATCTCTTGACCACTAGAATAGTAATATCTAGAGTCATCGAATAATTTATATGTAGACCAGTTATTAAATTCTATTCCTGGACCATAATCGAATATTGGTTTAGCACTTGATCCTATCTGACGATGTGTAGAAGTAGCATAATTGAAGTTCATACCACCATCTTGGTTTCTACCAGCAGCAATAGCAACAACTTTACCACTATTAACTTGAACGACTGACAAGCCAGCTTGAGCTTCGCTATTTGGCCACTGATATGATCTTCCAGCTAAAGCATCATCCATTACTGTTTGATATTCTTTATTCATATTGGTATAAACAAGTACTGATGTTGTATTTGGATTAACACCATATTTATTTTTAGCTTCTTCTATTACTGTTACTAAATATGAATAGTAAGCAGTTTCCTTAGAAGGAGGATTTAATAGTGATTGAACAGATATAGAATTAGCTATTTGTTGTTCTTCTTTAGTTATATAACCATGTCTATTTAATAGATATAATACATCTCTTCTTCTAGCTTCTGCTTTATCTGGATATAAGAATGGGTTATAAGCACCTGGCGCCTGATATAAACCAATTATTAATGAAGCCTCAGCTAGATTTAAATCTTTAGCTTTCTTATTAAAATATGTTTCAGCAGCTTGTTCAACTCCGTATGAGTTATTTCCTAAGAAGTGGTCGTTTAAATAGAATTCAATTATTTCTTCTTTAGAATAGTTTCTTTCTATTTTGAATACTGCCATATATATATCGGTAAATTTACGAACTATACCTGCAAAACCTTTTGTAACATTTGCTTTATCTTGTTGATAGTGAGTTTTAGCAACCTGCATTGTTAGTGTTGAAGCACCACCAGCATCTTCATCTTTTAGAACTAATTGTTTTAAAGATGCTACTAAGAATCTTGGAGCATCGAATCCATTATGTTGAAAGAATCTTGAATCCTCTGTAGCAACAAGTGAATCAACTATTACTTCGTTCATATCACCATATTTGATTATTTCACGTTTCTCGGTACCAAGTTCTGCAATTTCAGAGCCATCAGCAGCATATACTATAGATGTTTGGCTCATATTAAATGCATCTTCAGTAAACTCTGGAGCATTCTTAGTAATATAATTAATAAACCATACTACTCCAACAACACCACCAATTGCTCCTAGAAGAATAAGTATTGCAAATAAATTAAATATTACTCTAATCCATCTTCTTTTAATCTTGTTAAATAATAAACAAAAACCAATTATTATCAATATTCCAACAACTAATATTGCTGTAAATAATGGATTCATGAATATTAGACCTAACGTAGTAAGAAGTATTAAGAAGAATATCAAAGCCTTAACATTGGGTTTTAAATGTACTTTGGTAGGCCCTTTATTCTTTTTCTTCTTAGAAGTAACCACAGGTTTATCTTTTTCTTTTTTACTTACTTTTTCTTTATCTATTTTTTCTATATTCTTTTTCTTACTAGCCATTATAACCTCCGATATTATATATTTTATCAAGTACTTTAAGATAATCGATTCTAGGCATATAATTATTATCTAATAAATAACCCTTTTCTATAAAGTATTCGATAGGTATAGATTTTCTATCACTTTTTTCTATATAGTTGATTAAATCTTCTCCCAAAAGAATAAAATCTTTATTCAATGAAGTAAATCTAACTATTAAGAAACCAATACCATCATTTTCAACGATATTCTTAATGTGATTTATTTGATGTTTATGCACATTTGCAATAGGAAATGATGTTTTACTTTTGGTTTCTTTAGCATCAAAATCTATGTATTTTCCTTTATATAGACCATTGTAATCAGTAGTAGAAGGTTCCTTAAAGAAAGCTTCTTTAATTATGACACCTCTATTATTGTAGTCTATTTTCGATATTTGAATAGGTGTAGGTTTCTTATATATAAAAGCAATATTATTATCATAATAATACTTATTTGTGATATTAATATCCTCTTCTAAACCCATTCCACGATTTCCATAAGAAGTTAGAACATTATTTTTAGTATTTTCATGTTTGATTCCTTTGGGATAGTTCATTGTTCACCTCTACCTATTTATACCTCTCTAAAATTATACTATAAGTTATATTTTTTTTCTACAATAATTGATGGGAAACTAATTATTTTTTATTATTGATAATAGTATTAATATTTAATATAATTATCTTGTATAATAGAGGTTCTATATGATTAGAAAAAAATAATAAAGCATTTACTTTAATTGAATTATTAGCAGTAATAATAATACTTGGTGTACTAATGTTAGTTGCAATTCCAAGTGTTACAAATTATATCAATAACTCTAGAAAAGAAGGATATATTAATACTGCTAGACAAATAGCTAAAGGAGCAGTTAATCTAGTTAATTCAGGGAATGTTCTTTGGTGCTAAGATAAACAATTTAAATCTTAGTGGTTGGAATAATCCAAGATTAACTACTATGGAAGATACATTTAGAGATTTTGAAGGTAATATTAATTTATCTAATTTCAAAACCGAGCATGTTACTAATTTTAAAGGAACATTTGGAAATTTTAAGTCCAGTACAGTTGATATAAGTTCTTTTTCATCACAAAGTGCTACTACTGCTACTAATATGTTTTCCGGTAGTAATGTAGTTACTATTTATGCTACAGATAGTTTTGATTTAACAAATTTATATCAAAGTCATGTTGATGAATGGACAGTGTTTACATCTACTACTTCCTTAGTAGGAGGAAATGGTACATCATGTAAATTTGCTTTTGGAGATAAACCATATGATTATTATGCAAGAGTAGATAAAGTTGGAAGACCTGGATGCTTTACTCAAAAATAGAATAGAAATAGTTCATTTATAGATTGTTTTAATAGGATTATTATTTGACAAACATATTTATTTATATCATAATAATATCAAGGGATTGGTGATATAGAATGGATAAAGATAGTTTTAATTTATCTTCTAAAGATATACTAGATAAGGAGTTCAAAATCGATACTAGAGGTTTTAGAATTAAGGAAGTTGATGCTTTCTTAGATGAAATCATCGAAGACTATGAACATTACGATAAAGTAATCAAAGATCTTGAAAGAGAAAAAAGTGAATTACAGGATGAAATACTTGCTCTTAAACAGGAAGTTCGTAATCTAAAAACAAGTATTGAGATTGCTAAGACCGATAGTGATGATAATGAAAAAAATGTCTCTAATTTAGATGTATTAAAGAGATTATCACAACTAGAAAAAATTGTTTATGGAAAAAAAGAATAATATTTTGACAAACGCTATGCTTTGAAGTATAGAGGAAAGTCCATGCTCGCACATTCTGTGATGGATGTAGTGATCGTGCTAGAGGAAAAAATAACTCTAGGTAGTCTTTGACTAACGGAAGTGAATAAGCCTAAGCCGAGAGGTATGGTTTTAGTAACTATAAAGGGCCATAGGGACGAATAAGTTGGAAACGATGGAAGTGGAACGTGGTAACCCCCTCGAGCGAGAAACTCAAATTTGGTAGAGGAGCTTTGGTAAGAGAATAAGAATCGAGCCAGGGACTAGGGTAACCTAGTAGATAAATGTTTGTCACCTAGTAATAGGTACAGAACATGGCTTATAAAGTATTATTATATTAGAGGTGATTTTTTGAAAGAACTTGGGAATTACTTGAAAACTACAAGAGAATCTAATGGAGTTTCTATAGATGAAGCTGCAGATGATTTAAAAGTTGATGCTTTTATATTAGAAAGCCTAGAAGAAGGTAATACTAGAGCATTTAAAGATATGTTAAAAATAAGAGATCTAGTAAAAGATTATTCTAAATATTTAGGACTTAAGAGTGAAGAAGTAATAGATGAATATAATGATTTCTTGTTTGAACATACTTCAAAAATATCTTTAAAAGATATAATGGAAGCAGAAAAAAAAGAAGAACAAAAAGCTGCTTCTATTTCTTCACCTTATACTTATATAAGGAAAAGAAAAATGAATTGGAAAAAGGTTAAAGCAGTAGGAATATGGTTGTTGATTATGATCATATTAATATTGATAGTTGTTGTTACACATATCCCTAAAAAGGACCCTATTGTAACAGAATTAATGATTGGAAGTGAATATATTGAAAAATTTACCAAATAGAATAACTATAGCAAGAATTATATTTTCATTAGTTATAATAGTAATGCTATGTTTCCCTTATCATAGAGTTAATATAAACCTTCCATCTATAGAAATAGCTAATGTCGAAATACAAATAACTTATTTTATATCTGGTATTTTGTTTGTCATAGCAAGTGTAACTGATTTCTTGGATGGATATATTGCTAGAAAGTATGGATTAGTATCAAATACTGGTAAAATGTTAGATGCTATTGCTGATAAATTACTTGTTGATTCAGTACTAATCGTATTAGCAGGTCAACAACAAATCAACGAAATTATACCGGTAATCATAGTTATGAGAGATATAGTAGTAAATGCTATCAAGATGCAAGCAGCAAGCAATGGTAAAGTTGTAGCAGCAATCAAGAGCGGAAAAATTAAAACAGCAGCTCAGATGATTGGAGTAGTACTTGTATTCTATAAGAATTTACCATTTGTATTATTCCTAGAGGGTGCTAGAGTAGGAGAATTCCTATTATACTTTGCTACTTTAATGGCACTTATATCAATGTGGCAATATTGGTCATTAAATAAAGATTTAATTTCTGATAAAAAATAATAAGTAATTAAAGATTTCTATATTAGGAAATCTTTTTTTATGCTTATTTTATGGGGAGAAATTTATATATCGAACAAATGTATTAAAAACACTTGCTTTTAAAAATAATATATTGTATACTTGATTTGTAGGCATACAGGAGGTAATTATGAATAAAGCAGAAAAAGATAAAGCACTTGAACAAGTACTAAACGATATTGAAAAACAATTTGGTAAAGGTGCAATAATGAAATTAGGAGAAAGTAAACATATGGAAGTCGATACTGTTCCTAGTGGTTCACTTTCACTTGATATAGCGCTTGGAGTAGGAGGATATCCTAAAGGAAGAATAATAGAGATATATGGACCTGAATCAAGCGGTAAAACTACTTTTGCATTACACGCAATTGCAGAAGTACAAAAACGTGGTGGTCGTGCTGCATTTATCGATGCAGAACATGCACTAGATCCACAATATGCTAAAAATTTAGGAGTAGATATTAATGAATTATTATTATCTCAACCTGATACAGGAGAACAGGCATTAGAAATTTGTGAAGCACTTGTTAGAAGTGAAGCAGTTAGCATAATCGTAATCGATTCTGTTGCAGCACTTGTTCCCCAAGCAGAAATTGATGGCGAGATGGGAGATTCTCATGTAGGTCTTCAAGCTAGATTAATGAGCCAAGCCTTGAGAAAACTATCTGGAGCTATTAATAAGACTAAAACAATTTGTATATTTATTAACCAATTACGTGAAAAAGTTGGAGTAATGTTTGGTAATCCAGAAACAACACCAGGTGGAAGAGCTCTTAAATTCTATTCGACTATTCGTCTAGAAGTTAGAAAAGGAGAAGCAATAAAAGTTGGCGAAAATGTAATCGGTAATAAAACTAATATTAAAGTAGTTAAGAATAAAGTTGCTCCACCATTTAAGAGTGCTACCCTTGAAATAATGTATGGTGAAGGTGTTTCCAAAGAAGGTGAACTAATAGATTTAGCTGTAAATGCTAATATCATTGAAAAGAGTGGAGCATGGTTTGCTTACAATGGTGAAAAAATTGGTCAAGGAAAAGAAAATGTTAAACTACTTCTTAAAGAAAGAAAAGATCTATTCGAAGAGATAGATAAGAAGACAAGAGAGTACTATGGCATAGGTGGAACTAATTCTAAAAAGAAAGAAGAAGAATAAAAAAAATATCCGTTTGAATGCGGATATTTTTTATTGATTATATTTATCATAATAACTCATAATATTATAATTCATATGATATATTTTCTTTTTTTCATCTATTAATAAATCTATTTTTTTATTATCTTGATATTTGATAATATCACCAATCAATTCTTTATCTTTATATTTTATTTTTGGTATTATATCAACTTTATTGTTAATAAATTCTTTGCTATATTCATTATCTTTAATTAGTGTACCTTTATTGGAAAGATAGATAATCTTATTAATTATAGAATTATTATTAACTATGTTTATTATTCCTTTTATTATATTTACTAGCATAGATATTATAAGAATGATTGAAGCTACTTTAATAATATCTTCTTTTTTTATTATAAACAATATTACTCCTATTATTATTCCTAGAGTAAATACTAAAATATTTCTATAGTTTTCCTTTTTTGATGTATAGTAACTACAATAATCAGGATAATATTTATCCTTACTAAATGATTCTAAATTCTTTTTCTTATCATATTCATTAGTCGTATCTATTTTTTTATCTATGAAATATATATTAGGATTATCTTTATCTATTAGTAGATCTACTTTACTTTCACCTTTATAATTGATTTGATGTCTTATTCTTAATTTATGAATTTTCATCTTTCTATCTATAAAGTATATATACGATTTATTACTTAAAAAGAATATATCTACTCTTACAATTTGATTCTTTATTAATATACCTTTTTTACTTAAAATTTTTGCGTTTCTTTTACATTTATTTAAATCAAATATATTTTTGATAGTACTGATTAATGTAATAATTGTTAATATAGATAAAAGAATTGATATTTGACCATATGTATAATTTTTCTTGGTTATTATGAAATATACTACTGCTAATACTATATTTACTATTAATGCTATTAAAAATTCTATTAATAGTATTTTTTCCTTTTCTTTTAATTCATTTTCTAATTCTTTGGTATTTACTTTATACATCTATATCACCTTACCATATAAGTATAAAATATACTATTTGATTTTAGCAAGATTTAGATATAAAGATAAAAAAAATATAGGTACATAGTTGTTACAAAAGATAATATTGTATCTATGTTTTTTTCTATCATAATTCTTAAAATACTTTGACAATAGTGAGAAAAAATACTACACTAATTATAGTGATATTAAAAAATTAATATTCAAATACATTATGGAGGTATATATATGGATGTATTAATCTCTATTTTGCTATTTGTTCTTGGAATCGCCATTGGTGTGTTCATTTATTATTATATAGTTAATAATAAAGTTAAAAATTCTACAAAAAATGCTGAAACAATTATTGAAAATGCAAAGAAAGATGCTGAAAAACTAAAAAGAGAAAGTTTATTTGAAACAAAAGAAGAAATACATAAATTAAAACTTGAAACTGATAAAGAAATTAAAGAAAAGAAAGAAGAAGTTAAGTCTCAAGAGGATAGATTGTCTCAGAGAGAGTCCAATCTTGATAAGAGAGATGAATTATTCCAAAAGAGAGAACTTGCTCTCAGTGAAAAAGAAAAAGAACTTGTAGAATCACAAAAAGGTATTCAAGATGAATATGCAAAACTTGAGGAAATGAAACAACAAGAATTAGACCAATTAAGTAAAATTGCTAAATTAAGCAAAGATGAAGCTAAGAAATTAGTAATGAAAAAAGTAGAAGAAAGCATGAATAAAGAGATTGCTGTCTACATTAAAGAAAGAGAAGATGAAGCTAAATTAGTTGCTGATAAAGAAGCTAAAGAACTTATTAGTTCAGCTATGCAAAGATATGCAGCTGATATAGCAAGCGATCAAACAATTACAGTTGTTCAATTACCAGATGATGAAATGAAGGGAAGATTAATCGGTAGGGAAGGAAGAAATATTAGAACTATCGAAGCTATTACTGGAGTAGATTTAATTATCGATGATACTCCAGAAGCAGTAGTACTTTCATGTTTCGATCCACTTAGAAGAGAAATTGCTAGAGTAACGCTAGAAACTCTAATAAAAGATGGAAGAATCCATCCGACTAGAATTGAAGAAATCTACGATAAGGTAAGCAAGGATATGCATCAAAAGATTATCGAATATGGTAATGATGCTCTATTCCAATTAGGTCTTAATAAAATGGATCCTGCACTTATCGAATTGGTTGGTAAACTTCATTTTAGAACAAGTTATGGACAATGTGTACTTAACCATTCTATAGAAGTTGCAGAATTAACTGGTATACTTGCTGGTGAAATGGGTGAGAATGTTAATCTTGCTAAAAGAGCTGGTTTATTACACGATATTGGTAAATCTATAGACCATGAAGTAGAAGGAAGCCATGTACAAATCGGTGTTGATTTAGCTAAGCAGTACAAAGAACATGAAGTTGTTATTAATGCTATCGCATCACATCATGGTGATACTGAAGCAACAAGTACAATTAGCGTATTAGTAGCTATTGCCGATGCATTATCTGCTTCAAGACCGGGAGCTAGAAATGATAGTCTAGAGAATTATATAAAGAGATTAGAACAACTTGAAAATGTTGCTAATGAAATACCTGGTATCGATAAATCATTTGCAGTTCAAGCAGGAAGAGAGTTACGTGTTATCGTTAAACCAGAAGAGGTTGATGATGTTGGAGCTCATAAGATAGCTAGAGATGTAAAAGAAAAGATCGAAGGTACTATGCAATATCCTGGTACTATTAAAGTAACAGTAATAAGAGAAACAAGAGCACAAGAAGAAGCCAAATAAGCTTCTTTTTTATTTGTAACTATTATAATGTTCTATTAGATGTTATACTTAAGATGGTGATGATATATGGATATGTCTTTATATTTAATAATTGCTTTTGAAATACTTATAGAGTTTATTATGGTTTTTATAGTTAAAAAAACAAGCAATGCAAAAATATGGAATATACTTATGGGAATGATAATTGTAAATCTTATTTCCATATTATTGATAATAGTATTTTCAAGTTATTTATATAATTTTGCTATGTATCTAGTTATATTTTGGCCTATTCCTTTATTGTTATTTTTTATTACCCATTCCGTACTTAGCGTAGTTTTAATGGAATTAAAAACTAAAAGAATAGTTGATAAAAATAAAATAGATATTAGATTACTTCTCTTAGGATTGATTATCTTACCAGTCAATATATATTATTTTGTATTTATTCCATATATGAATAATGCAAAAATTAACAAGGAAATAGAAGATAAAGTAATAACATATTTGAATACAAAATATGGTAATAATGATTATAAGATTTCAAGCAATCATGTCAGTTATTCTTTCAACCAACTTTTGTATACTCATAGTAGTAATACTCTTAGGGTTTCAACTCCGTTGCTTGATAATAAGTTTGAAGTTGATGTTAATGAATATGATTCACGTGGACTTGAAGATATATCAGAGAATTTTGTAGAAAAATATTATGATGAAAAAATTAATAAAAGTTTAGAAGAGTATGATTCTAGCGCTAGATTTTATGTTTATCATGAAGAACGTATACCAAATTCACTTGGACATATTCCATCACTTGATGAGTTAATAAGTTATGAATCATTTGATGGTATGACTATTTTTGTTTCTAATGATTCTGGGTGTTCTGATTCAGAAAAGGGTATCGATTATATAAAAAATGTTTCACTTAATCTATTAGAGGTTTTGGATTATTCAAATGCTATTGATATAAAATATCATTTTAGGTGCAATTTTACATATCATTACAATTATTTCTCTTCATTATCTGATACCAATTTAATAATAACTACTACTAATGGTGGCTTTGGTGATGAAAAAAATACATATGAGTATAATATTGAATATATAAAAAAAGAAATAGAATAAATACTATTATTATGTAATAAAAAAATCCACAATGTTGTGGATTTTTTATTGTTTCCTTATATCTAGAACAACTGGTAATATAATTGGTTTTCTTCCTGTCAATTCATGTATGAATGGGAATAATTCTAAAGTTAGTTCTCCTTTTATATCATTATAAGTAACTGCTGGTTCTTCAAGTTTCTTTAATATAATTTTTTCAGCAAATACTTCTATCTTTTTTAGAAGTTCAGCATTCTCATTAACCATTACAAATCCTCTAGTAGTAATATTTGGATGTATTAGTAAATTTCTATTTTTCATATCGATATTAGCAATTATTACTAGTATTCCGTCACTAGCCATAATCTTCCTATCACGAAGAACAGCACTATTTACTTCTTCCATACGATTTGAATCTACATATATATCACTTGAAATTACTGGTTCATCTTTAGTAATAACATGATCTTTTAAACTTAATACATCTCCGTTTTGAAGTACGAATGTATTTTCTTTAGGTATTCCACAATCAACTCCAATAGAAGCATGTTTTTTAAGCATTCTATAATCACCATGGAATGGCATTAGATATTTTGGATTTAAAAGTCTAATCATCAACTTTAATTCTTCTTCATTAGCATGTCCAGATGTATGTATCTCATAGAAGGAATTAGTATATACTTTAACTCCTTGTAGATATAATTTATTAATTGTTCTTCCTATTGAAATTGCATTACCTGGAATTGGACTAGATGAGAATACTACTATATCATCCGGTTTCAATTTTATTTGTTTATGAGTACCATTTGCTATTCTAGATAGAGCAGCAAGTGGTTCTCCTTGTGAACCGGTACAAAGTATAGCTAGTTCACTACCTTTAACATTATTTGCTTCTTCAGGTTCGATGAATATATCCTTATGATCGATATATCCTCCTTCGAGAGATATTTTAATATTATTTTCCATCGAACGACCAAATGTACATATCTTTCTTCCATGCTTATAGCAAGATTCAACTATATGTTTAAGTCTATATATATTGGAAGCAAAAGTAGCAATAATTATTCTTCTATCTGGATGTTCATCGAATATATCGTTTAGTGCAGTATCTATTCTTTTTTCACTTAAACTTATTCCTTCGTGTAGAGCATTAGTTGAATCACTGATTAATACATCTACACCTTCCTCACCAATTCTAGCCATCTTATGGATATTAGCTACAGGTCCTATTGGAGTAAAATCAAATTTAAAATCTCCAGTAGTTACTATATTTCCATCAGGTGTTTTAACAAGAATTCCATGTGAATCTGGAATAGAGTGGGTAGTTCTAAAGAATTCAACCTGTATATTTTTATATTTTACAATCGTATCTTCTTCGTATGCATGTAGATTATCATATCTAATATTTTTATCTTCCAATTTAAGCGCTATTAATTCTTTGGCTTGTTTAGGTGCATAAATCTCAGGAATATTTAATTCGCTTACTAGATATGGTATAGCGCCAATATGGTCTTCATGTCCATGAGTAATGAATAGGGCTTTAACCTTATCTTCATTTTCCTTTAAAAAGGTTATATCAGGTAAAACACAATCGATTCCTAAAAGCCCTCCTTCTGGAAACATAATACCGGCATCAATAATAATAATCTCATCATCATGCATTACACAATACATGTTTTTTCCGACTTCACCCAAACCACCAAGAATTATAATCTTAGTATCGTTTGTATTGTTATTCATAAAATCTCCTTTCTATAGAATTAAAAGAACTAACTAAGAAATTATACAATGAAATAAAATATTTGTCCATATTTTGAATTTTAATTTACATAAAAAAACTATTAGTTTTTCAACTAATAGTTTTAATTTTATCCTTCGTTATTATTGTTTCCTTCACCTTCATCAGGATTTGGATTTTCTGGAGGAGTAGGGTTGTCAGTACCTGGATTAGTAGTTCCACCTTCATTTCCAGTACCACTTCCTTCACCAGTACCAGTACCAGTGCCAGAACCTGATTCTCCACTACCGCTTTCTCCTTGGTTCCCGGTTCCTTGATTTCCAGAACCTTCATCTTCCTTTTTCTTATTTGTACCTATTGTGAATGTAATAGTAGTTTTTTCATCGTCGAACATCTCTTTTATAGTAGTACCACTTTCAACTGATTGCTTAAGAATAGTTCCTACTTTATCTTCATCTTCAGTATATTCTTCAACTTCTTTTATATTGACTGTATTAGAGAATTTCTTTCCCCATGTTGTAACTGCATTCATCGTCTTACCAACGAAGTTTGGTACTTTACATACCGAATTAGTGGTGTCTATCAAGCAATCTACTTTGTCATCATCATTTTTTACTACATCGATAGTCATCGTTTTATTAGGAATTCTATCAACTCTTTTACTTTTTGGATATTCCATACCAACTATTTCACCATTTTGAGCACCAGATTTTTTAACATAATTATATTTTAATGTTACACCATTTTTTGTTGCCCAACTCTGTGCATTTGTAAGAGTATAATCGGTTAGATCAGGAAGCAATTCATAATATGTATAACCTTGTGAGAAACGACCTTCTCCGATAATGGTTTCTTTATAACCTGTATCGATATCAAATGAGAATGTTTTATTGATAGTTTTAGCTTTCTTATCTAGATTTTCAAACATAGCATCTTTAACTACCTGTAAGCTTTGTTTTTGAGGTATATAGTACCATAATACTAATTTTGATGATTCATCATATATCATTTGTCCATCACCAATGATATTTAATTTTTGAATTTGAATAACATCATCATTATTTGATTTTAGTATCATATCTTTGGCTACATTATAGAATGATAATATAGTGTCTTTAGTCATGTTGGTATCTACATTATCGCTAATAACATCCAATAGATCGTATACTTTGGTGATATCATTAAATTTTTTAAGTTTTTCTAGTATTGCAAGTATAACTGTTTGTTGATTCTTTCCACGAAGTTCAACACTTCTATAAACCTTAGTATATTTCTCTGGGCAGAAGTTTGAATTAGATTTTCTATTTCTAGAAAAGGCTAGAGCTTGTTCACCATTAAGAGTTTGGAATCCTTGCTCGATGTATACCATGTTAGCACCGAATCTTCTTTTACTATCCTGTTCACATAATGCATATGGTACATCTACTTCAATACCACCTAGAGTATCGACTAAATCAACAAGACCAGTGAAGTTAATTTTTACATAATAATCTATATTTATTCCAATATAGTTTTCAATAGTTTTAATAGTACAATTTGTACCCCTTGCTGCAGCTGAATTAATCTTATTTTCATGTTTATCTCCATAACACATAATAGGTACATAACTATCTCTATGAATATTAAGCATAGTTGCAGTCATTGTAGTAGGATTAAATGTAACTACAATCATCGTATCTCCATTAAATGAATCGGAATTCTTTAATCCCTGAGTAGTTGAATCTATTCCCATTAAAAGAACGGTAAATGGCTTAGTAATATCAGCACCGCTACCAAGTAGTTCAGCTTCCTCTTTGGTTGTTTCTTTATCCGTAGTAGTGATAGTTTTTAATCTTACAGCAATATCTTCATATTCTTCTTTTGTAGAATAGATGTCTTCATATGCTGCTGGCAAGAATATATAATCAACTTCTTTTTTATACAATGCATCGATTAAGTTTTCAAAGTCAGAGTAGGTAACTAGAGTATTCTTTTTTAATAATTCATGATTATTAATTATTTCTTTTGCTAATTGATAACCCTCTATCTCGTTAGTATTTTCAACTATACCTAATTTCTTCCCTTCCATTTTAGAAAGATCTGTATCGTTATTTTCAGCAAGTGTAACCATTGCTGAACTATATGTAACAACCTTGTTAACTTTTACGAAATAGCCCATTATCTTATTTAGATTAAATCCTAAGAATACAAATATAATTATGAAAAGAATTTTTATGATATTGGTAAATATAGCAAATCCTTTTTTCTTCTTAGTCTTACTTATTATCATAAGTATAATCATTATTATATCTATAAATATTAGACCACCTATAATAGAGTATCTAATCATATTTTCTACATCTTTATATTGTAATATCGCAAATATTAAATATATGGTAGATATAATAAATATCAGCGATAGAATTGGACTAATCTTTAATTTTCTTTTTTTCTTCATGTATTCCTCCATAAAAAAGAAGAGAATTATTAACTTTCTTTTTTCTTTCTTCCTTTTTTCTCATTGTTAATATTCTCTTCTATTTTATCACTTTTTTTAATATTGTTTAATTCTTTTTTTATGTTTTCCTCTTTTATCTTTAACTCATCTTCTAATTCTTTAAGTTCTTTTTCTTTTTGTATAAGTTTTTCTTCATCTTGTTTTCTTCTATTATCTATTTCTATTTCTTTTGCTTTGGTTTTATTTTTCTTACCTAATCTACTTACCATAGATATAAGTATTCCTATATACGTAACTATCATAAAAGCAGCTAGAGCATATATTACATAATTTCTTTTTAATATTCTTTTATCGTTATTACTGATTTGTTTATCTGCTGAATTATCATATAGTTGTAATGTTTTTTCTGATGTTTCATATACATATATATTATTTTTACCATTATCTAAATTAGTACCATATACTAGGTAATGAGTAGAACTATTTTTTTGATAAGCTATATATTCGATATCGTTTATTTTTAATTTAGTTTCTTTATAACCATCCGGTATATCTTTAATATTTGTAACATTGATTAGTATAATTTTTTCACCAACAAGTTCTAGATATGGAGAATATTTTTTATCATCATATCTATAAAGTGATATATTTCCATCGTTATCTTTTAAACCTACTAGCGTAATTGTTTGATCATTAACTTTATAGACTAGGGAAGGAACTTCTACTTCTTCATCTAGTTTTAATGTAGATTCTTCGAAGTGTTCACTTGGTTTATTTATAAGCTCCTTTTTTCTAACTATAAATAATTTTTTGTTATCGGTTGTTTCTACTTCGATAGGAGCTAATTCTTTTCTAGTAACATTTATTACATAGTCTTTAGAACTACCATTTTGAGCTGTTACCTTAACTACTATCTTGTTTATTCCTTCTTCAAGGACATGTTCTTTGAATCCATCTACAGAGGATTTATTATCTTCTCTAGTACCACCTACAGTTATACTTGTTATATCGTTTTCTACTGTAACTTCGTATGCTGTTGTATTTTTGTTAAAAGCAGGTGATAGGGTACCACTACTTACTGTTAGACTAGATAGATTATTATTTGAACTATAACTTGCTTGTACTTGTGCTTGAGTTTTAATATTTACTGTTTTAGTAGTACTTGGTGTAGTCATATTATTTCCTGCAAAGTCTACAGCTTCATTAATCTTGAATGTTATTGAAGCACTTCCACTAGCTTTTGCTTTGAAGGTATAAGATATAGTGGCTGATTTTTCGGAACCGGTATATACTGGAGCGCCACTTTGAGTACCACTAGTAAGTGTTAACTTAGAAGTATCATAGGTCATCGAATAAACTACTGCTCCAAGAGGCTCACTGCTTGAATATGTGAATTTAACTGTTATTGAATTACCAACTGTAGTACTTGTTGTACTTATACTTCCACCTAGTGATAGATTTGATGCATTTACTTTACTTATTCCCATAAAGAATGTTAGTAAGGCAAGTGCAATTGTAAAATATTTCTTCATGTTTCACCTCTATCCTTGACTTATATTGGATACTTTTAAAATATGTTTTTGAACATTTAATAAATCTATTGCTGTTATTTTTCCATCTTTATTTGTATCCATTGCTTTATAATAAGCACCTGATAATGTAGATTGTTTTAATAATATCTTTTGAACATTTAATAAATCCAATGCTGTTATTTTTCCATCTCCGTTGGAGTCTCCATATTGTACTACTGTATATGTCTTAGTTTCTGTTCCTGTTTCGATAATAACTTTATCATTGGTGAATACTGTTCCATTTGATTTGTTATTACCATTCTTATCTTTTATTGTAATACTTACTGTATTATTATATTTTTTCAAATTGTTTATTAATGCATTTACATCTGTACCATAGGTAATATTCCATAAATATGTATTATCTGTCTTATAAGAAGAACTATTAATTACATTTGTAACACTTATTGGAGTTGGAGCTGGAGTAGTTGGTTCTTCGTTGTTGACTGGGGTTGTATTATTATTGTTATTTTCATCTGTATTATTATCTAATGGTCTATCTGGAACAGTTGGCTCTTGAGTAGTTGGCTCAACTGGTTTAGGAGTTCTAACTATGGTTAATTCATATTCTTTTGGTATTCCATTAGCACTTGTTACAACTATTTTTCTTACTACTGTATCCTGTTTCATTTCGAATGTACCAAGACCAGTTATTGAAGAAGTAAATGCTACTAATTGAGCATCTATTGCAATGCTTTCTGTGTAAGGAATATTAACTGTATATTTAGTTACAGCTCCATCGAAATTAGTTACGTTTACACCATTTACTTTTATATATCTTAAATAGTTATTTGGATTTCCTAATTTCGGAAGTGGAGTAGATTCAGGCATATTACTAAATATTGGAATATCAAATTTGAAAGGTAATTCGGATACCCCCATATTCTTGTATGAATTGAATGTTGATGATGATTGACTTTCCAAACTATCTATATTAGTCGTATATTGATGCCATATACCCTTAGTGGCTTTTGGATTGAAATTATATTTTTGATAGTAAAGTGTATGTTGTCCACATTGAATATAGTTTACTGATATTTTATATGCTCCATTTACTATTGCTTTTTGAGCACTATTCCAACCAGCACTCTTAGCATATTGCAATGATTTAAGTTTAGGATCACTTGATGAAGAAGCTCCAATATTATAGAAGTTATAATATCCTGTGTAATCAACTCCATCGGATAGAACACCTGCTTGACCATTACTGCATATATTTGTTGAAGTAGTTCCGACTTCCTGTCTAGCAAGTGCTGCAAGATAGATAGGTGATGTTTTATTCTGCTGTGCAGCTTCAACGAAATATGGTGCAAATTGTGTTAGATGATTATTACCTAATACTTGTCTTACCAATTCAACTGTTTGATAACTACTATCGTAAGATAAATCTTGGAATGAGAATATTCCATGCTCTGTTAAGTAATATCTTGGATCCATATAGTGAGCTATAGCTGCACTATTAGCTTGGAACCAATATAGTCCATCATGTGCTTTAAATTTATTGGTGTAATAATCATAATCGTTTGGTTGAGTTGATAGGTATCCTTCCAAGCCTTGCGCAGCTTTATTAGGATTGATATTTAAAAAACTATTTCCTGGACTACTATCATTTCCATCTTGTGCAAATTCATCCTGTAAGTACATTGCTGTACTCCAACTTTTACCAGTATTGGTTCCTATAAATATCCATGATGGATGTTTTTTATGTATTTCTCTTAATTTTACTTTATATGACTCAGGAAATCCTTGAGAAGTTAAATATTGTTCGAATTGTGCATCCGTCATCTGTGACATTTCATTGGCACTTAAATTCTTTTCATAAGAAAGATTATTCATTATCTTTTCTAATTCTTTAACTCCATCATTTTCAGTCTTATTACTTTGATATAATATCAAAATTGCAATTACATCAGGTAAACCATTCTTACTAGTTATATAATAATCAACTTGATAATTATTGTTGTTTTGTTTAGCTGTACCTTTAAGCAATACATATTCTTGATTATTTATTGTTTTAATGGTAGCAGAAGTAAGTGTAATTGAAACATCATCTATAGTTGTTGTAGTTACCATTGCATCTTTATTAGCTTTAATGTCAGCAAATTTTACATTACTCATAGGTTCTACATACATATCTATAGTTGCATCTTCATTTTCTAAAGCTACACTTTTATTTTGTACTATTTCATATTCGTAGGTATCTGGCATAACTAATTTATAGTCACCAAATTTTATTGTTACATTGGTTTCAACATTAACTTTTTCAGTATACGTACTACAAATATAACCAGTATAAGATTCGTAAGTTACTTTATACCATGATTTGCTACAACCATTCCCAGCATTAACTTCCTCGATAATAGTCAAAATTGTATTATATGGTACAGTTATTAATTTATTATTCTCATACGAAGTAGCACTGCTTCTTAATTTTAGCCCTAAAGTATCACTGATTCTTACTTTTTGCTTTGCAGCAGCATAAGTATTATCTATTCCAAAAATAGAAAGAATCATCATCAATATTAGAACTATTCCAATTCTTTTTTTCATATGCATAGATACCTCCATTATCATTCTTTAATATAATTATATAGTAAGTATTATACTTTATCACTTATTTTGTAATAAATATGTACAAAATTTTACAAGAAATGGTAAAATTATTTTAAGAGGTAATGTTATGAAAAATAATCGTTATATAGCTATATTTTTTATATTACAAACAATTGCATTCGTGGTGACATCATTCTTTTCTTATATAATAGGAATTATTTTACAAGCTATACTAGTTTTATATGAATTGTTCTATGTTGTTAATAAGTATGATGGTAATTTAAAAAAATCTATATTGAATTATCTAAAAATAATTATTTTATTAATGATTATCTATTCGATTTATATTTATAAATTTAAAGATGCTAGCATTTTAATAAATCTTATTAATTTAATTGTTACACCTATATTCGTTTATACTTTTTATGATAAAAATAAATATTCTAGAGCTAAATTCTTGGTAGTTTTTCAAAATATAGAAATATTACTTTCATTATTATATTTGCTAACGAATAATTATCCCCTTATTTTTCCAATAATTATTTTATATCCGTTCTTATTTATCGAAAGAGTATATAGTTTAAAACATGAATTGCAAATATATTTGCCTACTATATTTTTGCTTCTTAGTAAGAATGAATTATTTACTTATCCAATATTAATCGTATTATCCTTAGTTAGTATTTATAAATTAATCGATAAAGAATATAAGAAATCTTTTTCTTTAATTGTTTTATTAATTATCAGTTTGATTTGTACTTTATATTTTAAAACATATACTTTATTCGATTTTAATAGTGAAGTATTTGGTAATGAATATATTTTACTTAAGGTATCTAAACTTGTAATACCACTTATTCCTTATGCTTTATTTTTAATTTATACATTTAAAAATATGCTTAAGAATAAGTTTAAAATTAATTATGAAATGTACTTATTAATATTGAATGTAGTATTGTTTATTTTAATAAATCTATATACTAGATATGATTATAATTTCTATGTATTATATGTATCTTCTATATCATTATTACTTCTTAATGGTTATAGTGGAATTCTAAATAAAAAAATTGATCCTAAAAAGATTACGATTATGTCACTTCATACTGGTTTTGGTGGTATAGAAAGATATATCTCATCTTTATGTAAAATGTTTAAAGGAAAGAAAGTAGAGATAATATCTACATATAAGGTACCAAAAAGTCCCGCTTTTGATTTTGATGGAGCAAATATTAAGTATTTAATGGATTATGGGCCAAATAAAGATAGATTAAAGAATTCTATGAATAGATGGAATATAATAAAAATTATCAAAGAAGGAGTAATTGCTATAAATATTCTTATCAATAGAAAGGCATTATATATAGATGCTGTTAGTGAAGTAGATAGCAAATATATTATAACTACTCGTGATTACCATAATAGATATGCTGGATTATATAGTGATAAGTCTATTATCAAGATAGCTACTGAACATAATTATCATAATGATGATGAAGGTTATATTAATAGAGTTGTTAATTCAGTTAAATATTCTAATTATTTTATTCTTGTTTCAGAAGAATTAAGAAAGTTCTATAGTGATAAAGTTAATAAGAAAGTAAAATGTATTTATATACCTAATGTTATTGATTCAGTAAGTACTAAAAAAGCTAAATATGGTTCTCATAAAATAGTAAGCGTAGGTAGATTAGATAAAGTTAAAGCACAGGATGATCTAATAGATGTTATTAAGATTATTTCTAAAAAATATGATGATGTTCATTTAACTTTGATAGGCGATGGTGAAGAAAAACATAACTTATTTGAAAAAGTTAAAGAAGAAAAACTAAAGGATTATGTATCTTTCACAGGATTCTTAACACCGAAAGAAATCGAAAAAAAATTATTGGCTTCAAGTATCTATGTAACAACTAGTCATTCTGAATCATTTGGTCTATCTATTATAGAAGCCCAAAGTTATTCTCTACCGGTAGTTGCCTTCGATTCAGCAAATGGAGTAAAAATGCTATTAAAAGATGGTAATGGAGTACTAATAAAAAATAGAAATAAAGAAAAGATGGCTGAAGAAATAATAAAATTATTTGAAGATAAAAAGGAATATACAGAATTAAGTAAGAAATCTTTAGCAAATGCTAAATCTTATCTAATAGATAATGTTAAACCATTATGGAATAATATTATTAAGTAAGGTGAATATAATTGAAAAAAAAGAAAAATAAAAAAATATTATTTATATCAAGTACAGGTGGACATCTATCCGAAATGATGAGATTATCTCCAATGTTTTCAAAGTATGATTATTTTATTATGACCGAGAAAACAAAGAGTAATCTATATCTAAAGGATAAATATCCTGGTAAAGTTAGTTTTTTAGTTTTTGGAACCAAGACTAATTTTATAGTGTATCCATTTAAATTATTATTTAATTGTTTTAAAAGTTTATTTATATATTTGAGAGAAAGACCTAAAGTCATCATTACTACAGGAACTCATACGGCTGGACCTATGTGTTATATAGGCAAGATATTTGGAAGCAAAATAATATATATAGAGACTTTAGCAAATAGTAATACTAAGACTGCTACAGGTAGACTCATATATCCGATTGCTGATTTATTTATCGTACAATGGGAAGAGATGTTAAAACTATATCCTAAAGCAAAATATTGGGGGATGATTTACTGATGATACTAGTGACATTAGGTACACAGGATAAGAGTTTTGAAAGACTCTTGGATGCTGTTCAAAAAGCTATTGATGATGGTTATATAAATGAAAAAGTAGTAGTTCAAGCTGGATATACTACCTATGAAAGCAAAGATATGGAAATATTTGATTTTATTCCTAGAGATAAATTTGAAGAGTTAATTGAAGAATGTGATATACTAATTACACATGCAGGAGTAGGATCTATCCTATCTGGATTGAATAATAATAAAAAAGTAATTGCTGCTCCAAGATTATCAAAGTATAAGGAACATATAAATGATCATCAATTGCAAATAGTAGAGAAGTTCAAAAGACTAGGTTATATACTTCCCCTTGATGATTTTGAAAAACTTGGAGAAGTAATAAAGAAAAGTAAGAAATTTAAACCAAATAAATATGTTAGCAATACTGATAATATTATTAAACATATAGAGGAATACATAGATAGTATTTAATAATTCTTAGGGGGAAATATGAAAGAAAGGTTAAAAGTATTGGATTATAAATATAGAATATTATCTTTAATATTCGTATTTATACTTATAATATCGATATTCGCTCCATTATCTGGTAATGACTGGATATCTTTTGCTAATGGTAAATTTAGCATATTAGATTTTTCATTATCATATAATAATGGAGGTTTATTAAGTGATTATATAGTTAAAATATTTGTTAATAATAAAGGCATTTTTGCTATTTTATTTGCAAGTATAATGACTCTTTTATATAGTATGATAATCCCTTTATTCGGTAAGGTTGATAATAAGTATCATTACTTATTAATACCATTTTTTATACTCCTTTTAGGTATAGAGACTTTCAGTTATAACCTAATTTCAGTTACAGGAACAGTATGTTATACAATACCTTCTATAATGATGATAATATATTATTTGTATGCATATAGAATAGGTAATGAACCATATAGATTTAAAGATTATATAATTCTATTCTTAATTATTGCCTATGTATCACTTACTACAGTTCATTTAGCTATAAGTTTTCTAATAATTAATTCGATATTTTATGCCTATAAAGTAGTTACTCAAAGCGATTTTCAAAAACGATATATTATACTTATAATATTACAAATAATAATTACATTAACTTCACTATTATTAGTAGATAAATCTATATTATATACATCAGTAAATATGATGTTAGGAAATATACCTAAATTTATTAATATAACCTTTTCAAAAAATATTATTATATTTCTATTTGGATTGATACCAATTAATAAATATTTAAATGAAAAATTAGGTAATATGACATATAAAAGAGAGATAATAGTCTTATTTAGTTTGATACCATGGCTTTCACTTTTATATAATTTCTTTAATTATTCTCCAATAAATCTAAATTTAATAATTAATAGATATAATGGAGTATTTGCTACAGAAAATTGGTATTTTATCTTTTATTATATTGTATATATGATATTATTTGTTGTATCTATAGCTCATTTTATAAAGAGGAAAAAGTCTAGAATGTATATATTGTTACTACTTTTAATGGGTTTAATTACAAGTTCTTTAAAACTTATATCACCAGATTATATGGATGGTAATAATATAATATTTGTACTTACTTTTATAATTACTTTATCCGTAGTAATTAAAGAGATGGAGATTCCATTTAATAAATATTTGGCTTTGGTATCTATTTTACTAACAGGTTATTATCTAGTATTAATATTTATGTCCAGTTATATAGATGTTACAAGATTAAATTATATAAAGGAACAAGTAGATGCTAAATATACAGTTATCGAAGTAAAATCGAATCCTCTATATATAGTTTATAGATACAATCCAAATACGCCATTTCAAATGAGAGATTTTAAGAAGTTTGCTAATTTATCCGATGATAAAAAATTGGAAGTTAAATATTTTGGAATATTTGAAAAAATTGAAAGAAGGGTTAAATATAATGATTAAGATGATTGGAAAGAAAAAAGAATTAATATCCATTGTTGTACCTTGTTACAATGAAGAAGAGGTGCTTCCTTATTTCTATGAAGAAATGAAAAAGCAGGAAGAGAAGATGAAATACGTAGATTTTGAATATGTATTTGTAAACGATGGTAGTAAGGATAAAACATTGGAAGTATTAAAGGAATTAGCTGAGAAAAGTAGTAATGTTCATTACATTTCCTTTTCAAGAAATTTTGGTAAAGAAGCAGGTATGTATGCTGGTTTAGAACAAACAAAAGGAGATTATGTAACCATAATGGATGCAGATTTACAAGATCCACCAAGTCTTCTTGAAGATATGTATAAAGGAATAAAAGAAGAAGGCTATGACTGCGTAGGTACAAGAAGAGTTACTAGAAAAGGAGAACCTAAAATAAGAAGTTTCTTTGCTAGAATGTTCTATAGAATTATCAACAGGTTATCAGATATTGAAATGGTTGATGGAGCAAGAGATTTTAGATTAATGACAAGACAGATGACAAATGCCGTTCTTGAATTAAAAGAATATAATAGATATACAAAAGGATTATTTAGTTTTGTAGGATTCAATACCAAATGGTTAGAATACGAAAATATTGAAAGAAAAGCAGGTAAAACTAAATGGAGTTTCTTTGGATTATTTAGTTATGCACTAGAAGGAATAATTGCATTTTCAACAAAACCATTAACAATAGCAGCAATGATTGGATTCATATTCTTTATAATAAGTTTTATAATGATTTTTGTAATCATATTAAAAACTCTTATATTTGGTGATCCAGTTAGTGGTTGGCCAAGTACGATATGTATCGTATTCTTCGTTTCAGGAGTACAGTTATTCTGTTTAGGAATAATGGGAGCATATTTATCCAAAGCCTATCTTGAAACAAAAGGAAGACCAATTTATATAATTAAAGAAAGAGATAATAACCGATAATAATTATTATCTCTTTTTATTATTCATTTAAAAAAATAGTTAATATTTTCTATAATTATAATTAGGATAATAAAGGTAATGATATGAAAAATAGAAAAGACTTGGATGAATGTTATTATTATAATAATTTAATAGTAAAATACACTTACGAAAGTAGGTGTATTTTTTTATAGTTTATTTTGCTTAAATAAATATTTCCCTTTATAGTTAAATACTTTTATGTTATTATATGAAGCCAAGGTGATTATTATGCCATGGAGCACTGAAGATTTTAGAGAAATATTAAAAAAATATGAAGATTTATATAATTTAAGTGAATCTGATTTTGAAAAGAAAGTATTATTGGATTATATCAGTAATCTAAAAAGTGAGATTGCTGTTGAAGAATTAACTAAATTTGAAAGAGAAAAATTATCTAATCCAGAAGAAAAAACTAAAATAGATTTGAAAATCAATGAGGATAAAGATTTAGATTTAGATAGTGGTACTTGTTTTGGTGCTTTAACTCATGATTTATATGATATATCTAGATTTAGAGAATTATATCCATATATAGATGAATTCAAAACTAAATTAAAAAGCATACTTAAATATGATACATTTAAATTTAACGCTGAAAGTAATATAAAACTATCTAAAGAAGATATATTTGAGCTTATACATGATTTATTTAAATCTACGACTGATGAAATATATGAAATCTATTTAAGCTTAGAAAAAAATAAGGATAAATATATTAATTTAGATCCAACACTTGATGCTAATGATGGTTCTAGCTTTTATTTCCCTATTGTTAATAAAAACTTTATTTCTGTTGGTACCAATGGTAATAGTGAAGATATAATTAGTACATTATCACATGAAATAGGTCATTATATTGGATCAGTATATAATGAAGGAAGATATCTTGATAAAGACCTTTATGTAGAAATAGAAAGTCAATTTTTTGATTTAATATCCCATGATTATTTTGGTAATCAATTAAATGATATATATTTTAATGAAATGTCAAAAGATAGATTATATGATTATTATTCAGATGCTAAAGGTATTATTGCCAATAGAGATATATTAGATGAATTGTTTACTAAACTAAATAAGGTTAGTGATCCTTATCAGTTTTACTCCTTCTTAGCAGATAATAATCCTGAATATAAGGAAGTAGATATACCTGAAAAAAATAAATATCTTTTTGGCTATTTGATAGCAGTAGAACTATTTGAGATATATAAAGAAGATAAAGAAATGGCAATCGAACTATTAAAAAGAATAATATGTAAAGATGATAAGAAAACTGAATTAAGAAGAATAACCGATAATGTTGATATTAATAGAAGATTAGAAAACCATGTTAAAAGACTAAAACTTGAAAGGAATTAAAAGATTATGGGGTGGAGTAGTATTGATTTAAGAAATGATTTAAAAGAATTAAAAAAAATATATAATCTTGAGAAAGATATGCAAAAGAAAGAGAAAATACTATCCAATATTAATACTCTTATTCTTACTATATGTGATATAGAATTAGGGGAAGATAGTTATACAGATATAAATGATTGGAAACTTCTATTTTGTTCTGTTCCTAGATTTTCTATGTATTATCCTGCTGTATATAAGTTTATTAATACTTTAAATGCTAGCGATGTAGAATGCTTTGATAATATTATTCCAGAAGGGAATAAAAAAGAAATAGATAGTAATGATATTTTTCCAATGATGCATGATTTTTATAAATCCGTAGGTAAAGAGATATTTAATCATTTTTTAACTATAGATAAAGATCATGATAGATATATTAATTTTGATAAGGAAATCGAAAGCAGCGAAGGAGTTACTTATTATGTACCTATATTGAATAAAAGATATTACACTATAGGTTCAGCTGGTGATAATAGAGAAATCTTAGCTACGCTTACTCATGAATATGGTCATTCGATTGCTTCTATAATAAATCCAAATAGATATTTTAATAATGACTTTTTTATAGAAATAGAGTCTATATTCTTTGAACTAATCGGTTTAGACTACTACTACAATATTACTAAAGATAAATACTATTCTGATTTAATTGTGGATAAAACTAATACATATTATTGGAATGCTAATAATGTTGTAGCTATGAAAAGAATATCAGATAAGACATTTATGAATATGAAGGATGAAATCTCTTCAATTAAGTTGTTAAAAAAATATTTAAATCAGGAAGGATTCGATGAAAACTGTATTACTGTAGATGTAGATGATAAAATGAAATATCTATTTAGCTATATAGTTGCTATCGAATTATTTGAAATATATAAAGAGGATAAAAATCTAGCAATAGATTTATTAAAAAAGATGATAAATAGAGATAAAGAAATATCTGAATATGAATCTATTCATACCAATGTAACCCCTGTAAAAAGTTTAAATAAACATCTAAATAGAATAATGAGGTACTAATATGTCTTGGAGTATTAATAATTTAAATAATGATTTGAAAAGACTTAAAAGATTATATAATAAAGAAACTGATATGAATACCAAGTATGAATTATCAACATATATAAGTTGTCTAGAAGAAATTATAGTTGGTTATTCATTCGATAATAAGACAAAAGTAATAGGTCAAGGCAATTTCTTTAAAAGTCTTTATTCTATTCCTAAATATAGAGTATATTTACCATTTATCAGTGAATTTGATGAGATCCTTAGTAAATATGTAACCGATGATGAAACGATTAATAGTGTTAAACATGCAGATTATAGTAGAAAAGAAATGTATGAATTAACTAGAGAATTTTATAAACAGATAGGTGGAAATTTTTATAATGCGTTTCAAAAGTTTGATAAAGAAAAGAACAATCGAATAAATTATTGCCCTTTCAGTAGTATTAATTCGGTTACATATTATATTCCTGGAATAGATAAATTTTATATTAATATAGGTGCTGAAAGTGATGATAGAGATATTATAGAAGCTTATATACATGAATCAGCACATATTACAACAGCAAAAATTAATAATAGAAGATATCACGCTAATGATATGTTTGTAGAAATTGAATCATTGTTTTTTGAAATATTAGCCGATCAATTTTTATACACAGAAACTGGGGATATCTATTTCAAAGATATGGAAAAAGATAAGGTAGATAAATATTATAATGAGGGGGATATACTTGATATTATGCATATAGCATACGATGTTACTATTAGTGATGCTATGAAAATCGATGACCCTAATAAAGTATTCGATATGATCTGTCGTGATAATAATTTAATTAAACCTAAATATGTAGACTTTGATAGAGTAATGAAATATGTTTTTAGCTATATATGCGCTATAGAATTAGTAGAAATATATAAACAGGATAAAGATAAAGCATTATCTATGTTGGAAAATATAATTACTGAAAACAAATCAATTACCGAATATGAAAAAATAATGAGTCAGATAACACCTTGTGAACATTTAAATAATTATGTTAAGAAATTAAAAAAAGAGTAGTTAAATACTCTTTATTTTTTGCTATTATAGTCATCTTTAATCTTATTACGCTGTGTTAATGATATCTCTTCAAATTGAGAATCATAGAAGTGAACATTACCATCTTCATCGATTATTGTATATATCAATACTTCGCCTTCTTTAGTAGTAGTCATATTGACTTCAGTTCCATCTGAAGTGGTATATGAATATAGTTGTGTTTTATCATCCTTAGTGGTAAATGCTGGTTCTCTTATCCAGCCAGCTTTATTTTGCTGTACTTCTTCCATATATGATGTAGCCTTATTTTTAGGTTTCTCACTTTCATGGATAGTATCAATATCATCAGGTTCAATCATTTGAACAGGTAATTCAGTTTCTTCAAATTTTTTATTGAATTCTATTTTTTCAATATCACCTAATAGGGTATTAATACGACTCACTTGATTTTCTATCATTCTCTTTGCAGAAGCAATGGCATCCTCTAAAATTGATTTATTACTTTCATAATTCTCATCTTCAGGATCCAATGAAGCTAATTTTTCTTGTCTAGTCTTTAAATCGTTCTTCGATGTTTTAAAATTATTTGCTTCTGTGAGAATACTATTCAATTTACTTTTTAATTTATTAAAATTCCCGGAAGTAATATCATTACTTATATCTGTCGTATCCTGCTTTAAAGCATTTACATGATTTTCAACTGCCATTTGGACAGGATCGGACCAAACATTATTGAAATTAATTTTATTAGTCTTACTTTTTAATGTTGTAATACTATTTGAATATGTAGTAGAAATAGAATTTAAACTTCTAATCAATGTGCTGATATCATTAATAAGTCCATCAGGATTAGTATCTTTAGATATTCTCATATTTTTTATCCTTTCATGAATTTATTTTATCATATTAATAAAAAAAAATACAAAAAAATAGAAGTGCTCCCCCTGAGAAAGCACTTCACAAAAGAATAAAAAGGGGTTGGCTAGTGTGATACTAGCGACCAATTCGCCAATTATCGAATTGGTGATTCTTATAATAATCAAATGTATATATTTTGTCAAGCAAAAACAAATAATTTCCAATTAAATTTATTTTTATTTATTAATATGATATATTGTGATTGAAAGTAAAGGAGGCTTTGATGGAAAAATTAGAATCAGTAATTGCATGTGGAATAATTTTACTTATTATTATAGTCTTCTTTTTTGTAAACCTTTATAGTGATGATTCAACTAATTTGAGTAATAACTCTAGAAATATGACAAGAGATGTAACAGTTGACGAAATATCGGGATTATATGTTGTAAAGAAAGATAAAGATTCAAGATTACAACTCAATAAAGATGGAACATATAGTTTGAATATTAATATTTGTGACGGTTATTTAGAATTACAAGGAGTATATGAACTTAGAGATAAGAAGTTATATTTAATAAATAGAGTTAGTTATGATGATTATGAAAATCTCAAAGAAAATGAAGAATTACATTTCACTATGGTAGATGAAAATACTATAAGATTGGAAGAAGACTTAGTATGCGTGTTTAGAGAAACATTGTTTGAAAAATAACAATGTTTTTCTTTTTAAAAAATATTAAATGTGATATAATATGCGCTAGGAAGTGATAGTATGGATAAGTTATCTAAAGTAAAAGGCATAGGTCCTAAAACTGAGCCATTATTAAATAAATTAGGTATATTTACAATAGATGACTTAGTTACACATTATCCATTTAGATATGATGTATTAAAAAGAAGCGATTTAAGAAGTATCAACGATCCAGAAGAGAAGATAGTAATAGATGGAAAAGTTGATAGTGTTCCTTTAGTAATTAGATTTAAAGGAGGAACAAATAAACTTAATTTCCGTTTAGCTACAATTTATGGAATGATAGGAATATCTATTTTTGGTAGAGCATTTTTGAAAAATAATTTAACTATTGGTGAAAATGTAATAGTTATCGGTAAATATGATAGTACTAAAAATATAGTTAATGCCAGCGATATTAAATTTGGAATACTTGGTAATCAGGAAAGAATAGAAAGTGTTTATCATACCACTAATGGTCTTTCACAAAAGATACTTAGCAATGCAATCAACTATTCAATTACTACATATGGTAAAGAAATAGACGATAATATTCCTAGTGAACTACTGGATAAATATAATTTCTTAAATAAAAAAACTGCTTTAAGTATCGTTCATAATCCACCTAATTATGAGAAACTTAAAGAAGCTAGTTTAAGACTTAAATATGAAGAATTATTTGAATTTATGTTTAAAATTAATTATTTAAGAGCTCAAAATAATAAGAATAATCAAGGTGTAGAGAGAAAAACTAATAACAGTATGGATGATTTTATAAAGAACTTACCTTTTGAACTAACGAATGATCAAAAGAAAGCACTTGATGAAATAATTCATGACTTGAATAGTAAACACAGAATGAATAGATTATTACAAGGTGATGTTGGTAGTGGTAAGACAATAGTTGCAATACTAGCAATGTATTACAATTATTTATGTGGATATCAAAGTGCTTTAATGGCACCAACAGAAATATTAGCTGTTCAACATTACAATAATATAAGGGAATTACTAAAGGATACGGATATTTGTGTTGAACTTCTTACAGGTTCAGTATTAAAAAAGGATAAAGAAATAATATATAAAGATTTAAACGATGGAAAGATAAATATTATAATTGGAACACATGCTTTAATACAGGAGGATGTAACATATAATAATTTAGGTCTAGTCGTTACAGATGAGCAACATAGATTTGGTGTTAACCAAAGAAGCAATCTAAAGAACAAAGGAATAAAGCCAGATGTTTTATATATGAGTGCTACACCAATACCAAGAACATATGCACTTACAATCTATGGTGATATGGACGTATCTATTATTAAAGAGATGCCAAAAGGTAGATTACCTGTTAAGACTAAAGTATATACAAATAAAGAAATGAGTAAAGTATATGCTAGTATGAAAGAAGAACTTGAGAATAAAAGACAAGTTTATGTTATTGCACCATTGATTGAAGAAAATGAAGATAGTGATTTAACCAATGTATATACATTAAGAGATAAGATGAACTTAATATTTGGTAGCAAATATAAGATAGACATTGTTCATGGAAAAATGAAAGCTAAAGAAAAAGACTTGATAATGGGAGAATTTAAAGCTAATACAGTTAATATTCTTATTAGTACTACCGTTATAGAAGTAGGGGTAGATGTACCTAATGCAACGATGATGGTAATATTTGATGCAAATAGATTTGGGTTATCAACACTTCATCAGTTAAGAGGAAGAGTAGGTAGAAGCAGTTTACAATCAAAATGTATTTTGATAAGTGACCAGGATACTAAAAGATTAGAAATAATGGAAAAAACTAACGATGGTTTTGAAATTAGTGAAGAAGATTTTAAATTAAGAGGTTCAGGTGACTTGTTTGGTACTAAACAAAGTGGTGACATGACATTTAAGATGGCTAATTTAAGAAGTGATTATAAAATATTAATTCAAGCTAAAGTAGATTCCCAAGATTATTTAAATAACGATGAGAACAAAGAAAAAGACCTATATAATAGGCTTGTTAGTTCGATTGAATCAGATTAAAAGCACTAAGTAATATATCTTAGTGCTTTTTTATTAATTTAATTTATATGTTTCCAAAGAACCAAATACTATATTTGTTCCATCTGGACCTTCAATTTCAGCTGTATGAGTTGTGCCATTACCATCATCTATTACTAGTGATAAAAATGTAGCATCAGTATCCATTCTTGCATATACTTGATAAGCTTCTTTTCCATCTATTGTTACTTGAATAACCTTTGCATCCTCAGCTCCTCTTTCTTTAACAGCATTAAGTAAAACTCTACTATATGAGTAAGCAGTTGTTCCTGTATTTGTATACATAGAAATAGTATATCTCTTATCTTTAGAACAATATCTTATACCATCATTGGAATTACCATTTTTACAAGAAACATAATCTTTAGGTATTTGCATATAGCCAAATGTTGAATCTCCAATTTCTTGACTTTTTACTACTATTTCTTGTTTATCTGATCCACCATTACCATCATCTTGTCCTTCTTCAGTTTGATTTCTATCTACGTTGGTATTTCCACCTAATGGAAGAAATAATAAACCAGTCATACCAGTAACAACTACTAGTAAACAACCTATTATTATATAAAAAGCTCCAAATTTACTTTTGCCTTTTTTCTTATCGTTGTTATCATTATTGTTTTGATTGTTGTAGTATCCATTATTGTTATATTGTTGACCATTCGGATTATAGTTTTGATTATAATATTGTCCATTATAATTTCCATTATTGTAGTATCCATTATTATAATTCCCATTATTATAACCATTACCAGGATAATAACCTTGACTCATATTAACACCTTCCTACTATATATAAAGTATCATAAAATATAATAAAAATCTATTATTATTTGTCTACATGTGTAAAAATAGGGCATGATTTTACTATAAAAAAATTCTTAATAAAAAAATTCTAATCTCGATTGACAATTGAATAAATCCATATTATTATTAAATTGCAAGATGATAAAACATTTTGCGTTTCGCACTTACGATTTTAAATGTGAGTGTGTATTCAACCAAAACCCCCTGAAGAGGCTAGTCGTGAGACTAGTCTCACTTTTTTTTGTCCGTAAATAAAGCATTTGCGGAGATTTGAAGAAATTTTTTTAAGACCTCTACCCATTATTTGCCCATTATTC
>JAEEGL010272556.1_pt1 | contig 90703 bp, 72 predicted proteins | sample 9134231 | NCBI WGS metagenome assembly JAEEGL01 (sample SAMN16246548, study PRJNA631951) | gut metagenome | biome: gut microbiome; feature: rumen; material: fiber-attached | host: Bos | place: Iran: Karaj | collected 2018-10 | reverse complement strand
CGACGCGGGTAAGGTGCGCGTCAACCGCGGATACAGCGTTCAGTTCAACTCCGCTATCGGTCCGTACAAGGGCGGCCTGAGACTTCATCCGTCGGTAACGGCTTCCGTCATCAAGTTCCTCGGCTTTGAGCAGATCTTCAAGAACTCCCTGACCTCCCTCCCGATGGGCGGCGGCAAGGGCGGTTCCGACTTCGATCCGGCCGGCAAGTCTGATGCAGAAGTCATGCGTTTCTGCCAGAGCTTCATGACTGAGCTCTTCCGTCACATCGGCCCGAACCTCGACGTTCCGGCTGGCGACATGGGCGTCGGCGGCAGAGAGATCGGCTACCTGTTCGGTCAGTACAAGAGACTGAAGAACGAGTTCTCCGGCGTTCTCACCGGCAAGAACATGGAGTTCGGCGGCTCCCTGATCCGTCCTGAGGCAACCGGTTACGGTGCTGTCTACTATGTTGAGAATATGCTCGACTACTTCAAGGATTCCATCAAGGGCAAGACCATCGCGATCTCCGGCTTCGGCAATGTTGCTTGGGGTACTGCGAAGAAGGCAGCTGAGCTCGGTGCAAAGGTTGTCACCCTGTCCGGCCCGGACGGCTATGTCTACGATCCGGACGGCGTCATCACCGAGGAGAAGATCAACTTCATGCTCGAGATGAGAGCAACTGATCCGATGCATGTCAAGCCGTATGCTGACAAGTTCGGCTGCGAGTTCTTCCCGGGCGAGAAGCCGTGGGGCAGAAAGGTCGACATCATCATGCCTTGCGCACGTCAGAACGAGGTGCTCGAGGAGGATGCGAAGAAGATCATCGCAAACGGCATCAAGTACTATGTTGAGGTCTCCAACATGCCGACCACCAACGAGGCAATCGCAATGCTGAAGGAAGCAGGCATCATCGTTGCGCCTTCCAAGGCTGTCAACGCAGGCGGCGTTTCCGTCTCCGGTCTTGAGATGTCTCAGAACTCCATGCGTTACAACTGGACCGCAGAAGAGGTCGATCAGAAGCTGAAGACCATCATGGCAAACATCTTCAATGCAAGCATCGAGGCTGCAAACAAGTACGGTCTCGGCGATGACCTCGTTGCAGGTGCAAACATCGCAGGCTTCCTGAAGGTTGCTGAGGCAATGAAGGCACAGGGCTGCGTGTAATCTCAGCTCAGGTTTAATCGTGCAAAGCAAAGACCCGATCGGTGATCCGACCGGGTCTTTCTGTATCTGCGGGCATGGAAAACGGCTCGGATCATCGTCTGATCCGAGCCGTTTCTGTTATTTCACGATTGCATTTGCCATGAGGAATTCATCCCATGTCTGATAGTATTTCGCGAGCGGGTGTGTGCCGTCATGCGTATATTCCGCACCGAGCGCACCGCTTGCATCATCAAACACAGGGTTGACATCAAGGTAGAAGACAGATTTTCCGTCTGCATAGGATGCGGTTGCCTCATTGAAGCTGTTGATCTGCGTGTTGTTGACCACAGCATCCGTGGAAGAGCGGCTCTGTGCAACATGCAGGTTTGCTTCGATAAAGAGGATCGCGTCCGGCTGCGCTTTGCGGATCTGATCGACGATCTCCTTATATTTTTCAAGCGTTGCTGTGCGGTTGTTGCCGATCTCGTTGATGCCGAGCATGAGATAGATCTTGCCGAACTTGCGTGACGCAAGGAGCTGTGCGAAGGAGAGATTCTTGCTGTTTCCGACCTCGCTCTTGGAGGTGTTGACCTTATAGGTGCTGAGACCGACGGTCGCGAAGTATTCCGCGCCTTCAATCGGTGCATAGTTTGCAAGCCCGACCGTGCGGGAGTCTCCGACAAAGAGCGCGTCATTGAAATAGCCGTCCGGCGCCGGGACAAATCCTGCCTGCGTCAGTCCGTTTGCCTGAGGCGCGGTGGTTGTCTCGGCTGTTGTTGTCGTTGTCGCAGCCGTTGTTGTTTCCGCGGCAGGCGTCGCCGCAGTTGTCTGATCCGTATTCAGCGGGACGGTCGTATCTCCGGGAATCAGCGCACCGGGTGCAGTGGTTGTATCTGGGACGAGGTAAGGCTCTGATGCGGTTGTAGTAGTCGTTTCGCCCGGCAGCTCCGCAACAGAATCGCTGACCGGGGGGATATCCTGCGGGGGATCGTCCTTTGCGACCGCATTGTTCCAGATAAATTTTTTACCGCTCCAGAGGAAAATAATGCAGAGCACGATCGCGATGACCGAATTCCGGACCTGTCTCTGTTCTTCAGCAGTCATATTTGTCATTCACCTTTCAGAATTGGAAATACATAAACGGATTGTTCATGCCCTTGTAGAGGCAGTAGCATGATCCGCCGAGGATGGCGAGCATCAGAGCTGCTGTCACATAGGGCGCATAAGGGTGCTTCGATCTGCGCAGCATTCTGTAGAGATTCTGCGGAGCGGCCGTGCAGAAGAGCAGCCCGAGGATCAGAAATTTTCCGTAAGAGTGGAAATAGTTGACATAGTCATTTTTCATGAGCACCTCACCGCCGATGCCGAAGAGCCGTCCGATGAAGATGCCGACCTGTTTGAGATCGGTGATCGCAAAGAGCGCCCACGAAACAGGAATCCAGAAGATCATGTAGAGATGTGCGATGCCTTTATGTGCACTGAGCCATTTCCCGAGACCTGCTTTTTCGACGGCGAGCAGGCAGAAGAGGAGCATGCCCCAGAGGATGAAATTCCAGTCTGCGCCGTGCCAGAAGCCGGTCAGCGTCCAGACAACGAACATGTTGAAATACATTCTCTGCTTGCTGCAACGATTGCCGCCGAGCGGGATATAGACATATTCACGGAACCAGCCGCCGAGGGTCATGTGCCATCTGCGCCAGAATTCCGTCATCGAAGTCGAGAGATACGGGTGATTGAAGTTCTGCGGGAAATGGAATCCGAGCATGAGACCCATGCCGATTGCCATTTGCGAATAACCTGAGAAATCGAAATAGAGCTGCATGCTGTAAGCGAAAATGCCCATCCATGCAGCGGGTGTTGAGATAGACTCGTAACCGACCGCTGCCAGATCGTTCCAGAGATAGCTGAGCATGTTTGCGAGCATGACCTTGCGGCCGAGACCGATGATAAAGAGAAACAGACCGTCTACAAATTCCTTCTTCCGCACTCTGCGGTCATGCAGCTCCTTTTGCACATCGGAGAACCGCACGATCGGACCTGCGATGAGCTGCGGAAACATAAGGATATATGTGCCGAGGTCGATGAGGCTGTATTCGGCGCGGACCGTGCCGCGGTAAACATCAATCAGATAGGAGGCAATCTGGAATGTAAAGAAGCTGATGCCGAGCGGCAGCACAAGATGTGTCAGCGGGAGATTGACAAGCGGCAGATGATTCAGATTCTTGATGAAGAAATCCGTGTATTTGAACACAAACAAACAGCCGAAATCCCATATGAGACCGATCATGAGCCATAGCTTCTTCTGCGGGCGCTTTTGCTCCATGAGCAAGCCGAGCACCCAGTTCACGACAACGGAAATGAGAATCAGATAGAGATGAAACGGCGTCTGCATCGCGCCGTAGGCATAGAATACGATGCTGAAAAAGAGCAGAACGAGATTACGTTCTTTTTTGCGGGCAAGTGCATATACGATGAGGCAGAACGGCAGAAACCAGAATAAGAAGTGAAAGCTGCTGAATACCACCTGATACGCCTCCTTGTGCTTTTTTATTCGTCTTGGCTTTCGCTGAAATCGCGGTCAACATTGATGTGGAACTGGTAGTCGGGGAATTCCGCGGAGAGCCGTTCGCGCAGGGCGTTTACGGTGCTCGCGGGATCCTGCTCTTCAAATGACAGGATGATGTCGAAGGAAACTGCCTTTGTGCCGGTATCGGCATAGAAGCCGTGCATCTGCATGATCTGCGGATACTCCTCGGTAAGCGTCTTTGCAGCCTGCTTGATCGCCTTTGCGGATTCATCGCTGGTGTTTTCTGCATAGACGCCGACGGTGAGGATGACGCCGAATTCCATATAGATCTGCGGGACGATGCGTCTTGTCAGTGCATCCATCTCGCGGACAGTCATATTGTCGTCAAGCTCGACATGCACCGAGCCGAACCATTCCTCGGGGCCGTAGCTGTGGAGAATGAGGTCATAGGCACCGTGAATCTCCGGGTAGGCGTTCAGCCGCTCCTTGATGTTGTTGGTGAGCTCGCTTTCTGCGCGGGAGCCGATGATGTGATCGACCGTTTCGCGCAGCAGCTCGATGCCCGCCTTGATGATGAACACTGAAATCAGTGCACCGAGGATGCCTTCGAGCTTCCAGCCGAGTGTGAGATTCAGCACAGCGCCGATCAGCGCGGAAAAGGAGATGACGGAATCCATGAGGGCATCTTCGCCGGATGCCGTAAGCGATCCCGAATGCAGCTCTTTGCCCTTTTTCTTGAAATACTGCCCGAGCAGCAGCTTTGCTCCGATGGAAGCGATCAGAACGATCAGCGTGACGGCGGAATAATTTGTCTCCTCCGGGTGCAGAATCTTATCGACGGATTCTCTGAGCGAGGTGATACCCGCGAGCAGCACGATGATAGAGATGATTGACGCGGTGATATATTCGATTCTGCCGTGCCCGTAAGGATGCTTGCGGTCCGCGGCTTTTCCTGCGAGCTTCGTGCCGATGATTGTGATGACCGATGACATGGCATCGCTCAGGTTGTTGACGGCATCAAGCACAACGGAAATAGAATTTGCGACCAGACCTGCCGCTGCCTTGAAGGCGGAAAGCAGCAGATTCGCGAAAATGCCCCGCCAGCTGACCTTTACAATCTCGTCGGTTCTGGGCGAACGTTTTGCAGCCATTAAAAACACCTGCTTTCGCTGATTTACCATTTCACATTATAACACGGTTTATGAGAAATGTCAAAGGATACGCAGCATTTCCGTAATCTTTGCCAAAAATTCCGTATCTGCGTGTTTGTTTTTCAAGCTGGCAGCAAGACGGTTGACAATCCCCGGAAATCATGGTATACTATATGATATAACGAAAGTGAGGGATGCAGTATGGGGTTTCAGCTTCCGCAGATTCCGCATCAGGACGGGCTGCAAAAGTTCTTTGCGTGGGTGCAGATGCTCTTGTTTCTGGGGCTGCTGATTGCACTGATCTATGCGGTTTTCCGTCTGACGGCAAACTGGTTTCTGCGCATTCTCGGTATTCTTGCCGCATATGCGGTCACGGCGCTGTTCACATATCTTGTGCTGCGCCCGCTCTGCATGTATATCGAAGCGTGGATCCGCCGCAGGAAAAGCAGATAAAAAACGCAGACCGTTCCCGGGGTTATGGCGGGAACGGTCTGCGTTATTCAGAGGAAAGGTTTGAAGAATGGTAATTCACATCTTGCCTTTATTATACAGTGCGATTATTAAAATAACCTGAATAATACCTTTGTTTCGTGTGAAATCCATGTTAAATTTATCGGCAGCGTGCATCCGGCGCATACCTGCGGGGCTTGCAGCATTGACATTCGACCTGTTTTGTGGTATGATATAGAATGATTTGAAACATGCTGTCTGAGATTACAGAGGAGTCGATATGAAGCTGATCATTGTCCGGCACGGCGACCCTGACTATGTGCACGATACGCTGACAGAACGCGGAAAGCTGGAAGCGAAGCTCGCCGCAGACCGTCTTGCAGCGCATGATTTTGCTGCGATTTATGTTTCGCCGCTCGGGCGCGCACAGGATACCGCCCGATTTACGCTTGACCGCCTTAAGCGCACAGCGGAGACGCTGCCGTGGCTGCGGGAATTTGAAGCCCCGATCCAGCATCCCGATACCGGCGACCGCCGTGTTCCGTGGGACTGGCTCCCGGGCGTCTGGACGGCAGAGCCGCGGTTTTATGATAAGGACAGATGGAGCGAGCCCGATGCGATGCAGGCAGGCGGCGTCGGTGCCGAAGCAAAGCGCGTCTTTGAAGGGCTGGATGCCCTGCTCGCAGAGCATGGCTACCGCCGCGAAAACGGCTGGTACCGTGCAGAGCGGCCGAATACGGATACGCTGCTGTTCTTCTGCCATTTCGGTGTGGAGTGCGTGATGCTCTCGCACCTGATCGGGGTTTCGCCGATGATCCTCTGGCACGGATTCTGTGCTGCGCCGACTGCCGTGACAGTCGTGACCACGGAGGAACGGCGTGAGGGAATCGCGTCGTTCCGCATCAATACGTTCGGCGACACGGGGCATCTGTATGCCGCGGGGGAGGAACCTTCCTTTTCAGCACGCTTTTGCGAAATGTATTCACTCGCCGATCAGCGGCATGACTGATTTGCGCCTGATCGTGCGGGATTGCTTTAGGAGGAAACTGTACTTTGAATATTATCATCGTGGGGTGCGGCAAAGTCGGCAGAGTGCTGACGCAGCAGCTTGTCGAGGGCGGTCATAATGTTACCGTCGTCGATACGATTGCGGACAAGGTAAACACTGTTGCTGAGCGCTATGACATTATGGGCGTCATCGGAAACGGCGCCACGCACGCAACGCTTCAGGAGGCAGGCATCGACAATGCAGATCTGATGATCGCAGTCACTGGCTCCGATGAGCGCAATCTGCTCTGTTGCCTGATCGCGAAAAAGGCGGGCTGCCAGACCATTGCGCGTGTCCGAAGCCCGCAGTACAGCGTTGAAGCGCCGTATCTGAAGGATGAGCTCGGTCTTGCAATGGTCATCAATCCCGAGCAGGCTGCTGCACAGGAGATTGAGCGTGTTCTGCGCTTCCCCTCCGCGATCAAGGTCGATACCTTCGGGCAGGGACGCATCGAGATGCTGAAATTCCGTCTTCCGGAAGATTCTCCGCTCTGCGGCATGGCAATCCATGAGCTTTCATCAAAGCTGCACTGCGATATTCTGGTCTGTACGGTCGAGCGCGGTGAGGAAGCCTATATTGCAAAGGGTGATCTCGTCTTTCAGGAGCGCGACGTCATTTCCATCATCGCAGAGCCGAAGGCAGCGTTCACCTTCTTCCGCAAGATCAACTACAAGGCACAGCCGGTGCATGATGTGCTGATCGCCGGCGGCGGTGATATTTCCGAGTATCTCTGTGAGCTGCTCGAAAAGGACGGCATTGCGGTGACGGTTATCGAGAAGGATGCCGTACGCGCGGAATACCTCTCCGAGGTGCTGCAAGGCACGACTGTTGTGCATGAAGACGCGGTCTCGCAGGATGTGCTCATGCAGGAGAATATCGACAAGCGGGAAGCATTTGTTGCGCTCACGAATTTCGATGAGGAAAATATCCTGCTGTCGCTCTTTGCGAAGTCTGTCAGCCATGCAAAGATCATCACGAAGATCAACCGTATCGACTTTGACAGCGTGATCGGGAAGCTCGATCTTGACACGATTATCTATCCGAAGAGCGTCACGTCTGAGAATATCATCCGCTATGTCCGTGCGATGAAAAAGACGATCGGCACCAATCTCGAAACGCTGTATACGCTGATCAAAGGGAAGGTCGAAGCGGCTGAGTTCATTGTGAAGAAGCAGTCCGAGCTGACTTCTGCGCCGCTGATGAATCTGAATCTCAGGGAGGGCGTACTGATCGCAGCGATCATCCGAAGGGGGAAGGTCATTCTTCCCCGCGGCGGAGACAGCATCATGGTCGGCGATTCTGTTGTGGTCGTGTCTGATCTGATCGGTCTGCATGATATGACCGAAATCCTGCGCTGAGCATTTTGTAAGGAATAAAGTATGAATATCCGAATGACGGTATATATCCTCGGGCTGCTGATGATGTTTGAAGCTGTTTTCATGGCAGTGCCCTCTGTGACAGCGGTGATTTACCATGAACAGCAGCTCTGGCTTTTTGCCGCAATCGCGCTCTTCTGCCTGATCTGCGGCTGGCTGATGACGCTTGCGAAGCCTGAGCGGAAGAATCTCTCTGCGCGTGACGGCTTCCTGATCGTTGCGCTGAGCTGGATTGTGCTCAGTGTGTTCGGTGCGCTGCCGTTTTATATTTCCGGCTGTATCCCGCACTTTGTCGATGCGCTGTTTGAGTCGGTCTCCGGCTTCACGACGACCGGCGCGAGCATTCTGCATGAGGTGGAATCTCTCCCGCGCTGCATGCTGATGTGGCGCAGCTTCACGCACTGGGTCGGCGGCATGGGCGTGCTGGTGTTTATCATGGCGTTTCTGCCGATTTCCGGCGGCCAGAACATGTATCTGATGAAAGCGGAGAGCCCGGGTCCCTCTGTCAGCAAGCTGGTGCCGCGTGTGCGCACGACCGCGATCTGGCTTTACGGCATCTATTTCGTGCTGACGCTCATTGAGTTCATTCTGCTTGCCTTTGGCGATATGAGCGTGTTCGATGCGCTGAACATTGCGGTTGCGACTGCCGGTACAGGCGGCTTTGCGGTAACCAATGCAAGCATGGGCTCCTATACGCCCTATTCGCAGGTCGTTGTTACGGTCTTCATGATTCTTTTTTCCATCAATTTCACCAGCTATTTCCTGCTCCTGAAAAAGAAGCCGAAGGAATCGTTCAATACCGAAGTGAAGGTGTTTCTCGGAATCGTGACATTTGCGATCGTGACAATTTCGCTGGATATCCGTCACATGTACCGGACCGTATCTGAGACAGTCCGTCATGCTGCATTTACCGTCGGGTCGCTGATCTCCACAACAGGCTTTGGCACCGAGGATTTTGACCGCTGGCCTTCCTATGCCCGCACGCTCCTTGTAATGCTGATGTTTATCGGCGCCTGCGCAGGCAGCACGGGCGGCGGCATCAAGGTCTCCCGCATCGTGATCTTTTTCAAGAATATGCACAATGAGCTGCGTGTGATGACACATCCGCGGCAGGTGAAAAAGGTGAAGATGGACGGGCGGCAGGTTGAAGGTGAGGTAATCCGAACAATCCATGTCTATCTTGCCTGTTATCTGCTGACCTGTGTGGTATCCATCCTGATTCTCTCGCTGGACGGACACGATCTGACGACCAACTTCACGGCAGTCGTTGCCACGCTCAACAACATCGGTCCGGGTCTCAATCTTGTCGGACCGACCTCGAATTATGACGTATTTTCAACCTGCTCCAAATGTGTGCTGATCTTTGACATGCTTGCGGGACGACTGGAGCTGTTCCCGATCATTCTGCTGCTTTCCCCGGCAACATGGAAGAAATAAGAGGAGGCACTCACTGAAAATGGAACCGAAAACAGGACTCATATTGGAGGGCGGCGCGCTGCGCGGGCTCTTCACGACCGGCGTGATTGATGTGCTGATGGAAGAAGGCATCCGTCTTGACGGTGTGGTCGGTGTTTCTGCCGGCGCGACCTTTGGCTGCAACTATGTCACGCATCAGATCCGCCGACCGCTGCGGTACTGCGTCAAGTATGCAAAGGATCCGCGTTTTTGCAGTGTGCGTTCACTGGTGAAGACCGGCGACATGTACGGCGCGGAATTCTGCTATCACACGATCCCGGAGCAGCTGGATGTGATCGACAATGAGACATTCGTGAAGTCCGGCATCCCGTTTTACTGCGTCGCAACCGATGTGCGCACAGGCCATGCGGTCTATCACCGCTGCCGCACTTTGCTCGGCGATGATATTGAGTGGATCCGCGCATCGGCTTCTATGCCGCTTGCATCGAAAATCGTTGAGGTCGGCGGCTATGCGCTGCTCGACGGCGGTGTCTCCGATTCGATCCCGCTGCGGTATTTTGTCCATAAGGGCTATACGCGCAACGTGGTCGTGCTGACACAGCCGCCCGGCTATCAGAAGAAACCGAATTCGATGATGCCGCTGGTGCGCAGCACTTACCGCAAATATCCGGCTCTTGTGCGTGCAATGGCCAAACGGCATATCGTCTATAACCGTCAGCTCCGCACGGTTGCACAGGCAGAGGAGGACGGCACCGCATTTGTGATCCGTCCGCCGGAAAAGCTCGCAATTACGCATATCTCGCATGATGAAGAGGAAATGCGGAAGGTGTATGCGGCGGGCAGGCAGACGATGCTTGCGAAGCTGCCTGAGCTTCGTGCATTCTTAGGAATATAAAACAAGCACCCCGCAGTTCGTTTAAGGAACTGCGGGGTGCTTTTATGTTTTGTTACGCTTTTGCTTTGATCGGCATTTCGGCCTCGGTGTAAATACCTGCAAGGAGCTTGAGCAGAATGCCAAGATCATCCATGCCGACGCTGTTGTCTGCATTGAGATCAGCGTTGTTCTTGCCCTCGACACTGAGCTCTGAGCCTTCTACGCTTGCAGCTGCCTTTGCGAATGCCACGCCGTCCGCGAGCTCGACCATACCGTTGCAGTCCACATCGCCGTAGTGGATGCGGGACTGTGTGCCGTTCGATGTGGTGGTCGTTGTGGTTGTAGATTCCGTTGAGGTAACGGGATTTGTGGAGCCGCCCGGAGCAGGGGAAGCGCTGATGCTGCCCTTGCCTTCGGTGCCGTCCGGCTCAATGCCGTAGACCAGCGTGCCGTTTTCGTAGACAGGGATATACTTTGTCTTTGTGCCCGATTCGCTGTCGCCGGTGAGCCCCTGTGCGGAATAATCGTTCGTGCCGTCCCAGCCGGAGCCGTAGTTCGGATACACGAGCGCCAGAATGATCTCGCACTGATGATGTCCCTCGGAGATTGGGAGCATGGCTCTGCCGTCCGGGAAAGTGATCTCGATATAGTAAATATCGCCGTCATAGTGCTGGACGCCGGAGATCTTCGCAGGTGTGACGCCGGAATACATCGTGGACTGATCGCGGTCGCAGCGGAGCACAACATCCTCCGGCTTGACGCCGGCCTTTGTGAGTTCGCTGAGATCCATATAATACCGCATCGAAAGATTGTCCACCACGCGCGCCGGCCATGCAGTGTGGTTCGTCATGCGCATGTGAACCGTAGAGCCGGAAGCGGTGTGAGCGACCGATGCTTCGACATAAAGCTCGTCATCGCGGGTATCGGGATAGGGGAATGTGGGATCGGTCTTTCCGCCGTATTCAGAGACCATCTTGCAGAGCAGCGCTGTATATGCAGCATTATAGTCCGTCGCGACCTCATTGTTGATGTAATTGGAGCGGTCGTCTTCATAGGAGCCGGTCTGTGTCGGGCCGCCGACCAGTGCGCCGTAGAGCATATGGCGGTTGTCTGCCGGTGTCTTCTCCGCATTTTTCCAGGAGCCGTGTGCCGTGCGGTGATGCGGATTATGCGGTGCGCCGTCACAGTATCCGACCACATACACCTGTTTTTCGGGATTGTCGCCGAAGCAGAAGCTGATCTGCTTTTCATACATTGCCTTATAGTCACTGTAACTGGAATCGTTCTTGAAGAGCTTATCGCAGGCGACTGCGGTGAGGAAGCCGATGCCGGTCGCATAGCGGAGGCAGCCCCATGTGCCGACATAGCGCAGACCGCCCGGCACCTGATCGTTCGACTTCAGCCAGTAGTCGAGGTGCTTCTTTGCCTGCGCGATCCACTCCGCGTCGCCGGTGTTGATCGCATAGAGCAGTGTGCCGCCCTGCTGCACGTCGTCCCAGCACTGGCACCACGAATATTTCAGAACATCCTGACCGAGCTCCTTGCCGAGGTTCGGGATGAAATCCTTTTTCGCCTTGTCGAGATAAGCCTTGTCCTGGGTTGCTATATAGAGCCAGTTTGCGCACCAGAACAGCTCATCGTAGAAATGGCTGGAAGGATAGAAGTTATTACCGTCGGAATCCTTGTAGGTTGCATCGCTGCGGTCGGCATCTGCCATCTTGAAATAGTTGACCGCATGCTCCAGATAGCCGTCCAGCACGCTCTGCGAAACCTTGCCCTTCAGCGCGCAGTAACCGGCAGCGAGCGCAGCACCCATTTCCGCGGTGACAGCAGAGCAGTCTCTGCCTTCAAGATGCCCGCGCGCCGTTGTGACGCCCTGCTCCTCCATGCCGTATTCATAGAGCTCCACAGGTCCCCACCATCTGTGATCCTCCTTGCCGTTTCCGACCTGATAGATGACGGAATCGCCGAGATCGCAGGCTGCAAGATAGTCGAGCACCCATTTGAGGTTGTTGACATAGTTTGTCATTTCGCCGCATGCCTCAACGCCGTCGCCGTATTCATAGAGACCCCATGCGAGCATGGCAGCGGAGTAGCTCATCGGCAGATTGAACTTGACATGGTCACCGGCATCATACCAGCCGCCGTCCACATCATCATCGACATTGGAATCGCCCTTCCATTCGACGCGGTTCCAGTCCGGTAGCTTGCCCGCCTGCTGGCACTCATAGAAATAGAGCGACATTTGCAGGGCTTTTGCATAGTTGATGTCCTCTGCCGCGGAGACAGGTGCTGCGGAAAGCGGTACCGCACTCAGGAGCATCATACTGCCGAGCACACAAGCCGCAGCGCGTTTTCCTCTTTGTTTCATAAAAATCCCCTCTCGTAACATGTTCGGCGCGTCCGCCGTATAATTACAGTATACGCCATTTCGGGGGAATTGTCAAGAGATTTGCCGCTGCTTCGCGAAAAATACTTGCATTTCACGGGCGCTTGTGGTATAATAGAGAAGTTATGCGGCAAATATGATGCAGGGAGTGAATGACCGATGTAACGCGCAGCCTTACGAAGACCGATCATTACACATTGGAGGATACAGATGTTTACCACAGAAGAAGAAATCCGCCGGCGCCGTACCTTTGCGATCATCTCGCATCCGGACGCCGGTAAAACGACACTCACAGAAAAGCTGCTCCTGTACGGCGGTGCGATTTCGATGGCAGGTGCCGTCAAGGGCAAGAAGAATGCCCGTCACGCTGTCTCTGACTGGATGGAGATCGAGAAGCAGCGCGGTATTTCCGTCACATCGTCCGTCATGCAGTTTGAATATGACGGCTGCTGCATCAATATTCTCGATACCCCCGGACACCAGGACTTCTCCGAGGATACCTACCGCACGCTCATGGCAGCCGACGCCGCAATCATGGTGATCGACGCTGCAAAGGGCGTTGAGCCGCAGACCCGCAAGCTGTTCAAGGTCTGCGTCATGCGGCATATCCCGATCTTCACCTTCATCAACAAGATGGACCGTGAGGCGCGCAATCCCTTTGATCTGCTCGATCAGATCGAGAATGAGCTCGGCATCAAGACCTATGCCGTCAACTGGCCGATCGGCTGCGGTAAGGAATTCCGCGGCGTCTTTGATCTGGAAACGCGCCATATCCTCTCCTTCGAGGGCGACAGCGGCGCACATACCGTCAGCCAGACAGAGGTGCAGCCGGATGATCCCGCGCTTGCAGGCATCATCGGCAAGGATAATCACGCGCAGCTCGCAGAGGATATTGAGCTGCTGGACGGCGCCGCAGAGGAATTTGATCTTGAGGCAATCCAGAACGGTACGCTTTCGCCGGTGTTCTTCGGCTCTGCGCTCACGAATTTCGGCGTTGAGCCGTTCCTGAAGCGCTTCCTTGAGCTGACACCGCCCCCGCTCGCCCGCGTGGCAGAAGGGGAGACGGTCTCGCCGTTTGACCCCGCATTCTCCGCGTTTGTGTTCAAGATTCAGGCGAACATGAACAAGGCGCACCGCGACCGCGTGACCTTCCTGCGCATCTGCTCGGGCAAGTTCACACGCGACATGGAGGTCTATCATGTGCAGGGCGACAAGAAAATGCGTCTCTCGCAGCCGCAGATGATGATGGCGGAAAACCGCGAGATCATAGACGAAGCCTATGCCGGCGACATCATCGGCGTGTTCGATCCGGGTCTCTTTTCCATCGGTGACACGATCTGTGCGCCCGGCAAGAAGATCTGCTTTGAGGGCATCCCGACCTTTGCGCCGGAGCATTTCGCCCGCGTCCGCACGAAGGACACGATGAAGCGCAAGCAGTTTGTCAAGGGTGTCATGCAAATCGCGCAGGAGGGCGCTATTCAGATTTTCCATGAGCCGGAAACCGGCATGGAGGAAGTCATCGTCGGCGTGGTCGGCGTGCTGCAATTTGAAGTGTTCGAGCACAGAATGCGCACCGAATACAATGTCGAGATCATCCGCGAGCCGCTGAGCTATCAGTATATCCGCTGGATTGAGGGCATTGAGACCGACAAGAAGCCGCAGCTTACCATCACTGAGGATACAAAGCTCGTGCAGGACTTCCGCGACCGCTATCTGCTGCTCTTCACAAGCGAATGGAACATCCGCTGGGCACTGGAGCGCAACGAGGGTCTGGAGCTTCCCGATTTCAGCAAATAAATTGAGAGACCGCCTGCGGATTTGGTTCGCGGGCGGTTTTTGCGGCAGAAAGAATCTGCCGGTATGCAGAGGAAACGCATACCGGCGGAACATATAGGAATGAGGATGTCACAGAAGAGAAGTCACGGCTGATACTTTGTCACCATCGCGATGACGTAATCGAGAAGATCTTCGCCCCCGCGTGTGATGGCGTAGTAGGTGTCGTCCATGCGGATCATGGTCTCATTGTAGAGCACACAGCGAATGCCCTCAATATAGATCACATAGCCGCCGCCGACAAAACCGTCCAGCTTTTCGGCAGCAACGCTGTTCGGCATCGGGATGATCGTGAGTGCTTCCAGCAGACGGTTCATTTCTGCGGATTCTTCATCGCTGATGCGCTTCGGCGGATTGCCGCCTGCTTCGCGGAATTCTGCAATGATATAGGCGTTCAGATCTTCCGGCTTGAAGGTCGTAATCTCCGGGAACTGCTCCGGCGTGGGTGTGGTCGTGCCGTCCACAACGGGATCCGACGGCCAGTGGATGACATCCTCCGGCTTTGTGTCCGTCATGACAAACGTCACGGTTGTCGCAGTCGTGGTGGTGTCTGCGGTGTCAGTCTCGGCAGTTGTCGGCTGTGTTGTCACTTCGAGGGATTCTGCGCCGTAGGTGAACGGAAGCCGCACGGTTCTGCCCTCGGGCGGATCCTCGGCAGCTGTCTGGCTGTCCGGCACCGTCTTGATCGCGGTGATATCGAGATAATACGCACCCGGTTCGATCGTCAGCGGATTCAGGGAACCTTTCAGGTCTGCCCAGCGGAATCCGATCGTCAGTCTGTTGGTGGCGGATATTTTGTCCGTCGGGTTGATGTTGACGCCCAGATCGGCAGAGATGCTCTTGGTGAGAAAATCGCCGTTTCTGTTCCAAAGGGATAAATGGAATTTATACTCGTCCGTTGTCGGCGCGAGCGGTGCAATGAAGATTTGCAGCCCCTCTGCCGTGACGCTTTCCGGGATGATGCGGTACTCAAAGAGCGGGTCGTTCTCGCCCTGCTGCTCCGCATTTCCGGCAGGCATGTCAACCTCAGCCACGGCTGCCGTCGTGGTCTCTGCGGTTTCGGCGATGCTTTCTTCCGATGCACCGACATCCTTCGGCTTGAGTGTCTCGCCCTGATTCCTGAGCGTCATGATGCCGAAGATCATCGCTGCGCAGACAGCCGCACCGCTCAGCACGCCGACTGCCGCCATCGGATCAAAGCGGATATGTCTTGTGACAGCGCCGTGCTCCTTTGCTTCCAGCATTTCCTCGACATAGCGTTCATCGACGCTGCCGAGTGTTTTCAGAAAGTTCATCGGTTTCATAGATAGCCCTCCTTACTGAGAAAGATTTGCAGCTTTTTCCGTGTGCGCATGAGCAGCATTTTCACCTTGCCGAGGCTCATGCCCTGTTCCCGCGCGATTGTTTTGACGGGCGCCATCAGATAGTACCGCTGCATGAATACCGTGCGCGCGTCCGGCGGCAGGGTGTCAAGAAAGCGTTCGATCGCCGCCCTCAGTGCGCGCTGATCGACTGCCCGCTCCACAGCATCCTCGTCCGAGAGGGTTTCTGCGAGCTCGTCAATGGCTGCTGCTGTCTGTCCGCCGCCGCGCCGGTCTGCATGTTCAGCGCGGTACCGGCTGATCGAGATGCTGCGTACCACTGTGACCAGATAAGCCCGCAGCGTGTCAGGCTGCATCGGGGGGATCGTCGTCCAGAGTTTCATCATCGCATCGGAGACGCACTCCTCCGCATCCTCTCTGTTCCCGAGAATGTCATAGGCGATCGTCTGACAAAGTGCGCCGTAGGTATCGCGGAGCTTTGTGATCGCGGTCTCATCCCGCTTCTGCAGCAGCGAAATGATTTCCTTATCAAGCTGATCGTTCGTTTTGCTCACCACCCTTCACTTACTAGGACGCATTCTGCGCCCGGTTGGTCACGCTTCCGACAAAAAGAATCGGAAAGTGCGGTTTTTCCCGCTTTACATTCTGCGTAAAATATGGTATAATATGTGTACGAATCAAAAGAAAAGAGGTGCGCGGCATGGCGCTTTGGGAGCTCGTGCTCCTTGCGGTCGGGCTGTCTATGGACGCCTTTGCCGTTGCTGCGGCAGACGGACTCTGCTGCAAAAATCTCTCGCGGCGCTGGACTGCGGGAATCGGGCTCTGCTTCGGGCTGATGCAGGGCATTATGCCGCTTCTGGGCTATGCGCTCGGGAGCATGTTTCTTGATATTATCTCGACATTTGACCATTACATCGCGCTCATTCTGCTCGGCTTTATCGGCATCCGTATGCTGATCGAGGCATGGCGGCAGGACCCGGAGCAGAGCGAGACGCATATGACCCTGCGGCTGCTGCTTGTGCAGGGCGTGGCAACGGCGATCGACGCGCTTGCGGTCGGTGTCAGCTTCGCGGCGCTTCATTCGTTTTCCATATTCAGTGCGGCAGCGCTTATCGCCTGCGTGACCTTCGCGCTGAGCGCGGCGGGCGTGCTGATCGGCAAAAGGTACGGCATCATGCTCGGACGGAAGGCGCAGATCCTCGGCGGGCTGCTTCTCATCGGCATCGGCGTGAAGATCTTTGTCACGCACATGTTTTTCTGATAAGAGATACGGGACAATGCAGAAGACCGCATTGTCCCGTGTTTTTTTGCCGTCTTTCCCGAACGCGGCATCCTGTGCGAGCAGGGAAGTCAGGCGTTGTCCGTCAGATCGCTGCGTGAGACCTTGAATTTGTATTCGCCCATCGTTGATTCCACATCATCGGGGAGCATTGTGTCGATCATGACCCACTTCTCCGCTTCCTCTGTCACACGGCAGCGGATCACGCCGTCGCAGGGAATCTTCGGCTCCCATTCCGTGCAGAAGACCGGCAGCTTATCGCGAAAATAATGTGTCTGCCCGTCATAATCCGTGAACAGGCATTCCACGAAGGTATCCGGCGGGCACTCCTCCAGGATGCGCCGGATGCGCACTTTGACGCCGTACATGTCATTCCTCCGTTTCTGCAATCGCGGACACATCAAAATCGCCCGAGAGCCGCTTGAAGTGCAGGCTGTGCATCTGCAAGCCGCTCTGCGCGAAATAGAGCCGCATTGTCGTGAAATGCGAGAAGAGCGGCATCTTTTTCGTGTAGCTGACCGCCTCGCCGTGCGTGCCGTTCCATGTGAATGTGCCGAATGCCGTGCCCATGCTGAACAGCGTCATCGGAATCTGTGCGAGATCGCTCTGGTCGCAGGATGCCGTGACCGTCACCTCAAACCATCCCGGCTGATTGACAGTGACCGCAAAGGCGTGATTTGTTCCGCGTGCAGTGTCAATATCGTGCAGATCGACGGTGAGCTCCTCCTCCATCTCATAGAAGACGACCGGTGCGCCGTCATCTGTTTCCTCTGCCGGGCGGTTCACGATTTCGACGGCTGTATCCTCGCCTGCAAGCCGCTTCATGGCATTCGTGCGCAGCAGGAATCCGCAGATATTCATGGCATTGCGCTGGAGCTCGCCGCGTGTCAGTGTACCGGCATGCAGCTCGCTGAGAATGTCGTCCTCATGTGTTTCGCAGTCTGCGCAGACCATGTAAAGGTCATTCTGTGCACGCACCATCTCCGCGAAATGATTGCGGTCGGGCGCACAGCCGCGCGAATTGATATTCGCCCACCAGTCGGTCATGATGATACCGCGGAAGCCGTATTCATTCCGCAGGATTTCCGTGCAGAGATCATAGTTTCCGGCAGTCCAGAGACCGTTGACGGCGCCGTAGGTCGTCATGATCGCATCTGCACCCGCTTCGGCTGCATACTGGAAACCGCGCAGATAGATCTCGCGGAGCGCACGCTCAGAAACGGTATCGTTGAGGAAATGGCGGTTTGTCTCCTGATTGTTGCCGCAGCAGTGCTTGATGACGCCCGTGACGCCTGCCGCATGGAGCCCTTTCAGCTCTGCGGCAGCGCTCATGCCCGTGAGATACGGGTCTTCGGAGAAATACTCAAAATTGCGCCCGTTCAGCGGGTGACGGTGAATGTTCATGCCGGGACCCAACAGGCAATCGACCTTATTTGCAGCCATCTCTGCGCCGACGAGTGTGAAGAGTTCCGTCAGCAGATCGGTGTTGAAGCAGGCTGCGAGCATCGTGCCGTTCGGCAGACTGAATGCCTTTGTGCCGCAGTCAAGCCGCATGCCGGAGGGACCGTCAGAGCAGCAGGCAGCGGGGATCCCGTAAGCAGTGAGCGCATCCGTTACGCCGCCGAATGCCGATGCAGTTCCGGCAGTGACACGCGGGGAGCCCATTCCCTCGCCGCGCATGAGCTGCGCAAGCTCCGTGTCGCTGAGCTGCCCGACAAAATCGCGGAGCGTTCCGTTTCCGGCGTAAACATCCGTGAGCAGGATTTTTGTCTCTGCCTGTGTTTCCCATGCCTCGGGGAGTGCAGCACAGCGGCGCTCTGCTTCGTCATAGGAGAGCAGCGGCGCTTCTTCCCATGCAACTGCGGCACCCTGATCGGTAATCTGCGGCTTCATCCGCTGAAATGCTGTCACGGGCGCCATTGCCTGTCTGCACTGCTGCACAAGCTCAGTCTCTTTCAGTGTCACACTTCCGACACAGGCTGCACGGCGTACATCGCTGCCGGCATAGAGCCTGTATTCGCCCGCCTCGCGCACCCATGCAGACGATTTTTCGTCATAGTGCGCGGGAAGTGTGACATCCAGCGTGAGGGTTCCCGATTCGCCCGGCTGCAAAACGGCAGTTTTCCGATAGGCGATCAGCTCACGGAAGGGCTTGCCGAGCGTTCCCTGCGGCGCTTCACAGTAGATCTGCACAACTTCCTTCCCGGCATATTTGCCGGTGTTCGTCACAGCAGCAGTGATGCGGCTGCCATCAGCCTTTGCCGCAATGTCAAATGTTGTGTAGCTCATGCCGAAGCCGAAGGGATAACGCACGCGATCCTGCGCGAAGGTCTCGAAATAGCGGTAGCCGACATAGATATCCTCGGCGTAGGTGTTGTTCTCGCGGTCGCCGAAATTCGAGTGCGACGGGTAATCCGCGATGCTGTAAGCGATCGTATCAGGCAGCTTTCCGCTCGGCGACTGAGCGCCAGTCAGGACTGCCGCAGTGCCGGTGCCGCCGGTCATGCCGCCCTGCCAGACATAGAGCACAGCATCCGGCTTGATGTCATCCATCCACTGCATGTCGATGAGATTGCTGACATTGAGCAGCACAATCATCTTTTTGAAGTGTCTGCGCACTGTACGGAGCATGGCAGTTTCCGTGTCCGTCAGCAGATAAGAGCCGGGCGCCAGACGGTTATCCTGTTCCTCACCGGCAGTACGCCCGATGACGCAGACTGCACGGGAGCATTGTGCCGCAGCGTCCGCAGCGGCAGCATCACTGAGCGGCATTTCCTCCTGCGACCACGGTTCAGCGCCCCATCCGCTGCCGAGATCATAGGGATGTGCGTCATCCCATTTGCGGTAGGTCTCAAGCAGCGGCGCATAGACAGTCACGCCTGCCTCCTCGAGCCCCTCAAGGATGCCCGTCACCTTCGCGACATTGACCATGCCGCCCGAGCCTGTGCCGCTTTTATAGTAATGCAGCTGTGTGCGTCCGAACAGCGCGACAGGTTCGCCGTCCGGGAGCGGAAGTGCTTCTTTTTCATTGCAGAGCATGACAATGCCCTCGGCGACTGCCTGCGCTGCCGTATCCAGATATTTCTGCCAGTCAAGTGTCTGTTTCATATGTGTTCTCCGATCATAGGGATTTGATACCTGCATTATAACACAGATTATGCCGAAATACAAGGGGGGTCGCAGAAAAAAGCACCTGCTTCCCTTATGGAGCAGGTGCCTGTCATTATTGGAAAAGCATGCGTTTCAGCAGCGTGAGATCGGCGGCGTTCAGTCTGCCGTTGCCGTCAAGGTCGCCGTTCTCCCAGATGCGCACATCGGCGTTCTCATCGCAGCACAGGTATTTTGCGAGTGCCACTGCATCCGCAAGACCGAGCGTCCGGTCGCCGTTCACATCGCCGCTGATGGGGTCATCTATGATGATCTCCGCCTTTTCAAGCAGATCCGCCTGTGTCATTGTGAGGGAGCCGCTGTACGGCGCGATGCCGATGCGGTCAAGATCCGTGAGCTGCACACCGAGCTCGTCGAGGGCCGCCTGTACGTCCGAGGCGAGAAAGCAGGCGGTTTCACCGTTGTAATAGGAAGGCTCCACAGAGCGCCAGATCGCTTCGCCCGACCATTTCTGCAAGTTGATCACAGGAGAATACATACCGGTGCACCGGATCTCGATTGCCCAGGACTCACCGAGATCTGCAATCGTCTGCAAGTCAAGCTGCACGGCAGTCTGCCAGACGGCATCGGACTGCGTGCCCGTGACTTCGCCTTTGAAGAGGTTTTCCTTCAATACATAATCTGTGCAGGGATACTTCGTGACATAGGTGTAGAGCAGGTAATCTTTCGGCGTTTCGCCCTGTAATCTGAACAGCTCGCTCAGCGTGACAAATTCGTAGCCCTCAGCTTTCAGCTTCGGCATCGCGATTTTCAGCGCTTCCACAGTCTTGCTGTTTCCGGCGGCATCGTGCAGCAGAACAATCGTGCCGTCCTTTGCGCCGTTCAGGATATAGTCTGCGCGTTCCTCCGCCGTGACATTTTCCATGTAATCCTGGCAGTCAATGCCGCAGATGAACGGCAGGTCAATCGCGTCATACATCGACTGGCTGACGTCGATGAACGGCGGGCGGAAGAAGGTCGTTTTCTGCCCGGTGATCTGTTCGACCCATTCGTCTACATACGCGATCTCTTCCTTTATCCTGTCAGCCGCCATTGAGCCCATATTGGAATGCGTTTTGGAGTGATTGCAGATCTCGCAGCCCATGTCAAAGGCGCGCTTTACGGATTTGGCGCTGTCTTCAGTGATATTGTCGCCAATCAGGAAAAAGGACGCCTTTGCGTCATATTTCTCCAGCAGATCGAGCACGTCATTCGTAGTGGTGGTATTGGGACCGTCATCGAAGGTGAGGGCGATATATTTCCCTGTTCCGACCGCTTTTGCAGCAGCATTGCACGGGATTGCGGTGCCTGAGAACAGGGCGGCAGCGAGCACAGCACAGCAGATCTTTCCTCTGATTTTCATGGCGGATACTCCTTTTCTATGATATAGCTTCATTATAGCACAGGGAAATCTGACCGTCAACTGTCATCAAAAAACGGAATACCGCATTGATTCTGACGAATAGAGAATCCCGCAGGGGACGGAATGTTGCGTTTCATTGCGCTTTTCTGTCTATATTTATGGACTCTGCCAAAATACGTTTCTGCGTATGTTTGTTTACATTTCGCCGATTGACAAAAAGGGTAATCTGTGCTATAATCACGATGTATGCGTTACTTACTATATTAAAGGAGATGGAATCATGAAACGAAAGTGGATCACGGCAGCGATGCTGCTTCTGATGCTTTCTGCTGCACCTGCGGTCACGGCATATGCAGACGATGAACCGAACCCGCCCGGGGAAACGAACTGGTATACCCGCGAAGACGGCAGGCTCGGGTATCACCTTGCGGACGGAACCGCAGCGACAGGCGAGCAGGAGATCGACGGCATGCCGTATCTCTTTACAGAAGAGGGTGCGCTGCGCACAGGCTGGCAGACAGTCGGGGGCAAGCGCTATTATTACAGTCAGGACGGCGCCGCTGCACTCGGCTGGCTCGAATGGCGCGATGAAGATTATTACATCACGCAGGAGAACGGCAAGCAGACGGGTGCGTTCAAGCTCGATGACAATTCCTATATCTTCGACAGCTACGGTGTCCTGCAAAAGGGGCTGTTCTCCTTTGAGGACAAATGGTATTACGGCGGCGAGAGCGGCAAGCTCGCAAGCGGCGAGACAGAGATCGACGGAGTCCCGTATTTCTTTGCAGAGGACGGCGCGATGCTCGGCGGCTGGCAGACCGGCTCGGACGGCATCACACGCCGCTATGACAGTGAAGACGGCAAAATCGTGAAAGGCTGGATCAGCGAGGAAGGTCAGGAGTATTACAGCGATGCCGAAAAAGGCAGACTGACCGGCTTGCAGACGCTCAACGGAAAACAGTATTACTTCGATGCGAACGGCGTGCTGCAAAAGGGACTGCTTCTTGCAGACGGCGTCTGGGTCTATGCAGACCGCTTCGGCGTGATCGGTGCTGTATCCGGTGAAGTCAAGGCTGAGGACGGCAATCTCCTGATCCTTAGCGAGGGCAGCGTCGTGCAGACCGGCTGGCAGACCGCTTCTGACGGTGTGACGCGGTATTTTGATCCGAAGACAGGCAGCTTTGTCACCGGATGGATCAAGGATGAAACCGGCACCGCATATCTGGATGCCCAAAAGGGCAAGCTCACCGGCATGCAGAAGATCGGTGACAGCACCTATTATTTCGACGCTTCCGGCATTATGCAGACGGGCTGGATCCGCCTTGACACCGGCAGCTATTATGCTTCTGAGAGCGGTGCACTTCTGACCGGCTGGCAGACTGTTGATGCGCAGAAAGTTTTCTTCCTCGCGGACGGCAGGCTTGCGACCGGCGCTGTGACAGTGGACGGCAAGCTGATGCTGTTTGATGCAGCGGGCTTGCCTGTGAGCGGCTGGTATCTCTCCGCAGAGGGCTATGCGTATTACTGCGCTCCCGCAGGCTATCCTGTTACCGGTTCGCAGACGGTGGACGGCACTGCATACACCTTCGGCACTGACGGCACGCTCCGCAATGCGATGCGTGCATTCAACGGGAAAATGATGATCTTCCCGGAGAGCGGCAAGCGCGTGACCGGCTGGTATACTGCACCTGACGGCAAGCGCTACTGCTGCACTGTTGAGGGTGAGGTGCTGACAGGCTGGCACACCATCGGCAATGCGATGTACTATCTCGGCACAGACGGCGTGCTCGCTGTTTCGACCACGGTTGACGGCTTCACGATTGACGCGAACGGTGTTGCCCGCAATGAGAATGCGATCACTGCGGATAAGGAGATCGCATCCTTCGGCACGACCCCGCTGGCTGTTTACAAGTCCTTTGTGACCCGTTACCGCTACTACAACATGGAAACGACCAAGACCTATGCGCAGATCAAGGCAACCGGCTGGCCGACACTGGTTACCTATCTGCTCAAGAACCGCCGCGGCGTCTGCTATTATCTTGCGGCAACGCTGGACTTCTACTTCAACCGCATGGGTCTCACAACCCGCATGGTTCACGCAACGCACAGCACCGGCGATCACTACTGGGTACAGGTGCTGTCTGACGGTACATGGTGGAATTACGACCCGACCTACAACAACCGCGGCGCCATCACATGGGATGACATCATCAAGCGCGGCACCTACACCGTCTACGGCTATATTGATGTTGTCTATGACAGACGCGGCGCCTATGTGACCGAGACCTACACGAAATACAGCTCATGAAAAGGAAGGATTCAATATGAAAAAGTACATGATCGCTGCTGCGGCACTGCTGAGCATCTGCATGCTCACAGGCTGCGGCGACAAGACTGAGAGCAGCAGCCTGACTGCTGAGACCACTACCTCTGCATCCGATACCACCGAAACCACCGCGGATACCACCGCCGGCACGGAGACCACGACCTCCGCTGCGGAGACCACCACCTCCGGCGAGGGCGATGCGGCAGGCGAGACCACGGATTCGGCTGCCGAGACCACCGCCGCTGCACAGGAGACCACGACTGCTTCTGCGGCGTCCGAGGCACAGAGCACTGCGGCATCCTCTGCGGATACACAGGCGCCCGCATCCTCTGCCGCAAAGACTGAGACCCAGCCCGTGCAGCAGAAGTGCCTGTTCGACGAAATCCGTCTGGGCGGCGACTGCACCGCGTATATCACCGCGAACACGAGCTATTCGCTTGAGAAGGCACCGAGCTGTCTCGGTGAGGGCGAGGATCGCACCTATACTTATTCTAATATGAAGATCGTCACCTATTTTGAGAACGGTAAGGAAACGATCCACGAGATCGACCTGACCGGCCCCGGCGTCAAGACCCGCAGCGGCATTGAGGTCGGCATGAAGGCAAGTGACATTACCGCAGCACACGGCGCGTCTTCGTTTGAGAACGATTATATCTATCCGACAACGGACGGCACGATTGAGTACCGCATGAACGGAGATACGATTGAGGAGATCTGGGTCTATGCCGGTCAGTGACCCAAAGACCCGGAACTGAGGAGGAAACAGAATGAAATTTCGCGGATTGATTGCTGCGGCAGGTGTGCTGCTTGCCGCATTGCAGATGCCGTTAGGGGCGGTCGCCGATACCGCCGAGCCGGAGAAGATCACACCGATCTATGAGCCCGACCGCCCGATCGCAGGACAGCTCGATGTGTCGTTTGTGAGCGATACTGCGCCGATTATGATGGAGGTCTATCAGCATTCTCCGGAGCGCGAGAATCTGCTTTACTGCACCTACAATTTTGCTGATGCGAAGCAGGGGAGCGCATGGCGGGTCGAGCTGGAGCCCGGCAGTTATACGGTTCAGATGACTGCGCGGCTTTTGAAGGACGGTTCCATGAAGCAGACCTTTAAGCAGGATTTTGAGATTGCAGACCCGGATGAGAACGCAGATGTCCGATACTCCTACACAACCTATGAAATGACAGTTTCTGAGACCGCAATCGCCGACACTGAGGAGAGCGGCAAACATACCGGCGAACTGAAATCGGAGGATACGACAGAGGGACTCAGAGAGCTGTGCCAGACGGTCTCGTTTGATTATTACGACCGTCTGCGCGGCGACTTCGACGGCGACGGTGCCATCACTGCGGTGGATGCCACAAAGACGCTGATTGAATCCGGCAATGCGATGATCGGCAACCCCTATGAGGAGCTGACACCCGGCAAGCTCGCCGCCTGTGACATGAATCACAACGGCATCCCGGATGTGAAGGATACAATGGCGATCCTGCGCTATTTCGGCGAGAAGAACGCCGGCAGAGAGCCTGTCTGGGAAGACTGAACCACAGAAACGAAACGGACTGTCCCGATCGGAACAGTCCGTTTTTTCAGTCTGATTTCTTTTTGTTCTTCTCAAAGAGAATATCCAGTCCCTTGAGCAGGAGCTCATCGTCAATGATGATTTCATGTCTGCACTGGGGAACGATCAACGGTGCAAGCCCGCCGCATGCAATCGCCGTTGCAGGATATCCGAGCTCCTCCGTCATCCGTTCGATGAACGCATCAATCGCACCGGCATTGCTGTAAACAACACCGCTCTGCATGCAGTCGATCGTGTTCATGTTGATGACTCTGGGAGGCGCTTTGAGGGTAATATCGGGCAGCAGTGCCGTGGATGCGACCAGAGAAGTCAGCGCGCTGGCAACACCCGGATAGATCACGCCGCCGATGAAATTGCCGTCCTTGTCGAGCACAGTGATTGTGGTGGCTGTGCCCATATCAATGATGATCGCGGGCGCGCTGTAATCATGCAGTACCGCGACTGCTCCGACGACGAGGTCAGCGCCGACGCCGTTCGGGAGATGCTTGATGCCGGTCTTCATGCCGGGCCCGACGACCATCGGAACGATGCCGGTCAGCTTCTCAATGGCACGGCTCAGCAGATCGGTGAGCTGCGGCACAACCGAAGAAATGATCGCGCCGTCAAGCGTGTCGATGGCGATTTGATGCAGGTCGAGCACCATCTTGCAGCCGATCACATATTCGAGATCAGTCTTGCTGCGGTCGGAATGCATCCGTTCCACGAACTGCACCTTGTGATGCTCGACACAGCCGATGACGATATTGGAATTGCCGATATCAACCGTAAGGATCATAGATACGGTTCCTTTCCGTAATTATGCGTTTGCCGGGGACTTCCGAACAATGCTGAGAATCCGAACGATTGCAGTGCTGAGCACGAGGTTGATCGCGAGCTCAACGACAAAGTTCAGACCGACGAAGCCGAAGAGGAAGTATGCACCGACATTCTCATAGCCGGCACCTGCGCCCCATTCCTTGACAGTGTCGAGGAAGAACACGAGGCAGCCGAGCAGGAACACGCCGGTATTGACGACCGGGCAGATGATTGCAGCCGCGATGACAGCGACCCAGGGATTGACCTTCTCCAGCGCCTTGTAGACAAGACCTGCGGCAGCACCGGCGAGCGTGCCCTTCAGAATGCAGAGGATCACGGTGCCGGGCGCGTTGACTGTCATGAATGCAGCCGCATCACCGCTCAGGAGCACAACGATACCGAAAACGCAGCCGAGCCATGCGCCTGCCTTCCAGCCGTAGAGCGCTGCACCGATGATGATCGGCGCGAGCACCAGCGTGATGCTGAACGGGCCGAACTTGATGAATGCTCCGATGAACTGGAGCACGACGACGATTGCGGTCAGAATACCCATTCCGACCAGAGCCTTTGTGTTGAACTTACTGTTTGACATAAGAAATGCCTCCTCCTGTTAATGTTCCCGGTTTGCGGGATACAGTACAAGCACGGACATTGCCGAGCAGGAACACGGGTGAAATTTTGCGTCGATCGGTGCTCCGGCGGGGAGTCACCGTCTCAGCACACCGTGTGCCCAGATGTAGTATAGCATATTTTGACAGCTTTGTCAAGCATTTTCGCAAGATATTGAGAACGCGGCTGAGAATTACTCCCAGCCGCGCTTTGATTTGGTCTTCTTATGCAGTGACGATGCTGTTCGCCTCATGCAGATTGAGGTAATCGACAGCCTCCTCGCGCATCTTGTATTTGAGAATCTTGCCGGCTGCATTCATCGGGAAAGCATCGACAAAACGCACATAGCGCGGCACCTTTGTCTTATCCATGTGGGAGCGGACATATTCCTTGAGCTCTTCCTCGGTTGCGGTCATGCCGTCATTGAGGATGACGCATGCCATTGCCTCCTCGCCGTACTGCTTATCCGGCACGCCGATGACCTGCACATCGCGGACAGCCGGATGGGTATACAGGAAGTCCTCGATCTCCTTCGGATAGAGGTTCTCGCCGCCGCGGATGATCATATCCTTGATTCTGCCGGTGATCTTGAAATAGCCGTTCTCAGGCAGTCTGCGGGCGAGGTCGCCGGAGTGCAGCCAGCCGTCCTCGTCGATAACAGCAGCGGTCGCCTCGGGCATCTTGTAGTAGCCCTTCATGATGTTGTAGCCGCGTGCGCAGAATTCGCCGTCCACGCCGTCCGGCACTTCCTCGCCGGTCTCGGGATCGACGATCTTGCACTCGACGCCGAAGATCGGACCGCCGACGGTGTTCACACGGTCTTCGATGGAATCGGTCGTCTTGCTCATGGTCGTTGCAGGAGAAGCCTCGGTCTGACCGTAGGTGATGCAGATTTCAGGCATGTGCATCTTCTCGATGACTTCCTGCATCGTCTTGATCGGGCAGGGAGAGCCCGCCATGATACCGGTGCGCATGTGAGAGAAATCGGTCTGCGGGAAGTTTTCATGACCGAGCATTGCGATGAACATAGTCGGGACGCCGTGGAAGCAGGTGATCTTCTCCTGATTGATGCAGTGCAGACCCTTGCGCGGGGAGAATGCAGTGATCGGAGACATGGTTACGCCGTGTGTGACGGAAGCGGTCATCGCGAGCACCATGCCGAAGCAGTGGAACATCGGCACCTGGATCATCATGCGGTCTTCGGTCGAGAGATCCATGCAGTCGCCGATCGCCTTGCCGTTGTTGATGACATTGTAGTGCGTGAGCATAACGCCCTTCGGGAAGCCGGTCGTGCCGGAGGTGTACTGCATGTTCGCGACATCGTCCTTCTTGATGTTGCGTCTGCGGCGCTCGACCTCGGTGAGCGGCACTTCTGTGTGGCGGGCAACCGCTTCATCCCAGGTCCAGCAGCCGGGCTGCTTGCTTTCGATGGTGATGACATTTTTGAGGAACGGGAACTTCTCGGATTCCAGCTTGCCGGGCTCAGAGGTCGCGAGCTCAGGCACCAGTGTGCGCATGATCTCGTTGTAGTCGGTGCCCTTGTAGCTGTCGATCATGACAAGCGTGTGTGTATCGGACTGCTTCAGCACATACTCGGTCTCGTGGATCTTGTTGCCGGTATTGAAGGTAACGAGCACTGCGCCGATTTTCGTGGTTGCCCAGAAGGTGATATACCATGCCGGCACATTCGTTGCCCAGATTGCGACCTTATCGCCTGCACTGACGCCCATTGCGATCAGCGCACGCGCAAAGGTGTCCACATCATCGCGGAACTGCGGATAGGTGCGGGTGTAGTCGAGCTCGGTGTAGCGGAACGCATACTGATTCGGGAACTGCTCGCAGATGCGGTCAAGCACATCGGGGAAGGTGTAGTTGAGCAGTCTCTCCTTCGGCCAGGGATACTGACCGATGCCTCTTCTGCTGTACTGCGGCTCATGCTTATACTTGGTGCGGTACTTCGACATATAATCCGCAAACTGCGGGAAAACCACGGCAGCGTCAGAGAGCTGCGGCATCCAGCGCTTGACCCACTCCAGGCAGACAAATCCGGTGTAGCCCATGCCTTTGAGAGCAGCCATCATATCATCGAGCGGCAGATCGCCCTGTCCCATCATCTCATAGCGCAGCACGCCGTCTTTCATGGAGCTGTCCTTGGTCTGGACATACTTGATGTAGTTGCCGAGGTTTGCGACCGTTGTCTCCGGGGTCTCGCCGCTGTAACGGTACGGGTGGTGCATATCCCAGAGTGCTGCGACATGGATATCGCCGACGCGGTCGAGCAGCGCGGCCAGACGCTTGGTGTTGCTGTAAACACCGTTTGTCTCGACGAGCAGCGTGATGTCATGCGCCTTTGCGTCTTCTGCGAGGGAGGTGAGCATCTCTGCGACATAGTCGTCATCCACAACGCCGGTGACTTCGCCGTAGCGGTCGCCGAGCACACGGATATACGGTGCGCCGAGCGACTGTGCAAGCTCCATACATGCACGGAGCTCCTTGCGGTTCTGCTCCTCGTTTTCCTTCTCATTCAGGCAGCAGTTCGAGCTGATGCAGGGAATCTCCAGGCGGAGTGCATGCAGCTTTGCGAGCGTTTTCGGGAGCTGCGCCGCGCTGAACGGCTTGCTGCGGAAGGGGTCTGCGGGGAGACCGTAGGAGCGGATCTCAATGCCGTCAAAGCCGAGATCCTTTGCCATTGAATATACGTCACTCCATTCAAAGTCAGGACAGCCCAGTGTGGAAAAACAGATTTTCATAGCGAACCTCCATTGATATAATCGCAAAAAAACGGTGTGAAGTCATAGACCTCACACCGTTGATTTGCATGAACCCGGGAACCAATCATGAATTCCTGTATTTCAGAGCACAACGAATAAGGCCTATGGGTTAACCCAAGACCGTAAGTCGAAGCGCGAAAGACAGGATAGAATGTTTCATAATGGCACACCTTTCCGCCGGATACCCGGCAACTGATATTAGTATTATACTCATCGGAGCGCAGATTGTCAAGAATTTGACGAGATTCTGGTGACATATACAAAAACTGCGCGGATTTTATCCGGGTAAATCGTGAAAGTTCAACGTATAATCTGCACTCCGACGGGTATGCTGTGAATGAGGTGATATGTATGAAGGACAAAGGCAAAGCACGCCGCACAAAGACGGAAGCTGCCAAACAGCCGCTTCCGCAGGAGCAGATTATGCGCAATGCACTGCACGGCAAAACCGCATCCGATTTGCAGGAGCCGGGCGATCTCCCGATCAATATTCTTGATAAGGAAATCCCGCGTGCAGAGCTCCGGGATATGTGACAGACGCAGAAAAAGCGTGTGCCGGACGCATCCGGTACACGCTTTCTGTCAGTTGTCTTCGATCGGGAAACGGTAGGGGATCCCGTTCATGGCATTGCCGCTGTATTTCAGGATACACATTGCATCCAGCGCGTCTATGATCCCGTTTCCGTCAACATCGCCGTTGCGGCGCTGGGTCGCATTCAGCGGAACTGTCCGGCCGACGATTGTTTCGCCGTAATAGATGAGCGCAGCCTGTGCGTCCTTCACATCAACAAGACCGTCACAGTTGAAATCGCCGTACATGAGCGCCATCGGCAGCTCGGAGAGTGCAAGCACCGCGCTGTCATAGATCGCAGCAGCCGTGTCCGCGCCGTCTGCGGTGCTGAATGCCGCATATGCAGTTTCCATAATATCCTTGAGGGCTTGCTGTCCTTCCGCATCGTATCGGTTCAGATCCAGCGCATCGAACCGCATCTGAAGCGCCTGCTTCTTTGCTTCTGTAAAGGGCTCCGCCCAGATCTTCCGCAGACCTTCTCTGCGTCTTGCGAGAAAATCCCGGACATATTCCGCTGTCTCCGCGCTGTTTTCGCCGTCATGCTCGGGACCGAGCCCGCGGTATTCGCGTCCGCCGTACATATGTGTCTTGGCATTGTTCATCGCAGCGGACGCAGACAGCTCTTTGCTCCACGCGGTGATGCGTGCTTCCGAATTGTCGCTGCTCTCTGTGAGCGTTTTCAGATATTTGTCAAACCGCGTGTAATAGAGTTCCGCAGCGCGCTGAACCGTCTCCTCCCGCTCATAGAGCATGCCGATCCAGCTGATTCCGGCTGTGTTCGGGTTCTCGCTGCCCTTGCCGTCACCGATCTCATTGTCCCAGCCGTTGATCGGTAAGCGTGCGGTATAAAGCTGATCTGTTGAAAAAGTGCTGCTGATGACGCCCTTGCTGTTTTCGATTCTCCGCGAGAAATTTCCGAGCGAGAGGTCAAAATCCCAGACAGGTGCGCAGTGGATCTTGCCGTCGCCGTTTGTGTCGGAATCCTTATAGAAGCAGAAGCTCGCGAAGGTGCCGTCCGCGTCATTCGTGATCTCCTCGACGAGATAGCAGAGCAGCAGGGAATCCATGTCAATATAATCGGAGTAATGCTTTCCCTTGCTGTTGTAGCCGTCGTCGGAGTAGATCGCGTCTTCGAGATCCTGCATGAGATCGCGTAGATAGGTGACCTGTGCTTTGGAGGCGTATTTCGGCGATTTGATATCGACTGCCTGTCCGCGTGATGTGACAAATCCGCTTTCGGTATCGGTGGGGTAGCGGTTGAAAATCTGAAACTGCATGAGATACCCGCCGGTAATATCCGCAGGATTGTTCGGAATATCATAATACTTGCAGCTGTTTTCTAAATACTCATCGACCTTTGCGCCTTCCGCGATATGATCATATTCCCCGAGGTCTTTCTCATTCAGATCTTCGGTTTTTTCCTCAAGGTCGGTGATATTGACACGGTTCTTCTGAATATCAATTCGTTCTGTGAGCTGATAGGTTCCGCGGTAGGAACCGTCTGCAAAAAGGTCAACAAAGGTGTAGTCAGGCACATATTCAATGCCGGCTTCCCGCGCAGCTTCAAATGCGATCTTGTTGCGAAGCTGCGAGAAATCGAGAAAATTGCTGAGCAGCACCCATTTTTTTGCCTTGCCCATGCCGTAGAGATCTGCTTTGGATTCGAGTTTGATGTTATAGGGATGCTTGCGCGGGCTGTAATCCCAGGAGGAATTGCCGTGACTTGTGATGCTGTCGAGTTCGCCGTTATAAACGATGCTGCCGTCTGCGCCGAGCATCAGTGCGGTGCCTTCATCTTTCCGGGATTTTGCCGCGTCGATGAAATCAAGACCGCCGTGCTGTGTGCTGAGGAAGATGCACCCGAGATCAGACTGCATCACACGCAGTTCGCCGTATTCCCGTTCGCCGATTTTCAGCGTGAAGCTGTCTGCGGAGGAGAGCAGATCGGTCTCAGCACCGGAGTGAATGACTGTGTCCCCGAGGGATACCGCAAGACCGCGTGCGCTGTCCTCTGTCTCATAGCTGATGATAAGATGCTTCCGGTCGGCAGTGGCGGGGAGAAAAATATAGCGGCACTCCTCCCATTCGCTGTAAAAAGCGTCCACATAGTCAAGTGTTGTCTCAACCTGCGGACTGAGTCCGTTGACACGGAGCTTTCTGAGCGGGATTTCTTCGTATTTATGAACAGATGTATCGGTTTCTTCGACCATATCAGAGCGGCTGTCGCTCACCGAAGAATCCGGTTCTGCTGCACCGCGATCCGGCTCAGAGCGTGTTTCCGCTTCGTTTCGGGCACAGACGAGAATACTGATCATTGTGCCGAAAAAGAGCAGGACAGCACCGGCAGGTGCAAGCATACGGATGCCGGAAGCGATTTTCATTCGATCACCTTACCATCGTTTGTTTATGTGTCTGAGAGCGCGTGCAGCAGCACTTTTGCAAGCTGCGCAGAGGTGATGGGCGACTTCACATGATCCTCGATCACAATACAGAATGCAACAGGGCAGCTCTCATCGAGACAGAATCCTGCGAGCAGGGAGTTTTCGTATTCTCTGCCGTCCTCATTGACCTGTGCAGTGCCGCTCTTGACGCCGCAGTTGAAATCGGGCAGTGATACATAATAGTGATTCTCTGCATTCTTGATCATGACTTCCTGCACAGCTTTAGCCGATTCCGGGGTGAACATCTCATCGGTATAGCGGACAGCGCCGAGACTCGTGACCGTGCCGTCCACATCCGTGCGTGCAGAGAGCAGATAGGGGAGCACAGCCTTTCCGGTACCGCTTGCGACCGCGCCCTGAAAGAGCATGAGCTGATAGGGCGTCACAAGCGTTTCACCCTGTCCGATGCACCCCCACTGCGTATTGAAATCCGTGTCGGCAGTGAGGGTTGTGGAGGCAGGCGGGATCTGGATGCCGTCCAGTGAGAAGCCGGGCTGCTCCGCACCGTTCACGCGGTAGCCCATTTTTGTGTAACCCTCGATGATCGCAGTGAGCGGCAGTTTTTCTGACTGCACAAGCTGCGCGAAGAACGGATTGCAGCTGTTTTCAAATCCCTGCTGGAGGGTCTGCGTGCCGTGACCGCTGCGGTTGTGGCAGTTGATCTTCTGCCCGCTCGCGTTGACCCATGAGCCCTTGCAGTCAAAGATCATGCCGTTTGTCGCGTCGATGCCGCAGTACTGATATGCCGCAAGCAGTGTCGAGACCTTCTGCGTGGAGCCGGGAACGGTCGGAGAGAATGCCTTGCAGAGCAGGCTGCCCTTCGGCATTTCTTCGATCTTGTCATATCCAAGCGCAATATCCACGCAGGGCTTGCTCATGCAGACAAGCAGATCGCCCGATTTCCAGTTGTATGCGACAACGGTGCCGTCCATGCTGCCGAGTGCGTCATAGACTGCGCGGGTCGCCTTGTGGTCAAGGGTAGTGTGCAGCGAGACATTCTGATTGCCGCCGCCGTAGAGGAAGCTGTAATTCGCGAGCTCACTGCGGTGCTTTGCAATCAGTGTATTGGACATCTGCCCGCTGGTGTCGCCGATCAGATTGCCCACATCCGCAAACTGCCCGGCTGGGTAGCTGCTGAGCGGCTTGGAGCCGTCAAAGAGCACATCGCCGTGCCGGTCATAGACCTTGCCGTAGGTGGCAGCGCCTGCCTTTGCGATGTAATCCGGCGACTGCGTGACGAGGACATACGCAAGATATATGAGCGCTGCGAGGAAGGCGATGATCAGCAGTGTTGTGCCGTGACCGGCTCTGCGCATGCTGCGCGGTGCGGTGACATCAAGCTGCGGATTCATCGGTTCCTGCGGCTTCTGCTGTGTTTTCGCTGCCATATCAGCCCCTCCTTTCCGCGCAGGGCGAGGTGAGCACAGGCGCCTGTGCAGCCTTGAGGAATCCGGCGAGTATGCCGCTGGACAGCATAGAGCTGCCGCCCTGCGAGATAAACGGAATGGTGACGCCGGTGAACGGGATGAGATTGCAGGAGCCGAAGATATTGAGCGTCATCTGCACCATGAACACCGCTGCTACACCGAGCGCAAGTCCGGAGTGATAATAGCTGCGCGGGGGAACCGTCAGGATCGCCGCAGGGAGAAACAGCACGAGGATGACCGTCATCAGAGCGGTGAAAAGCCCCCATTCTTCGCTGATTGTCGCAAAAACAATATCCGTGCGCGAGGCTGCAACATGCACAAGCGAGCCATTGCCCGCTCCCTTGCCGAACCAGCCGCCCTCCGCAATTGCGGTCAGTGCCTTGACCTGCTGATAACCCGTGCCGGACATATCTGACCAGATATCACTGTGGAGACGTTCCTGCACATAGGCAGGCGCAAGTGTCCATGCCGCGATTGCCGCAGCGACAGCACATGCACCGAGGAAAATGATCAGGCGCACAGACATTTTTTCGCGCAGATAGCGGAAACGGAGCAGCAGCCCGCAGCCCGCCACAGCAACAAAGGTCGGCAGGGAGCCGAGGTCACGGCACCACCACTGCAAGCCTGCAATCACTGCGGTGCAGAAAATCAGCATGAGGTTATCGGGGACGAAATGCAGCCCGAAGAGTTCCCGTTTGTGAAGCTGTGTGCGGATCGAACTTGCAGCGATCAGTACAAACACCGGCTTGACAAATTCCGAGGGCTGAATCGTAATGAATCCGAGGTCAATCCAGATGCCGCGCTCGCCGGTCAGGAAGAAGATTGCGCCGACCAGTCCGAAGAACAGGATATACCAGAGCGGCTTGAGCTTCTCTGCGCGGTAGGGATTGCGCACCAGCAGATAGGAAAGCTGGCAGATCAGGAATGCACCGATGCCGAAAAGATAGTGTCTGAGTGCAAATTCCAGCTCACCGAAGCATGACTGATAGATCGTGCTCATCCCGATGACCAGCAGCAGCACGCTGTCTACCGTGCACGCCTCTCTGTGCACGATCTGGAGCACAATCGAGCCGATGAAATCAAATGCCAGCACAAAGCATGCAAGCCGGAGCACCTCTGCTTTCAGCCCGAATGTAAGCAGCACAAGCAGCATCATTGCAGCGTGTGCAATGAGAATGAGCAGCATGAGGAACGGATGCGAAAGCGATTTTGTTGTATTCTCAGCCATCAGGACACGACCTTTCCGCTGCCCTTGACGACCGTCAGCTCACGCTTGCCGATCCGGATGACGTCATTGCGTTTCAGTGTATGCGGCTTTGTGATGCGTGTGCCGTTGACAATGACGCCGTTGGAGGCGCCTGCGTCCTCGATCTGCCATTTGCCGTTCTGGAGCGTCAGCAGTGCATGAAAGCGCGAGATCTCGTCGTCGTAGAAGTGAATATCTGCCGACGGATGCCGCCCGATGAGCAGCTCCGCCGCACCGAGCGGGTAGACCTCATTCCCGCACATCAGCATGAGGCCGCGCCCTTCCTTTGCCCATCGTCTGTCGCCGGTCCGGCGCTCTCTGCCGGCCGCAATGAGAATGGTCAGCGCACAAATATCAACAAATATCACAACAATCGCCGTAATGCCCTCCCGCAGATAGGGATACTGGGAAAACAGCTCTGTCAGGTCCATATGATACACATCCTTTCGTATGAATGCATAGTACATGCATCATATCAGTATACCATAACGCCGCACATTTGTCAAGTTTTTTGAGCGCCGGATTTCGCCTGGATTCGCCTGGAAATGGGAAATCTGTATATATTTTCGGATGGCGGAACAGAATCCTCACACAGTTTTTTCGGTTTCTAATAATATAGACGCATTTTATGCTGAAAGCGTAACAAAAGCGCCCCCTGTTTTCAAAGGAGCGCTGTGTGTTATTCGGGAGATGTGGGGCTCTGCTCAGCAGGTTTCTGCACGGATTCAGCCGCAGCTTCCATCGCCTGGCGTCGCTTGGCGAAGAGACGGAGCTCCTTCGGCGCTCTGCCCTCGCGTTTTGCCTTTAAGTACCAGTTGAGCTCTGCGCCGACAAACCAGATGTAGACACAGAAATAGAGCCAGATCAGGATCAGCACCAGACCTGCCAGTGTGCCGTATACATACGAATACCGCTCGAGCGAGCGCTGGAGCACGGGCGAGTAGAGGAAGATGATGAATCTCCAGACGACCGCCGTGAGGAGTGCGCCGGGGAATTCGTCGCGGATGCGTGTTTTCCGGCTGGGGAGGATCACATAGGAGAGCCAGAATATCAGCAGGAGCAGCAAGGGTGCCGCCAGATTCCGCGAGATATTCAGGATCAGATCCAGAAGTGCGGAGGTCGGCAGAAAGGAGATGATGTACGCCATCAGCTTGCTTCCGAGCGCATACATGATGATCAGCACAATCAGCAGAACGCAGAGTGCGACGGTATATCCGCAGCCAATCAGACGGATGACCGCCTGACTGCGCGTTTCCTTGATACCGTATGCCATATTGAAGCCGTTGATCAGCGCCTGAATCAGACGGGAAGCCGTCCAGATCAGGAAAATGATCATGATGATCTTTGCAGGGAGAGAATTGATGTTTTCGTTGTAGTATTCATCGACAAGCGTGACGCCGAGCTCCTGATAACTGCCCGGCACGAGAATGCGCACAAGCCGCAGGAGCGTCTCCTCCTTGAGCGGGAGCAGACGGCTTGCAAGGCAGATGAGCATTGTAAACGGGAACACTGCGAGCATCAGATAGAAGGTCGCCTGCGCAGAATATGCGGAGAGGTGATCCTTATTGAACTTTTTTGTCAGATGGCCGAGGAGTACCCAGAGGTCCCGCAGGGTCGGCAGCTTCTTCACGCGCAGCCCCCTTTCTCTGTCAGAATCCTGTGCGGATCAGTCCTCGAAGTCGTACTTATCAGCGAACTCCTTGCGGAACTGCTCGAAAATGCGCTCATTCAGAGCATCATCGGTGACAGCGTCGTAATGTTCGCTGTCCTTGCCGAGATCGACAACCTCCACGATCACGACGCCGAGCTCGCCGTCAGGATCGTCCACAGGCATCAGCACGGCATAGGGGACATCATCGACCATCACCAGCTCGAGGAACTGGAATTCCAGCACATTGCCTTCCTCGTCCTCGAGGATGACCTTGTCATCGTCAAATTCGGTTTCTTCTGTGTTCTTTTCGATATCGCTCATGAGAATTGCCTCCTTGAATTTACACATTTTTCTGCAACATGTGCAGGCTCTTGCATTATAGCATGATTTTGCCCTGCTGTCAAGGGATTTTGCGCCGGTTCAGGAATTTTTAATATAATATAGTGTATCTTGATTGACAAAGTAAATTATGATATAATGTTGACAGCAATTCTGTGACTTTTCAAAACAGGATCCTGTCTATATTTGCAGAGGGAGGTGAGCGCACATGACAAAAACGGACGAAGCGCTCCTGCTGCTTTACGAGCAGCGGAATGACAAAGCCATTCGTGAGACAGAAAAGCACTACAAAAAGCTGTGCATGAGTGCCGCAATGCAGATCACCGAGAGCCGCGAGGATGCAGAGGAGTGCATGAATGATGCACTGCTGCGGATGTGGAACGCGATTCCGCCAGCAAAGCCGCAGAATCTCGGCGCCTATCTGCTGAAAACAGTGCGCAATCTCGCCTATAATCTGCGGGAAAAGCATTCTGCGATGCGGCGCGGCAGCGGGCAGCTCCCGCTCGCGCTGGATGAGCTGGCAGAATCGCTTGCCGCAAAGCATGATACCGAGGAGCAGGTCGCAGACAGCCTTGCGCTGCGCGATGCACTGAACCGCTTTCTCGGGTCACTCTCTGCCGATCAGCGGACGATCTTTGTCCTGCGGTACTGGGCGGCGCTGGAGATCTCTGAGATCGCAGCGCGCATGGATTGCAGTCAGGGTAAGGTCAAAATGACGCTGACGCGCACAAAGCAAAAGCTGAGACAATATCTTGAAAAGGAGGAATTGCTATGAAGAAATCCGATGTCAAGCACATGATCGACGGCATTTCCGAGACCTATATCGAAGAAGCGGTGACCCGCGCAGTTGCAGATGAGCAGGCGCCGGAGATCGCCGCAGAGACCGAACCGATCACGATGACCGGCAGCGCAGAGGGCAAGGTCAGCCGGCAGCCTGTGCGCGATACAAGCATTGACAGCAGCACGCCGTTCTTCATGACGAAGCGCGCAATCCTTGCGCTGACTGCCATTGCCGCAGTGACGGTGTTCGCAGTCGGCATGGTGCTCCGCGAGGCGTTCCCGAAGGATCATGTGCGCCCTGGCGAATCCGGCGAATCGCTCCCGTCCGCGGAGACAAGCGGCGCAGAGAGCTCCGAGGTCATCCGCAATGACAGCATTCCCGGCGATAATATCTTCGGCGGCAAGGGCGAACTGAAGGCTGTCGGCGCGACAAGTTGCTACCTCGAAAATCTGGTGCTGCATGATGACACGCGCTTTTATTTCCGGCGTACCGGCAATGCAAACTATCTTTACTGTGATATGCCGGAGGGCTTTGACAGCAATGTCCGGGTCGATATGATCGCAGAGCAGACCGTTCCGCTCAAAGAAGCCCCGGTTCAGCCGGGCGGCAATCTGTTCAGCGACGGCACATCGCTCTATATCGAGCACGATCAGGCGCTCTGGAAGCTGGACGGCAAGGCTGAGACAAAGCTCGCGGATTATGCGGCTGCCGAGCCGAGCGAGGGTGTCTATGTCAAGGGCTTCCGTGCAGACAGTGTGCATGCTGTCAATGACCGCATCACTTATGTGATTGGTGACATCGCAGGGCAGAACACGATTTTTGCGGCAGACAGCGAGACCGGCACCGTCACAAGAATGTTTGCGGATACGGCTGCGGCTTCGGATGATGCGTCTGACAGCATCACCGCAAGCGACAGACAGCCCTATACGATCTTTGATCTGAACTTTGATTTTTCCGACGGCTGTGTCTGGTATATCAATACGGACGGCAAGCTGGCATGCCTTGATTACCGCTATGACAGCAGCAATCCGGGATTTGTGCTCCGCGATGTTCCGGCGGACAAAAATGACTATATGTATCCTGATATGCAGTACAGACGCTGGTTCATGTACGGCAGAGACTTCTATTTCACGCACCTCAATGAGCCGAATACAAAGTACGATAATGTGTCAGATCCTGTATATGATCTGATTGTCTTCCACACCGATGCAGAATTTCAGGAGAGCAAGGCGAGTGCCCGGGTCTTCTACAATTTGCAGCAGTTTTTCCGCTGCGGAGACCGCCTCTATACAGTTGAATTACACCCCGGAGACAGCAGCACGCAGCTTGGCGGATATTATCAGGGAAAGCAGGGCGTCGCTGCGCTGAGCTGGTACACGATGCCCGATCTGACAGCAGACGGCTATGCAGTCGGTGACGCCTGGCGGGAGCACGGTGTGACAACGGAATATACCTACGCGGTCAGCCTGCAGGCGCAGTATATTCAGCCGATCCGATTCTGCAATGCAAATGAGGAATATACCGTATATTACAGCAACGGTGCGGCCCATATCACCAACGGCAGCTACTCCTTTGCCGTCACCGAGCAGCCGGACTTCGCGCAGCCTGAGATCGAGGTGTTCGGCGGGAATATGTCCCAAAGCGGCGGTGAGATCCGCCTGTATCACGATAAGCTGGCGACCGGGAAAACGATGCAGTTCAGCGCAAGATATACAGTCTGCTATGCAAACGGTGTGGAACTCCCGCGCAACGAAGCGGAGTATCCGCCGACTGCCAAGTATTTCCCGCAGCTTCCCGCTGAGATCGACACGATGTATCCGTATCCGCATTACGGTCCGGCGTATCTCTGGCTTGACTGGGAGGCGTGGTACGGCAAACTGGCGCCCGGTGACTATCTGATCCGCGTGCAGGTTTCCGATGCGGAAACAGGCGAACAGAAAACGCTGGAGCTTCCGATCACACTTGACGCAAACGGACAGTATGAGCAGATTGAGCTCCCCGCCGAGACAACAATCGCTGCTGAGACCACATTACCTGTGGTTGATGTGACGGGTATCACCTCGGAGACCACCTCCTCGCATGCAGCGCAGAACGAACCCTCCGAGTTCCCGCAAGGCGCAGCGGATCTCACCGCCTCCATTAAGCGCGGCACACTGTCAAAGAGCGGCTGCACGATTCTGATTGAGAACCGCGATACCGAATTCAGCGGCACCTATGGCGTCGGTTATCAGCTCTTTCATATGGATGAAGGCTATGAAGGCGTGCCCTGTGATACAAACGGCAGCTGGATGTCCTTTATCGAAATCGCATATGTATTGCAGCCCGGCACCACAGACGAGCTCATAATCAACTGGGAGGAATTCTACGGCAAGCTCCAGCCCGGTGCTTACTATATCGAGCTCTGGGCAAAGGACAAGGACGGCAACCCGCTCCGCGTGGATTTCGTGATCACCTGAATAGAAAAACATGCGCTCCGCAAACAAACGGAGCGCATGTTTTTTATACCTGATAGCCCTGTGCCCGCAGATCGTCGATCAGATCCCCGAGGATCGCAGCATTGGTCGATGAGACGGAGTGCAGCAGATAGATCGCGCCGCCGTGTGCCATGCCGCTGAGCTTATTGAGCGCGGCCTGCGGCTCCGGCTGGTCGTCTGTTTTCCAGTCCACATGGGCGGCACTCCAGAATACGGTTCTGTACCCGAGCTCCTGCACTTTTGCAAGCGAGCGTTCGTCATATTCGCCGCACGGGGGACGGAAATACTGCATCTCATAACCGTATCGGTCAAGCATATACTGATGCAGGCTCATGACCTCCTCCGTGATTTCATCATCGGTAAGAGAGGGGAGCGCGGCATGCGTCATGCCGTGATTGCCGAGCATATGCCCTTCCGCGATCATGCGTTCCACGAGCTCCGGCTCCCGTTTGGCATAGTCGCCTGTCAGAAAAAACAGCGCATGCGCGTGCTTTTCTTTGAGCGTATCGAGAATGCCTGCCGTGTAGCCGTTTTCGTAGCCCTGATCGAAGGTCAGAAGGATCTGCGTACTGTCATCCGAGAGCGCATAGGCGTCCAGCGGCGCATATTGCTCCTGAAATGAGACAGCGTCGAGCGGGCGGTTCTGTGCGTCACATGCCTTGCCCTGCCCGTATCCTGCCGCGGATGCGTGCAGTGACGGCATCCCGCAGAGCAGCGCGAGGGCACAGCAGAGGGCTGTAAGCTGTTTCATGCAGATCATCCTTTGCAGTGGTTTTGCGGGGGTCGCCCGCATAAATAGTATCTGCGGATGTCTGCAAGGTATGTCCGGGAAACTCAGTGGATGTTCTGTGCATCCAGTGCCGCTTTTTCAGGCAGAAATCGGAGCCGATACCCGGTGAACACTGCACCTGCCGTCAGAACGGGCGGCAGTGCCATGAGAAGCTGTTTCCCCGCAGATACCGCCGAAAACGGTTCTGCGCCGTCAAGGATCAGCCGGTGATACTGGATGTAAGGGGCATTCAGCAGCAGGAAGAAATTGAGTGCCGCGCTGCTGTCCTGCATGATTTTCAGAATGATCCACAGAATCCAGAGCGGCACTGCGGTGCAGACTCCGAGCAGAAGCGGCTTGATCGGTGATGCGGGACTGTGATCTGTGCGGTAATCCGCGATATCCTCATGCGCGAGCTTACCGCCGACGCTTGCCATCAGCAGCAGATGCGCCGCAATTCCGCAGATTAGACTCAGCCAGCGGATCCATTTGGCTGTCAGAATCGCAAATGAAAACGCAAGGATCAGGCATAATATCTCCGAGAGCAGCAGCCAGAGCAGACATGTGCCCAGATGTTTTCCGAAATTTCGCATAATACCTCCGCGGCGTAAAGATTCATGCAGACGCCGTATCTATATTATACATGATTTTCACAGGATTGTCCAGAGTGTTTTGCGGAAATTGGCGAATCTGACTCTGCGCTGCCGGAATGCTTGACGAAAAAGCGTTTTTGCGATATAATAACTCTGTATGAAAGGATCTGATGCTATGCCGAGTACAAAGATTTCCGTATCCGTTCTGAATGCGGATCTTTCCCGTCTTGCCGATGCTGCTGCGTTTGTGGAGCAGTCCGGCGCCGATCTGCTGCATTTTGATGTGATGGACGGCTGCTTTGTCGATAATATTTCCTTTGGTCTGCCCGTTCTGGAAAGCCTGAGAAAGCATATTGCGCTGCCGGTTGATACGCATCTGATGATCCGTGATCCGCTGCATTATACCGAGCGCTTTGCGAAAGCCGGCAGTGATCTGCTGTCATTCCATATCGAAAGTGATTCTGACACCGCAGACACCGTGCGTGAGATTCATCGCTGCGGGATGCGTGCCGGCATCGCACTTTCCCCGGATACGCCGACCGAGACCGTTTTCCCGTATCTGCATCTGCTGGATCCGGACGATTTTGTTCTGCTGATGACTGTGGTACCCGGACGCGGCGGACAGGCATTCCTGCCGTATGTGCTCCCGAAGATCCGCGAGCTGCGCACGAGAATCGAGGCAGAATGTCTCCCGCTCCATATTGAAGTGGACGGCGGCATCAATGCGGAGACAGGCGCACAGTGCCGTGAGGCAGGCGCGGATATGCTGGTTTCCGGTTCGTATCTGTTCCGTGCCGCGGAGCCTGCCGCAGCTGTTCAGGGGCTGCGCTGAGCTTTGCGCAGAATCTCCTGTACCGCGTTTTCGGCATGGATACATGTGCCGAATTCCGCAAGCCGTGCCTTATTGATGCCGGAGCAGCGGAAGGGTGCGCCGTATTCACGCAGAATATGATGTGCATGTGCAGACGCTTTGCGTTTCAGCTTCAACGTCAGAACATAGTGTCTGCCGTATTCATATAGTGCAGCGGACGGGATTCTGTCGTAGACCGAAGCGAGCTGTTTGCAGCAATAAATGAGTGTATCACGGTCGGTGAAGGCTGCTGCCAGACGCACAGCCTTTGTGCCGGGCTTTGCAGATGCGGGCAGCTGCGCTGTAAAAAATGCCGTCAGACTGCCGTCGCTTCCGCGGAGCAGCTCAACGGTCACCGGCAGCGCTGAAAAGCGGATCCCGCTTCCGGCTTCTGCGTGCAGCAGCATGAAGGAGAGCAGACGGAGCATCTGCGGAGAATCACTCGCCTGCGGTGTCTCCGGCAGGAATCCGTGCAGCTCCTCTGCCGTAAGCTGCACCTTCGCCGCAGATGCGGAGAGCCGGGTAACTGTCATGAAATATATTCCTTTCTGAGTTTGATAAAGGTGGTGGAAGCGCATGCGACCGAAGTCTCTCAACATCCGCAGCACAGACCGTGCGCTGACACTGCTTGCCGTTCTTGTCGTTTCGGTCTATGCATACGGGCTTCGGATCCTGCTGCTGAGCGGCATTGCCGCCGTTACAGCCATGACCGCAGAGCTCGTTTGTCTGTATCTGCGCGGCATCCCGTTCCGCCTGCATCATCTTGATGCTGCGCTGGCCGGTGTGCTGACCGTGATGCTGATGCCGCCGACGGTTTCTGTTTCACTCGTTATCATGTCCGTTATTTTCGCAATTATCATCGGCAGACAGATCTTCGGCGGCAGGGAAAATCCTGTGATTCCGCCTGCTGCTGCCGGTTACTGCTTTGCGCTGCTGAACAGCCACGCTGAAATGACAATGTTTCCCGCTGAGCAAACGGTTCTTCCGCTTTGGAATGCATCCGGTGCTGCGGTATCTGAGGGACTTTCTCCGCTCTGGAACCGCACCGGCGATTTTCCGTCGGACAGCTTCCGCTGGCTGACAGGTCTTCCTGCGCAGCCGATCGGAACAGTTTCACTGCTGCTTCTCGGTGTCATTGCACTCGTGCTGCTTCTGCGCCGGTCTGCGTCGGTCTGGGTGCTTTTGCCTATGACTGTGATTCTGATTCTCGGAAATATCGCATTCAACAGCTTTCATAATCCGGCGGCGTCCGCTGCCGGAAGCTGCCTGACGAATCAGGCGCTTTTTGCTGCGATTTATCTTTACAGCGACCTGGATTATGCGCCGCCGCATCTGGGCGGTATTGCCTACGGCATGATTGCCGGAATGCTGATCCTGGTCCTGACGCGCATTTTCTATGTGACAGATGCGCCTGTGCTGCTTGCCGTTCTGCTCTCTCCGGTTGCGCTGGCGTGCCGTCATGTGCTTCGGCAGAAGGAAAGTGCGGCACCCTCTGAGAAGGGAGGCGACGGTGCGCTTGCGTCATCATGATTCTCTTCCCGGGACATCCTTCCTTCTGCGGCGCAATCTGATCCTCTCGGAAGGGCTGATTGCGGCACCTGCTGCGGTCTGCACTGACAGTGTGACCAATGCGCTGATCGTTTGCTTTGTATTTTGCTGCGTGACGGCACTGACCGTTCTGCTCGGTGCGCTGATCCCGCGCAGGGTGCCCTTTGCGATTCGTATTCTATCCTATTCTGTCATCGCTGCTTTGGTGTATATCCCGACGGCAGCTGCGGCAGATTATCTGTTCGGCGATATTTCCGCAGCGTCGCTGTATCTTCCGCTGCTTTCGGGCGGCTTGCTGCTGACCTCCGCACATGACAGACTGTTTTCCGCACGCCGTGTGAAGACATTGCTCGGACGGCTCATCTGCATGCTGCTCGGCGTCTGCGCTGTGCTTTTAGGAATGGGCGCACTGCGTGAGCTGCTCGGCGCGGGGGCACTTTGCGGAACAAAGCTCATGGCATCTCCGCTGATGCCTGTGCTGCTGACACCTGCCTGCGGACTCATTCTGCTCGGTGTTCTGTGCGCTGTTGTCAGTGCCGGGATCCGGGCGAACGGAGAGGAGTGTGATGCAGATGACAGCCGTGACTGAGCTTTTTCTTGTTCTGACAGAAAACCTTGTGCTGACCTATTTATTCGGTCTCCCCGGGCTTTTGAAATCGGACTGTCAGCCGCGCCGTCTGCTCCGAGTCGGCGTGCTGACTGCGTGCTTCATTTTTACGGGCTGTATGCTGCTTGCGTGGATCCGCCCGATTTTGCCGGCGGAATCGGCACATCTGTGGATTCCGCTCTGTGCCGCACTGATCAACGGAATGCTTGATGTGCTGCTGATTCTGCTGCTTGCTGCGGCGCTCGGAAAAAAAGCGCATGCACGGATCCCCGAGATCCATGCGGCTGCGGTTTCGAGTGCCGTGCTCGGCGCACTGCTGCTGAGCTTTGAGAAGAACGATACCGTGCAGACGGCATGTATCTTCGGGCTGCGTTCTGCTGCCGGCTACATGCTTGCAGCACTGATGCTCTGCTTTGCGGCGCCTGTGCTGCGCAGCGAGAAAATGCCCGCTGCCGTGCGCGGCTGGCGCGGCATGATGATCTACACCGGACTGCTTGCAATGGCTGCTGCCTGTTTATCTGCGGGTTCAGCTGCTTCTTAATCAGAAAGGAGATGTGCGATTTGCCGCACAAACGGAAAGGAAGAAAAATATATACTTACCGTGTCCGCAACCGGAAAATGTTCAGCAAGAGTCATCCGATGCGCTCTGCGTTCGGCATGATTCTGACATTGGTGCTTGCTGTTTTCTTCGGCATCGTCGGATACAGCATTGCGGCGCCGGTCATCGAACGGCTCTCTGCGGAGGCGGAATCGCCGACAACCGTTCCGGCGGAGACCACGACAACTGCAATGACGGAGATGCAGACCGAGACAACTTCTGCTGCCGCGCTGACGACCTCTGCACCTGCGGAAACAACGGTCACAACCACCGCAACTGAGCCTGCCGTGACGCGCTTTGCAGAGCCGGTGCAGCTTGCATATTGCCTGCCGGAGGAAAGCCTTACGGATCCCGAGCTGCTGGAGTTGACTGCGGAGAGCCTTCGCTCCCAGGGCTATACTGCGATGGTATTTCCGCTGAAAACTGCCGGCGGAAAGCTGCTTTATGCTTCGGAGACCGAAGCCGCCTCCGTATCGAATGCATTTGACGCAGATGCCCCTTCTCTTGCAGATCTCGCTGCGGTGGCTTCCCTGCGGAATATGCAGTGCATGGCGCGGTTTGATACGCTGAATGACAATATCTATCCTGCTGCTTATCAGAACGGCGCTTACTGCATTGCGGATGAGGGCGGGCGCTGGCTTGATACCGCTGAGGAGCGCGGCGGTAAGCCGTGGCTTTCACCCTTTACCGATGCCGCACGCGCATATCTTTCGTCGCTCTGCGGTGAGATTACGGATGCGGGGTTCACGGGTATTTACTGCACAGATCTTATGTTCCCGTATTTCCGCGATTCCGATGTTTCGCTGCTCGGCTCCTATGTGAATGACAGTGTCCGGCGCAGAGATGCACTTGCCGCTGTGATGACTGAGATGGTCAATGCGGCTCCCGGTGCCGTTTACACATGCGGTGTGCATGAGGAGAACAACACCGAGACAATCGGTGTGATCGCTGCGGATGCCCCGGTTTGCGTGATGATCGCACCGGCAGACCCGGCATCTGCTGCTGCACAGCTTACAGAAGCCGTTTCTTTGATCGAGGGCCGCGAGCTGATTCCTTGGGTGCTGCGCGGTGTAATGGATGACGCATCGCTGAATGCTGTGCTTGACAGCCTTTATGAAGCGGGATACCGCAAAATGGTCGTATCTGAGAGCTGATCTATCATCTCCGCAGTCTGTATCTGCGGAGATTTTTTTATCGGATGCAGAGGGCAGCCATTGCAATTTTCTCCGCATTATGCTATAATAAAATATCATAATACGGAGGTGTGGAGCCGAATGACAAAACCATTACGCAGACATGCTGCGATCCTGACCGCTGCACTGATTCTGACCGCAGGAACTGGTGCAGCCTTTCCGGAAAGCATCGGAGGCTTGGCAGAGACAGAATCGGTTCTGGAGTTTGTAAATAAGCTGCATCATCAGCAGACGGGCGAGCGTTATGCAAGCCTGCGCCTTTCTCCCGCCCAGTCGGAGATTTACCGTGACGGCAGTGCTGTCGGGGATTCTTTCGGCGGATTCTGTATCCGCGGCGGACAGCCGCTGGTCAGCCGCTCCCTGACGCTTCGTTCAGGTGAACAGAATAACGGTTCAGCGTATATTCCGCTTTCCGAAGCTGCTGAGAAGATCGGCTGTGAGATCCGTGAGATGAACGGCGAATTTTTCGTGGAATCTCCGTTTCAGAAGGCGGAGCTGATCGTGCAGTCGGACGGCGGTTTTGACCGCTCCGGCGCGGTGTCCGTGACTGAGGGTTACCGTGATCTGCATTTGCTGAAATACGAGACCCCTGCTGACGCATATGCTGCTTATCAGAAGCTGAAAGCCGATCCTGCTGTCCGTGAGGTCGAGCCGAACCGCACCGTGCATATTGCGGAGGACACGGCTCCGACCGATCCGCGGTTTATAGATGTCAGCGACCGCTGGGGACTGGATGCGATCGGTGCCGACGAGTACCGCACATGGCTGCTTTCCGAAAAGCCTTCGCTTCCCGATGTCGTTGTCGCCGTCATTGACACCGGTCTCTATGAGGATCATGTGTGGTTCCGGGGGCGCATTGCAGAAGGCGGTACGGGTTTCTGCATTTCACAGCGGGGTAACACTGATGATAAGCACGGGCACGGCACGCACTGCGCTGGCATCATCTGCTCCGCAACAACGAATAATGTCAAGATCATGCCGCTGAAAGCGCTTGATGATGACGGCTACGGCGAGTCGATTGAGATTTACTGCGCGATGGCATATGCCGCAGAACAAAATGCCGATGTGGTCAGCATGAGTCTCGGCGGACTTGGAATATCTCCGCTGATGAGACGCGGTGCGGAGGAACTTGCAGAAAAGGATATTCCCTGTGTTGTCTCTGCCGGAAATGAATCTATGGATGCAAGATATGCGCATCCGGCGAGTGAGGCCTCTGCGATCACTGTCTCTGCGCTTCAGCATGACACATATACAGATGATGCGCAACCGTATACCCTGGCTTCTTACAGCAATTTCGGCGCTGATGTCGATTTTTCTGCGCCCGGCTCTGATATTCTCAGTGCTTCAAATGAGGGCGTGAACGAAACCTGCTATAAGAGCGGTACGAGTATGGCGGCGCCCTACGTTGCTGCATGCGCGGCCGATCTGCTTTCATATGACAAGGACATGACGACCGAAATGCTCTGCTCCAGTCTTTCGCAGAACGCCGTGGATCTCGGCGATCCGGGATTTGATGCGCAGTATGGCTGGGGCATGGTGAATCTCAGAAATCTGATCCCCGGAAAGCACAGCATCCCGGCACCGGCAGCATCCCTTGCATCCGGCACATATGACGGCATACAGTATGTCTCTCTCAGCTGCGATGTGTCGTATACCGCAATTTATTATACACTGGACGGCTCTGATCCGACGCCGGAAACAGGCTTGCTGTATGACGGCACCGATGTTGAAATCACTGAAAGCTGTCAGCTCAGGGCGATTGCCGTCAACGAAGATGAACGCAGTCGGGTTATGGTCTGTGATTATAAGATTACATGCGCTGTGCCGGAGTTCTCTGTTGCAGCGGGTTCGTATTCCGATCCGGTTACGGTCTCCGTTATCGTACAGACGCCCGGCGCTGTAATCTATTATACAATGGACGGCAGTATCCCCTCGAAGACAAACGGGCTTCTCTATTCTGCCCCGATTGAAATTCCTGCTTCTGCGGTTCTTCAGGCGGTTGCTGTCTGCGGCAATACAGTCTCTGAGACAGTGCGTGCGGATTATCTGATCGGCGATAAGGATGTGCCGAATCCTTATGTAATTGAAGACGGTGTGCTGAAGCAGTATCGCGGCGTCGGAGCAGATCTTGATCTCTCGGCGCTCCCGATTACAGAGATCGGTGCACGGGCATTTATGGGTGCTGTCCGTCTCAATTCGGTCATTCTGCCTGATTCAGTGACCAAAATCGGCGAATCTGCGTTTGAGAATTGCACCGGACTGACTGCGGTCACAGCAGCCGGTATCACTTCACTCGGCACCGCTGCATTCCGCAGCTGCTCTGCACTGCGTGAGGTCAGCTTTGATACGCTGGCTGAGATCCCGGATTATGCGTTCTATGATTGTTCGAGCCTTTGCTTGCAGGATGGCTTCCCGGGTGTGGTTTCGATCGGTGACTATGCTTTCTTCGGCTGCTATTCTCTTGATTTCTCGTCCTTTGACTGGAGAAATCTGAAATCTATCGGCGACCATGCCTTCGAGGAAGCGTTGGTTTACAGCGACATTCATCTGGATGCCCTGCGCAGTCTCGGACAATATGCGTTCAGCCGCTTCTATTTCTCGAACAGTATTTATCTGCCGAAGCAGATTACGGCATTGCCGGAGGGCGTTTTTGCAGATTGCTATTCTATCAAATACATTTCGATGCCGGGCGTCACGGAGATCGGTGCATATGCTTTGGCTTCGGAAGAGACCATGATGGCTTCGCAGTTTGAAACCGATCTGCAATACGGTCAGATTACAAAAGTCGGTGCGTATGCGTTCCGAAATTATCGTTTTGACAAGTCTCCTGTGTTCTCAAGCCTGACTGAGATTGATGAAAATGCCTTCCGGGATGCAGAAGCAGATTCGATGTCTTTCCCTGCGTTAAAGATTCTGCGGGCGGGTATGCTTGACGGAGTAAAAACGCCTGTGCTCTATCTTGAAACCGTGGAGCAGATCGGCGGATCTTTGCTTCTTTTCAGCGGCGAAGGCAGCGCATACAGCTATCTGGTTGTCGGTGATGACCTGACAGAGATCGACGCTTTTGCGGAGATTACTGACTCGATGCGGTATGCAGGTCCTGCGGATTCTCCGCTTGCAGACTTTGCTGCATCTCGGAATGCGGTGTACTATGAAACGCCTTTCGTGGTGCTGGATCTCCCCAAGAATTCTGCGAACGCCCTGCATGAATTCGATCTTGCTGCTGAACAGTATTACCCGTTTGAGGTGCGTGCGTTCGCACTCGGCTTCGATTGCGAAATCAAATGGTTCCGCGTGTCCGATGCAGACGGCACTGATCCGGTTCCGGCGGTTACCACTGCGGACGGCAGACTTCGTGCGGACACAACTGCTGTCGGCGAGTCCTGGTATTATGCAGCTGCTGTGCGCGGCGGCGACATCCTTTGTAGGACTGATATTCTTCATATCACAGTCAATGAGACCCCGGTCGCGGGCACGCTGACGGAACAGGATCCTTGCACGCTGATCGACTGGACGGATGTTCCGCAGGATGATTACGGATGCCGTACACTTGCTTATACGCTGAATGTGCAGGAAAGCGGCTCTTATATGATCTTTCCCGGGAATACCGTTATGAATTTGACTGTTTACGATGCGCAGGGGAACGGCTATGATTCTTATGTCTCGATTGATATGAAGAAGGGTGAGACCTACACACTGATTCTTCAGTTTATGGGGGACGATCCTGTCGATTTTCTTAATTCCGTCTGCATTCGTCCTGCGGGAGTGGATTACCGCGGATTTTACGGCGTAGACATGCAGATTCCCGATGATATCTATGATTACACGGGAAGTCCGATCAGACCTGAGGTGACCGTAACAGATACCGTTTACACAGAATATGACAGTCAGCAGGTCGTGCTGAAAGAGGGCAGGGATTATGAACTCATTTACCGCGATAACGATGACTGCGGCACCGGCAAGGTCTATATTGTCGGTATCGGGGATTACAGCGGAATCTATTACCGTACCTATCGGATCATCCGTGATCTGAAGGAGGATCAGGTTCTCGCTGCATCGCAGCTGAATGAGATCGAAAAGGCATATTATCGCTTTGTTCCTTCGGAATCCGGTTATTACCGTGTATTTGCAATGCCTTCGGAGCAGCTTCTTGACAGTGTGAAGGACATGAGATACTACAGTCTCGCTTTTGATTGCTCGGTGGACACTTATGACAGCAGCTGGAACTATGTGAACTATGAAGATAATTCTGTGACAAACGATTTCTTTCATGTATATTTGAAAGCCGGTGAAGTATATTATTTTGAGGTTTACGGCAGCGGCGATGTGAAGAATGCGCGTGTCAGTGTATCCCGCAGGAAGCATGTCTCTGAGCTCGATGTGTCTGTGTCTGAGTCCGATGATGCATTTTCTTACACCGGCGCCCCTCTGACGCCGGAGGTGACAGTATCTGACGGTGCGGTCAAATTGACCGAGGGCAAGGATTATACGCTCAGCTATGCTGCAAATGTGCTTCCCGGCACGATGGCTGTTTTAATCAGCGGCATCGGCAATTACTGCGGTTTCCGTTCTTATGACCGAAATTCGATCATTCTGGAAATGCGCGAGTCTGAAAACTTTGAATATATTGAGCCGGGTACGCCGTTCACATTTTCCGAAACCGTGCAGAATTTCGCAGCCGATATTCAGGCGGAGGGCTACTACTCACTGAATCTTGCGGAAGGCAGCACGGACAGCAGCTTCAGCTGCGATGTGTATTGCTTCGAACCCGCGCTTACACTCTGGGTTTATTATGCGAGCTTCATCCCCGGCGAGGACGCACAATGGTTCCAGGAAGGAAGCTACGCGCTGCTGATGCGGCAGAAGACAGCGCAGGAGATGGCCTTTACGCTGGACGGCTTTGATGTGCATTTTGACATTGCGAAGGCGGATCTTACTGTAAACAATGTCCGCTATACCGGAAAAGCTGTCTATCCCCGTGTCATTGTCTCGTATGAAGAAAAGACGCTGCGGGAAGGCACAGATTACGGGATCGAACTGCTCGATGATGCGGTTTCCTGCGGTTTACATGCGTTCAATGTAAACGGAATCGGGGAATATGAAGGAGCATTACAAGGCAGCTATGCGATCCTTCCTGATCCGTCTGCTGTCACAGAAACAGCGGAAGTCGGTGAGAATACAGTTCATATCACTGCACTCGGCGAGACAGCGATTCTGCGCTTTTCCGGCAGTCACGGCACATACATGCTCCGCTCTGACGGGCTGGAATACCGCTGCCTCAAGCTGTATGACAACCGCATGCAGGAGACAGTAAATCTGAGCGGCTGTGCTGGGGCCTATGAGATGTTTACAGTGCGTCGCGATGAGGATTATCTGCTGCTCGTGTCCTTCGGCGATTCCGCACACACCGGCGACATCAGCTTTACGATCCAGGAGGATTACCGCATGCTGAGTGACTGTGAGCTGCGTTGTCAGGAGGTTCTGCCGTTCGAGGGCGCGGCGGCAGTCCCGGAGTACAGTGTCTATGACGGCGATAAGATGCTGGAAGAGGGCGTCGATTATGAGTGCTTCTGCATCGGTGCTGAAAACAAAATCGGCAGAGCTTCCGTCACGCTCGGAGGTCTCGGCAGGTATGACGGGGAGCTTACATTCAGCTATTATATCTGCCCGGAGATTGGCTCTGATGCCTGGAATGACCCTGAACAGCTCACGCTGAATGAGGAGACACGGTCGGTACGGGATTATCCGGGTACTTATCACGACTTTTCCTTCACTGCACCGTATACCGGCGTGTTTTATCTGGATGTGCCGTATTATGAATACTGCGGTGTGAATACATTTATCTGCAAGGGCTCTGAGCTGCTCCCGATGGATACGCGCATCATCTCGCTGACAAAAGGGGATGTTCTGTATTTCAGATGCGTGACGGACTGGCTGGAAGGCTTCTATAACAATACGGATGACTTTATCATCTGTATTTCCGATGAGGTCCCCGGGATGTATCTGGACAAAGACGGGGTATACTATTACACTGAAAACGGCGAAGCCCATGTCGATGACTTTGATTACAGTCTGGTCGGTATCTATGTTCCTGATACCATTTATGTCGATCATACGAACATCTCTGCTACATTTGCCGGCTTCTACGATTCTATGACGGAAGAGCTCCGGGGTGCGCATGTGATCTACGGAAACCCAGACGGACCTGTTGCGCAGTACTGCTTCGAGCACAATATTCTGTTCTCTGAGCTGTATCCGCATTCCGCGGTGAAAGGCGATGTGAACGGCGACGGCATTGTCTGGGACGATGACTGCAAGATCCTGATGTACTGGCTCGGAGAGGGCAAGGGCATGTTTCTGTCAGATCAGGCATATTCCAATGCTGATATGAACGGCGACGGAAATGTGGATCTCCGCGATGTCCGTGCAATGCTCAGCTATATCAGCGAAACGGCAATGGGTTGATTCTTATGAGTTTGCATGCGGTGACACTGTTCATCGCATGCAATTCTTCTGCTTCTGTCACGGTGTTTTCATATGCCTGACACAGAAAGCGGTTATAGTAGAGTCAGAAAGGGGAGGATACCAATGGATAAACTGAAGCAGTTTGCGCTGACCTACGGGTGCCTGCTGACGGCATTCACAGTGTTTGCAGCGCTTGATACATTTGTAATTCCGGATGCGAAAAGCAGCGTATCTGAGATGAATCTGACTGCGTTTTCGGATGAAGCGGCAAACTCCGCAGCGCAGAGCGGAACTGACGAAGCAGAGAACAGTGCTTTTGCAGAAGCACAGAACAATCAGCAGAAGCACCGCAACAGAAACGGGTCGAAGTTTGCGACGTCCGTGTTTGCACAGCCGGCAGACGGCGAAGGCGTTTCCGGGGAATACAGCGATGAGCATATCAGTATTTCCCTGTCCGAATATAACTACTGTGATACGCGTGTCTATGTCGCGGATGTTGTGCTGAGCTCGGCGCAGTATCTGAAAACGGCTTTTGCAAATGATACCTACGGGAAGAATGTGACAGCCGTGACCTCGGAGATCGCAGCTGCGCATGATGCAATCCTTGCTGTGAACGGCGATTTTTACGGATCACAGGAAAAGGGGTATGTCATCCGCAACGGTGTTGCTTACCGCAGTACCGATAACGGTGCCGATGTGCTCTGCGTTTATGCGGACGGAATGATGCAGATCATGCATTCCGCAGAGAAAACCGCGGATGAGCTGGTCGATGAAGGCGTCTGGCAGGCGTTCTGCTTCGGTCCGGGTCTTGTCGAAAACGGCGAGGTCCTCGTCACCGACGGGCAGGAGGTCGGCAGACATCTTGCAAGCAATCCGCGCACGGCGATCGGCATGATCGAACCGCTGCACTATATCTTTGTTGTTTCTGACGGCAGAACGGAGGAAAGTGCCGGTCTCTCGCTGCTCCAGCTTGCGGAGTTTACCAGGGATCTCGGCGCATCTACGGTCTATAATCTGGACGGCGGCGGATCCTCTTCGATGGTATTCAAAGGGGAGATCGTCAATCAGCCGACCAATACCGGCCGCACCATTGAGGAGAGGAAGGTGAGCGACATTGTCTATATCGGATGAAGACAAGCGGGCGCTGCGCTATTGCCTCTGGGATCTGATCGCAGCAGGCTTCTTTGCATTCTTCGGGGCTGTCTATGAGCGTTTCAGCCATGAGGTCTACTCCTACTGCATGATCTACGCCTTTGCATTTCCGCTGCTGCTCGGAGCTCTCCCGATGCTGATCTCGGTGCTGCGCGGGTCGCATAAGCTGCCGCCGCTTCACATCATGCTCTGGCACTGCGGGATTGCTGCACTGACCGTCGGCAGTGCCTTTCAGGGGGCGCTGGAGATCTACGGCACAACAAACCGCCTGACGCTTTTCTATCCAATCATCGGTATCACGCTTTGCCTTGCCGGGCTATCGGGATATGTTGTCAGCCGTGACAGCGGTGATGAGGAAGACGAGGAATAAGGATAAAACCGCCGGAAATGCATTCGGCGGTTTTGTTTATGCGCAAGAAACTGCACATTGAATCGTTAATTACTGTAAACATCAGAGAATTGCTTGCATTTTTTGCCGAAATATGTTATAATACAAAAGTACGCGTATACGGGACAAGTGTGCGCAAATTCTGCCGGCGTACAATCCGGCATGGGAGATAACTTATGGCAAAAAAGAGAAGAATCCGATGGGATCGGGTGGCGCTTGTGTTTTTGCCGGTGCTTCTGCTGATACTTCTGATCATTGTCCTGCACGATGACAACGGTGCGGGCAAGGACGGCAGCAGTCTGATACCGGGAACAGTTTCCAGCGCTGATTCCGAACACTCAGGCGCAATGCCTGCACAGAAGAGCGCTGACGAATATGTGATCGTACTGGATCCCGGACACGGCGGCGGAGACGGCGGCTGCACGAATGTGGACGGTACTCGCCTTGAAAAGGACGATAATCTGAGGATTGCCCTCGCTGTTTGCGATGCGCTTCAGAAATATCCGCATGTCCGCGTCGAGATGACCAGAACAACTGACGAGTTCGTTTCGCTTGACGATCGCTGCAAGCTCGCAAATGACATCAACGCTGATGTGTTTGTTTCGCTTCACCGCAACAGTGCGGAGAGCGGCAGCGGTATTGAGATCTGGGTGAACAGTAAGGATAATTCCATGGATAAGCGGCTTGCCGGCTATATCATGGAACTGCTGGAGGATGTCGGCATTTCCAAGAATCGCGGCATCCGCGAGGGATATCGCACGACCTTTGACGGCGATAATTACGCTGTCAACCGTGATACGAATATGCCGAGCTGTCTGGTTGAGATGGGCTTCATGACTTCGGATACGGATAATACATATTTTGACCAGCGGCTGGATGCCTATGCGGATGCGATCGCGACCGGTATCATGGAATACGGCGGCGACCTCGGAATCTACGACGCAGGTACATGACAGAATATGAGGTGAATCTCTTGGAACAAGTGACATATACCGCGCTCCGGCGGCTGGCGAAACAGGCCGGAGATGCGAAAAAACGCATGGCTGTGCTCGGCGACTGCGCAACACAGCAGCTTTCGGCTGCGATTGCCGGTGAATCCGTGCGCCGCGGCATGCCGGTTAAGGTCTATGACGCGGACTATGATCAGATGGCAGCACAGCTTTTTGACCCGCAGTCGGAGCTGTATCAGTTTCAGCCGGACTATATCCTGATTTTCTGCTGTACGGAAAAGCTGAAACAGCGCTTTTATGGAACGCTCCCCGCTGCACGGACTGCGTTTGCGGAGCAGGAATGTGAACGAATGCTCGGACTCTGGCGAGCAGCAACGGCAAATTGCAAGGCGAAGCTGCTTGTATTTGATTATCCTGAGCAGCCGGATGCTGTGTTCGGGAGCTTCGCACTGCGCACGCCTTCTTCCTTTGCGTTTCAGGTGCGGAAGCTGAATCTGATGCTTGGCGAAAGTGCCGCGCAGAGCTTTCCGAATGTCTATCCGATCGCACTGAGCGAAATCGCTGTGCGGCTCGGCGAAGAAGCGTATTTTGATCCGCGGACATGGTTCCTTGCGAAGATGGCGGTCAAGACAGATGCGCTCCCTGCTGTGGCTTCCCGCGTGATGGATACGGTGCTTTCGCTCAGCGGCAGCATCAGGAAATGCGTTGTGACCGATCTGGACAACACCCTCTGGGGCGGCGTGATCGGCGACGACGGAATGGACGGCATTCAGCTCGGCGAACTCGGCGACGGACCGGCTTTTGCGGCTTTGCAGCGCTGGCTGCTGGAGCTCAGACGCCGCGGCATTCTGCTCGCAGTATGCAGCAAAAATAACGAAGATACTGCAAAAGAACCGTTTGAGAAGCACCCGGAGATGATCCTTCGTCTTGAGGATATCGCGATTTTTGTCGCAAATTGGGACAATAAGGCGGATAATATTCGCATGATCCAGAAGACACTGAACATCGGCATGGACAGCCTTGTATTTCTGGATGATAATCCGTTTGAGCGCAATCTGGTGCGCGAAATGCTGCCCGAGGTGACTGTGCCTGAGCTGCCGGAGGATCCGGCGCTGGTACCGGCATATCTGGAGTCGCTGCATCTCTTTGAGGCGGTCGGCTTTTCCGATGAGGATGCCGCACGTACTGCGCAGTATCAGGCGGAAGCAAGCCGTGTGCAGGCGCAGGCTTCCTTCACGGATTATGAGGATTATCTCGTTTCGCTTGATATGCAGGCAGAGATCCTGCCTTTTGATTCCTTCCATTACCCGCGCATTGCGCAGCTTACACAGCGCTCCAATCAGTTCAATCTGCGCACTGTGCGCTACACGGAGTCGGAAATCGCTGCTGTTGCACAGGATCCGCAGTATGTCACGCGATATATGACGCTGAAGGATCGCTTTGGTGAGCATGGGCTGATCAGTGTCGTGATTCTGAAAAAGGAAGAAGATGCGCTGTTTATCGACACATGGCTCATGAGCTGCCGTGTGCTGCGGCGCGGTGTGGAAAACTGCCTGTTCAATGCAGTGGTTCAGATCGCGAAGGAGAACGGCTGCAAATATCTGATCGGTGAATATCTCCCGACAGCAAAAAACAGCATGGTCAAGGACTTTTATCCCGGCTTCGGTATGGAGCAGATCGGTGAGGGACGCTGGCGGCTGGAGGTTGATCGTTATGAGCCGCTGCCGCACCACATTCTGTTTTAATAAATTTTATATGAAAATTTCCTGAAAATCGGAAAAAGTGCTTGAAATCTTCTGCGAACTGTGGTATAATGTAATTGTAAAGATCGTTGCAGCCGCTTGGGCAACGGTCGGTCGGCTTTGATCGGCTCTGAAAACGCCTTGCGGAGAAAGAGGAGAACTATGAAGAAATTTACTGCTTTTGCACTTTGTACTGCTGCGATTGCGGGTGCTGCTGTGGCGATCGCGATCATGAAGCGCCGTCAGGATGAGGCGTGCTGCCGTTATGATTCCGATGATATGGACGACGATGAATTCTTCTGCGAGGATTGCGGTACCTGCGGCGTCTGCGAGGACGGGGATGCAGAGGTTGAGGCTCCGGCTGAGGCGGATGAGACCGTCGAGGCTGTGAAGGAAGCTGCTTCCGACGTTGCAGATGCAGTCAGCGATGCAGTTGACGATGCGAAGGATGCTGCTGCGGATGTGATCGAGGAAGCAAAGGATGCACTCGAGGATGTTGCAGACGCACATGAGGATTCTTACAAGAAGAAGAAGTAATTTCTTACAACGTATCAGCAAAAACGGGATGACGCATGCTGTTCATCCCGTTTTTTTATGGGTAATTTATGCAGAAAATATTAGGTTATATGCGGCGTGCCGTGCAGGAATATGACCTGATCGAAAACGGCGATGTGATTGCAGTCGGCATCTCAGGCGGCAAGGACAGCCTGGTTTTGCTGAAAGCGCTGCGGGAATTTCAGCGTTTCGGTCTCCTGGAGTATCGTTTGATCGGCATCACGCTTGACCCGCAGTTTGGCGGCGTGGCGACGGATTACTCACCGGTTGCAGAATTTTGCAGCGAGATCGGCGTTGAATATCACCTGATTCCGACGGAGATCGGGCAGATCGTGTTTGATGCGCGGCAGGAAAAGCATCCTTGCAGCCTGTGTGCAAAATTGCGGCGGGGCGCTCTGCATGATACGGCAAAATCGCTCGGCTGTAATAAGCTCGCGCTCGGGCATCACAATGATGATGCGATGGAAACCTTTCTCATGAACCTGTTTATTGAAGGCAGAATCGGCTGTTATGCGCCGAAATCGTATCTCGAGCGCCGTGACCTGACGATCATCCGGCCGCTGAGTTTTGCGCCGGAGTGTGACATCATTCATGCTGCGCGGAAAGGCATTCCGCATATTGTGAAATCACGCTGCCCGGCAGACGGGCACACCATGCGCGAGGAAATGAAGAATTTTATCCGCATGAAGGAGAAACAGGATCCCGGCTTCCGTACACGCATTTTCGGTGCGATGCGCCGGGCGAATGTGGACGGCTGGGGCGGAAAGACATATTACCGCAATCTGGCGATGGACGATCCGGCGACAAACGGGAAGCCGGAACGGTTCCATATGCTGGAACGCGAGAAGGGAGCGGTGAAGAATGCTGATTCTGGGGATTGAGAGCTCCTGCGATGAAACGGCTGCGGCTGTTGTTGAGGACGGACGGAAAATACTGTCCAATGTAATTGCCTCGCAGGCACAGGAGCATATGCAGTACGGCGGCGTTGTGCCTGAGCTTGCTTCCCGGCGTCACTGCGAGAACATCCTGCCGGTTGTTGACAAGGCGCTGAAAGATGCCGGGATCTCGCTCGAAGATGTTGACGGCATTGCTGTGACATACGCGCCCGGACTGATCGGCGCATTGCTTGTCGGCGTGAGCTTTGCGAAGGGGCTTGCGATGATGGCCGATAAGCCGCTGATTCCGGTGCATCACACAGAAGGGCACGCTGCGGCGAACTATCTTGCACATGCCGGGCTGAAACCGCCGTATCTCGGGCTGATTGTCAGCGGCGGGCATACACGTATTGCAGAGATTCTCGATTATACGACCTTCCGCACTGTCGGAAAAACACGCGATGACGCTGCGGGTGAATGCTTCGACAAGTGTGCCCGTGCAATGGGATTTCCCTATCCCGGCGGCTTGCATGTGGACCGTGCTGCACAGCGCGGCGATGCCTCGGCGTTCCGGCTTCCAAAATCGAAAATGGACGGAAATCCGTATGATTTCAGCTTCTCCGGCCTGAAAACATATGTTGTGAACCTGCTGCATCATGCGGAGCAGGTGCATGAGTCTGTGAATACGGATGATCTTGCGGCATCACTGCAAAAGGATATAGCCGATACACTCACGGAGAAGACGATCGCTGCGGCAAAGGCTCTGGGCTATACGCAGATCGGACTATCCGGCGGTGTGTCTGCAAATTCCGGCGTGCGCAGTGCGCTGGAACAGGCTTGCCGTGAGAACGGCTTTACATTGTATATGCCGCCGATTGCGCTCTGCGGGGATAATGCAGCAATGATTGCAGCACAAGGATATTATAATTATCTTGCCGGCATTACTGCGGACGAATCGCTGAATGCAATGGCTTCCAAGGAGCTGCGCGGAGAGTCGGTGCAGCAGGCATGAGCATGGACTACGAGAAAATCACGGACGGTGTTTTTGTGTGCCGCACTGAAACGCACAGCTTCGGTACCGACGCCTTTCTGCTGACAGGATTTAGTCGTTATAAATCTCGCGATAAGGTTTGCGATCTTGGCACCGGCTGCGGGATAATCCCGATGCTGATGCAGCGCGGAAGAGCACCGCAGATCGTATATGCGGTCGATATTCAGCCGGATGCAATCCGACAGGTGAAGCTCGGGCTGCAAAAGAGCGACCCTGCACTGCACATTCAGCCGGTCTGCGCCGATCTGCGGAACCTTTGGGAAGGTGCACCGGTCGGACAGCTGGATCTTGTTACATGCAATCCACCTTATAATGCCGCTGATACGGGGATTTTATCATCTGATCCGCAGAAGCTGGTCGCTCGCCATGAAGCGGAATGCACATTGGATGATATCTGCCGTGCGGCAGCAAAGCTGCTGAACTTTCACGGAAGACTTTGCATGTGCTGCCGTCCTGAGCGTCTTACGGATATGATGTGTGCGATGCGGAATGCAGGGCTGGAGCCGAAGCGTCTGCGTCTTGTCTGCAAGTCGGCAGACAGTGCGCCGTGGCTGTTTTTGATGGAAGGAATGAAGGGCGCAAAGCCGTTTTTGCAGATCGAACCGTCACTGATCGTGCGATCCGGGGACGGGCTCACATCGGAAGCGGCAGCTCTGTGTTTATTTGGAGATCATAGTCTATGAGCGGTACACTTTACATTGTCGGGACACCGATCGGGAATCTTGGCGACATCACCGAACGCCAGCTTGAGACACTGGAAAAAGTGAATTTTATTGCGGCTGAGGATACCCGTGTCACACGCAAGCTCCTATCGCATTTTGATATTCATGCGGAGCTTGTGAGCTATCATGAGCACAGCACGGAGGCAGTGATCTCGCGGATCATGGAACGCATACTCCGCGGTGAGGACTGCGCCGTGGTGACAGATGCCGGCATGCCTTGTATTTCTGATCCCGGCGCGGTGCTGGTGCAGCGCTGTCTCTCGGAGGGCGTACCGATGCAGGTTGTGCCAGGCCCGAGTGCTGTGATCTCAGCGCTGGCAGTTTCCGGGCAGGATACAGGCAGATTCACCTTCGAGGGATTCCTTTCCGTCAACAAGAAGCAGCGGACAGAGCATCTGAATTCACTGAAAACTGAGACCCGCACGATGGTATTTTATGAGGCACCGCACAAGCTGCTGCGCACCTTGCAGGACATGCACAGCACATTCGGAGACCGCTCGTTGACGGTTTGCCGGGAGCTGACCAAGCTGCACGAGGAAGTGACGAAAACGACGCTCAGTGCTGCGGTTGATTATTATACGCAGCAGGCGCCGCGTGGAGAATTTGTGCTTGTGCTTGCCGGTGCTGCCCGAACAGATATAGAGGACGCACTCTCACTTGAGGATGTTGTTGCAGCGGCAAAGAAGCGGATCTCGGAGGGGGAGCGGGCGTCAGATGTCTGCCGTGTGCTTGCTGCTGAAACAGGGTTTCCGAAGCGCGTGCTCTATCAGGCAGTGCTCAATGATTAAATAAACAGAAAACGCTGTACCGATTTTTACGGTACAGCGTTACAGTTCGTCGATATAGTCCGAAGATCGCGAATCGCAGGGCGATTCGCCTAGGGACGCCCTCTATCGCAGGGCGTCCCTCTCTCAAAAAACATCCACTGGATGCTTTTTGAGATTCACCCTTGCGGAGCTCCTAAAGTCAGAGGATTTCGCCCGTTGCGACGGGCGACCAGAGGCTGCTCGCCTCTGGACTCTCGCAAGCCTTTGAAAAGGCTTGAGCGAAACTTTATTCATAGGTTCAGTAGCTTTACGGATCTTTTTCGACAAGCTGAAACGCTGTACCGATTTTTACGGTACAGCGTTATTTTTATGTTTCTTCGTTTTCTTCGTCAGATTCTTCCGGTTCCGGCGCCGGTGTTTCAACGACAGGCTTTGTCTTTTTGGGCGGCATATTGTCAATCGCATCCTTCAGCAGAGCATATCCGATGGCGAAGATCGGCACAGCAAGAATGATGCCCATAATCCCGGCAAACCCGCCGCCGATAATCACAGCGATCAGCACAAGCAGCCCGGGAAGTCCGATGGAATCGCCGACGATCTTCGGGTAAATAAACTGCCCGTCTATTTGCTGCAATGCGAGAATGAAGATCAGGAACCAGATTGCCTTTTCCGGGGAATCGACCCAGATCAGCAGCAAGCCGACAGCACCGCCGATCCATGCGCCGATGATCGGCAGCAGGGTTGTAAAACCGGTGAGCAGACCGATCGTCACGGCGTAAGGGAAGCGGAAAATCAGAAGACCGATTGTGCAGAGCGTTCCGATCACGAGTGCTTCGATCATTTGCCCTGTGAGGAAATTGCTGAATGCTGTGCGTGTCAGACGCAGCACGCGGAAAACCTGCGGTTCATACTGATCCGGCACGATCAGCTCTACGACCTTATGCATGAGGTACATCACACGCTGCTTGTTGAACAGCATATAGATTGCAATGATAAAGCCGAGCAGGAAATTCGTGATGCCGGAGAGTACCGAGCGTGTGGCATTGACAGCCGTGCCAAGCACAGTTGTGACCTTGCCGTCAAGCAGATTCGAGACGAATTTTACCAGCGAATCCCAGTCCATATCCAGCTCATGCAGCTTTTCGGAAATGAAAGCAGGTGCATTCATAGCGATGAGCTTTTCGTCGATCATATCCAGAAGCTGTTCGATGCTGTTCGGCATTTTTTCGATCAGCACATTGATTGCTTCTGAAACCTGCGGGATCATCAGATAGATAATCACCGCCAGTATCGCGCAGAATAGCAGAGCAGTTGAAAGTACGCTGAGCGGTGTCCGCATCTTCTGGATCCATGTTTTCTTTGCATTTTCCAGCTTTCCGAACACTTTATTATGAAACAGATTCAGGAAAATGTTGAGGATAAATGCGATACATACACCGATGATGACCGGCATGCATATCGCAAACAGGTATCCGAATACCCTGCGGATCACATCGAAATGCTGTAATCCCATGTAGAGCAGAATGCCGTATGTGATCAGGAAAAACAGCGACCGTGTCCCGATTCTTCGATTTTTCTTAAACATATTATGCCTCGTCCTGTTTCGTCATCTCGGCTGCTTCGGCGCGTGCGGCTGCACGGCGGTGCAGCTCCTCCTGAGAGCAGTCTTTGTTGTCTCCGCCGGTCGGGAGAATATAGTCGCCGTCGGAGTTGCGGATTCTTGCGCGCACGGGATCGTTGAATTGCAGGGCGAATTCTTCGCAGATGCGTTCCCGCAGCGCTGCGTCCTTGACCGGTGCGCAGATCTCGACGCGATTCTCAGTGTTTCGCGGCATGAAATCAGCAGAACCGAGATATACCTTTGCGCGGTCAGGCGTACCGAATATATAAACACGCGCATGCTCAAGATAACGTCCGACGATACTGCGGACTGCGATATGCTCCGTTTGCTCGGGGATGCCCGGAATCAGGCAGCAGATTCCGCGCACAAGCAGCTCGATCCTGACACCCGCGCAGGATGCCTCGATGAGCTTCTTCATGATCGTAAGATCGCAGAGACCGTTCATTCTGAGCCCGATGTATGCATCTTCGCCGTTTTCCGCATGTGCAATTTCCGTGTCGATCATATCGAGCACCGGCTGACGCAGCCCGTCAGGTGCGACAAGAAGATCCGTCTGCGGCTCCGGGAGACTGTCTTCCCGCAGTGCAGCAAATACATTTGCCGCATCTGCGCCGATCTGCGGGTCAGAAGTCATCAGGCAGTAATCCGTATAGATCGCAGCCGTTTTCTCGTTGTAATTGCCTGTTCCGATCTGTGTGAAGCATTCGATTTTTCCGCGGTTTTTGCGGGTGATGCGCAGCAGTTTGGAGTGTACCTTGTATTCTGACGGACCGTAAATCACATGCACGCCTGCACGTTCCAGCGTCTTCGACCATTCGATATTGCCGGCTTCGTCGAACCGCGCACGGAGCTCGGTGAGTGCCGTGACCTCTTTGCCTCTGCCTGCCGCTTCACAAAGCGCAGCGATGACCCGGCTGTCACGCGCCATTCGGTAGAGTGTGATCTCTATGCTCAGCACCGCAGGATCGTCTGCGGCTTCATCGAGCAGGCGCAGGAACGGGCGGATGCTTTCGTAAGGGTAATTCAGCAGGATATCGTGCTTGCGGAGCTGCGTGAACATCGCGCGGCGTTCATCGACCATTGCCGATTTCTGCGGAACAAGCCGCGGATATTGCAGTGCAGGATCCGGCACAAGGTGCTTGCACTCATACACAAATGAGAGATCCAGCGGTGCTTTGGCATAAAACACCTGATCGTCGGAAATCTCCAGTTTCTTACAGAGATACTCAAGCGCAGGCTGATAGAAGGTTTCCGAGAGCTCTGCGCGAATCACAGGCAGACGCTTGCGCTCCTGAAGCAGCAGCTCCATATCTGTGCGGTAATCGCCGGTGCGGATATCTGCGATATCCTCCATTGTGATGCTTGCAGACCGTGTGACGCGCAGCAGCGTGCGGTCGATCACACGCGCATTGCCGAAAACGGTGTGTGCAAATGCCAGCACCACATCCTCCGCGAGAATGAATCTGCCGCCGTTTCCGAGCCGGATGATCCGCTGACACTGATCATTCACCGGCAGAAGTCCCATGCGGATGCCGGATTTCGATTCGAGCCGCAGCACGGCATAGAGTGCGCGGTCGCGCAGGAAGGGGAAAGGCTTTCCCTTATCGACAATAACCGGGATCGAGAGCGGGCGGATTTCGCGCTTGAACCACTCTGCGAGGAATTTCTGCTCCTCCTGCGTTGCCGTGTGGATATCGACCTGCTGAAGCCCGTATCGGCGCAGATCACCCATGATTTCATGATATGCGGCATCGCGCATCGGTGTCAGCTCGCGTACTTCCTCAAAGATTGCGCGGAGCTGCTTCCCGGGCTTCATTCCGCTGATCTTATCCTTTTTCTTCGGAGCCTTCTGCTGCTTGACCGTCAGATTACCGACGCGCACGCGGAAGAATTCGTCCATATTATTCTGGAAGATCGCGGTGAAGCTGAGGCGTTCCAGCAGGGGATTCCGGCTGTCCTGAGCCTCCTCCAGCACACGCTGATCAAATCGCAGCCACGATAATTCGCGGTTTTCATAGCATTCTGGTTTCATGCAGCATTTCTCCTTCCGGCAAAGCGGTCATGATTTTATCAGTACAAGTATAAAGTCCCCGATGATCAGCGCAGCCAGACATATGCTGAGCGGGAACAGGTATTTCGTGCTTTTGTCAGTAATTTTCCTGCGCAGAAAAGGCAGGATTCCTTTGTCAAACAACACAGCGAGCAGCCCGAAGATCAGGCTGCTGATCAGCGATATCCGATTCTGGACGGAGAGAAACCATCCTTCATAGGTCCAGAAGCTGCGGTGAAAAAGGAATTCCAGCAGATAGGAGCAGGCGTATTCAAATGCGCTTGCGATGACAGTGCTCAGCAGAAAAAACGGCAGAGGATGCTTCACTTTCCGCAGGAGAAGTGAGAGCCCCCATGCGCCGAAGCCGTAGATCGGGCAGATTGTGAGATGCAGCATGCCGCGGTTGTAGATCTCATGATACATGACCGCCACGCAGATCTCCTCATAGATCCAGCCGCCGAATGCCGCGAGCGTAAAGCCGAGCACCAGTAATGTAAACCGCTGTTTCAAAGTCTTCATGACAAACCTCCCGTTATGAATTGGCTTGCATGATCTGAGGATTTCTCCATGCTATTATTATACCGTTTTTCGTGCAAGTTGTCAAGTTTTGAAAAAAGAAGCGGAGCCTCCGAAGAGACTCCGCTGTGTGAGGATCATACCTGAGAATGGGTATCAAGCCACGCGATGACATCATCGACCGTGGTGAAGCAAAGGCTTGTGCAGGTATCTGCGCAGCCGTAGTAAATTGCGATGCGGCCTGTATCGGCATCAACGAGATTTGCGCACGGGAATGTGACATTCTGCACATCACCGATGCACTCATAATCCTTCTGCGGGCTGATCAGATACTCTCTGCCGCGCTTCAGCACCTTCCACGGCTCGTCCTTGTCGAGCAGCGCAGCGGAGAAGCTGTAAACATATCCGTTGCAGGAGGTGAGTACACCGTGATAGAAGATCAGCCAGCCGCGGTCGGTCTCGATCGGGATCGGACCTGCACCGATCTTGGTGGACTCCCAGCCCATCGAGGGACCCATCACATGACGGTGCTTGCCCCAGAAGGTCATATCGGGAGACTGGGAGATGTAGATATCGCCGAACGGTGTATGACCGCTGTCGGAGGGGCGGCTCATCATCATGAAGTTGCCGCCGATCTTGCGCGGGAAGAGAACGCCGTTTCGGTTAAAGGGCAGAAATGCGTTTTCAAGCTGATGGAAGGTCTTGAAATCATAGGTATAAGCACAGCCGATGGTGGGCTTCCAGCCGTAGGCATTGCACCATGTGACATAGAATCTGTCCTCGATCCAGCAGACACGCGGGTCATAGCCGTACTGGAAATCCTGGATTTCAGGGCTTGTCTTCACGAAGTCGATGCGCTCCGGGTTAATATCCCAGTTGAGACCGTCCTTCGAGAAGCCGGCATGCAGCTCCATGTTTCTTGCTTTATCGTCCACGCGGAACACGCCTGCGAAGCCGCCTTCAAAAGGAACGACCGCACTGTTAAAGATACTGTTGGACATTTCGAGGTGATCACGCTTGATCACAGGGTTCTGCGTATAGCGCCAGATGACATCCTTGCAGCCGGCAGGTTTCTCCTGCCACGGCATGTTCGGAATCGACAAGCCGTTGATGACTTTCACGTTCATGATTAAATCCGCCTTTCCTGCCCCGTATTTTTTGCGGGGGATTATAGTCACATTATAACATAATCAGCATCATTTTGCAAGAGAATCTGAATAAAGTGACACGAAATCCTTGAGTGATAAAGCAAGTTCAGAGTTGTACAGATTATACAAATCATTACTTGAATAATACGTATCTGCAAAGGTTCCGTCCGGATTCATCAGGTATTCGCCGTACCAGAGACCGAAATATGACCACAGTGAACGGTCAAGCTGCATCATCTCCTGGTTCGGAATAGAGCTGCACTCACTGAGCGCCAGCATTTTTCTGCCGTTCGTGATGCGTCCGAGCGACTGATACTGCTCATAGCGGCTGCCGTATTCCATTCTCGCCTGTAAATACACATCAACGGATGCAATATCAAACATCTCCTCGGGAACAAGAAAGTTCTCGCTCTGTCCGTTCCAGATCCAGATGAGATTGTGCAGCCCGTGATATTCAGTCATACGCAGGTATACAAGTTCCCAGAGCTTTTCATAGTTTTCTGCACCGGAACCGCCCCACCAGTACCATTCGCCGCCGGCTTCATAGAGCGGGCGCCAAAGCACCGGAATATTGAGGTTTCGCAGGCGGATGAGCTCTTCGGCGACCTCGTCAATATCGGAGAGCAGCTGAAGCGTGTCCTGCATCAGCATTCCGTCCCTGACCGCACGCTCGCCCTCCTCAATCGTGAGTGACGCAAGCTGTGCGGAATCTGTATTGCGCAGGGCGTGACTCAGCGAAAACGCAGAATTCTCTGCATACAAAGAACCTGTGCCGGGTGCGCGCCACTGCCATGTGAGACCGACGATGCCGCCCTGCTCCATTGACCAGTCGATTGCAGCGTTGATCTGCGAGAGGTCATCGTCTGTTCCGACCGCACCGAAGCGGATTGCAGGAAGCTGTCCGGTGATCGCATAGATGAGGCTGAGCTCCTTGTTCTGCGCGGTCGGGACATGCTGCCCGGTAAGAATCTGCTTGCCCCACTGCGAACGCAGAAAATGATAGAGGCGTTTCGTTTCATCGCTTGCCTCCGGGTCGCAGGGATCCGGCTCAATGGTAAAGCTGCTGTCATAGACTGTCGAGTCGTTTGAGAGCTCGAAGTAATCGACGCAAATGCCGCCGTCGATCGTGTCGATCGCGATGGATGCGCTGCCTTTTTCAAGGAACACACCGTAAAATGTCACGCGAATAAAGCCGTCTCCGCCGTCAAGCGTAAACGGGGAGAGCAGATTGCCGTTGACGCGGATTGCGTTTGTGACCTCTGTATCCGAAGCCACACAGATCGTCAGTGCATAATGCTGCGTTGCGGGCACCTCAACCGGGACAGAGAGCGCAGATTCGGTATGCTCCGGCAGGCGAACAACATAACCGCCGCCGGAAAAGCCCTTCTTGCTGCGTGCAATGCGTGCGCCGTAAGGGATCACGGCTGTTTCCGCCTCGCTGCTCCATGCGGTATTTCTGCGTTCAATCTCCGGCACACTGAGCGTGTAGCTGTACGGCTCAAGTTCATCCGGCGCAAGGCTCTGATCGGATGCTGCGCCGGACAGCGGATCGTAACGGTCGGCGGGATTCTTCTTTCCGCTTCCCGGATAAAACAGAAATGCGGCCGTGATCGAGCAGATCAGCAGAAAAACCAGAAAATTGAAGCGCAGTCTTTCTCTGCGTGCGAGCTTATTCATGCGCGTGTCAGATGATATACACCGCCGGATACTGTCATGAATTCCATGCAGCCGTCCGCCTCCTTTCTGGAAGTGATCTCATAATCGTTCTGATCGGTAATTGTCCATGTTCCTTGCAGGAAGAGTCTGCATGCACCGCCGAGGTCCGAATGAATCGTGATTTTGTTTGCGCTTCCATTCTCCCATGCCGCCGAAACAGCAAATCCGCCGTATGCGCGAAGACCGCGGAAGCTGCCCTTGTTCCATTCTGCCGGGCAGGCCGGGAGAATGCGGATACCGTCGCTGTCTGTTTGCAGCAGGCACTCTGCAATCGCCGCAGAACCGCCGAAATTGCCGTCGATCTGAAAGGGCGGATGCATGTCAAACAGATTCGGATAGGTCGAATGTGTCATCAGCTTTGTGAGCGTGTCATACACAGCATCGCCGTCACAGAGCCGCGCATACATATTCGCGATCCACGCGCAGCTCCAGCCTGTGTGACCGCCGCCGTGCGTCAGGCGCCGGTGCAGTGTGCTTGCGGCGGCTTCGGACAGCTCCGGCGTCTTGTGCGGAGAGATCTGATGTGCAGGATGCAGGGCGAAAAGCTGAGAGATATGTCTGTGCCCAGGCTCGACCTCATCATAATCGACTGCCCATTCCATGATCTGTCCGTATTTGCCGATCTGAGGCTTGGGGAGCTTTTCGAGCTGTGCGCGGAGCGTCGGCAGAATGGCATCGTCGCGCCCAAGGATCTCTGCGGCCTGCATCACATCCAGATAGAGCTCCGTTATGATCTGCGTGTCCATCGAAGGACCTGCACAGAGGCTGCCTTTCTCACCGCTTTCAAGCTGATAGGTGTTTTCCGGGGATACACTCGGCGAGGTGATCAGCTGTCCCTGTGCGTTCTCCGTCAGATAATCGGTAAAGAACAGTGCAGCATCATGCAGCATCGGATAACACGCAGCGAGGAAAGCCTGATCGCCGGTGTAGCGGAAATGCTCCATGATATGCAGGGAAAGCCACGCACCGCCCATCGGCCAGATCGTTGCCGGCATCCAGAGATCCTGCGGGGCGGTGTCGCCCCAGAGATCGGTGTTATGATGGCAGCACCAGCCCTTGCAGCCGTACATTTCCTGTGCAGTCTTTGTACCGTTTGCGTGCATTTTACGGAGCAGGTCAAAGAGCGGCAGATGGCATTCCGGGAGATTGCAGCTTTCTGCACCCCAGTAGTTCATTTCCGTGTTGATGTTGATGGTGAAGCGTGAGCCCCAGGCGGGCCACATATCCTTGTTCCAGATGCCCTGCAAATTGAGCGGCAGGGTTCCGGGACGGCTGCCTGCGATCATCAGGTATCTGCCGAAGCGGAAATAGAGTGTCAGCAGGGCGTTGCAGGCGTGTGTGTCGCCGTCCTGTACCGCTTTCAGCAGCCGGTCAGTCGGCAGGCTGTCAGCCAGCGCAGCATCGGGAAGCGAAATATCCGTGCGGTCATAGAGCGTGCGGTAATCGGCAAGATGTGATGCCGCCAGCGTCGTCCAGCTCTGATCAAGCGCACGGTCAGCGTCCTGCACAGCAAGGGCTGACAGCTCTGCGCCCGGATGATAATAGCTTGTCCGCACTGCAAATATCAGCAGCATTTCATGCGTATCCTGTACAGCGAGCGTATTGCCGAATGCAGTCACTGCACCGTCCGTGCAGCGTGCCCGCGTGCAGCAGGAGAACCGAATGCCGTCCGCAGTGCCGGAGCCTCCTGAAAAGCGCAGAAATGCGCCGTTATTGTCATAGTAAATGTTGTTTTCGTCGTAATAATCGTCTCTGCCGTCCATTGTGATCTCGGCGGAGAACGGTGCATCTGCCGTCTGCCGCAGGACGATCACCTGTGCGGGAAAAGACGCAAAGACCTCGCGCTTTACCTGTACGCCGCCGCAGCGGAATGAGACAGTGCAGATGCCGGTCTCAAGATCGAGACTGCGGCGATAGTCGGAGATCTCACCTGCGGGAAGGGTGAATGCCGCAGTCAGATCGCCGAGCGGCATATAGTGGCGGCAGTTCGGCGGACAGCCCTGCATTTTCTGAAACGCGAGCTTTTCCGCAGCGGAGATTTTTCCCTCAGCAAGCAGACGGCGGATTTCAGGGAGCGCAGTCTTTGCGTCGGGATTGACGCGGCTGCGCGGTCCGCCCGACCACACTGAATCCTCATTTAACTGCAAAAGCTCTTTTTCGGGCACGCCGTAAACCATTGCACCGAAACGCCCGGCGCCGATCGGCAGTGCTTCCTCGAAGCGTGCAGCAGGGGATTCAAACCAAATTGCCATACCGGATCTCCTTTGTCATTCAGCTTCTTTCTGCTCCGTGAGGAGCTTTACGGCATCCGCAAGCTGGGTATCTTCATCTGTATCTTCCGCGGGTACCGAAAGCACATCCGGCTCCAGCCCGACGCCGTGATAGCAGGGGGTAATGCCGGTTTCATAGGTCGAGGTCGTCAGCGTCACAGCGCCGCTCGAAAGCGGGAAGGTTGTCTGCATGATGCCCTTGCCGAAGGTCTTTTCACCGACCAGCTTTGCGCCGGCGTAGTCGCGCAGCACGCAGGCGAAGAGCTCAGAGGCGCTTGCGGTATTGCCGTTCACGAGAATCGCCATCGGGAATTCCATCTGCTCTGCGTCAGAGGTCAGGATTGTTGTGGCGTTTCCTTGCTTGTCGTGAGCAAAGGCGAGCTCGCCCTCCGGCAGCAGCGGGTCAACCATCTGCTCAAGTGCAGAAAGCACACCGCCGCCATTGTCGCGTACATCAAAAATGAATTTTTCCGCACCCTTTTCGTGCAGGGTATTCATCGCGTTGCGGAACTGTGTAACAGAGACCGTGCGGAATTTCTTGATGCGGATATATCCGATGTGATTGTCGAGCATTTCCGATTCGACCGTGATCTCATCGAGCTTTGCGCGCGTCACGGTATAGGTCTGCTCATTGCCGGTTTTGCCCTTCCGCACACGCAGTACAACATTTGTGCCGACCTCGCCTTCGATCAGCTTGATTGCCTCAGCGTAGCCGTCTTTGAGCAGCGTGCCTTCCACGGCTACCAGAATATCGCCCGCTTCAATGCCCGCCTTCTCCGCAGACCCGTTCTCCGTAACAGAGACAATCTCCGCTTCGCCGGAATCCATCTTATGTACCGAAATGCCGACGCCTGTATACACACCGGCATTGCTGTCTTCATACTGTGCATATTCCGTCGCACTGCGGTATGTGCTGTATTTGTCGCCGAGCCCGTCCACATAGCCCATCAGCATGCCGTTCATGACATCTTCTTCGGGAATATCGGTATAATATTCTTCCCGCACCTTCGCATCCAGCTCATCCAGAAGCTGATATTTCCCGGAAAGGCGGTCAACCTCGGAGAGTGTTTCGTTAAATTTCTTCTGCGAGAACGAAAGCGTCAGTACAAATGTGACAGCGGCGGTCAGTGCCATCAGGCAGATCGTCAGACTGAGGCTGATTTTTCTGTTCACATGTATCTCCTTCAAACACGACCGCAACGGCAAGAAGCATCGGGCTTCCTGCCGTTGGGCGCAGATGTAATTTAAGACAGATAATTCATCGGATTGACATATGTGCCGTTTACTGTTACTCCGAAATGCAGGTGATAGCCGCCGGAATTGCCGATGGAATTACCGGTCGCGCCGATCTTGCCGATGACGGTACCTGCGGAGACCTGCTGTCCCTCAGAGACACTGACAGAGGCAAGATGCATGTAAATGGTGATCAGACCGTTGCCGTGATTGATATAGACACAGTTGCCGCAGCCGCCGTTGCAGCCGCAGAAGCCGCTGGAATCGTGCGTGCAGCCTGTGCGTGTTCTGGAGACAGTACCTGCCGCCGCAGCGCATGCATTTGCGTAGTGGATTCCTGCGCCGGAGATGTCAATACCGTTGTGCATGGAGCCCCAGCGCATAGCAAACGGGCTGGTAATGTAGTAGTAGCCAGGAGCCGGCCAGACCATGGAACCGCCGGTATAGGATGGCGGAGCGGTGGTTCCGGCAGTCGTGGTGACAACAGGGGTGGTCGCTGCGGTCGTCGGCGCAGTGGTCTGTGCGGTCGATGCAGCAGTTGTCACAGTCGAAGAATTGCCGTTTGACGCTGCGGTCGTCACAGCAGCAGATGTTGCTGTTGTTTTGGAAGCAGTAGTCCTGGCAGTGGTAGTTGTTGTCGCAGCAAGGGAAGCCGCAATCGAAGACTGGATGCGTGCCTGTTCTTCCTGAGCAGCACGCTTCTGCTCTTCTTCCTTCTTTTTGCGCTGCTCCTCAGCCTCTTTGCGCAGGATTTCCTGAATGATCGCATCTGCTTCTGCATCAAGATCACTCATGTACTGCTGATATTTTTCAAGATCGGTCTCTGCATCTGCATGCTGATGGTTGAGATCCAGAATCACCACATCTGTCTCCGCCATTGCAGAGTTCAGCTCAGAGCGGGAATCGTTGAATTCCTTGCGCAGTGCTTCCATCTCGGTCTGCTTGATGGTCAGCGCCTGTACCTGTGTGGTGAGCTCCTGCCGGGATTCATTCAGCGTCTGGAGCTGCTTTTTCAGCGTTTTGCACATCTTGTCATCATGCTTCGCGACACGGTTGATGAGGTCGATCTTTGCAAGCGCATCATAGAAATCCGTTGCACCGACCAGTGCGGAGAGTAGGCTGTCATTGCCGTGAACATAGAGCGTGCGGATACGCTGCTTGAAGTTTTCCAGTCCTTCTGCAACAGAAGCCTCCTGCTCTGCGATCGCGACCTCCAAATCTGCGATATTTGTCTGTTTCTCGTCGATCTCAGTATTGACATTGCGCAGCTGCGTGTCAATCAGGAGCATCTTGCCGTTGATGAGGTCAATTTCCTCCTGAAGCGTCTGCTGATACTGCTCGTTGCGGGAAATATCCTTCGCGAGCGCTTCCAGCTCTGCTTTTTTCGCATCAATCTCGTCTTGTTTCTCTTTCTTTTCTGCTTCGATCTCTTCCAGCGTTTTTGCTTCTGCGACCTGCGGATGATACTGCATATCCCCGCGGATGATGCAGCCCGCCGTAATCAGTGCCGCAGCGAGCACCGCTGTGAATCTCGAAATCTGCCTATCCATTTTGATTGCCACCTTTCACATATTCGCCGCACGGTATTTCAGGTGTACGCGCGTCGAGAGCACACTGCCGAAAGCGCCGATCAGCGCACCGGCAAAGATGTAGGAGAGCGTTACATAGATTGCGATTTTTTCATAAGGAATGATATTGCCGAGGCCGAAGGTGCTCAGGACATTGAAGCGGCTGAGCAGACTAACCATGCTGTCATAGGAGAACCATGTCAGCATGGTTGCCACAACGCCCGCAAGGAAGCCGTTGATCATGCCCTCGACAAAGAACGGGAAACGGATAAAGCCCTTGGTCGCGCCGACGCTCTGCATGATGCTGATTTCGCGGCGGCGGGAGAAGACGCTTGCGCGTGTCGTATTCGAGATGATGACCATAGAGACAATCAGCATTGCCGCGATGATCGCGATGGCGATAATTGTGATAACCCGGCGGACTTCTGTCAGCAGCTCCACAAAGGTATCGGGAGAACGGACAGAATCCACATCTGCAAGCGTTTCTGCTGCCGAGACAGTCTCCTTCATCTTGGAGATGTCCGTCACGCGCACGCGGTAGGAATCAAGCAGCGGGTTCTCATCGAGCGACTCAAACACCTCGGTGTATTCGCTCATGTTCATTTTCAGCTCAGCGAAAGCCTCATCCTTTGTAAAGAGTCTGACCTCGCTGACATTGCTCATCGCGCCGAGCGACTTGCCGATGGCTGCGATGCGCTCCTCCGATGCAGTATCGACAATATAGACGATGACCTCGTTCTTGTCCTCGATGCCGCCGATGACAGAATTGATGTTGATGTAAAACAGAACGGAAATGCCGACCAGCAGCAGGCTGACGAGCAGCACGCAGAAGGAGGCGAATGCCATCACGCGGTTTTTCCAGACATTGTCAAAGCCCTGTCCGACCAGATAACGAAAACTGCTCAGCTTCATACCTCAGTCCCTCCGATCGTCAGTTCTTCGGCAGGGGAGAGCGCTGTTTCCTGAGCAGAGAGCTGTTCACCGGCTGCGTGTTCCGCAGCGGCGATCATTTCCTCAGAAAGTTCTTCTTCCACAGCGGCCTCCTCGGTAAGATTTGCACCGTCGATCACTTCGTCAAAGACAACCTCGCCCTCGCTGATGTTGATGATGCGTCCGCCGAAGTGGCGCACCATTTCGTGTGCATGCGTGACCATGAGAATCGTCGTGCCGCAGGCGTTGATGCCCTGCAGCAGTTCGACCAGCTCATAGGCGAGCTCGGGATCGACATTTCCTGTCGGCTCGTCCGCGATCAGCAGTGCCGGATCGTTGACAAGCGCTCTGGCGAGCGCGCATCTCTGCTGCTCACCGCCGGAGAGCTCGCTCGGATAGCAGTCTGCCTTATCCTGCAAGCCGACCAGTGAGATCACATAGGGCACTCTCTTGCGGATCTGCTTCATCGGAGCGTCGATCACGCGCAGCACGAATGCAATGTTCTCATAGACGGTCATGGTGTCGATCAGGCGGTAATCCTGGAACACAACGCCGATCGTCCGGCGGAATTCAGGTACCTTGCGCTTTTTCATCTTCGTGAGGCTGTAACCGTTGACATAGACCTCGCCGCTGTTGGCATCCAGCTCTTTGAGCAGGAGCTTGATCAGCGTGCTCTTGCCGGCGCCGGATCTGCCGATGACGAATGCAAATTCGCCGTCCTCGACCTTCAGGCTGACATTGCTCAGCGCTTCGACGCCGGTGCTCCCGTAGGTGACGGAAACATTTTTCAGTTCTACCAAAAAAATCCTCCTCTTGGGGTGGTTTGCGGCAGTCAGGAAAGGGGACTGCCATATTCAGCGACCTTGTCTGTAAACAAAGAGAGCGCAAAACAGCGGAATCTGCCGTTTTGCACTCCCCAGTACAAACAGATGGAAAAATCAGAATTTCACAGGGCTCGCCGAGAGATACTTCTTGACCATCAGCGCGATCTTGAAGATAATTGCATGATCGAACTCACGCAGATCCAGACCTGTCAGCTTCTTGATTTTCTCAAGACGGTAGACAAGCGTGTTGCGGTGTACGAAGAGCTTACGGGAGGTCTCCGAAACATTGAGGTTGTTCTCGAAGAAGCGCTGAATCGTGAAGAGCGTTTCGTGGTCGAGGCTCTCGATGCTGCCGCGCTTGAAGACCTCATGCAGGAAGGTCTCGCAGAGGGTCGTCGGCAGATGATAGATCAGACGGGCGATGCCGAGATTATCATAGCTGACGATGACCTTGTCCGTATCAAAGACCTTGCCGACCTCGAGTGCCATCTGTGCTTCCTTGAAGGAGCGTGCCAGATCCTTCACACCGACAACGCTGGTGCCGATGCCGACATTGACGCGGGTGTAGAACTCACTGGAGAGTGTGTCCGCAATGGAGCGGGCAAGCTTTTCGAGGTCCTTGCTCTCGACGCTGGACTTGATCTCTTTGACGAGCACAATATCGGTCTCCGTGATATTGAACACGAAGTCCTTGCTCTTATCCGGGAACAGGTTCTGGATGACATCATAAGCAGAAATGTCATTCGCAGAAACGATTCGGATCAGGAATACGACGCGGCTGATCTCAGCATTGAAATGCAGCTCACGCGCTTTGACAACAATATCACCGGGGAGCACGTTGTCAAGCACAACGTTTTTGATGAAATTGTTGCGGTCATATTTCTCATCATAATACTGCTTGATGCTGGACATTGCGATTGCGAGAATGTCCGCATATTTCGCAGCGTTTTCATCGGTACCCTCAACGAACACGGCGTAATCGGGGGTGGTGCGGACGCCGAACGGCTTATAGGTGTAGCCGTCACGGATGAAGAGGTCGCCCGACTCATTCATATCCATAGATACGAATTCATTGGTGGTACCGACTCTGGCGGTATCGCTGCATGCGATGATGGTAGCGGTTTCATCGACAACGCCGATGGTCACGCCGATGGTGTCGTGCATCTGGGCAACGAGTCCCTGAAAAGGTCTGTTAGACATATCAATATCCCTTCGCTTTCTTCATGAATTTTGGATGCCGGTGGGGGAGTGCATATTTGATTTGATACATGCATAGGCGCATGTGTTACAATCGGAAAGTCGGGGCAGATATTGCTCGCCTAAAACTATTACAAATTGTAACACATTTCGCCTGCTTGATTGTTACCAAACTATGAACAAACTGTTAATAATTCGTGAATTCACATATTCAAGCCGATTTCATTGTAAAAAATACCGAATTATTAAGACAAAAATGCGGATTGCAGGTCTTTAATTATTACAAAAGAGTTACGAAACGGTTTACATTTTCTCCGGCGCTGTAACCTTCAACAGGTCAAGCACGTTCCGAAGAACTGTTTTCACAGCGTCGCAGAGCAGGAGACGCGCATCTCTGAGCTCGGCAGTTTCAGCATCGCGCACCTTGCATGCATCATAGAACTTGTGGAAGAGCGCTGCGAGCTCGACGGAATACTTCGTCAGTCTGGACGGATCGAGCTGCTGTGCGGCTGTTTCGATCTCAGAGGGGAGCAGCGCAATCTGACGGATCAGCTCGCGTTCCGCAGGTGTTGTCAGGAGATCAAGCTGTGCTTTATCCGCTGCGGGAACAGGCACGCCGCCTTCTTCCAGTGTGCGGATCAGACTGCAAATTCTCGCGTGTGCATACTGCACATAGTAGACCGGGTTCGAGGAAGATTTCTCAACAGCGAGATCCAGATCAAATTCAAAATGCGAGTTTGCCTCGCGCAGATTGAAGAAGAATCTTGCTGCATCGACCGGGATATCCTCGAGCAGTGTGACAAGCGTGAGTGCCTTGCCGCTGCGCTTCGACTGCTTGACAGGCTTCCCGTCGCGCATGACGGCGACCATCTGCATCAGAACAACAGTCAGTTTCGATGCGTCCGCGCCGAGTGCCGTGAGCGCTGCCTTCAGGCGGGGGACATAACCGTGGTGATCCGCACCGAAAATGTCGATTGCACGGTCAAAGCCGCGTGTGACAAGTTTATTGTAGTGATAGGCGATATCCGGGACAACATAGGTTGGAATGCCGTTTGCGCGCACAAGCACGAAATCCTTGTCAGCACCGAGTGCCTCCGCCTTGAACCACAGCGCACCGTCCTGTTCGTAGGTATAGCCGCTGTCCTTCATCTGCTGGATGACACGCTCGACGCTGCCGTCGCCGTGCAGCCGACTCTCCGGGAACCATGTGTCATAGTGGATGCGGTACTGTGCAAGATCATCCTTGAGCCCCTGAATGTTCTTGGGCAGCGCGAATTTCACCAGCGCGTTCTTGCGTTCCTCTTCGGAAACGGAGGCAAAGCTGTCACCGTTTTCGTCGTAGAAATTCTTTGCGTGCGCAATGATATCCTGCCCGAGATAGACATCTTCCGGCATCGGAAATTCCTCGGTATTTCCGTTTTCTCCGTAGATGCGCTTGCAGATTGCCTCCGTATCGGAAGTTTCAGCCAGCACAGCCTGTCCCTTGTCAGAGCAGAGCTGCATATAGCGCAGAGAGAGCGATTTGCCGAATTTCTCGATCTGATTGCCCGCATCATTGATATAGAACTCGCGCTCTGCCTGGTAGCCGGCGGCCTCGAGCACAGATGCAAGGCAGTCGCCGATCGCGCCGCCGCGGGCATTGCCCACATGCATCGGACCGGTCGGGTTTGCGGAAACGAATTCAACAAGCACACGCTTTCCGCCGCCTGCATTCGATCTGCCGAATGATTCTTTTTCAGTTTCGACTGCGCGCACAGCTTCGGAATACCACCTCTGTCCGAGATAGAAATTCATAAAGCCGGGGCCTGCGATCTCCACCTTATCAAAATAAGATCCGTCAAGGATCAGTGCGCTCTGGATCGCTTCTGCGATCTTGCGCGGTGCCATGTGCAGCGCCTTCGCTGAGACCATCGCGACATTTGCCGCGAAGTCGCCGTGTGCGCGGTCCGCCGGGATTTCGATATTGAAAGCGGGGATCGGCTCAGCGGAGAAGGTGCCGTCTGCAACGAGTCTGCCGAGTGCGTCAAGAATGAGCGAACGCGCTTCAGCCGAAGCAGCAGCAATGCTGTTCAAATGCAACACTCCTTTCGTATGTCCTTGTAAATTATAATGAACGGTGCTGCACAGCGGATTATGCCGGTGCCTGCATCGTGACATGCATGATAACGGTATTGATGTTGTTCGCGCTGTCTCCAAGATTCATGGAATAGCGCAGTGTAATTGTGCATTCCTTCGGGGTGCATTCCGCCCGGACTTCGACAGCATGGAGCTGCATTTCAAATGTACCGAGCATCGTCTGATAGGAGATCGGATGCGACTTTCCCGCTTCAAAGATCAGCAGCGCATCGGAGAATCCTTCTTTCTGTACTGTGACCATCGGCATCTCCTGATCGAGCCTTGTGACGGTGATCTTCGTGATTCCGATTACTTCGCCGGTGTCGTCCAGGTCTTCATATCTGATCCGGGCACAGCCGTTTCGCACCCTGTAATATGCTTTTGTATTGAGTTCCGACCACTCCGGCTTATCCTGCTCGAATTCCAGCAGGCTGCGGATTGTCAGAACTGCGTTCTCAATTTGTTCTGCCAAGTTTTCCTCCAAAGGGGTCAGAATGCGCGGTCCGCATGCTCCACAGCCTGTTCGATCAGCTTTTCAATCAGGTAGGGGTACCGCATGCCGAGATCCGCCATCAGGAGCGGGTAAGGCGCATCGGGCGTCAGAGTCGGCATGGTGTTGACCTCGCCGAGCAGAATTTCGCCCTCTGCCGTGCAGTAGAAGTCGAGCATCGCCAGACCTTTGCAGTCCAGCACACAGAATGCGCGCACTGCGATCTTGCGGATCTGATCCGCGGTGAATTCATCGAGGTCTGCGGGGATGCACAGTGCCCCGGTGCTTTTGTCCGTAATTTCGCCGACATAGGAAGAAAAGGGGAGGTCATAGCCGAAAACCGCGACCCGGAATTCTCTGCCGAGTACCAGCTCCTCAACGAGTACTGTGCTGTCCTGCGTGAAGGCGCGCTTGATGTGTGCGGCCAGTTCTTCGCGGTTCTTCGCGATGCCGGAAGCCGCTGCGCCTTCGCAGCCCGACGGTTTTACGTAGAGCGGGTATTCGAGCCGCTCCTCAATTTTGTCGTATTCATGCTCCAGACGGTTGAGATTACGCTGAAAAACAGCCGTCCAGCGCGGTGTGCGGATATTCGCAGCACTCAGCACTTTATGGGTAAATGCCTTATTCCTGCACACGGCAGAGCCGAGCACGCCGTTCCCGACATAGGGGAGCCCTGCGAGCTCGCAGAGTCCCTGAACGGTTCCGTCTTCGCCGTATCTTCCGCGCAGCGTGGAAAACACAAGATCCACGCGCTTGAGCGTATAGACACCGTCTTCCAGGATGAGGATGCCGCTGTGTGCACGGTCAGGGGAAAGGACAGCAGGGGAACAATCGGAGTTTTCCTGCCAGTTGTTCTGCTCGATCTCCTCAACACTGCCGGGGAAATAGAGCCATCTGCCGTTCTTGTTGATGCCGACAGGGACAATTTCATACTGTTCCGCAGGAAGCACGCGAAGGATTGCGGCTGCTGAGCGGAGAGACTCTTCGTGTTCCGGCGATGTACCGCCGAATAATACCAGAATGCGTGTCTTTGCCATGTCTGCTCCCTTCAAAATGCTGAGATTCCGTACCGAAATACTGTCCGATATTCGGCAGGTTGTTCAAATCGGTGAAAATACGCGGTATTTGGTTATTTTGACATTTGTGCATAATTCCGACACTGCCAAAGTAAACCGGCTTTAGTGACCGTATCATCACAAAAAGCACGCTTACACGAATAACCTGTGTGACATGCCGGAACGGATTGCCTTACTCTATTTTAGCATACTTCACAAAAAAAAGCAAGAGGTTTTTTGCAAATTCACAGAAATATTTTTGAAAATTCTGCGGAACAGCCTGCCGCGGGGGAAACTGATTGCTTTTTTTCACAAATCCGGGCGCTTGTCAGCACTGATTCAGACCCGATCGGACACAAGAAGAATGCAAAAAGACTTGCATTTTCTGATTTTATATAGTATAATAGAACTGTATAGTAAAATCGGGGAGGAATAGCCCTATGCGAATCCTGCTTGTTGAAGATGAGACTGCCCTGTCTGACGCGCTCGTGCAGATCTTTCACAAGAATAAATATATCGTCGATGCCTGCTATGACGGTGAATCCGGTCTGGATAATGCCCTTTCCGGCATCTATGACATCATCGTCCTGGATGTGATGCTTCCGCGGATGAACGGTCTGGAGGTGCTGCGCGAGATCCGGAAAAACAAGCTCGCTACACCGGTTCTGCTGCTGACCGCGAAGGATACCGTTGCCGACAAGGTCGCGGGTCTTGATGTCGGTGCAGATGATTACATGACAAAGCCCTTTTCGTCTGATGAGCTTCTGGCGCGTATCCGTTCCCTTTACCGCAGGAACGCCAATGTCATTTTCGAGAATGTGCTGACATGGAGCGACCTGACGCTCAATCTGTCTACATATGAGCTTTTCTGCGGGAATAACTCGATCAAGCTGGGACTCAAGGAATTCTCTATGATGGAGCTTTTCCTGAAAAACGGAAACCGCATTCTCTCAAAAGAGACCCTGATCGTCAAGATCTGGGGCTATGAGTCCGATGCTGAAAATAATAATGTTGAGGTCTATGTGAGCTTCCTGCGCAAAAAGCTCTCGCATCTGCATTCTAAGGTACAGATCAAGACCGTGCGCGGCGTCGGCTATTGTCTTGATGAGACCGCCTGATTCAGAATGATCCCGACAGGAAAGGAGCGTTGTCTATGATCCGAAAGCTGAAACTCAGATATCTGATCACGAATATGGCGATTCTGAGCTGCACGCTGCTGGTCGGGCTTTCCGTGCTGTTCGGTGTGCTGTATCACACGGAGGTCGCATCTTCTTACAGTGTCATGCAGGAAATGATGCAGGAGAGCAATGTGCGCGGCAGACAGCCCGGTTCGCCGCCGGATGACAGACCTGAAGGGGAATTGCCGCCTGATGCACCCGCGGACGGCCTTCCGCCTGAATTTGCTTCCCCGTCTGTGATGACGGATCAGCCGCAGCTTGCTTTGCTGAATCAGACGTACACTTCTGCGGATGACAGCGCTTTACTTGCATGCGGTGACGATCATATCGGCGAGAATGCGGATAACGGGGCTGAGAATGACTGTGTATACGACCCGTATGCAGCCTGGATGGAGTTCTGGAAGAACTATGCCGCTTCGGATTATGTGAGACCGCCGTTCTGGGATTTCCGTGACCCGCGCAATCCCGGCGATCTTTGGTGCGACCCGTGGCGTGATCCGAACAAAAAAGAAGATCAGGAGTCTGACGATGATACGGATGATTCAGATTCCAATGAATCCGAAGCACATCAGGATCCGTTCCTGAACCCCGGCTGGAATCCGTGGGATTACCGTGAGAATCCGGGCGTTCAGCCGCCTGAGCCGCCGCAGTCTACCGCGGAGCCTGCACGCACAGTACCGCAGGAGTCCCGCACGATGCCTTCTTCTGCCGTCACATCCTCAGAGCCCCCGCGAAAAACTGAGCCGCAGCGTTCTGAGCCGCGTGACACTGTACCTCCGCCCGAAACGACTGCTTCGACCGTGACAACTGCTGTATCTTCTCTGACGCAGTCTGCGTCCGCTGCGGAGTCCGCTGCCGCTTCCACAGCAGCAGCTCCGGTTGTGACCGCAGTTACAACCGATGCCGTGCAGACGACCTCTGTTGTAACGACAACGACTGCATCGCAGCTTGTGCCCGTCGATGAAGGGCAGTTTGTGCCGGATGCCTATGTCGCAAGTATCGGCGATGACGGCAGCATCGAAGCCTATGCCGGCAACGGCAGCGATCCTTCCGATGAAACGCATTTTCGCAGAATTCACCGTGCGATGGATGCTGTGGAGAAGAACGGTGCAGAGTCCGGCACGATTGAAATTGACGATAAGCCGTTCCGTTATCTGTATCAGAAGGATGAAAACGGTGCAGCACATCTGGTTCTGCTGGACCGTACGCTGGAAATTTCAACGCTCAGCCGTCTGCTGCTGCTTTTCTTCATTATTACAGTGATCGGTCTGATCGGCATGTTCTTCCTGAGTATGCTGCTTGCCAACTGGACTGTGACACCTGTCGCGGCAGCTTGGGAGAAGCAGAAGCAGTTTGTAGCGGATGCGTCCCATGAGCTGAAAACGCCGCTGGCTGTCATATCCGCCAATACGGAAGTCGTTCTTTCGAATCCGCAGGAATCTGTGGCACAGTCCGGAAAGTGGCTCAGCTACATACAGTCGGAAACGATGCGCATGTCAAAGCTGATCAGCAATCTGCTCTCTGTTGCGCGGATGGATCAGGACAATTCGCATGTTGCTGCGGAGAAAATCTCCCTTACGGAGCTTGTCTCCAATAGCTGCATGGTCTTTGATCCGATCATCTTTGAGCACGGAAAGACGCTCAGCACTGTCATCCAGAAGAATGTATTTATGCGTGCAGAGGAAGATAATGTGCGGCAGCTGCTTTCGATTCTGCTCGACAATGCTGTTCTGCATTCTGTCCCGCATGCGCAGATCACTGTTTCACTCTCTCAGGATGCACAGGGCAAGATTCGCCTTGCTGTTGCGAATACTGCGAAGGATATTCCGAAGGATCAGCTTGCACATCTCTTCGACCGCTTCTACCGTGTGGATACTGAGGGCAGCCCGAACGGTTCGGGGCTCGGTCTCAGCATTGCAAAGAGCATCGTTCATCAGATGGGCGGTACGCTGACTGTCACAAGTGAAAACCAGCTCGTGACATTCCTTGCGCTTTTCTCATAATCCAGAAGAAACCGAAGTCTCAGCGCTTCGGTTTCTTTATGTCTATTTTCTGTGCACGGGGCATAGACTGTGCTGGGGTGAGTTTATGCCGGAACACAAAAAATCGTCTGCTATGTTTGCTGAGACTGCATTGCTCAGCGTGTTTTCTGTATCATTGCAGGGCTTCGGGCTTCTGCTGAATATTTTTCTGACGCGCAGGCTCGGTGCAGCATCGGTCGGCGCACTGACACTCATGGGCTCCTTCTACGGTCTGGCGGCTGTTCTGAGCGGAGGCAGCGGATTTATCGGCGCAAGCAGGCTGATGTCGGAGGAGATCGGGTGCACAGGTGACCCGCGCCCCGTCTTTGGCTATACACTGCGCTTTTGTATGACTCTGAGCTGCTCCGCTGCTGTGATTCTGTGCCTGATTGCGCCGTGGCTCACAGGGTTTGTCCCGGATGCCGCGCCGCACACGATTCGTCTGCTGAGTCTGACACTGCCTGTCTCTGCGCTCTCCGCCTGCTGTAAAGGGCGGTGCTATGCGTTTCACAGGGTATATGTTCCGGCAATCGCAGAATGTATTGAATTCCTGCTGCGTGCGGGGACACTTGCATTCTGTACAGTATTTCTGATCCCATACGGCAGGCTTACGGTGCTGGATGCCTTTGCCTTTTCGATGATGACCGGGCAGCTTGCGGCAACCCTCTTTCTGGCGTTTGCGAGAGTGCCCTATCCCGCATCCGGGGACTGTCGCCTGCGTTTCGGGCAGTTTCTGCGGCTGATGCTCCCGATCATGGGGAATGCCTGTCTTGTTGCGCTTCTCGGCAGTGCAAACGATGCGCTTGTGCCGCTGACACTTCTGCAATACGGAAACAGCACGGAGGAAGCGCTCTCTCAGTTCGGTGAATTTGAAGCGATCATTCTGCCGACGCTGTTTTTTCCGTCCGTGATGCAGTGCTGCATGTCCGGGCTGCTGGTGCCGGAGCTCTCACAGGCAAAGGCGTCGGGAGACAGCGAAAAGATCCGCAGACAAACGCAGAATGTCCTTGAGCAGACAATCTCTTTTTCACTTTTTGTTGCGCTCATCATTTATACCTACGGCGGTGAAATCGGTACACTGCTCGGCGGCAATGCGTTCACAGGGACAGTGCTGCGCTGGATGGCGCCGATCATTCCGTGTATCTATCTTGAGATCATCATGGAGGGTGTGCTGCGCGGACTCGGAAAACAGAATTTTTCCTCTGTCAATTATCTCGCGGAATACACTGTTCGCATCTCCGTTCTGCTGATCTGTGTGCCGCTCTTCGGCTTTTACGGGATTGTCGCATCTTACATGGCATGCAATATTACAGGAAATAGCGTCCGCCTGCTGATGGTGCTGCGCGCTGCCGATCTGAAGCCGGACTGGAAGCAGATCCTGTTGATTCCCGCAAGTTCTTTGCTGCTGAGCTGGCAGACGGCACTTCTGCTGCGGCACCTGCTCAGCCGTCTTCATGTTGCTGCACTCACAGGAATGATCCTTTATGTATTCTGGGCAGGCGGCATGTTCCTGTTTGTGCGCGGTGTGCTCCGGCGGCTGTTTACCGATAAAACTGCATGCAAGAGGACTCGCACAGGGCATATAAGGTTTGGCTCAGAGCAGCAGATTTGACATTCTGTTTGATTCGTGATATACTGACATAGTATGATGCCCGGTACGGAGTTGGAAGAACAGACGCGCCGCGGCAAATCGGAGATGGTTGATGACAGGAAGGAACGGAATCATGTGGTCTGACATTTTACATTGCGGCAAGGTCTATCTGCCGACGGATCCTGCCATTGCAGAGGAACAACTCAAGCGGCTTGATCTGCTGTTTGCATATAATGCGCTGAAGCCAAGCCAGCAGGCAGAAAAGACCGCGCTCCTGAAAAGAATGTTTGCGGAGTGCGGCAAGGATGTGTATATTGAGACGCCGTTTCATTCCAATTTCGGCGGCATGAACGTGCATTTCGGTGACGGCGTCAATGCAAATTTCAATCTCACGCTGGTCGATGATACGCATATCTATGTCGGCAATCACACAATGTTTGCGCCGAATGTGACGCTTGCAACCGCTGCACATCCGATCGCGCCGGAATACCGCGTATATCAGTATCAGTACAATCTCCCGATTCATATCGGAAAGAACTGCTGGCTCGGCGCAGGCGTAATTGTGCTTCCCGGCGTGACGATCGGCGACAATTCCGTGATCGGCGCAGGCAGTGTCGTGACAAAGGATATTCCCGCAAATGTGGTCGCGGTCGGAAATCCGTGCAGAGTGATGCGCGAGATCAATGAGGATGACCGCAGGCTTATCATTCACGGTCAGCAGATGGAGCTGGCGGAACAGTAATCAGACAGCCGACGGATGAGTGACCGTCGGCTGTTCCTTATTTTGCACATCTGGCAATGTTCGTATCTTCGCAGAAATTCGGGATATTATAGAGTATCAGCACCTCTGTGATGTCGTGCTCTTTGATATATTCCGGCACGGATTTGCGGAAGAAGCGCAGGTCAATCATGTGTACTTCCGCGTAATCTTCAACGGGGAATTGTGCGAAGGTATTGGCGTAGGAATCCTTGAGCAGCAGCAGCTTGCCTGCGCCGCTGCCGGAGATTACAGTATCCGCCTGATTGGAATTGCAGTAGACAGCATACTGATCGCTGCCGGAAAGCGCGCTGCGTTCATAAATGCTGTCCGCCTCATAGCTTCCCTGATTATAGCTGACATGATGTGCGCTGCGGAAATATGCTGTGAGTGTGTCATATGCCGCAAACGGGTCATTGACCTTTGCAAAGGTCGTCCCGCGGAAGCTGTCTGAGAGCGTTGCGGTCTGCCAGTCAGAGAGGGGGAGTGCAGATTCCCCTTTTTCATCCATCCACGCCGCATAGGCGTAATAGGCGCCGAGCGAAGTCCAGTGGTGGTCTGTTTTGTAATAGATATACTCGTCCTGATGCGATGCAAGCGGTTCTGACACATCAACTGTGCGGATGCCTGCGTCTTTTGCACCACTGATCACAGCATGCTGATCGGCATTCGGCGCATATGCCGGGAGCAGATCAGACAGCACACAGGAAGCAGTCGGCACAGGCATGAACCAGACGGAAATGCCGTTCAGACGATCGCCGAGTGCTTTGACGGCACTGAGATTTGTCTGCATCTGCGCTGTATCCAGCGTGCTGTGGATTTCGATGAGAAAACCGTTGTCAGCAAAATAAACACCTCCGCTTTCCTTTTTCCCCGAAAGACGGTCTGCAAAGGTTTTGACCGTGACCCATGCATCGCGCATCGGGAACTGGTCGCTGAGATACTGCTCCAGATCGCTGCCGAACGCACCCGAGCGAACCGTTGCTGCGGTCGGCTTCGGAAGCTGCATCAGGCTGCGGCGCTCATGCTCGGAATAATCACGGTCGGGCATCAGGAGCCCTGCGCAAAGTCCGGCGCTGAGCAATACACAAAAAATAATTGTGATAATCTTCTGATTCATGCTGTCACCTCAGAATCTGAAATACAGGAACGGATTGTAAGAGCCGCTGATCAGAAATGCGACCGACAGCAGCATAATGCAAAGGATACGAACGGTTTCTGCGCTTGTCAGCACACCCACAGAGCACGCATTCAGCATCTTTTCGCTGAGCTTTTTCGCAAGCGGCACTGATGCGAGCGCACAGATCAGAAGCAGCGGCAGATAGCTCAGAAGCTGATAGACCGCATTGCTGCTTACAAGTCCTGCGCCGCCGCCGAACATGGCTTTGCAGAAAGCCAAGCCTTTTCCGATATCCTCAAACGCAAAAAGCACCCAGCCGAGCAGCACGGTCAGCATTGTGTAAACATGTGCGAGGATTGCAGGCGCTTTCTCGAGCTTTTTCAGCAATAACAGCTTTTCAATCACGAGCAGCACGCCGTAGAATACGCCCCAGAGCACATAATTCCAGCTTGCCCCGTGCCAGAAGCCGGTCAGCAGCCAGACAATCGCGATATTGCGTATTTGAACGGCAAATCCCTTGCGGTTGCCGCCGAGCGGGATATATACATAATCGCGGAACCATGTGCCGAGCGAAATATGCCAGCGCCGCCAGAATTCTGTGACGCTGCGTGAGATGTACGGATAATTGAAGTTTTCCGGGAAGGAGAAGCCGAACATGCGTCCGAGCCCGATCGCCATATCACTGTATCCGGAGAAATCAAAATAGATTTGGAACGCAAATGCGATGATTCCGAGCCATGCTCCGAGCACAGACAGCTCTGCGGCATCCGTTTCTGAGATCGTGCTCCAGAGCAAACCGATATTGTTTGCGAGCAGCACCTTTTTGCCAAGACCTGTTACAAAGCGGCTGACGCCCTCGCCAAAGCCGTCAAAGCTGTGAGTACGTTCATCAAGCTGATCGGCAATATCCTGATAGCGCACAATCGGCCCTGCGATCAGCTGCGGGAAGAGCGCAACATAGGCGCCGAAGGAGATGATATTGCGCTGCATCTTTGCCTTGCCGCGGTAGACATCAATCGTATAGCTCATTGTCTGAAATGTGTAAAAAGATATACCAATCGGAAGGGGAAGGTTCAGCAGGGGAATCGCAGAGCCGAAAATTCCATTGACGGTTCTGATCAGAAAATCTGTGTATTTGAAGAATCCGAGAAGCATGAGATTCACGCATACAGAAATGATCAGCCCGAGCTTCGCTTTTTTTGTATCTCGATACTTCTCGACCAGTCTGCCGCATGTGTAGTCCAGTACGGTCGAAAACAGCATCAGCACGACATACACAGGTTCGCCCCATGCGTAAAACAGCAGGCTGAACAGAAACAGCACCGCGTTTTTCAGATTGCGCGGTGCGAGATAATAAACCAGCAGCACGGCCGGCAGAAATAAAAATAAGAATGTCAGTCCGGAAAATACCATAGTTCACCTCAGCGCCTGCACGGCATTTGTTGTCATTTACAGTATAGCATAAAATCGTCGTATTTGCAAGCATTCCCGTGCTGAATTCATAAAACTGTAAGAATTGCGATACCTGCACGTCGGCAGCCGGCTATCGTAAGCGTGTATCATTGATATTATCTCAACTGACGTTTTTATATTGTGAATTGCGCCAAAGATGGATTAGATGCAATTCAGCTATACAGAATCACAAGGAGTTTTTATGATACGGCGTGGATATTCCTGCCATCCCCTGCGCATACTATCCTCAGAAGCGATATCGCTTCATCAAACTTATATGCAAAGGAGCGATTCTCATGAAACGAAACAAACAGCAGAATGATCCGCTTTGGAACAACGGGCAGACCACAACATCCGAGCAGACGCCGCAGCCTGAGCGAATTGATCCTGTGATCGAAGCGCAGGATCAGAATGCACAAAGCGCAAGCCGCAAGCATAAGCACTGAGCAAAAAAAGCTGCCGCACGATCTTGTGCAGCAGCTTTTGCTTTATCGGAATCAGCCGATCACACGCACGCGGATCACGCCGTCGATCTTGGTCATAGCCTCAGAGATCGGAGCTGCATCTGCGCCGGTCACGTCGATCATGGTGTATGCAAAATCCTTGCGGCTTGCATTGACCATGTTCTCAATGTTTCCGCCCGCATTGCTGATCGCGGTTGTCAGGGATGCGATGACGCTCGGAACATTCTTGTGCAGAATGCAGATCTTCTTGCCGATTGCATTCATCTCAGCATTCGGGAAGTTGACGCTGTTCTTGATGTTGCCGTTCTCGAGGTAATCCACGAGCTCTCTTGCTGCCATTGCTGCGCAGTTATCCTCTGCTTCCTCAGTAGATGCGCCGAGGTGCGGGATCGCGATGACGCCTTCCATACCTGCGGTCTTTGCGTTCGGGAAATCGGTCACATACTTGCGCACCTTGCCGGACTTCAGCGCTGCTTCCATTGCCTCATCATCGACAAGCAGATCACGCGCAAAGTTCAGGATCACAACGCCGTCCTTCATCATTGCGATGGTCTCAGCGTTGATCATCTTCTTGGTGTTGACATTCGGATCGTCATTCTCGATCAGCGGTGTGTGGACACTGATGAAGTCGCACTCACGGAAGATCTCCTCACGGGTCTTCACATGCTTGATGGTGCGGGACAGATTCCACGCAGCATCGACAGAGATATACGGGTCGCAGCCGTAGACTTCCATGCCGAGATGGGTCGCAGCATTACCGAGCGGACCGCCGATTGCGCCCAGACCGATGATACCGAGCTTCTTGCCCTTGATCTCGGTGCCTGCGAACTTGGACTTGCCCTTTTCGACCATCTTCGCGACGGTCTCCTCGTTCTTAATGGTCTGCACCCAGTTGATGCCGCCGATGATGTCGCGGGATGCGAGCAGCATGCCTGCGAGTGCGAGCTCCTTCACGCCGTTTGCGTTAGCGCCCGGGGTGTTGAAGACAACGATGCCGTTCTCAGCAGCTCTGTCCAGCGGAATGTTGTTGACGCCTGCGCCTGCTCTTGCGATTGCGAGCAGGTTGCTGCCGAACTCCATCTCATGCATCACAGCGGAGCGCACGAGAATTGCATCCGGGTTCTCGACGGTATCTGCAACCTGATAGTTGCTGCCGAGCTCAGCAAGCCCGACCGGGGAAATCTTGTTCAGTGTCTGAATCTGATACATGGAAATCAATTCCTTTCAATTAAAGTGTGAGTGTGTAATAAATATCTGCGCCAATCAGAAGAATACTGAGTGCAGTCAGCGCAATTCCGATAATCATGGGTGCTCCCGTTTTTACGACAGTCTGAGACATCGGGTGATTCATCAGATATGCAATCTTGGGATCATCCCCAAAAAACAGCACATCCACTCGCCCGCCGATATCGAATTCCGGATGCTGCCTAATGATGTCATCGTTGACTGCGATATTCAGCCGTACAGTCTGAAGCGCGCCGTCTGGCAGTGTCACGTCCACGACAGGGTGTTTCAGCCCTGCCGCAGACGACATTGCATCTATTGCAAGTCCGGGTATGCCGTGTGCATTGTTTTCATACTTCACATATCCGGTAACCTGAACGCCCTGCATAGTTTGCCGGTCGAAATAGGTTTTCTTCTGATAAATACCGATACCGATACACACGATACCGATCAGCAGAAAAATCAGAGATAAGGCAATCAAGCGTTCTCTTCCTCAAACTTCTTCATGAATGCGACGAGCTTCTCAACACCCTCGATCGGCATTGCATTGTAGATGGAAGCGCGCATACCGCCGACGGTTCTGTGACCCTTGAGGTTCTCGAAGCCAGCTGCCTTTGCCTCAGCAACGAACTTCTTGTCGAGCTCCTCGTTGCCGGTGATGAACGGCACATTCATGAGGGAGCGATCCTTCTTCTCGACAGTGCCCTTGAAGAGCTTGCTCTGATCGAGGAAATCGTAGAGGATCTTTGCCTTCTTCTCGTTGTGTGCCTTCATGCCCTCAAGACCGCCCATCTTCTTGATCCACTTGAAGACCTTGCCGCAGACATAGATGCCGTAGCAGGGAGGCGTGTTGTAGAGGGAATCGTTATCTGCCTGGATCTTCCAGTCACACATGGTCGGGCACTGCTTGAATGCAGGACCGTCAGCGATCAGATCCTCGCGGACGATGACGATCTGCACGCCGGCAGGACCGACGTTCTTCTGCACGCCGCCGTAGACAACGCCGTACTTGGAAACATCAATCGG